>Ga0307514_10001196_pt1 | contig 34629 bp, 41 predicted proteins | sample 16_EM_MG_FD_203088 | JGI IMG/M metagenome (GOLD analysis project Ga0307514, IMG submission 203088) | Populus trichocarpa ectomycorrhiza microbial communities from riparian zone in the Pacific Northwest, United States - 16_EM | ecosystem: Host-associated > Plants > Roots > Unclassified | place... | reverse complement strand
TGCTGGGGGGAATTGCCGTCCTCTGTTCGTCCCCGTCCGTTTCGTTTGTTTCTAGAGATTGCCCACTCGTCAGTCCATCCTGATCCTCGGGATGAGGCCACTCCATGACGAAATCTGCCCGGACGAGTGACCTGTGCGCTGGTGGATGTGGTAGTGGGCTCGCGGGATCCGACAATTTCCATTGAATGCGCCACTAATTTTAGTCCAAACCAATGAGAGAGATGGTCTACCCAGTGCTCCAACTCACCATAACCGAGTTCTCCATTCTTGTGTTCTTGAAAGAACAGTTCGCGACACCCCGTATCGCTCATCACCCCCGATCCTTCTGGCAGGATCTTTACGGTCACTGCGTCTAATGGAAGCAATGTGGTTCGTTCCTTTTTCGCGAACTTGGTGTAGGTGAACTGTCTCGTGGCCGTCGCGAATGACGTGCGCCTTTGGACCAACTCTTCCCAGAGGTCAACCTGGGCAGCGGCATGGATATCATCTTTGCTCGAGAGTTGGAGTCACGCCAACGAACGGTAATCCTCGCGCCGGGTCAACGACAGCTTCACAGGAGCCTCTTGCCCCAAGAAGGAAGTAGGAGGTCAGCTGTGTCGGAGAGCGCAGAAGTTGCAATGGGAGTTGCCAGTGCTCCCACCAGTAGTGATCAAGTGCGTACCTCATACTCTGGCCCCTGTCCTCCGCTGAGTCAACTGTTGCCCTTTTGGTCTGGAAATCGTCGCTGGGTTCGTTCACCGCAAGTTTATGTACAACAACTGGGAGGTGGGATTATGTCCACGATGATCCTTTGGGAAACCCCCGGTTGTTGAGGCCCGTCATTCTCATATGTCTTACGTCGTCGTAGGGTAAGTGAAACATGTACATGCCCCCTAACCCCCATCTCTGAGAGCTCCTCGGTTTCCCTCTCTGCTTTTACGGCTCACATGTTCTTATGTCCGTCGGCTAGGCATCGCCCATTCCACTAGAATGCGTCGATAGTCGCCGGAAACTATGCATGGGAAACCCTGCGTGAAAATTATAAGGACGCTGCCCTTCGTGTCTGGGAACTTAACGGCATGGCCAAATGCGACTTGACAGTTACTCGTCCGATTCATCTAGAATCCAGAGCACCACCAACGTTTGATAACACGTCATAACGCTTCGTCAATTCGAACACCGCAACGACCCTTCTTAATGACAAGGGGCCCAGCCTGCCGTTGGTGAACAAAGATGGAGAGCCCGAGTTCCGCGAGTAGGGTAGGCCATCCTGTTACGTTCAAGGCAGACAGGCACAAGACTGATCCGGGGGATCGCCCAAATGGGGGAGGAAGATGTATGAGAAAGTAGACCTGTGGCCACACCAACATTTTCACCCACCCATCGATAGTTCTGGCGTCTGACGTCGAATGGGGACAAATCGAGCATGTTGGAACGTGGTACAGACCTCCGCTTGTAGTATTTAAGCGGCACGTCAAGACCCAGCACCAATAACCCTATCACCCCTCCACCACCAGTGCACACCAAGAAAGCGCAATTCTTCTCATGCCAGGTGGTATCTCCGTCGTGAGCCAAAGGCTCTGGTCACTTCGACTCTTCTACCAGCTGCATGATGGCCCCATATTTCAGAGCGTTCATTTAGACGGCAAATGGACGCACATTCACGATCATCCCATCGTCACCGCTGTTCCTCTCACCCCGCTGGCCGCTATCAACTGGAACGATGGAAAAGAGGTGAGTTGGCCCCCATGTTTCAGGTACGGGGCCTGACGGTATATTGGTAGATTCGCGTGTACTATCTTGACTGCGAATACATTCTACAAGAGTATTGCTACTCCGAAGGGAAAGGCTGGTTTGCAGGAGAGATTGGCGAACTGAAGATCAGACCGTCCACCAACAGTCGCATTGGCGCAGTCCAATATGGTGATGACGAGGGTGGTGTTCATATTCGTGTTTACTATCAGGGTGAGTACCGACTATCTCTAAACGGATCCATTTATTAAAACACTGAAAAGAAGTCGGCTCTCTGGTCATCGCGGAGCTATGCAATGACGGGTACTGGTCCAAAGGATCGTTGTGCCTATCAAACGCTGTTGACGGTACAAGCATTGCCGCTGTGACATACAATTGGAGCGACCAGACTCAAATTCGCATATACTACCAACACAATGATCAATCTCTCAGGGAATATTGCCACGACAATAGTGGATGGTACTCAGGTGAGTTCGTCTGTACGGTTTGATTTCATCCATCTGACCGGAACTGAAACATGTCAAAGGCGAATGGAACCCCGGCAAGGTACCGGGTAGAAGTCCCATCAACGCTGTGGCGTTTGCAGTCGGTAATGGCGGTGTACAAATTCAAGTGTTCTGGCGTAACCTTCAAGACGAGATCGTCACCGGCAAAAACACAGGATCCTGGGAGCCTGCTACCAAGGTTATTGGATGTGTCGGGTCTGACTTCCAATTCACGGTGCTTCAGTGGGAAAAAGGGAAGTTCCTTAGGGTCTACTACAAGGGTCAAGACAATGTCGTGCACGAGCATTGCAGCGACGACGGTGGCAAAACCTGGTTCCCAGGTTCGTTGTAATGGGCACCCGGTAAATTTTTCTTGATCTCCGAAGATATCTCGTTTGTACAACCAGAATATACGTTTGTATATGTATGGAGAGGCGACAACCCCTCGCGGAGAAGTGCGTTTTGGAGCTCGAACCTGCGGGAAAACTCCGGGGCCGACCCGGAGATTTCCCACGATTGCTTCTCCTCCCGATGTGTTCCGATTTTTTTTCCACGCACATTGCGCAACACATTCGTCCATTTGCCACTGGCGCAATGGTGTCTCCTCGACATCGTATCATCTCGCTTCTAACAGTGATCGCTACATTGGAGGCACATTTTTGGAATGCGTTCATCGCGTGTCCACTTCCCCCCCCCCCGTTTCCCAGGATGAGCTGTCTGGCCCTGGGCATGGGGTATGTGGTCATGCTATCTGCGATCATACAGTGATGTTCTCACGATGACTTCTGTGGACTCTGAATGCTTCTGAGCTGGGCTGTCTCGATGGATGGCCTCCCGAACTTCAATGCACATGGGTTCCTGCCGTATCTCGGAGGCCTCGTATCGTTGTTAACCGACCGTCTTTCTGACAATGACGTCGTTTTTTTCCCCGCCCACCTTAAGGGGTGATGGCCAGCCCAACGTCAGCTGTGTTCTCTTCTCGTGAACATAAAACCGGATGTGTTTGATTAAACAGAGAATAACGAAGTACATGCGCAGAGGCGATATAATAGTTCCATAGCGGACAAGAATATGGTGTGTGACATCGACCGATGACTCGGTTGCACTTTAAGGGAGACGCGTTCAGGCTTCCCACACCCATGGTACCACTTTGACATCTCGCGAATACCATGCTCCACGACACTGTCCACCATCTTCACCGGGACGTGCTTCAAGCTCCTCGGTGATGTTGAAAAATGGCATTTTGGGCGGGGTGCGTGGCGGTGGAGGCCTGAGGGTGATGGTAGAGATTTTTGCACGAAAGGGTAGTCGCTCGATTATGTGGATGACGGTGAGAGAGGGGGACTTTCAAAAAGTCCGGCCGAAGAAACCTTGTAAGCGAGGTGGGCTAACTGACCTTGACGCAGGCGGCCGTTTCACCGTCCCGATTTTCGTTTACTAATACTGCTACTGGTTGCAACGGTTATCAGAACGTGGTGTATGAATAGTCAGACGACCTGCAATGTAAGTGTATTCTAAACATATATAGCACGAGAGACAAGGAAACATAGCACATTCAGGCAGATGAGGAAGGTAAAGGAGGCCATTCTTACAGTGGAGAAAATAGGTGGTATGAGACGGTATCGAATTTAGGGGACCGACGGGAGACGGGGATGGAGGGTTACACATCAGCGTGGAAGGGATGTGTTTGAAGAACTCGAGGCAAGTTCTGGTGCCATCATCGGTGACCCTGTCTAAACGCAAGGAATTAGCAAACACAATAATTACCACCGTTTCGAAAAGCTCACCGATACCATCATCGTCCAAATCATTGAATACAGCAAGACCGTCTATTTTCTCGAGCGTCACGGTCGATGTGCTGGAGGAGCTCCCCAATGCCCTCTGTGTCGTCCACAGCCCCGACCTTTGCGAACGCATCAACAGCGCGCAATGCCTCGGATTTCGCCTCTTCGAATCTCCGTTGTCTGTGCCAAATCCAAGCGTGCATAAACATCGCGCGACCCAGAAGGTATGTGTCATGGGAATTGATCGCATTCGACTTGGCGCGTTCAATGTGAGCGTGCGCGTCGTCAAACCTGCCTTCTTTGGAAAACAGAACCGCCAGAGAGAAATGAACGCAAAACTGCTGGTTGAGCCAGTTGAAAGGAGATGCGATTCCGAGGACTACCTCGAAATGATGAATGGCCTTCTCTGTCTCTCCCTTGGAACGATGTATAACACCAAGAACATGGTGACACTTGCAGATGAGGAACTGTTCGCCTTTCTTTGGGAGGAGGTTGATTGCGTGGGACGCAGCCTTATCTGCTGCGTCGGGTTGTTCGTCGTCGTGCAACAACCAAGCGAGGTCGATCAAACACCGTGCTTGCTCCACCGCGTCACCGAGCCGTTGGAAAATTTCTGATGCTTCTTTCGCCTGTAGTACCCCTTCCTTGTAGGAGCCCGTTATAGAAGATACCCGAGATAGGTGCGTCAATGCTCGGGCGAGTCCACGGTTGTCCTCCCGCTCCCGAGACAGGTTTAAGGTGTGAGTGAGGAGCCTTTTGCGTTCAGCGTTACTTCCAACCGTCTGGAACAGGTTCGAGAGGTGGTACAAACATTCTGGCTTGTGGGGATGGTCATCCGGGAGTGCCTCGACCTTTCTCCCCAGTACGACAAGTCGTGGTTTGTGCCAATAGATGTGGTTCATGAAACCAGCACAAGCATCCCAGACACTGTCTGATGTTGGATCAATCGTCGTGAAGACATCGAGTAGATGCTCGACATTCACATCTTCTGACTTGATCCACCTCGCTTCTTCGAACCCGGGCCTGTCAGGTTTGACATCGGCCGACAATCGAATGAAGTAACACTCCTTAGTCGAGCAGAGGAGTTGGACCGACATTGGATCTTTGGGGGAAAGGTAATCGCGGATTGGGGCCAGCATCGTGATGAAGCCGTCGTTTCGGTACGTTAGAGAAAGAACGCAAAACTTGTCGAATATGGTCTTCATGTCGGTGATTGTCGGAAACAACCAGTTGATATTCTTCTCGTAGACGCCTTGAGGGGAGAACGCAACAACTCTGAGAAGATCGCGGGCATTGGGGCCAAGTTCTTTAAACATAGCAGACGACAACGACAATTCGATGGTGGCCGCGAGGCTCATGTTATGCTCGGTCTGGAGCAAGTCCACACGATGCTCGTTCCACTCGCTGACCAGCCGATTAGCGTCCCACTTGTTGTGATGAGCAACGGTTGCGAGTAAGGTGATCGATAGCGCGTGGAAGTCGAGCTGTTCCAAGATGTTGTCAATCAGTTCGGAGCGTTTGTCGTGCCTATAGATGCGATAGAAGGTGTCGCATGCGGCTTTCTTCGATAACGTTGGGATGTCCTGCCACTCGAAGTCGGGGGGGAAAGTGGAGATCCGGGAAGTGATACAGAGGCAGACATTGCTCAGCCGACCGAGTTCCTCCACCACCGCGTACATATCCTGGGCGCTCATTCCCCGCGGGTCGAGTATAGATTCTGCGTTGTCGAGGACTATGAACATGACCTTGGACGATAGGAATGGTCGCAAGCGGGTCAGATCTTCGGGGTTTTCTACACCCGCACCAATGGCCTTAGAGAGTCGCCGGAGGAAGTAAGGGAGTGACGGGGGGAACTTGTCGCAACGGATGAACCGACGGTCCTCGCCGAAACGTCGTTTGATGCGTTCATCGTGGAGGACGGTCAGAGCGGTGGATGTCTTGCCAATCCCGCCGGTACCAATCAAAGCGATTGGGGTGAGGCATTCCGCCAGACCGACTATTTTCTCCACCAACTCGTTTCGTCCGAGGAAGATCCTCGGTGGGGGAGGCGGTAATTCCCCAGGTATACTAAATGCAGATATGAGATGGTAGAACCCTCAACGGTCGATACTGCTGACCTATTCTGAGCCTAAGCAGTGGTCACTATGTATCCGGTGGCGCATAGGGCACGAGTGACACTCACTGACCGATCCTGACCGCCAGTCCCTTCCTGACTTTTCAGTATGTTATACACCATGGCGTTGGTGTTCACGACGTTTTCGCGAACCTCGGAGATGATTGCGCCTGTTTTCACAATATCGTGACGGATGTTGGGGATATTTCCGTGTGTATTTCTCGGCAGCGAAGGTAGCGATTCTCCGGGCGCACTGGACGCAAATATTAGACACTGTATTCATTTATAGTTGATGCTCCTGACCTGGCGTGAGCCTGTGCAATGGTAAGCAGTCATTCGGCGACAGGAGGAGCGGAAGGGAAGCTCACCACCGGAGTTTGATCATTTGTATCCCGACGGCTCTTCTGCGTGTTACGATGAACGTCAGAAGCGACGGTGTGGGTATTTGAGACATCACGACGGACGTCTAGAATGTTTTTGTAGGTATCTGCAACGCCATGACTAATGTCAGGGTCGGTCACACGTGCGTTGACCTCAAGTTCGGCCTGGAAGCGGAAAGTTAGCAGTGACCATACAGAAGCGACAGTTAAACGCACATTTAAGATGCGAAGAATCTTGTTTAGGTCCAACCTCCACATGGCGATCGCGTCATTGTCGTTCTTCATGTGGAAGCGCTGAGAGAAAGCATTTCGTTTACTCCGCCTAACGATGTTCCTCTGGATCTCTGCCACAGTTCTGCAATTGAGGGTTTCGTGAGTGAATTACCCTTCGTGGCCATCGCAGGGCAAACTCACATCGTCAATTGCTCAATCGCACTAAGGACGGGCTGACTGGGCTGGTCCATTCGTCCTCTGTTGATTTCCCGGTCAAGGGCTTCACAGGCGTTGGCGCAGGCCAGACCAAGTTCGACGTAATCCACTTCACCAACCACTGAGTCCTGGATACATCATTTAGCGGTCTATCGGAGTGAATCGGAGGGAGGCTCACTCTGATTATAGTGAGAAGAATACCGGTAGAGTCAAAGGCAGCCTTGGCTGATGCAACGCTCGAAACATCCTTCGCGAGATTGAGGGAATTGATTGCTGTATTCAAAGAGGACGGTACATCGTCCTGTCCCTTCGGTCGTTGGGAGTTTTCTGCCATTCTAGAGACCTAGGATAGTTGCAAAAAACAGTACGACGCGATGGTTGTGGGGAACAAAGAATCTGAACCCTGATAGAAATTGGCGGCCATCTTGTCGTCCCGTTGGCTCGTGCAGGCGAACCAGACCCATTTACTGCGGTTTGCATCACTACCTGAACACGACGGTTGCTCACCAGACCTGTCATCTATAGCGCCTTGCATAATTGTGTGAACGCGCGAGCGCGAAAAAAACTTTGTTTGCTTGTGTTTACCGTGACCAGAAGTCACGATTCGAATTGAGATCTCCTGCCTTCAGCCTCGTCTGTCAATTTGAAGCGACTGCTGAACGAGCCCTTTGGGTCAGATAACGACCAGGGCTGTGCGTGGCCAAGGTGAAGCGTCTCAGCCTCCTTCCACCCTCGGCTCTCGCTGACAGGTTACGCGATCAGCACATGAAACTTGAGGAGCTCAAGAAGGGTGAGAAGGGAATCTGAGACGGCTCATGTTCCTATGGCCTCGAGGATGACGACGGTACTACAGCAGTTTGCATCGGTATCTGAACATGCAAGTTTGGGGGGCGGGCCATTGTGGAGTGATGTCGGCATGACAGCGGTATGACACTTTCCGTATGAGGCCAATTTGTCAGTAGAGATCTCAACATGTCGACACGGCGTAGGAGTTCGTGTCCTCATCTACTCGTGCCACTCTGGTCGCCGCACATTCCTCCAACCTGGGAGAGGATTATCCAGTTCTACTACCGAAGGCGGACAATGGGGGGGGGACTGTAGGCGTATCCCCTGCGTTCCATGCGTCACATTGTCGGTCCCCACAGGAAGTCAGATCTGTGAGCCTAACCGTGGTGTGGCCGTATCTTCACTTTTTCGGATTGGGACTACAATTGTGCTTTCATGGGGGTGAGGTCATCTATCTACTTGGACGAAACACGTAGGAAGCTGTTCACTAGGCATGGGAGTTCCCTTATCACAATCCCACAGGTCGGACCTTCACCAGAATGTAACGAGGAGCCCCGAACTCTGCGGACACTGGATATCCCCAAGCTCGATGATTCCGATCTCTTTGTATTCATTGACGAGTGTCATTGACAGTTGGAATACTGGACGGTCGGTTTGTCGGGGGTCGTTCGGCGTCCTGCTCCTGGCGTTATCCTCAGCTGGTTGGATATTTTCGAGGGTTCTGTAAACAGTGGAGGTTCTTGTAACGCCCGCACGAAGATATTGTACGTTCACCCTCCGGTTCGCATCTGCAGGGTGTTGCTGCTTGCTATAACCCCCTCAGCTGAATCCGTTCCTGGGAAAAGAGAGCGTTGTCATTCATTCTTCGTAGTAACCACACCTCTAATTTAACCTGTCCCAGTAAATACAAAAGAAAACCACGGACTGAGGCAAGAGCGTGTGCCAACGAGACCCAGTTGGGTCGAATGGACGAGTATTGATATGCTCGCTCGTCCGTGTTGATATGTTCAGATCTCCATTGACGAATTCACCTGATAAGGAAAGTGTCATACCACTGTCATGCCGACATCGCTCCACAATGGCCTGCCCCCCTACCTGCGTGTTCAGATACCGATGCAAACTGCTGTAAGCATCAGTTCTTGGTTCTCGGTAGGGACAAGGAACTTTGGGCAGTCATGGTTCGCCGGGGGATCAAAAACACTTCACCGGGTGTGCGCGACTGGAGTAAGAAGTGCCCTGTTCAGCTATTTTTGACACCGGACCCAACGAAATGCATCAGCCCACTGATCGGACAAACGAACACACCGTTCCCACCTCAAGTGCTTGACCAACCCGACAAAGATAGCCATCCATTATCCAAAGGCCACCTCGAGCCGCCTTGCCGTGTAAGCCATTGGGCAAAAGCGATAGAGCAGGGAACACGTCGGACCAATGCGAGCGGGAAGGTGCTCCCGGCCTATAGAATACATCAACGCTGGCCGTGTTCGGATATTAGCTAGTAGCTACCTACTTGTTTGGAGCTTTGGCCTCATAGTGCCTAAATCAAATGGCGACTGCGACTGAGCCGCGCGGGTGTTGTGAAAGAGGAAACGCGCGACTTCTCTCTTCAGTTCCGTTGGCGTCGCTCAACTCCACGCAAAGTCCGTTTCTCCTGCTCTGTTCATTTTAAGGAGGTCTGCTGCGACGATTGCACCACCATTCGGGAGCAAGCCAAGCCCAAGGGTTCCGACGCTACCAACACCCACACTGTTTGTTTAAATGTTTATATTTGAGGTCTCTGACGATCACGTTGTCATTACTGTCGGTCAAGAGTTCTAATGGGTTGACGTTCCGGCCCCTCACGATGGTTGTGTGGTCTGTCGTGTTCCCGCAATGTCATCGCAGTGAGACGATTTTATTACCCTGTCATGGCTGGCCATTGCGGTCCATTGTAAACACTATAGGTCATTGCTCCGGCATCACAATCTCATATAATCTCAGTCAATTTGTTGAAGAAGGAGAATGGCGAGGGAGACAACATTTGGTTGAACGATGGCAGGAGGTTGAAATACAATATAAGAAGGCAGGGATTAGCGTTGAACTACGCCCGTCTCTCGTCATCGTCGTTATGCTATCGTGAAATATTTCATCAAACGTTGGATCCTACTAGGAGGGTGGATCACGTACGTGTAGAATGTCCCAAGGGATGGATGATACGACGTGGCGAGATAGGACAATCAACGGCGTATAATTTTCACGGAACGGGTGACATCGCTACTGTGGGCCTCGTGGCCCTGGCTGTGGATGTTTGCAGGGCCATCGGGAGGAGGTTTCGGTTTGGTGTCGTCCTGGAAGAATTTGAAGATCAAGTTAAGTCGGCGCATTACGCGAGGGGGAGTGGCGGAGGTTGGTTGAGCTGCGATGGAATATGACAGCGCAGTGGAAACATTGAGAGGGGGGTGAAACCTTCTTATATATGAAAAGCGAGGAAGACTCCAGCAGGGGGTGGGGGTAGCGCACCTGGTATGTGGCACTTGGACCCCGGAGAGCGAATGATCATCAAGGTGATTGTGCTAGAACGACCTGCGGGAAAAAGTCCCGCGATTGCTCATTCTCTCCAGTAGACGCTGTGCCCACACGTCGATTGATTTGAGCTTGTAGTCTAGAATCAAGACGGTTGGGAGAAGATGGAGGACATCACCCGAGTGGCGGGGTAATGCCGAGCGGAATTGAATTTTTGTGATCGGCAATCAGGGGATCTGGTACCCGGATCTCTGTCGGTGCCTGCAGAGAGTCCTCCCAACCACACCAGACGTTCTGGTAAGACCCCTGCAAGGACCCCTGACATCCGTAATAAAGGCCGGATCCTATTTTTTCTTTTTTCGTCCGGACTGGAACGTCGGCGAGGAGACGATCCGTCCGGACTGAGATCTAGCCTTCCGACTGCAGCCAGATCTCCGTCCGGATTGAGATCCGGCCATTATATCATAGCTCCTCGGTGTAAGCTAGTTTTGGACGTATATTTCCCGGCTCTACTGGTTGAGGCTATTGTAGTGTAACTACTCTTCTGTGTACTTCAAAAGCGCCACCTTTATAGCCTGCTTTTGTGCTGTCATCGTGTTGAACTCATTGATATCTTCGGATGAGACTTCGGCGAGCTGGGTTCGATTCGTCTGCGCAGGATGGCTCAGGAGCGAGAGGAAGTAACGTGGTGGTAACGGCGCAAAGCGCTTTGTCTGTAGCCATGCGGTCTCTTCAGGAACATGCGTGGACCACCTCATGACTATGGCCAAAAACCTGTAAACCGATGCGCGACAGGGCGGTGATGCTCGATGCATCGGTCACCGCGGATGAAAGGGAGAGTCGACGGTGAGGTCAATGGGTTCCATAGGGCACGGGGAGGGAAAATGGGATCGAAAGGCCGAAATTTTCGTATGTAGACTACCACCACCAGACCGTTTGGTCGCCTGCGATTTTTTCATGCTGAGTAGACATGATTTCGTCCGGATCTGGGAACTGGCTACATTTCCGGGAATCTCGCCTCGTCCGCACTCCACACCGGCCTTAACGCATATTTTTGGCTAATCCGTCCGGACATGAACAGTAAAATCTCCCGGCCTCAACACCAAAAATCGCTCGATCCGTCCGGATTCCGGATCCGGGTTCCCCCCCAACTTTCCCGGGTCCTCCCCTGCACCGCGCGGGTTGATCAAATGATTTGATGGAAACCCAGAACGGCTGGGTCCGAGACTAGCCCACGATATTGAAATGGCTTGTGATCAGGAGAAAATGGGGTTCTCCCTCGCAATCGATATCACAGGTCAAGTTTACTGTGGGTGCCAAACCATTTTTATCAGATCGATATCTGCACTTGTTCCCCTCTCCGTGTTCCCGGTCCCCTTAGTAATCTGCATAAACGTGGACCTTGTCGAAGGAACTGTTGGGTCATCTTTCACCCACGTTCGCAGCTCAGTGCTCAGGTTGTCCGTGGTATCCTCCTCCGTAACCTGCAGACCAGTGGATCTCCAAAGTTTCTCTGGACGGGCGACACAGCCCCTACTCTGGAGTTCAAGAAACATGTACAACAAGGCCGCTCATGTGCCTGGCTAACGCCATTAGGTTTCGCGCGCAAACCCCCCGCGTCCCATACTGCATGTACACCACCCTATGCCCAGGTCCACATGTTCCCACAACGTCGCCGTGGCGAGGCGAGCTTATTACCCGGTTGTCGTTGGTTATCGTGGTCCATTTTAGGCTCGATAAGCCATCGCCCGGGTATCTCGACATCATATTACCTCAGATAAGTTCTTCACCAATTCGTCGATGGAGAAAGAGAGTTGTTTGACTGGAAGAGCAGATGACAGGAGGGTAAGACCATCAGCAATTTGTGGAAAGTCTGGTGATCGAGGTGCTTCCCAATCAAGGGCTTATATTGACGTTTAACGCCGAACTACACCAGCCTCTCGTCATCGTCTCTGCGCTATCCTGGATTATTGTGTCGAACGCTAGCTCTTACTGAACAGATGGATAAAATAAAGTCAACGTGGCGAGAATGCGGTTTGTAGGGTTCAACTGGCCGAGGCTTTCCGCATTGACCCCGAAAGCGCTCCATACGATCTCTCGGATCTCCCCAGTTGCACAACAGCTCCCGAGTCTGAGGAATTTGCCCAATCACCTTCCGTCTCAGAATCAAGACACCCTCTAAATCTTTCATTTCCGTTTCCTCGTGGATCGGAAAGATTGCATAGTAGACCATTTCACCCAATACCTGTAATCATGGTAATCATGATTACGACGTATGTTGACTTTTGTAGTATATATTTCACTCTCGATAGCGATCCTGTAGTATTCCTTCTCTCTCCGCAACAACAACTAACTATTGTCCCTTCCGTCGCCGCTCTGAGTGTTGGCCGCGAGAGCGGCCTTCCAATACCCCTTTTCTTACCGCTCTAGACAGGATGCTCTAGTTGGCTCTAGATCCCTGTCTCACTCATATGCTTGCGATGCCTGGATATTAAGAAACGCCGAGTAACTTTTAAAAGGTATCGTCGTCACTGCTCTCATCTATTTCCCACCTTTAGGATCCCCGGATGCGGCAACATACCAAGGACTGCCTACGTCAATTGGTTGGAAACATGCGAAAGTACACCACCGATGTACGTCATGACTTAACCTGCACCCAAAATGGTCTGTAGTCTCCAGGCAATGGTGGACAGTTTCGCATCCGATTGAGCGAAGGCACAGAGCGAACCTCGGGTGACCACCGCATCATAGTCGATAGCCAAAGTGGTTCATCGAAATGTCTACTTGGCCACTGAGTCTGGTTGTCTTTTCGTTCACTGGAGTACTCGGTGGCAATCCTTTACCAACCTTGCCTGGCATACAGAGGTCGTCCACCATTAGGACGGACGCAGCACTTACCAAAATCGGATCCGTGTCAGTGATACCGGTTGCCAATTAGAGGCTGGAGAAAACATGTCGTATGTTTTGTTCGTTCAGGATTGTGAGAATTGTTACAGTGTGACAACCTCCAGGGCAGATCAGGAACCAAAGGAGCGGACGGAGAGTAGGAACGACAAGCCGTCACAAAAAGTCGGGACTTGTGGTAGTACATGGAATGGATTGTCATCGGTGTAGTTGTCGGTAACCCAGCTAGTTTTGCTGATTCCACCCACCCTACACGAACCAATCATTATCATCGAGATCATCGAAACCGTGCTCCACCTGGTGTATCTGCGTTTAATACACTGTTATAGGAAAAAGACAACATACCCAGTACGATAAGATACCCGCAATAATGTTGGGCCAAATAGCTCGAACCTCCTTGGGGTATCCCTCAGTGTGTGACACTTCCAAAACAGGTGACAGCCGATAGCTCCCTCCATTCCCCCCCTCATTGCGGGAGAGTATTATAAAAAGCCAATCATACCCATTGGAGAGAGCGCCGCGGATAGTTTTTTTGCTGCATGAAAGTGAGCCGACGGAGGCAATGCAGGGAACACGGAACTTATCTTACCCCAGGAATGTGGCGGCCCCGTACATTCCGGCAACCGCTCGAGGGACGTGGTCAGCGAGCTGCTTTCCATCCAGTTTTACCTCGGTAACGAATAGCCCGTTTGGGGCTTTCTGTCTAACAAATTCGAAAGCCGAGGATTGGAGTAGTGAACCTGCAGGGGAACGTGAGCCAGATAGGTTGTGTATAGGGGAGGAAGACGGACGGTGTTTGGACTGGGGGACCGCCAAGGCAGTGTAGTCGATCGTGCCGAAGAGTTTCAAGAGACGCGTACCACCTTCCACTGGTATGCCAACCGCCGGAACATTATGTTCAAGGTTGAGCACCATACGGTTTTCACCGGATAACATGGCGGATGCACGGAGGAACGTGGCGTCTATCCAAAGGCGGACATTCGCCTCATCCCACAACGACACTTGAACGGAGACTCGAACGACGCGGGGCAGCAATACTCACGGTTCTGGGGACGAGATTCTGAAGTAGATTCAGGTGACGGTACATGTCTTTCGATGACATGTACTTGTCTCCGCCTTGAGCAGCGCTCTCCAGCGCGCGGGCCATGTGATCTCCCCGTTCGACAAGGTCGTTGTGAGGGATGATATTTAGTCGCTCTCTCAATATTTCGAAGGTGGCATCAGGGAAGGACAGGGACTGTTGTGTGGGATCAGGAGGTCGTGACACGAGTAATCGAGGGCCACTCACAAGGGGTCCTTCTACCTTCGTCTTCAATACCGAGATGAGGTCTCCCAGCTTCTCCAAAACAACTTCCGTCGGAGGTCCTCCCTCATCCTCATCTACTTCACTGTCCTCGATCTCTTCGCTACCTCTCGTCTCTGCTTCCGCCTTCAGCCTCTGTTCTCGAAGGACGACACCCTTAAGCTGGGTCAGAGTATGCAGAGCATTCACGATCTCAACACCCTCGACACCTGAGCTCGTTGCCTTCCTTTTTATCATTACGGAAGTTGCGAAGAGTAAGTTCTGTAAGCCTGTGGAAGTTCGTGGTATCCGTTCAACTCGGGATCGGTCACTTCTGATGATGTAATGGGCCGTGACGACGATCGCAGCTACATGCACAACAGTGAAAACATGACTGCCTACGCAGTGCCGTTTGTGATATCAGACTCGACGAAAAGCCAAAATATCAATTCACAGGTCGGACAGCGAAGCACAGTTCTCCAACTTCGAGCGCTTTTCACTTTAATGTGCGAACAGCGGCAGACCCGCCCACCGGATAACAGAATACAGGGTATGATCTCGACTACATGCGAGTTTGTAGAGCATCAGAAAGGGGAAACACTTACACTGTGTTAATGGGATACACATCTAAGGCAATCACGATACACGCAAAATACGGAACCGATCGGAGAAAACGGTACAAAGAGGGAAGAAATAAGGTGTCGCGACTTCGAAGTCAGCTGTTCCGAAACAGTTGTGAGGAGTACCCCTTCATTGCAGCTTAGATGTTTCTGGGTTCATCCACGGGTGTGGTATCTGGTTGTGGTTTGAATTCCAAATTCTGGGCGATCAAAGGCCAGACTGCGCGGAGTGAATGGGTTCCAGCATCGTCCAAAGGGGTTCGAGATCAAATCTGCACTGACCTTCTTCGTATCCTGGATGCCTGCCCAGCCTGATCTGTTGCCAAACATTCTTCATCCCATCGGAAGCTCGAATCGCGGACCAATTGTCGAGGAAATACTTGATTTGCACCTATGTGGTCTGAGGTCAGTACGAACAGCGGTCAGTTAATCTGGATTTCCTACCTTCCTGACTTCCTCAAACGCAGCAGAGAAGGTTGAGAACACCTCATACGGGACATTTTCCACGGTGAGTGATTTGATGATGAACTATAAGTCAAACGCGAGGGTATCAATAACGAAAAACTGTTGATCAAAGCGAGAATTTGACTCAACCTGGAACGCCCTTTGCTTCAAATCGATAAGGTCGAGACCTACACCCGACAAGGGAAGGTGAATGAGTATCGGTGCCGTCTTCTATTCAAGAGACGTTCGGAGAAAATGACTTACGATCTGCAAGACGATAAACGGCCTTCGCTGAGCACGGGCTAGGCAACCCAGTGTGACAGCTCTCCCAAACTTTGATCCATTCCCTTCGAGACTTCGCCCCAGAAATCACAGCGGAGTCAATAGACTGGCTCGCCCGAACGCCGTTTGAGTTTTCTGTTGGGCCTGTGGAACTTGGCAGCGCCGATTGATCTGAGGTAGCGTAGTTGATGAACGAAGAGGAAAGCGGAGCAAAAACGATGTTGTCAGTGTAGATCTAGAAGATTGTGTGTTAGATGGGTTTTTTTGTCGTGTGACAAACGGGTGTGGGAGCTCACATAATACAAAACCGAGCGGTAGGTGGAATAGGATGCATCACGGACAACCACCCGAGTCATGGGTCGCGGTGGGTACTTGTCAACGGGGGGATCGACAAACGATGCGGTCGTTGTGGTCCGACGAGGCGAAGAAGGGTGGGTAATCTTTTGTCGTACATTCCTGGGCTCTGTGGTATCGGTCTCGACGAGGCAAGCATCTGATTCATCCTCAGTGAGATTGGTAGAAAGGACAGAAGGAGCGGTAGGGATGCGACTCTGAGTGGTTTCTCCATCACTGAATTCAACCATACTTTGATCGTCGTCAGTATCAAGTACAGTGTCTTCATCCTCGTCATCGGAATCTGCGTAGGGGCGGGAGGCAGGCGACACGGCAGCACCATATCCGTCATCTGCGTCTCGTCCACCGAACGTCATCACGGATTCTGTGGCCTCGGCGAATCCGGAGTTGAACACTTGTAAAAGTCGCGCTGAGCTCGGGCCGGGCAAGTAAAAGAGAATGGGGACACACTGGTATCAAAGTATTCTACCCTTTGCAACAACTTTTTCGCAGCCTTGATTGTCTTAGCACCGTGCAAGGAGCTCCTACCCCGACGGGGGAGGACAAATTCGATATCCGAGTACGCAGGATCATCCAGCATGGTTCCGACGGAAAACAAGAGATCCTTGGGCACAGGCAACCGTGGTATCGACGGTAGTTGTATGGGGGTAGCAGGGGATGAAGTGATGGTGCACACGATGAGGAAGGCGTCAGGGCCTTTGACGCTGAGAGGTTGCCAGTACACCGCATCTCTTCTTGCAAATTGAGCCCTGATACGGGGAGTCAGGTTGACTGAAACCTTAGGACTGTATAGGCCACTTGCCATCCCCAATTAACCGTCTACAGTGACAAGGCTTCAGCGCAGTGAGACGGCGGCGAAGTAGAAGTCCACACGTACCTTGAAAGAGAAGGAATGGTCGACGGCTTCCTTGCTGTTGAAAAGGACCGTCCGGTGGACACTAGAAAACGACTATTCTCAACCATCGAGACGGCGGTTAGTCGATGGTAGACTTACTTGCGAAGCTCAAATCCAAATTTGAACACTCCTTCACGGACCCATCTTATCGGTGGAGATCAGCACAAGGGCCACGTGTATCCGATAACACATCAGTAAGCGTACTTTCCGTTCACAGAGTTTGCCTTCTCTTCAGCGGTCGGCTAGGAAAATCACATTGAGCAACGGGCGAGAAGGAACCTCTGATCACATAATGTTTACACTCACTTCACATGAGAGGTACAACGAAATGAATCCATCCTCATCGCCCTCAGTTGTCGTAGTTTCATTAGTCCCAGAAGCGGCAGTTCCTGTGACGCCAGAATTTGCATAAAACAAGACCTGCCACTTGCCTCCCCCGAACTTCACGCTCTTGGTGACCTTGGACTTTGTTTTCCCTCGACTGCGGTGATGAATCAGCTACCGTACGAACAGCGCGCGGAATCATGGGATGGAAAGTGATCTGTGCGTGGCGAGACACGGAAATGATCGCACCTGGATTCGAAAAGCTGCTTGAGACCTCTCAAAGTCCATTCAAACTTGATAGTAGTGCTCTCCTGGAACTCCTGGACGTCGTCCATCGCCACGACGGTGAGAGACTGTGATGGATTGCGACTTAGAATTGGAGCACGGCGTGGATAAGGGCCCGCGGGAACGTGGAACATCAGCTACAGGTAACAAGCTACTCCTTTTTAGGAAATGTTCACTGGTCGCATTTCGACTCAGATGGTCACGGGACATTCTCAAAATAGACGCCAAAAAACACCTTCACCCAAGCATCTTCCTAAAATCATCCTGTCCCTTCCGTGACGACGACGCATCTCCGGCTGAGGTTAATGTAATGGTGGTAGGGGGGCGACTGCCAGGCGCTTTCTTCGAACCGATACCAGCTTTGGGTTTCGAAGCGGCCGTCCTTGGGACAAAAACACCTGGAGCGCCTTTCGTAGGCTTCCCCGTGCCTCTAGGCTTCTTCTTGATCGCCTCTTCTTCAGAGATGCTGAGTTCGACGCCATTAAAGACAATAGGTTCAGCACGGAGTAACAACTTCCCCGCTTCCTAAAGATATTTCAGTACAAAATCCACCGACGAGCGTTGGCTTGGACGCACAGAGATGTTCTCAACTTCGACGGTGGCCTCATTGATTTCTTCAAAGATCTCGACTCTTTTCACGTTGGCGTGCTGCTCCAGAGCTTGTTGTAGGAGACCTTCCTGAGTTCCAGGGGGTAAATTCCTGACCCGCACTGATCGACTGAGCGTGTCCTCCAGTCTACCCAGCCCGCTTTCGGTCTGGACGTTCTGATTTTTACCCTTTACTCGGGTATCGGCCAACGTCACGGCTATCCTCCTTCTCTTGAGTTCGTGATTGTTTGCGGAAAGGGCCATCCTTGCGTCTTGCTGAATACAAAAGCCATCAGCCTTAGAGATAAATGGGGCAGATGGTTCCTTACCTCATTCTCGAACTCTACGAAGGCAAAACCCTTCGAATGGCCATTTTGATCCGTTGTCATTCTCACTTCTTTCAAGGGACCGTACTGTATAAACATGCGGGTGAGCACGTGTTGCTTACGAGAGGAAAAGGGGCTCAACTCACAGTCTTGAAGAGTTTCTCCAGATCATATTTTGTTACGAACTTGCTTAGGCCCGCAACGTAAACCTCCCTGTCATTGGCATCTGCATCCGTCCGCTCTTTCTTTCGCTCGGGATTTGAGATGAACACGTTCAATACGAGGTCATTCGCCATTTGAGTTCCATGAAGAACTAATGCTGCCTCAGCTGCGACCTAAAACAACGGTGAATAATAAAAAGGAGAACTGGAAAATTGACCGGACAGGTGACGTGTATTGAACGTAACAGAATCTCCTTGTGCTCTTGAACTTCTTGCTCGGCCACCGGACATCAAACAGAGTGCCGTACTAAGCCAAGACTATCATGAATTTCAGATGGGGGTGGCAAGGGGATGACTTCACCTTCCCGAAAAGAGCTCGCATTCCCGAATCGTCCATTGAAGGGGGGAAGTTAGTTACATATAACGTCGACCTCCACGCAAGGTGGACCGCAATTTCGTGTCCGTGGACCCGCTTCTTGTCCTTGGTTAACGCGGCAGGGACGCTTTCCTGCGTAGGGTGTCTGGTTAACCAGTAGAGAGTTCCAGTCATGGTAACTCACTCGTTCGGAGAATTCAACGGTGGCAACTTGGAAGTTTGCAAGTTTTGTTATCTTGACCTCTTTGATATCGCCGCACTAGGTAGCGAATACGTTTGTGAGCAGTTGGTTCCCGAAAATTGTGAAGAAGTCAGCTTACATCCTTGAACAAGGCCTTCAAATCATCCTCAGCTGTGCTCTCCGGCAAGTCAGAAACAAACACAGTGCAGTTCTCCCGATCTCTGTAATCATCAGTTAGAAGCGGAAGGATCGAGGGTGCGGTAGCCGGACGCACCTCTTCAAAGGAGCAGTGGGGGGCTCTATAGGCGATCCTGGTGTCAGTTGCTGATGTGTAAAATACTGTGATAGCCATACCAATTTTCAATTTCTTAGATGTAGACTCCGTGTCCTCACCGGCCTTGCGTTTGACTCCACCCTGACTCTCACCCACGGTTCCCTGTGCAGTGGCATCCTCATCCACATCCATAGCACCCGCCTCCACAACACTCGTGATCCCAGCAGCGGGCTGAACAGTTTGAGAAGGGGCATTGGTAACGGTCTGCCCAGTTGCGATTTGTGTGTTAGCATATGCGGTTTGTTCCGCTTCCTGGAAACCGTGAGGCTACGTTTCATAACAGCACTCGGTACCTTACCTTGATTCGCCTCGCGTTCACAAAGACCTGTGCCTTTTCCACTTTTGCCAAACAGTCTTCCAGGCTCTCCACATCTCCGTACAGATTTTCAAAGAAAACCCACGAGTCCCAAATCGTTTCCGGCCAATCGATTTTCTTTTGACAAATATCCGAGAAGACCACCCGGACCTCGTCATATTTCCCCAATTTTGTGAGAAGGTCCGTATATCCGATCCAAGCGAGGTAACTTGACTTTTGAAGCTTCACGACCGCTTTCCAGGTGTCCACCGCACTGTCGCCCAAGCCGATCTTAGTGTACTGGGTCAGTGCGAGACTTCATTGTTAGTTGCAAAACAATGGACACAATCCGACCTACTTACCACTTCGCTGAGATATCGTTCGAGACGAAGCCTGGGATCGCCAGCTTTTTGGGCTAGACAGAGACGAGTCAAGCAATCTATGGAAGGGATCAACTAAACGAAACGCACCTGTCCGAACCATGGCGATCCCCTCTTCCAAGACCTTAATTAACGAAACCCACGACTCCTGATCTGCTGGTCAACATCATTAGGGTCCATACACCTGGAACCAATATGCAACATCACCTTCAGGGTTTGCTTCCGCCTCCCTCCTCCCTACACCAGCCCTGGCGAGTACGATTGCGACAATTTGTTCGACATCTTTCTGGATCAGCCCTGTCGATAGAGCCCTCGTATACACGCCTGTGTTACGTGCCGTCAGAGAACTGGGCAATAAAGGTCGCCTTGTGCAACTCACTTGAAACTGTTTCTCCGCCGTCCATAGGGTCATCCTCGTCTTCTTTGGATTCCTAAAAGAATACAAATCAGCGTAATGTAGAGGGCCATGGATCGTTATGTACCAAGAATCGGATGAATCGCGCCCAAACCTCTCCAGAGTCAGGCACACTCCTCGACGCCCGAGTGAACACTGTCCTCTCCGCTTCGCCGATCCTCTGAAGGCCAAGAGTATGCCAGTGAGTTGTGTAGGATCAAATGAGGGAAAGGAGTGCTCACCAAGGTGTCGATGTATCCTACCCAGAACGCACGAAGAGCGGCCTCAGCATTGAGGTCACCGGCGAACCTCCGTTTGGCAGCTTCAGCTATTGCACGTTCGTACAGAGCGGGAAGAGCGAGCATATCCAGCCTTTTGCCTTTACGTTCCTCAGAAATATAGTATGCGTACGCTTCCAACGAGAAGTTTTGCTGGGTCTACCAAAGACCAACCAACCCCAGCCAGTCCATCACGACGAGTTGGGCCGGGACGGGATATGGGGAGAAAATATGAGATTGATATGCGAGAGACTTCGATTTGAGAGATCAGCGTGAAAGGTATGCGATTGAATAAACAATGCGTACGAGAATTGCCTCACGAGTTTCTTTCCACGCGTATGATTTGACCGCGCCAGAACGAGCCTTCGAAGCTGCAATCAGCAAGCCCTCGTATTCGGTTGATGGCTTGTAGTTTGTTGTGAATGAGGAGTATGCTTGGAAGGTTGCATCGTTATCTAAGTTAGAAATGCTGAGTTAATCGGAGATGGGCTGATGATCGCTTGTCTCTCGACTACCCACCTGAATGCGGTTGCCGTAATCTCGTCAGGAACATTTGTTCAATGTACGCAATGTGGGGAAGTCTATGACGCCATGAGTAACAAACGCACCCTGGGGTGATCACACCTTACCTCTCATCCGGGGTTAAAGACTCTAACACTTCGAGTTCCCAGTCCCGATGTAGATCCCAAAGTATATGACTCTGTGTCGAACCCTTCAGGTCCTCGCCTGGATAGAGTCTACATAGGCACTTGCCTGAGAAACGTGACCGATGGCTTTGTCAACGACATCCTCAATAGCCTCGCGTGTCCACTGGATGGAGAAGGGGTCTTCGCCCACAGGAGGACTCCTGCGCTCCCTGAATGCATTGTACCTGTCGATGAGCAACTCCAGATGCGATTTGAGGATTTCAATAGCTGTAGAACACTGAGAACAACCGAGATTTCAGGAGATGTGCGATACTCACACAGATAATCATCCTCCGCCTTTTCATATACTTCCAGCACTTCCGTCACTCCCTCCTCTGTATCCAGATCAACGGCTACCTTCTTGGCCTGTATGAGTGGAAACCAGACTTCCTCGCCGGCGGCCCAGAAGCCGGTCATCATCTCGCGAGCGGAGAGGGCCTGGTCTTGTTGATCTTCACCAAGGGTTTCTGCGACATTGATGTGTTGAACGTGGAGAGAGAAATCGTAAGGAGTTTCAGAGATGGACGTGAGGATGTTGGAAAGGGCCTCGAGGGATTCTGCCTCATCCATGTTGTCGCTGTGGTGCTATTGGTAACGTCGTGGGCGATGCCGATCGCGACCTCAACGATGTCAACGCGTCGTTCGCCATATTTCGTTTCTCTTCTCCCCGTTCCACTGGACTACATCAACCTACACGGTCATCAGGAATGACCGAGGATAAATCGCATGATATCCGGCCAATAAATATGCCACCCGATCCCAATTTGAGCTCCTCAAGGGAACAGCCAACGACGGAGAACGCCCAACTGGTCCGGGTATCAGAAAACAGGTAGGTAACGTCGTTTTTTTTTCCGTAGGGGATTGAACGCCGTTCGCTGTTGTTTTTTCCTATCTCCGTTCTTCGCATTTACCGAGCCGAACAGCGGTACCTCTCTCCAGGGTCACACCCGAAGAGCCGAACGTCCTGACGTCGGGTCGCACACGCGAATTTGCGAGGCTCGAGGGAGAAACCAACGGAGGACTACGATATCGTTGCTCGGGCCAAGTTGTACATTTCAGGCTATCAGCGCCCCGGTAGTCGTTGTTTACCCGCAATGACATTAGTCGGATGGCCCTCACCGACGGCTGCCACCCACATATAAAGACTGTCCAGATTTTGACGTACACCATGCCATCTCTTTGTTCCCGACCATGTCGACCCTCAAGAGATCCCGCAGGAGGGAGCTCGTATTAACCCCCTCGTTTGCAAAGGTCATCAAGGCAAAGATCTCCAACGCAATCAGCATCAGCAAGGCTAATCCTAAACCCCCTGCTGGCCCTACAGGTGGATCATCCTCTTCGGCATCGTGAGCACAAGATCTCATCGCTAAACTTTGTTTATCGTCCCTCGTGCTAACGGTGATCACATTCCTAGTCGGCCATCCAAACCAAGTCTAATCTCTAAACGCACTTCCGTTGATCCTCCACGTTCACTTGATGTCCGTACTCCATCTCCCAACTCCACCGGAACGTTGGCGGGCAACCATAGGATGAGACCTGTCCGTACCAATCCATACTATCCCCCTCACCCAATCCACTTCCTCCCACCTGAAGTCCTCGCACATGTATTCTACTTTGGAGCATGCAATCCCTCAGAACTCGGGGTACTCTTCCCTCTCCGCATGTCCCACGTCTGCGGTGCATGGAGGGACCTCGCTCTAAGCACGCACACCCTTTGGCAACGCATCACCCCTGACTTGAGACATCGGTTCTGGAAGCAATACATTCGAAGATCAGCCGCGTGTTTGATCGATGTCTCGTTGACCAGGCCTTCTTCCATCTCCACCTGCCGTCGCGATAACCCTGACGCTCTCCGAGTCCCGCCCTTTGACGCAAACAATGTTCAATGGTATATGGGCCTTGTCGCGCCGCATATCCGACGCTGGAGGTCACTTACGATCAAGTTCGATCAATACTCCCCGTTCCTCTGGAATGCCGCACTTAGTCCGTGTTGTGCTCCTGGCGGAATCTCCTCGACGCTCGTCCAAGCCTGGAACCTCGAAGAACTGACGCTCTTATACCCCCGGAACGATGACACCAAAGAATTCTTGTTGTTCGGGGGTATCGCTCCGAGGCTGACGAGGGCAACGATCGCCGGCATACGCCTTAGCTGGAGCCCGGGTTTATTCTCCAACTTGGTTTGTCTGGACTATTGCCACCATGGTTTCACGAGCGGCTGGGAGAGTGTAGCCGAGATTTTGAATATGCTGGATGTTTCGAAGAAGTTGAGGGAGCTAAGGATCACCTTCCCCCCTCCCTCCACCGGCACCATCGGGGAATGGGATTATTACTCCACTCCCTTCCCTCTTCAACACGTTGGCGTGCGATACCTCCAGCGCTTGACTCTCTGCGTCAAGCATGATATACCCCCGGAGATGTCGACAATCCTTGGATACCTCCACATGCCCGTCCTGCGAGTATTGAAGCTACGGGATGGCGGGAGTGCGAGGCGGGTGTTCGGCGGTCTCAAGAGTTTTTCAAGATCTCTGAGACGACTGCGAACGTTGGAAGTTGTCGAGATGGAGTATGGATGGTGCGAGAAACGGTTTGTGAGGACTTTTGAACAGGTCAGGACGGTGATTGTGAATGGCGTTCACTGTTGAATAATACCTTCCATTGCCTCATGTGCTCAGTTTAATAGATTATGTATATCTCTACTTGCATTTTCCGTGATGTAGCCGTATCACCTGCATGTACATGTCACAATAATTTCTACCTTGTCCTCTGTCACCAACCACCGTTCTTGACGCTCGGCGGAGAATCTCGCCGCTACGTCTAAATCATGAGTTCACATGCCCCAGGTGAAGGTGGAAAAAACGCCCCTGTGCAAATTACAGAAGGTTCGTAGCTGCTCGTTTCGCGCGTGTCGACACCGTTCTAACCTGGACTCCCATTCACCGTATTGCACTCGCAACCGACGCGCCGCTTGCTCTTTAATTCGCGCTTGCGTATCTGCGCGTTTCTTGTGAATATCCTACCATCGGAGAACAGCCGAGGCCGCTCTATATGACAGGCAAATTCGATTGTGGGGGCTCGAAGCCCAACAACGGTATGTTCCATTGTTCGACATTGCCTATGTATTTGAGCACGTTGACTATAATTACTGCGAACGGTATAGGATGCGAAATGCCACGATTCTTGTGCTTACAGTCCGGGGTTTAGCAACAGAAGTTATCAAGAATATTGTCCTGGCTGGCGTGGGGAAACTCATCATGGCGGACAACGAGGACGTGAAAGAAGAGGATCTTGGTACTGGGTTCTTCTTCAGAGACGGGGATGTTGGACGAAAGGTATGTTTCTCGACTCTCAGTGAATTCTCCCACCGCCCGCCTCGTTGCATCCCGATATTTGGGTTGCTTACGTTTCCTTCTCAGAGGGTCGATGCGGCCAAGACAAGGGTGGAAAGTCTTAACCCGCTCGTAGCTATCGAGGCGGTTTCATTTTACGACGATGAATCACTGGTAAAGTTGATTGAAACAGTGGATTTGGTTTGCGTGACGGAGGAAACAAGAGATAGAATCGTAAGTTCGACCCCGTAACCACTGCATCAGGTGTTCCTGACCCGAAATGAATAGGTGAAGCTGAATGATACGTGCCGGTCATTGGGCAAGAAATTTTACGCCGGAGGGACCTATGGCTTGCTCGGATACATATTTTGCGATCTTCTAGATCATGAATTCATCTCGCCGTGCGCTACGCAAGTATATTTACGTTATCGATGGTCTAATCGTGAAGTCTTCAGGGATCGTTCAGGCAAGAAAGATGCAAAAAATCTCAAACTCACATCTCGGTTCACGTCACTACAGGAGGCACTGGAGTGGCGGTGGAACTTGAAAGCGAAGCGGGAAGCGAAAGAGATTAATCCTCACCTGATTTTCACGTTGCTGGGTACGTGATTTATCCATCGCCTCACGCGCGTGTACGCCTCGTTTCCAGACATGTCCTGATCGGTTCTGTGCCGGATTTGATCCATCCCTGGATCCTCGTAATATAGCCCTGTGGGAGTTCCAGGTACGACACCAAGGGGAACTGCCATCGCAGGCGGACCAAGCGGTGGAACTCGAGTCCATCCAAGGAACGCTGATCAGCGAGAGGATTGCGAACAAAACGCTACTGAGGGGATCGTCCGAGGGTTTGATCACGTCAGTTCAACCGTTTCAATTTGATCGTGTTGGTACTCAGACGATCCCCCACTCCGGGTCATCCTTTCTAGGTCGCTCTCGACAACAGCTACGCACGAGTTCTCGCCCGTTTGCGCCGTAGTTGGTGGTGTCTTGGCCCAGGACATCTTGAACGCCCTCAGTGCCCGTGAAACACCGATATCCAATTTGTTCGTGTTCGATGGAACAACAGGCAGTGGTCACACCGCAATGCTCATGAACCCGCCCTCACAGTAGCCGTCACATACGCTGTATCGTAGTGCCCAAGATATATTTCCGATTTTTTCTGAAGGCACTTTGGAGGATTAATAATACTTAGGAGGTGCCGATAATAAGCGCCGGCTCCCCACACGCGCCTGATGGTGTGGTTCAACTTTTCCTTCTCCCTCTCATTAACGTCCCTGACGACGTGCACGACATCCACGACCGACGTTTGACTTTGACAAACTCGCTATGCCTGGTCCTCCTCCGCGACGAGCAAACGGCCCTCGGCAATATTACTCTGTACCTCAGAGCCCCGCCTCAACCTCGCACTACACCCAGTATACCGGTCATTCCCAACCTCAACCTCAACCCCAACCCCAACCAACTCCCCACCATCACCAGCGTAAGGCGAGGCGTCACATACGTCGAGTGCCCCCTCCTCCGACCACTAATAGCCGGTCGTCTCATGAGTCCCGTACCCACGAGTCCAGGAGGAACGAGATGGCACATAGTGTAGCCACAGGTGCCATCGGTGGCGGCTACGGCCCCTATTCCGTTCGTCTCTCTCCCTCATCATCCACATCATTCAACTAACTGTTATGCCTACCTCTCGATTTCCTCTTGCAGTATAACCCACGGGAGTACGGATCAAGTTCAGGTCGCTTCACCTCGGAAACATCCATAACATCTACGAACGAAAAGCTTGTCTCCTCGAGTGCCGGGCACCGTCAACAGACTTCACTGTCCCACGCGGATCACGAACAAGAGCGTGAACGGTACGGGTTTTACCAACAGCAGGCACAAAACCCACCTACAATAACCACCAATACCGTGCCTCCCTATATTTGGAATACCAAGGACCCTGATTTGGATGACGCGCTCCATAATCCGGATCCAATCCGCGATGCCCGGCTAGATCGCTCGTTTACCCTATTCTCCGCTCGAGGTTGGGCAAACGTTTTGGCCCTCTTCGTACTGGGTTGTTGTCTCATCACCCTGTTCGGCGCATACCCGATCGTCATTGCCGTCACCCGGAACCCCTCAGACAAAAATGGATTCAACTCGGTCAACGGCACTGGTCAAATCACCAAATTCCCCAACTTCCCTTCGATAATCGACGATGCTACCCCGAGCGACGCACTGACTCGCGTTGGTTCGGATGGTAAGCAGTATCACATCGTCTTCAGTGACGAATTCGAACGCGACGGCAGGACTTTCTATCCCGGAGACGATCCATACTGGGAAGCAGTGGACTTGCACTACTGGCCCACTGATGATGTCGAGTGGTATGACCCTGCCCAGATCACCACTGAGAACGGAAAGCTCGTAATCACCATGGAACGCAAGTCGAGCCATAATCTCAACTATGTCAGTGGCATGTTGCAGGGCTGGAACAAGTTCTGTTTCACGACGGGTTATGTTGAGGTCAGCGTCAGTTTACCCGGCTCAGTCAATGCCCAGGGATTCTGGCCCGGTGTTTGGAGTATGGGTAACCTTGTAAGTGATTCACGTCCCCGTCTGGTTTCTTTGCTGACGACTCGTTGGATTAGGGGCGGGCTGGATACGGTGCCACGACCGAGGGCATGTGGCCATACAGTTATGACACCTGCGATCTTGGCACTTTCCCCAATCAGACCGCTGCGGATGGAACTCCGCCCGAAGCCCGCGTCGGTGGAACTGGAGGCGGTCCCCTCAGCTACCTCCCCGGTCAGAAAACCAGTTCATGCAGTGTATGGGATTATTACTATGGCTCTCGGACCTATCTAAGTGTTCTGTTTTTCTAGTGCCCTGACTCGGATCATCCCGGTCCTTCAGTCGACAAAGGACGCAATGCACCAGAAATCGATATCCTTGAGGCACAAATCGATCCGGCGAACCACCGAGGCCAGGTTTCGCAATCATTCCAAGTTGCGCCCTTCAACTACAAGTACCAGTTCGACCAGGACTCCCCTGCCACGACTATCTACGACTCCTCGACCACCTACGTCAACTCGTACAAGGGTGGGGTATTCCAACAGGCTGTTTCTGCGGTATCCAACATCGATAGCGACAACTACAACGACACGGCTTACACCAGCTATGGTTACGAGTATTGGTCGAACCCATCCGCCAGGCAGGATGGTTACATCACTTGGTTCTCGCAGGGATCACAGACTTGGACGATTACTTCAGACGCTGTTGGCCCCGATAGTACCGCCAGGATCAGCGGAAGGATCATACCAGAGGAACCCATGGTAGGTCTCTCCTCAGTCAGTCTACTCTCCTCCCGTTTTGATTCCCCCACAGTACTTGATTATGAACTTCGGAATGGCTGGTACGCACCCCACCTTTTGGACACGCTCACAGACCGTTGATGTTATCCTTCCATGCAGCTGGATTTCAACCCATTGACACGAATCACTTGGTATTCCCCGCCAAGATGTATGTTGACTACGTGAGGGTATACCAGCGTGACGACGCCCCCGGAATTGGGTGTTCGCCGGAAGATTACCCCACAGCAGACTACATCAATAAGTACGCACCTGTGTCATTGTACTTTTATCCGAGGGAGCTAACCAGGAAACAGTCATTTGAATGCTTATATGAATCCCAATCTCACAACATGGAACCAAGCAGGGTACTATTTCCCGCGCAACTCACTATACAACGGTTGTTAGATTCCTACGCCTTCGCTTCGGTTTCATTTTTCCACGAACGTCATGATATGCTCAGATCTTGAGTCCGAGATCCCTTGTGTGGATCCTGTTGTAACAAAACCCCACCACTATCTTTCCAATCATACGCTACGACCGTACGACAGTTCCCCGCCATCTACAGTACCCATGAATTCCACCCATTACCATATTCACTCCACGCACCGACCTTCTAGCACACGCGCATTTTAGCCGTATCTGCGACACGGCTATGCTCCCCCATGAATTTGGACCCTTCGGTTCTTTGTTGTTTAATTGCCACGCTGTTTAGATTTTTTTTTCTAGCCGTAACGAAACGTTAAGTCACTGTGTTCTCTCGCGATATCATCACTACAAACCACACCCACACCGTCGGACTCTGTTTCTTGCGTACCTGCACAACCTGTAGGGCCAGAGTTGACTTTGCACTTGCGCTTTGATCTATTCTCGTTTTCATACAAGTTTTTTGCATCTCTGGTTATTGACGCTTTGAATTGTTTGGTTAAAAGGATCTGTCTCGATAGTTCCGCCACTCCCTATCTCTACTATCTCAACCCCAAAGTATTCATGCAATCAGTATACCCTGCCATCGGATCCATCATGTATCCATCTCAAATGTCCACTGTTTTTCTCGCCGGACGTCATTGCGTCATCGGTGATCCGGATGGCCGCGGGTGGTGGCCAGGGGCAATATTCGTTGTGTACAAACCTGTTTTTACCAACAACTCCCATCTCTTCCACCCGCACTTTACTTCCTCATGCAGTGCGCTCTTCCCCCCGATGCAACAGACCGGGTAAAGAGATTACTAGAACAGGGTGATGACAGAGGCGAGCACACTTGCGCTTGTCTACCATGGATCAACGCTAATCACATCTTGCAGGTGACAACTGGTTCTGGTCTGGCGTAAGCAAGAGTGGGTGGAGAGAAGAGGCCGACGGATACCAGAAATTCTATGAGTACTGGCGCAATCACCCCGACAATTCCGAATTCCCCGAATCGTTCCCCAATAATTCCAACTTCCCCGACACGTTCCCCTACGAGTTATCGGTTGCGGGCCCAGACGGTAAATCCCCTTTACCTTTTCAAGCCTCCGCCACGTTGAAAGGCAAGATTATCGTCACCGAGTCATACGGTCGCATCCTCCAGCGCATACTGTATCTCCGCGCGCATGATAGGGGAGCCGACAGAGGAGTGGTGCTCACCGGGCAGCCCGGCACCGGTGCGTTTCTATGACCAAATCTCTGCCCCATGCTACAACTCACCGTCGCATCCGTTCTTCAGGAAAAACTACATTCCTAAAGTTCATCCTCGTATGGCTGATTTCAGCTCACCAGGTTGTGTTCCTGTGCACCACCTTCAACATGTACATTTTCTACTCTGGCAAGGTATACACTCGACCGAGAAAGGACGACTACAAAGGTCTCCCTCAGATCAGGGACAAATCTTTATACTTTCCCGAATGGATGTTGATCGATTCGGACTTTGACAGCGGAGGGGCGCCTGTCGGTGATGAAGAAGACATCTGGCCAGTCCAGTCAACCTCTCCAAATCCTATTCGATGGAAGTCGTGGAGTAAGCAGTATGATAGCGCTCTGCTGGGGATGCCTCTATGGACTACGAAGGAGCTTATGAAAGGGTGCGTCTTTAGCTCGTTCTCCCCTTCTTCGATAGGGGTTCATCGCTGACCGTCCTTCGCCTTTGTAGTTTACGTCTTCGGCCCGGGTTCGACGAGTTTCGTAGTGAACTGGGACGGTTCCTTGAGGACTCGACGCTCCCCACCACCGGTGACCAGGATATTGATGCTGCGCTGGAAGTCCTCCGGACGGAGAGGGAGAGGGAGGCGGAGGAGAAGGCGAAGGAGGAGAAGGACAACAGTGCATCTGCCATGGCTCATGATAAAAATAGGGCCAACCAACCAGACCAGCCGCGAGCCCCGGTGGACAAGGTGCAAAGCGCGCTCGAAATCTTGGTGCACAATGCGACCGAAGAGTTCGGCTTCATCCCCCGCGACGTGTACAAGGGCGTCCTTAGGCTTCCTGAGACGAAGATGAACCACGAAAAAGCGGTGGATGCTCTCGATTATCCCAGCCTAGTGGCCTTCGTGAAAAATTTCCCTGAGAAACATCAAATCGCCGATTTCTCGCATCGCGTGGTTGCCGTTCGCCCCATGAGATCCTTGGTGGGCCGCGATAGGTGGTTTGTCGATTTCAAATCCACTCGGATCAGGTTGCAAGTGATGAAGAAGATGGAGTCGGCTGAGATCAATCAAATCCGGGAGACATTCGGCTCCCTCCGCCATACCGGAGAGAGGTCCTCTTTGGCGGGATGGTGCTTTGAGGCGTTTGCCCATCGCGTGCTCTCTGGAGGGTGGGAGGGACCCGCGCCGCAGCTTACCCATATGCCCTCCAAACAACATGATCCTCCTGTCTTCAAGACAGATCCCTCTTCCCAGCCGTCGTCTTTCGAGCCATGCACCAGGACTACCAAGCAAATCAAAATCACCAAGGAATTCAAGGATGTGACACTTGACAAAGGCGTATACTACAAACCAGCCGCGGTCAATAACCCCCTCTTTGACTCATTCACTATCGATCGTGGTCTCGACGGAGTCGTCGTAATCTCTATTTTCCAGATGACGATCTCCGAAAAACACGGGGGATCGTCTGATGGCTACCTCCTCGTCCGCAACCTCATCGACCGTGTACGCGAGCTCCTCAACGATAAGGCAGCCGAACCCGAAGTCAGATACATTCTAGTTTGCCCTAATGACACACAGGAGCGTCAGTGGAACATGCCCAACGGCTGGAACGACTCATGCATACAACGCGGCCATCGCGGGAAGGCCTTCTGTATACGCCTTCCCATCTTGTTACTTCCGAGGACGTCACTCCCGAAACTTACGACCTAGCTGGATTGTGGTAGCTGAATTATGGGGAGAGTAGATTCCCACTAGGGATCGGCGGTACTCGTCGTATGCCTTTCTTCCCTTTTCCTTGTTCGCTAGTCCTTCCACTCCCATCGTCTTAGTCCACTCCTCTGTCCGCTGTCCTCATCATCCACAACTATTTGACGCAACATTCTCTCTGTAATCCTTCATTGTACAACTATATGATGGTCCGTTCACTGTTGCCATGCCGCCGCTCTTTGTTCTCCGGAGTGGGGCACCTAACCTTCCGGTGAATTTGTACCGGGGATGAGGAGGTGCCCCCAGTTTGGAAGAAGGCAGGGGGGTAGTTCGCGCCCCATCTGAGTTCAGATCTCGCAGATATTCGACTTGCGCTTTATTTTTTGGCATTGGCCCCTTGGTCGAGCAAGCCAAGGATTACTATGAGCTTTCCCCTTATTACGAACAGCTCGCTTTTACCCTTCGTCCCCTCCGTCTCCATAGATGACTGTGCTCGTTCCACGTACTTTCCTCGTACGAACCGTTGTACTTTGTTATGTAATGAACATCCTCACCTAAGCGTGTTCGCAAATGCGTAAGTGATGGGAGGGGGACGGTGTGCCTCGCTCTGTAGCGGATTACGCTGTTCAAAGTCAACGCGTACAAAGTCCAAAGTGGCATCGGCCGTCGATCACGAATCCATTTCTTGTCCTGCCACCACGTGGAATTCCCCCCCCATCCGCGCTCACCTCGAACCACTCTACGGTGACTGGTCCAGGAACCTTTTGGGGGGCACAGAGCCGCCGGAACACAAAGAACACCTGTGACAGTGCCGCTTCGCGCGAGAAACCAGGACAACGTACCGTTTCGACAAGTCGAGTCGGTCAAATGCGGTTTCAAGCGTTAGAACTTGGGTTAGACGCAAGGTAGGTAGCCATATATTGTGTAGATGGGAGACATTTTCGACGTAGTTCACTTTCGGCCCGTTACAGCTCTTCTTTCACCAGAAAAAATTTCGACTTTACTCCAACAACAAAAGGCACCCTACGAGCGAAGCACATCAAAATGAGGATAGTAAGTGAGGCCTGAGGGGTCAGAGTGTATTGTGGCCCAAACCCATAACCCGGTAAAAGTCGGCGACCAAGTACAGGCTCCCCGCGAGCACAACCAGTCCGTCACCCCCTGAAACGTCGGTTGCCCATTCTAGCGCATCGGGCAAACCATCCTTGCCTTCACCGGGAGTCCACAACCGGGCATGTGGACAATGAGTTTTGACAGCATCGTAGATCGCCGACGGCGGTTCGGCCTTGACCCAAGGCATGTCTTCGGGAGGGGAGAATTCGAGGGCCACAACGTTCACCCTTATGTTTGGGTGTGTTCGAGACAAAAGGGAAGGGGAGAAGAGTGGTGCGAGCGTGTCGAGGGGTTGTTTAGGCGGAGAGTGAGACAGCCCAATAATATAGGACAAATTGAACGAATCCTTTGTGGTAGATGGACTAGGCAAAAGCGTGGCGATGAAATCTCCGAGTGTCTGAGCGGAACCCTGATTATGGGCCCCATCGATAAGAATGGTCCCCGCGTTGGATAAAGTGTGAAAAGAAAGTCGGCCGGGCCATCTCGCCTTCGCGAGCCCGTCAGCAAACGTCTCTGGAGTTACCCTGTCACTCAGCTTGAGATGTGAACACGAAGGGTGTGTGAGAAGTTCCGAGACGATTGTCGAGGCGACTCCCAGATTGGCCAGCTGATGCGAGCCATGAAGGGGCAGCTTCCCTCTGAGTGGTTCAGGAAAGCAAGGGAGCGATAGCGAGACGGGCGTAGGACCGTGAAGATCTTCTGAGGGGTGTTGAATGGGCTTGGCAGCTCGGACGAAATGTCCTCGGATGTCCTCCCCAAGTACAGCATTCCTGACGACCTCCTCAACCTCAGGGAACTTCTGTCTCCCCAACACGAACGGTTTCCCTTTCCTCGCGATCCCCACCTTCTCTCTCGCAATCTCTGCCACTGTGTTTCCAAGGAACCCTTGATGATCCAAATCGACGCTGGTCAGAGCGGACACGACAACGGCTTCGTCGGGCATTGCATTTGTCGCGTCAAGCCTCCCACCCATCCCAACCTCCATCACCACGATATCCAATTTCAGCCTCTCGAATATCATCATCGCGGTGCTCGTTAAAACTTCGAATTTAGAGGCTTGGACTCCGAGTTCGTCATTCAGCCTTTCGACTTCATCTCGGACTCGAAGATAAATGTCAGCGGCGACGGGCTTGCTGTTGACGACAATCGAGTCTCGTACGGATAAGAGGTGGGGACTGTTGAATCGGCCGACGGAAAGTGGAGGGGACGAGGCTTGGAGGATGGAAGAGAGTAGAGCGGAGACGCTGCCTTTTCCATTGGTTCCCGCGATGTGGCACGTTGGTCGCCTGTAGGCCGGGAGGTGCGAGAGGAGGAGGCGAATGCGATTCAGGCTGAGGTCAATCGCCACGTTGTAACACCGTATGGGGGAGGAAGAAAAAAGATTGTAATCAAAAAAGCCAATCGTAATTCGCTAAAATCTTGATTTTATTGACATTTTAAACGGATCAAGTGGCTATAGGTTACAACTGTACACGGTAAATAGACGGAGGAGATGAAATGCAAGAGCTAGCGGACGTCAACTACGGATTAAACTCCTAAAGACTCGACGATGGACTGGAGTTTCGGCGAAACCTTGTACAAGACGTCCACAGTTTCGTTCTAGATTTTGACAATGCCGTCAGTGACAGACAGAGGAAGCGACTGCAACGAGTAAATATACTGACCCATACTTGTTTCTGGCCAGCCCTCCCTTCATCCGAAATGATGAAGTCACTGGGCTCAGTGACCTCCGAACTGGATATGTACGCCCCCTTCAGTTCATCCTCCCGCTTTTCGCGGCCAAGAGCAGCAAATACCAACTGCCTCGAACCGCGTTCAGCCGACCAGGCGATTATGGAGTCAACCACAACGTATATCCACGAGAGTGGCCAAGGAAATTCCTGCCGTAGTGTAGTCCTGCAAAGGCCAGGAGTGAGGCAGTTTACGATGAGAGAGC
>Ga0307514_10001195_pt1 | contig 34637 bp, 32 predicted proteins | sample 16_EM_MG_FD_203088 | JGI IMG/M metagenome (GOLD analysis project Ga0307514, IMG submission 203088) | Populus trichocarpa ectomycorrhiza microbial communities from riparian zone in the Pacific Northwest, United States - 16_EM | ecosystem: Host-associated > Plants > Roots > Unclassified | place... | reverse complement strand
GGGCAACGTGATCGGCACGGCGACCACCGGGCCTGACGGCGGCTATGCCTTCGCCGACCTGGACGCGGGCGACTACTCGGTGATCGCCGGCGGATATCCGCCGGTTGCCGCGCCGATAGCCGTGGACGGGCCGGGACGTGAGTTCGACCTGGAACTGGCTCATCCGGAGAGCTGATACGACCACCCGAACAGCGGGCCCTTCCGAGAGGCAGGGCGGCAGAACGTACCGGACCGGGTCGCACCGAGGGCATGGAGCGGCCGACACCGGTATGGGGCGCGTCCGTGGGGACGGGAAGGCGCCCGCGCGTGGTCCGGGTCCCGTACTCGCACGGGTCCCGGACCACGGCACACCGGCCTCGGCACGACCGCGTGCCGAGGTCAGCGGTGCGGTTCGTAGTTGAGTTGCTTGACCTGGCGCAGGATGAGAGCCGACTCCACCGCTTGGATGCCGCTGAGGGCACCGATCTTCTCGCTCAGGTAGATGTACAGCTCGTCGGGGCTCCGGAAGTGGACGGAGACGACGATGTTGGCCTGGCCCGTGGTGGCAGACGCGAAATGCACCTCAGGATGTGCGGCGAGGCTGCGGCCGACCTCGGCGAGCGCGTGGGGTGCCACGGTGAGCCAGAGCATGGCGCCGACGTCCTGCCCGAGCGGCCCGTGGTCGTACTGGACGTCGAAGTACAGCACGCCGGTGGAGAGCAGGGTTTCGAGCCGCCGTTTGACCGCGGACTCCGACTGGTCGGTGGCCTTCTGCAGGTCGGTGAGGGTGGCCCGGCCGTCGCGGCGGACCATCGCGAGGAGCGCCTTGTCGGCCGTGTCCAGAGTGACGGGCGTATCGGGCGACACCGGAGGCGGCAGGCGCAGAGCGGCCTCCTGGTCGGGGGTGAGCGCGTTGGCCTTGTTCAGCCGGCCAAGTGGGCCGCCGTAGAAGGAGTGCAGCAGGCAGTGGGCGGTCACCGTGACGATCTGCCGGGTGCGCTGGAGCCGGTCGAAGAGCAGCTCGTCCCGCTCCTTGCGGCTGCGTGGTTTCATGCCGCAGACGACCTCGGTGCCACCGGAGATGAGATTCACGTAGAGCGTGTCAGGGCGCTTGGCGAGTGCGTCCGCGAGCTGTTCCGCCACGTCCGGGGTGCAGTGCATGCGTACGAGCCAGCTCTGGCGGCCGAGGCGGTTCTCGTCTGTCATGCCGAGCACCCGCACGTTGACGGTGCTGCGCAGTCGTCGGTACCGCCGGGCGACGGTCTGGTCGGAAACGCCGAGGACGGCGGCGATACGGCTGAACGGGGCGCGCCCGTCGAGCTGGAGCGCTTGCATGATCTGGAGGTCGAGGGAATCGAGTGTGGGGACGCCCACCGGTTCTCCTTGGGTCAGGGGCGGAACGCGCCGCTGGAAGCGCGGAACAGCACGGGCGGTGATCAGCGCGCTCGGCGCAGCCGGGCGCGTGCCCGCTTCCCCTTTGGAACGGGACCGGTCAAGGCGCCCGGACCGCGTCAGCGACCTCATCGAGGAGTGCCCTCAGCTGCGAGGTCTTTTCGGGGCCGAGCTTCTCGGCGATCTGCTGTTCGATTTCCACGATCACGGCATCGGCGTCACGCAGGATCTCGCGGCCGGCGTCGGTGAGATGCAGCTCCTGCACGTGGCGGTGGCGCGGGTGCGGTCGGCGTTCCAGGTGGCCGCGCTCCTCCAGGCGGGTCACCTGGGAGGCCACTGCCTGCGGGGTGACGTTCAGGCGGCGGGCCAGTTCCGCGCCGGTCAGACCGGGATCGGAATGGACGTTGATCAACAGGGTGTACTGCGCGGCTGCGAGACCCAGAGGTCGCAGCCGCTGATCCTTCCAGGCCTGGGCAGCCCACTCCGCCCGCCGCATTGCCCAGGTCACCCGGTCCAGTGCGTCGGCAGCGATCAGCCCGTCATCATCGTGTCTCACGCGGCGAGAATACGACACCTGGGCATATGTCAAACACCTGATCGTGACCAACTACCTGAGCACTGGTCCTTTTGAGGGCCTGCCGCGGCTCAGTCCTCGCGAACCGTCTCGGCCACCCGGTCGAGCAGCCCCCGCAGTTGGGTGCTCTCCTGCGGGCCGAGACCGCCGGTGATCTGCTGCTCGATGCCGGCGATCACTTTGTCGGCCGCGCGCAGGATCTCGCTCCCGGCATCGGTGAGGTGCAGCTCCTGCACATGCCGGTGGCGCGGGTGCTCGCGTCTCTCCAGCTGTCCGCGGCTCTCCAGCCGCGCCACCAGTGAGGCGACGGCCTGCGGGGTTACGTTGAGGCGGCGGGCCAGCTCGGCGCCGGTCAGCCCAGGGTCGGAGTGCACCGACATCAGGAGCGTGTAGTGCGAGGCCGCCAGGCCCAGCGGGCGCAGCCGCTGCTCTTTGAGTGCCAGTACGGCCAGTTCCGCGCGGCGCAACGCCCAGGTCACCCGGTCAAGAGCGTTGGGCTCGACGAGCTCCTCATTGTTTCGTATCACGGGAGAAGGATATGACACTTCACGACTATCAAGTGTTTGACATTGCTCCAGCGTTTGAATGACACTGTCCCTATGACTCGTACCATCGCTTTGATCACCGGCGCCTCCTCCGGCATCGGCGCCGCCTACGCCCGGCTCCTGGCCGACGACCACGACCTCGTCCTGGTGGCGCGACGCGCCGACCGGCTCGCCGACCTCGCCGAGGAACTCCGCGCCCGTGGGGCAGCCGTCGAGGTGCTGCCCGCCGACCTCATGACCCACGACGGGATCACCGCTGTCACCGACCGCCTGGCCGCCGGGGATGTACGCACGCTGATCAGCAACGCCGGCGCCGGCGGCTACGCCGCGCTCACCGATGTCGAGTCGGCCGACATCGACCGCCTGCTCACCCTCAACGCCGTCGCTCCCGTCCGGCTGGTGCACGCCGCACTTCCCGGAATGCTCGCGGCAGGCGAAGGCGCCATCGTCACCGTCGCCTCCCTCCTCGCCTTCAGTGCGGGCTTCACGGACCCGCGAGCCCCCCGGCGCACCCTGTACGTCGCCGCGAAGGCCGCCACCCTGGGTTTCACCCGCACCCTCGCCAATGAACTCGCCGACACCCCGCTCCGCGTCCAGGTGCTGTGCCCCGGCGTGGTGGCAACGGAGTGGAACAGCGGCGCCGGCCACAACATCCCCTGGGCGATGACGCCCGAGGACGTGGCGTCGGCCAGCCTGGCCGGGCTGCGCCTGGGGGAGACCGTCTGCGCCCCCGGTCTGGAGGGTCAGGACGCCGCCTTGGACGCCTTGCTCGCCGCGGAGAGCGCTTTCGTCTCGGGTGGCAACCAGCCGGCACTCGCGGCTCGCTACGCGACTCCGCGCGCTTAGGGCAGCCATGGTCGGTGGGCAGGTGATCGCTTCCTGCCTGCCCGGCGAGACTACTCAACTCTTGGCGCTAAGTCATGAGAAGCGAACGGTAGATTCCACACCATTGTCCTGAGTGTTGACTGAATCAATGCCTCATAACTAACTTGGCTTCAGTTCAAGAGCGGCTGAGTGAGCAGCTCACGCGCTGATGGTCAGGTGGCCTCTTCGAAGTCGCCGCTGACCGCAGGAGTTGGTCAGTCATGAGCAGCCCAGCAAACACGCCGCCCGGCACCCAGGACGACTTCGGCGTTCTGTGCGAGGTGGAAAGCAGGGTGCTCTGGCTGTCATCGGCGATCACTCACCACGCGAACCGCGTCCGCGCGAACCCCTCGGGACTCAAGGTGGGCGGGCACCAGGCGTCGTCGGTGTCCATAGTGTCGATCATGGCGGCGCTCTGGTTCCGGCATCTGCGGCCGCAGGACCGGGTGTTGGTGAAACCGCACGCATCGCCCGTGCTGCACGCGATCAACTGCCTGCTGGGCGAGCTGGACCCGTCCTGTCTGCCGAGGCTGCGCGAGTTCGGCGGCCTGCAGAGCTATCCGGGCAGGTCCAAGGATCCGGACCTGGTCAGCCGACATCACGGGCTCGATGCGGACAGCGTCGTCCGTGCCGCTCTCGACCTGGCCGGCTGAGCCCCAAGTGACTTGGTGACTATCAAATGCTTGACACTAGCCAGTTGGTTGATAATCTGGTAATCGCCAAGGCCCTCGGGCCATTGCTCAAGTCATTCACGTCGGCGCGCGCCCGCTGTCACACGGCGGCCCTTCATCGCGCCGAACACAGCGTCCGTCATCTGCCCATCACCCGCGGGGTGCTGCTCGGGCGCAGGCGGTCGTAAGAAAGTGGGAGAGACCCGTGACCAACAACACTCCAACGATCACGCGTGACGGAGTCATCGGACAGGACGGGAGCGAGGTGGTCACCGTCGATCAGGCCACCGGGGCGGAGTTCGCCCGGTACCCCGTGGCCGGCAAGAAGGAGGCGGCCATGGCCGTCGCTGCCGCCCGCTCGGTCTCCGGGCCCTGGTGGGGCCTGGGATTCGAGGGCCGTGCCGAGCAACTGCGCGCGTGGCGGCGGGAGATGGCCATCAGCGGCGAGGAGGGAGTCGCTCTCATCCACGCCGAGAACGGCAAGCCCGCGGACGAAGCCCGCGTGGAGGTGCTCGGGATTCTGGAGCACGTGCAGTACGTCGTCGAGAACGCCGAGCGCGTGCTGGGACGCCGGGAGGTCCCCGGGAGCCGCACCGTGCCCAACCAGCGAGCGTGGGTCGAATACCAGCCCTACGGCGTCGTCGGTGTCATCGGCCCGTGGAACTTCCCCCTGCTCACACCGGGGGCCATCCTCATCGAGGCGATCGCGGCCGGAAACGCCGCCATCCTCAAGCCCAGCCAGATTACGCCCGGCATCGGGGAGTGGCTCGTCCGGACCTGGCAGCGCGCGGTCCCCGACTTCCCGGACGTCCTCCAGTGCCTCAACGGGTTCGGGGCCACGGGCCAGGCACTCATCGAGTCCGGCCTGAACAAGCTCGCGTTCACCGGCAGCGTCGCCACCGGCAAGACCGTGGCCGCCCAGTGCGCGCAGACCCTGACCCCCGTTCTGCTGGAACTCGGCGGAAAGGACGGTGTCATCGTGGCCGAGGACGCCGACCTGGACGAAGCCGCCGAGCACATCGTCTGGGGCGCCATGCAGAACACCGGACACGGCTGCATCAGCCTCGAAGTGGCCTACGTCGTCGAGTCGGTGCACGACGCGTTCGTCGAGAAGATCAGCGACCTTGCCAAGCAGGTGCGCGCCGGCAGCGACGAGGAGGCAGAGATCGGCCCTGTTCCCCTGCCCACCCAGATCCCGATCATCCGGGAGCACATCCGGGACGCTCTCGATCGCGGCGCGACAGCCACTGTCGGCGGCCTCGACGCGGCGGGGGAGCGCTATGTCACCCCCACCGTCCTCGTCGGCGTGAGCCCCGACGCCCTGGCGGTGACCGAGGAGACGTTCGGGCCCACGCTCGCCGTCGTCAAGGTCACCGACACCGAGGAGGCCATCGCTCACGTCAACAGCGGCCGCTACGGACTGGGCAGCGCCGTCTTCAGCCGCGACCGCGGTGAGGACATCGCCCGTCAGCTCCGCGTCGGAATGACCAGCATCAACGACGCCCTGGTCTTCTCCATCAACCCCGCCGTGCCCTTCGGCGGTCGCGGCGACAGCGGTTATGGGCGCAAGCAGGGCGAGGAAGGGCTCCGGGAGTTCGCCTACCCGCACTCCTTCACCGCCAAGACCGGCCCCGCCCAGTTCTCGGCCACCACCTTCGGCAGGCCCGCGGGGGCGATGGCGGGAGCCCTCACCGGCGTGCGCAACAGGATCCTGGCCGAGAGCGGCGAGAAGTCCAGCTGACCGGCTGACCAACTGACGGGCGGAGGCGAACGGTTCGGGCCGAGCCCGGTCCGGCATCCGCCCCGTCACGCGACCGGTCATTGACCGGCTCGGCGGGTCATCGGACCACTCCTGGGGAAACGACGCGCACCTTCGCGGAGCGCGACAGCGATCGGCACGTCCCGACAATCACCGCGCCACCAATGAGGGAGAGCGGACATGTCCAACGAACGTCCCGTCCAAGCCGTGACTCCGCCCGCCGAGCCCCCGACCGCGGCCACCCGGCGAAGATTCATCGCCGCGACCGCCGCTGCCGGAGGTGCCGCCGTGGTCGGCGGACTGGCCGCGGGTCAACCCGCACTCGCCGCCGAGGCAGCGCCCGGCAGCCGTGCCGCCACGGCGGTCGGCGGCTCGAAGGACGATCGGAACGCCAAGAAGGAGAAGAAGATGCGCATCGTGGCCGTGGAAGAGGCGTTCTCCATTCCTGGAGCCATCAGGCAGGAGGCAGCGATCCGTCAGCGCATGGACGTCCCGGAGGCGATCAAGCAGGAGTGGTTCCGTCGGCTGGACGATCTGACCGAACTGCGCCTGGCGGACATGGACGCGAACGGCGTCGATGTCCAGGTTCTCTCGTACTCCACGCCGGGCCTGGAAGTGATCGAGGATCCGGCGGAGGCGGTGGCCGTCGCGCGGCGGGTCAACGACCATCTGGCCAAAGTGGTCGCCGCACATCCGAAACGGTTCGCGGGCTTCGCGGTCCTTCCGCTGCAGGACCCCAAGGCCGCGGTCGTGGAGCTGCGCCGGGCGGTGAAGGAACTCGGGCTCAAGGGCGTGCTGTACAACGACCACGTGCGGGGGCACTACCTGGACGAACCGCGCTTCAGGCCGGTATGGGCCGAACTGGAGCGCCTCGGCGTGACGCTGTATCTGCATCCGGCTGTTGTCCCGGCCGACAACTGGCGCGTCTTCGACGGCTACCCCGTGCTGGTCGGGCCGTCCTGGGGTTGGACCGCGACGGTGGGTGCCCATGCGCTCCGGCTGATCTACGGCGGCGTGTTCGACGAGTTCCCGGGCGCCTCGGTGACGTTGGGGCACATGGGCGAGCTGCTGCCGTTCCAGATGGCCCGGCTCGACAGCCGCTACCCCCAAGTACCTGTTGAGCAGAGGGTGGATCACCTGCCCTCGTACTACCTGCGGAAGAACGTGTACGTGACCACCAGCGGAGTCATGTCGCATGCCGCGCTGCTGGGAGCCGTCCATGCCGTCGGTGTCGACCGGGTGCTGTTCTCCATCGACTACCCGTTCGAGTCCAGCGCCGAGGCCGTGGGGTTCCTGCGCTCCGCGCCGTACGCGCCGACCGACCTCGCGCGCATCGCGCACGGCAATGCGGACCGCCTTCTGGGGCTGTGAACGACCGACAGCCCGCGTAGTCCCGCTTTCTCTTCACCCGCGGTGCGATCAGAGGAGCCACGATGCCGAAAGCAGTGCGATTCGCGGAGTACGGGGACATCGACGTACTGAACGTGGTCGACGTGGAACGGCCCGAGCCCGGTGAACGCCAGGTACTCGTCAAGGTGGTGGCCGCCGGGATCAATCCGGGCGAGGCCGTGATCCGGCAGGGGTTCTTCCACGACATGTTTCCGGCGACGTTCCCGTCGGGCCAGGGCAGCGACCTCGCCGGGACCGTCGAGGAACTCGGCGCGGGAGTCACCGGATTCGCCGTCGGTGACGAGGTGATCGGCTTCACCGACAACCGGGCCAGCCACGCCGAGTACGTGATCGTGGAGGAGGACAACGTCAGCCCCCGACCGGCGGGCGTCCCGTGGGAGCAGGCCGGCGCGCTCTTCGTCGCCGGCACCACGGCGTACGCGGCGGTACACGCCGTCAAGGTCGAGCGTGGCGAGACCGTCGTCGTCTCCGGCGCCGCCGGCGGGGTGGGCTCGCTCGTCGTCCAACTCGCGCGGCACGCCGGGGCCACCGTCATCGGTCTGGCGAGCGAGCCCCACCACACATGGCTCACCCGGCACGGAGCGATCCCGGTGACCTACGGAGAGGGTGTCGGCGAGCGCATCCGCGCCGCGGCCGACGGCACGATCGACGCCTTCATCGACACCTTCGGCGCTCCCTACATCGAACTGGCGCTGGAACTCGGCGTACCCGGTGAACGGATCAACACGATCATCGACTTCCCGGGCGCGGCGAAGCACGGCACCAAGGCCGAGGGCAGCGCGGCGGCGGCAAGCGCCGACGTACTGCGGGAACTTGCCACGCTGATCGTCGACGGTGAGCTGGAAATCCCCATCGCCCGCGTCTACCCGCTCGATGAAGTCCGCGACGCCTTCTTCGAACTGGAACGCCGGCACACGAACGGCAAGATCGTTCTCAGGCCCTGAGAGGCCGTCATACACCGGCGGCCGCCGCATGGGCGAGCGAGTCGGCACACCGAAATAGACCCCTGAGCGGAGCAGGACCATGGCAATGTCGTCACAACCCGAAGGTGCGATCCGCATCCGGTGGTCGTCCGAGGACGCCGCCGATCAGTTCACCGTCGACAACCCCGCGACCGGCGCGACGCTGGCCGTCGTGCAGGGCGCCGGCGACAAGGAAGTCGATCGGGCCGTACAGGCGGCCTACGACGCGCACTTCTCCTGGAAGGCCCGCACCGCCCGCGAGCGCGGCAGCTGGCTTCGGAAGATCGCCCAGGCGGTGCGCGAGCACGCCGACGAGATCGCGGCCCTGGAGTGCAGCGACAACGGCAAGCCCCTGACCCAGGCGCGCAATATGGACGTGAACGCGGCCATCGGGATCTTCGAATACTTCGCGAGCCAGTGCGACTCCATGCCCGGCCAGGTCAACGACGGCGGAAGCCTGCTGGACATCACGCTGCTCGAACCCTACGGCGTCATCGCAGCGATCGTGCCGTTCAACTGGCCGCCGATTCACACCGCCAGCAAGCTGGCCCCGGCGCTGGCCGTCGGCAACGCGGTGGTGATCAAGCCGCCGGAGCAGGCCCCGCTGTCGGCCATGCGCATGGTGGAGATCATCCAGTCCGTCCTGCCCGACGACGTGGTGCACATCATTCCCGGCACCGGCTCGATCGGATCGCAGCTCGCCGGCCACCCGCTCGTCGGCAAGATCTCGTTCACCGGGTCGCCCACCACCGGCGTCTCGGTCATCAAGACCGCGGCCGACAACCTGACCCCGACCCTGATGGAACTCGGCGGCAAGGACCCGTTCATCATCTTCGAGGACGCGGACCTCGACCTCGCGCTGCCGTGGGCCATCGAGGGCGGCCTCTTCAACCAGGGCGAGGCCTGCACCTCGGCATCCCGCGTCCTGGTACACGCCGACATCTACGACGACGTCGCGCGCCGCTATGGCAACGCGGTGAAGCGGCTGCGCGTCGGCAACGGCGTCGACCCCGGCACACACATCGGACCGATGGTGTCCGCCGCCCAGCGCAAGCGGGTGCTGGACTACATCGACATCGGCGTCAAGGAGGGTGCCACGATCGCGGCGCAGGCGCCGCTCCCCGACGACCCGGAGCTGTCAGGCGGCTTCTACGTCGCACCGACGCTGTTCACCGGTGTTCGACCGGACATGCGCATCGCACAGGAGGAGATCTTCGGCCCGGTCATCTCGATGATCCCCTTCCGCGACGAGGACGAGGCCGTCAGGATCGCCAACGGCACCGACTTCGGCCTGGTCGCCGCAGTGTTCACACCGGATTCCGAGCGCGCGCTGCGGGTCAGCCGCGCCCTGCACACCGGGTTCGTCTTCGTGAACAACTACAACCGGAATTTCACGGGCGCGCCGTTCGGCGGTGTCGGTGCGAGCGGCTTCGGCCGGGAAACCGCGGCGGAAACCCTGCGCGAGTACGGCTACAGCAAGAACATCCGCCTGGTCTCCGGCAGGGGCGAGATCCCGCGCTGGGCGCCGTCCCTCGACGTGACTGGACAGGATGAGTGAGCAACCCGGTCTTCGAGGCGGCGTAACCGACTTGGAGGCACGCCGTACAGCACCCAATACGGCACCCATGGGACGACGGTGTCGCATGCTGCCGCCGTTCACAGTCCCTGGCCGATGTCCTGCACGGTCGCGAGCAGTGGTTGGGACAGTTGCGTGAGCCGTGCGCGGGTGCAGCGGACGGACGGAGCCGCCACGGCCACGGCGGCCACGGCGCTGCCCGTGCGGTCACGCACGCAGGCGCCGACGGCGAGCACTCCGCGCTCGCTCTCCTGCAGATTGAGGGCGTAGCCGTGACGGCGCACGGACACCAGTTCGTGCATCAGGCTCTCGAAGTCCTTGGGAGTTTTGGCCCGGTCCCCGGGGAGCCCGTTGGGGTAGAGGGCCCGGAGCCGGTCCGCCGGCAGGGCCGCGAGTATGGCCTTGCCGCCCGAGGCCACGTGTGCGGGCAGTAGCGTGCCGGTGCGGTAGCTGACGCGCAGCGCCTGGGGTCCCTCCACGCCGTCCAGGAAGCGGGCTCCGTTGCCTTCGAGCACCATCAGGTGGGTCGTCTCACCCACGGCGTCCGCCAGCCGACGCAGGTGGGGTTGCGCGATGGTGATCAGGTCCGGGGGAGGGGCCGCATGGCTTCCCCTGATCGCCTGCAGGGCCGGCCCGGGCCGGTACACCTTGTGGCGGTCCTGCGCCGCGAATCCCTCGAAGACGAGCATCGCGAGGATCCGGTGAGCGGTCGAACGCGCGACGCCCAGCCGGTCCGCGACGTCCATCACCCGAAGCTCGTCGAGCTCGTGCAGCAGCCGGACGACGCGCAGGGCGTTGCCGGCGGCGCTCACCGGATACGAGGGGCCGGGCGAACGGTCCGCCGAATTCTCTGAATTCTCCACAGAGGAATCTTACCCTCCAAGGATTCCGGTGAGGGGAAACGGCGGCGTAGCGTCAGGAACAGCGCGGAAGGAATCGCGCTTCTTCTGGCGGTCGTCAGACACACGACGTGGAGGTTTCCGTGACCGACACCACCAGCGAACAGACCGAGTGCAAGCTGCTCGACGAGCTGTACGCGGATTTCAAGGGCGCGGGCCTGATCCCGCTGTGGACCCAGGTGGACGACCTGATGCCGATGTCGCCGCAGCCTGCCGCGGTCCCGCACCTGTGGCGGTGGGCGGAGCTGCTGCCCATCGCACAGCGCTCCGGAGAGCTCGTGCCGGTGGGGCGTGGCGGCGAGCGCCGCGCCATGGCCCTGTCCAACCCCGGCCTGCCGGGCCGTCCTTACGCCACTGCGACCCTGTGGACCGCGATCCAGTACCTGGGCCCGCGCGAGGTCGCCCCCTCTCACCGCCACAGCCAGGGAGCCTTCCGGTTCGTGGTCGAGGGCGAGGGCGTGTGGACCAACGTCGATGGGGACGCGGTGGCGATGCGGCGGGGTGACCTGCTGCTCACGCCGAGCTGGGCCTTCCACGAGCACCAGAACGTCACCGACAAGCCAATGGCCTGGCTCGATGGCCTCGACATTCCGCTCATCTCCCAACTGGACGCGGGCTTCTTCGAGTTCGGCCCCAACGAACTCTCCACTCGTGAAACCCCCGAGCGCTCGCGCGGCGAGCGACTGTGGGGCCACCCCGGACTGCGCCCGATCGGGCAGTTCGACCAGCCCAACTCCCCGCTGGGCGCCTACCGCTGGGAGCACACCGACGCCGCCCTGACCGCACAACTCGAGTTGGAGAACGAAGGCGTACCAGGTGTGCTGGAGTCCGGGCACGCGGGAGTGCGCTTCTCCAACCCCACCACCGGCAAGGACGCCCTGGTCACGATGCGCACCGAGATGCGCCGACTGCGGGCCGGTACGCAGACCGTCCCGGTGCGCACGGTCGGCTCCGCGGTCTGGCAGGTGTTCGAGGGCGAGGCGGTCGCCCATGTCGGTGACAAGGTCTTCGAGATCGCCAAGGGCGACCTGTTCGTCGTCCCGTCCTGGTGCGAGGTCTCGCTGTCCGCCCGCACCCAGGTCGACCTGTTCCGTTTCAGCGACGAGCCCGTCTACGAAGCCCTGGGTCTCGCCCGTACCGCCCGAGGAGAACACAAGTGAAGCTCGCCACCATCCGCGTCCACGGCACGACTCGCGCTGTCCGCGTCGACGAGAACAAGGCAGTGGACCTGGGCGAGAGCGATCTGGTGGCCTTCCTGCGCCACGGCGACTGGACCGCGCGTGCCGCGAACGCCGACGGCGAAACGTACGAAGGCGCCCTGGACTACGCGCCGGTGGTCGTCGCGCCGGAGAAGGTCGTGTGCGTCGGCCTCAACTACCGCACCCACATTCTGGAGATGGGGCGCGAACTCCCCTCGCATCCGACGCTGTTCAACAAGTACGCGCGGGCACTGGTCGGCGCGTACGACGACGTGACCCTGCCCGCTGCGTCCACACAGATGGACTGGGAGGCCGAACTCGGCGTCGTCATCGGGGCCGAGGTCCGGCACGCCGACCCGGAGCAGGCACGGGCCACGATCGCCGGGTACACCGTGCTCAACGACGTCACCGCCCGAGACTGGCAGTACCGCACCACCCAGTGGGACCAGGGCAAGACCTTCGAGGCTACCACCCCCATCGGGCCGTGGCTGGTGACCGCCGACGACCCCGCGGTCGCCACCCAGGGCCTCAGCCTGACCTGTGAGGTCGACGGCGACACGGTCCAGAAGGCCGACACCGGCGACCTCGTCTTCGACCCCGCGACGCTGGTCGCGTACCTGTCCGAGATCATCACGCTGGTGCCCGGCGACGTGATCGCCACCGGCACTCCGGGCGGGGTCGGCCATGCCCGCAAGCCCGCCCGCTATCTGAAGGACGGTACGAGCCTCGTCACTCGGATCGAGGGGATCGGCGAGTGCCGCAACACCTGCCGCCGGGAGACGCGGTGAGTGCACGCCCGGACCCGATGCTGGAGTGGGTCGCCAAGGGCACGGCGGCCTTCGAAGCGGCCGTGCACTGGCTGACCGACTCGGGCATCACCGGGCCGTCGTACCTGCCTGGCTGGAGCCGGGCCCACGTCGTCGCCCACGTCACCCGCAACGCCGACGCACTCGTCAACCTGCTGACCTGGGCGCGTACGGGTGTCGAGACGCCCATGTACGCAAGTCCCGACCAGCGTACGAACGAGATCGAGGACGGCGCCCGCCAACCGGCCGGCGCCCTACGAGCCGACCTCCTCGCGGCCGACGGACGACTGACCGAGGAACTCGCCGGCCTGCCGGACCAGTGCTGGGGTGCGACCGTGCGGACGGCACGGGGACGCGAAGTGCCCGCCACGATGGTGGCGTGGATGCGGGTGCGAGAAGTCTGGGTCCACACCGTCGACCTGGACATCACCACCTTCGACGACATCCCGCACGAAGTGTGTGCGGCGCTCGTCGACGATGTGGCCACTGCCTTCCTGACCCACCCGGACTGTCCCCCCGTCGAGCTGCGGACCGAGGACAATGCCCGCAGCTGGCTCCTGGGCGTGCCCGGCGGCGCGGAGCCGGTCGTGGTGAGCGGTGACCTTCCCAGCCTGGCCGCCTACACGACCGGGCGCCCCGTGCCCGGTCCCCTCCATCCCGCCGGCGGGGGAATCCTGCCGAAGCTGCCCGCGTGGTTGTGACAGCGAAGGAAGAACGATGAAAGTTGCCTGCATCGGCGCAGGTCCCGGAGGACTGTTCTTCGCCACACTGCTCAGGCGGAGCCTGCCCGGCGCCGAGGTCGTGGTCTTCGAACGCAACCGTCCCGACGACACGTTCGGCTTCGGAGTGGTCTTCTCCGACGCCACACTCGACGCCATCGACAACGCCGACCCCGTCCTCAGCGAGGCGTTGGACAAGCACGGCCGGCACTGGGACGACATCGAGATCCGCGTACACGGCGCACGGGAGCGCGTCGGAGGCATGGGCATGGCGGCCGTGGCCCGCAAGACGCTGCTTGGCCTGTTGCAGGAGAGGGCTCGCGCCGAGGGCGTGTCGACGCGCTTCCAGCACGAGGTCCGCCACCCCGCCGAACTGGACGACTTCGATCTGGTCGTCGTGTGCGACGGCGCCAACAGCCGCTTCCGTACGCTGTTCGCCGACGACTTCGGACCGACCGCCGAGGTGGCCACCGCGAAGTTCATCTGGTTCGGCACCCCGTACATGTTCGACGGGCTCACCTTCGTCCACCAGGACGGCCCCCATGGTGTCTTCGCCGCCCACGCCTATCCCATCAGCGACTCGCTGAGCACCTTCATCGTCGAGACCGATGCCGATTCCTGGGCCAGGGCCGGACTCGACGCCTTCGATTCCTCGACCCCTCCGGGCGCGAGCGACGAGAAGACGAAGAGCTACCTGGAAGACCTGTTCCGTGAGCAGATCGACGGGCGCCCACTGGTCGGCAACAACTCCCGCTGGGCCAACTTCGCCACCCGCAGGGCCCGTTCATGGCGACGGGGAAAGTGGGTGCTTCTCGGCGACGCGGCGCACACCGCGCACTTCTCCGTCGGGTCCGGCACCAAGATGGCCATGGAGGACGCGGTCGCGCTGGCCGAGGCTCTGGGGGAGGCGCCGCACAGCGTGCCGGAGGCACTCGACATGTACGAGACGCGCCGCCGCCCCAAGGTCGAGAAGATCCAGAACTCGGCCCGGCCCAGCCTCTCGTGGTGGGAGCACTTCGGCCGCTACGTCCGCTCGTTCGACGATGCGACGCAGTTCGCCTTCCACTTCCTCACCCGGAGTATCCCGCGAGGCAAACTTGCCGTGCGCGACGCGGCGTACGTGGACCGCGTCGATGGATGGTGGCGACAGCGCCACGAGGCGGTGCCCCTGGAGACACCGTTGCGTGGGGGGCCGTTCAGGCTTCCGTCGCGCTGGGTGACAGTCGGCGACGACCGTCTGATCGGGACCGACGGTACTGACATCCCGATGGTCCCGTTCAGTGGTCAGTCGTCGTGCGCGGGCGTGTGGATCGACGCCCCGGACACCGAAGAGGGGTTGCCGCTCGCCCTCGACCAGGTGCGCGAGACGGCAGAGGCGGGCGCCCCGCTCGTCGGCATACGCGGCGGTACGACGCTGACCCGGGTACTGGTCGCGGAGGAGGCCCGACTCGCTCACGGCCTGCCCGCCGCGGTCATCGGCGTGTACGACGACGACAGTGCGACGTCGCTCCTGCTGTCCGGCCGGGCCGACCTTGTCGGAGGCACCAAGTGACCGCGATGGATGCACTGTTCGCGCCCCGTGCCATCGCCGTGCTCGGTGCGTCGGCCACGCCCGGCAAGCTCGGCGCGGCGATGACCGACTCCCTCGCCTCGTTTCCCGGACCGGTGATGAAGGTGAACGCCGGCCGGCCGGATCCCGGCCGGGGCTTCTTCCCGACCGTCGCCGAGGCTGCCGAGGCCCATGGAATTGCACCGGACCTGGTGGTGTCCTGCATTCCGGCCGCCGCCACCGCCGGGGCCGTCCGAGACGCGGCGGCTGCCGGCGCTCGTGCCGCCCTGGTGTGCGCCGGCGGTTTCGCCGAAGCCGGCGGCGACGGTGCGCTGCTGCAACAGGCGTTGGCCGAGGTGGTGCGGGACACCGGCATCCGTGTCCTGGGGCCCAACACCTCAGGCTTCCTCGCTCCCCACCGACGGCTGACGGCCAGCTTCGTCCCGGGCGTGGCCGACCTGGAACCGGGCCCGGTGGCGGTCGTGGCCGCCAGCGGCGGGGTGAACCACGCGCTGGCCTTCGCCCTGGCCGAGGCCGGCGTCGGTCTGCGCCTCGGGGTCGGGCTGGGCAACAGCCTGGACGTCACCCAGGCCGACGTTCTGGGCCACCTTGCCGAGGACGATGCCGTACGGGCCGTTGCCCTGCATGTGGAGACCGCCGCGGAAGGGCGCCGCCTCACCGAGGCCGTACGCCGCTTGACCGGTCATGTCCCCGTCGTGGCCCTGGTCGTGGGCCGCAGCGACATCGGCGACTTCGCCCGCTCCCACACCGGAGCCCTGGCCACCTCCTGGCGTGTGACACGGACGGCCCTGCGCCAGGCCGGAGCCGTCCTCGTCGACGCCGTCACAGCCCTCAGCCGTGTACGGCTCCCGGCCAACCCACGCCCAGGCATCGGCCTGGTCACCGCACAGGCCGGACCCGGACTGCTGCTCACCGACTACCTGCGTTCCCACGGCATCGAGGTTCCGCCACTGGTCGAACGGACGGTGAAGGAACTGCGCGAGCTGCTCCCCGCCCTCACCTACCTCAACAATCCTGTCGACACCGGCCGTCCCTCGCCGGCGCTCACGCAGGTCGTGGAGCGGGTCTCGGAGGATCCCGGCATCGACGTCACCGCTGTCTATGGGCTGCTGGAGCCCACGGCCGTCGACCTTTCGGCCGCGCTGGCCGCCGCCCGCACGGCCACCCCGCTCGTCGCCGTCGTCGGCGGGCCCGAGGAACAGGCGCGGCGGACCCGACGGCAACTCGGCGAAGCCGGCATCCCTTGCGCGGCCACACCGGCTTCCGGAGCGGCCATGGTCCGCGCGCTCGTCGAGGACGCGGCGGCCCGCGCCCGCCTGGAGGCCGGCGTCGTGACCGCGCCGGGTGCGCCCGCGCTGCCCCTGTCCGGCCCTGTCGACGAGCACACCGCCAAGGGAGTCCTCGCGGACCTGGGCATCCGTACGCCCGTACGACGGGTGTGCACCGACCCCGCCGCGGCGCACGCGGCACTCGATGAGCTCGGCAGACCGGTCGTCGTGAAGATCCTCGACGCGGAGATCCTGCACAAGACGGAAGTCGGCGGGGTCCAGATCGGCATCCGCACGCACCAGGAGCTCGACGACGCGCTCGCCCGCATGCCCGCAAGCCCCGCACTCCTGGTCGAGCAGATGGCCCCCACGGGCCCCGAACTCATCGTCGGCGTACGCCGCGACCCGGTTTTCGGCCCCGTCCTGGCGCTGGGTGCCGGCGGAACGGCCGCCGAAATCCTCGGGGATGTCTCCCTGCGCCTCGCGCCCCTGCCTACACACGAGGCCCACGCGATGCTCGACCAACTCGTCACCCGCGACATGTTCCTCGGCGCGCGCGGCGCCAGCCCGGTCGACCGCGCGCGACTCACTCACGTGCTGCTCGCCCTCTCCTCCCTCGCCTCCGACAACGCCGTGGCCGAGTGCGAGATCAACCCCCTGCGCGTTCTGCCCGACGGCGATGTCGTCGCGCTCGATGCCGTACTGCTGCTGCGTGACCCCCGGGATCAAGGAGGATCCGACGATGCGTGAGGGATTCGTCCCCTGGCCCAAGGAAGCGGCCGACCGCTACCGCGAGGCCGGGTACTGGCGTGGCAGGCCGCTCGGCTCGTACCTCCACGAATGGGCCAAGACCTATGGCGACGCGGTGGCCGTCGTGGACGGCGACACGCGCCTGACCTACCGTCAACTTGTCCACCGTGCCGACGGATTGGCGTGCCGCCTCCTGGACTCCGGCCTCCAACCCGGTGACGCGATGCTCGTCCAGCTGCCCAACAGCTGGGAATTCGTCACACTCACCCTGGCCTGTCTGCGAGCCGGCATCGCCCCCGTGATGGCGATGCCCGCGCACCGCGGTCACGAACTGCGCTACCTGGCAGCCCATGCCGAGGTCAGCTCGATCGCCGTACCGGACAGGCTGGGCGACTTCGATCACCAGGCACTGGGGCGGGAGGTCGCCGAAGCCGCGCCGAGCGTACGGCTGCTGCTCGTCGCGGGTGGCACGGTCGACACCGATGCCACGGATCTGCGCGCCCTGGCCGACCCGGACGACGACCCGGCCGCCGCACGGGCCCGGCTCGACGACATCGCCCCGGACAGCGGCGACATCGCCGTCTTCCTGCTCTCCGGCGGTACGACCGGACTGCCGAAGCTCATCACCCGCACTCACGACGACTACGAGTACAACGCGCGGCGCAGCGCCGAGGTGTGCGGCCTCGACTCCGGCACCGTCTACTTGGTGGCCTTGCCCGCCGGGCACAACTTTCCCCTGGCCTGCCCCGGGATCCTGGGCACCCTCATGAACGGTGGCCGTGTGGTGCTGGCCCGGACCCCGGACCCCGACAAGGTCCTGCCGCTGATGGCCGCCGAGGGCGTGACGGCCACCGCCGCCGTGCCGGCCGTCGTCCAGCGCTGGATCGAAGCCGTGTCCTCCGGCCGCCACGCCGCCCCGCCCGCGCTACGACTGCTGCAGGTCGGTGGCGCCCGCCTCGCCCCGGAGGTCGCCCGCCGCGCCGAACCGGTGCTCGGCGGCACGCTCCAGCAGGTGTTCGGCATGGCGGAGGGGCTGCTGAACTACACGCGCCCCGACGACCCAGACGACATCAAGATCGAAACCCAGGGGCGCCCCATGTGCCCCGATGACGAAATCCTCATCGTCGACGCCTCCGACAACCCCGTACCTCCCGGGAGCATGGGCGCCCTCCTCACCCGCGGCCCGTACACCCCGCGCGGCTACTACCGGGCTGACGAGCACAACGCCCGCGCGTTCACCCCTGACGGCTGGTACCGCACCGGTGACATCGTCCGGCTGCACCCTTCGGGCAACCTCGTCGTCGAAGGGCGCGGCAAGGACCTCATCAACCGGGGCGGCGAGAAGATCTCCGCCGAGGAGGTCGAGAACCTCATCTACCGCCTGCCTGGTGTCGCCCGCGTCGCCGCCGTCGCAAAGCCCGACCCGGACCTGGGGGAGCGGGTGTGCGTGGCGGTGGTCCTCGAACCGGGCACCGAACTGACTCTCGAGTCGGTCCGCGCCGCCCTCACCACGATGCAGGTGGCCCGCTACAAACTCCCCGAGGACCTGCTGGTCTTGGACGAACTTCCGCTGACGAAGGTCGGCAAGATCGACAAGAAGCGTCTGCGGGAAGTCGTCCGTGGCAAGGCAGACCCCGTCGAGACGGTGTGACAGTGTTCGCCGCCGCGGAGGACGGGCGGAGGACTTTGCGGTGAGGCTTCCGCTGGTCGTCCGGCGGCCCAGGGGCTTATACGTCGCCACGCGTCGTGTGCGTGGCGACGTACAGCCCGGAACCGGGGAGCGGTCGTCATTCCCCTTTGCAGACGCCCTCGACAGCGAACTTCTGGTACAGGTGCGGGTAGGCGACGGTGCCGGCAGGGTAGCGCTCCAGGTGCGAGGCGAACTCCGGCGTGCCGAGCGCTGCACGGAGGTCCTCAGTGGATTTCCAGACCGCGACGTTGGTGAACAGCCGGCTGCCGCCGATGCCCCGGTACAGCTGCACTGAAAGAAGGCTCCCCGACTTCTTCATGTACTCCGCGTCGTCCGTCCAGGCGGCCACAACCTCGTCCTCCTTACCTTCCGGGGCGACGAACGTGTTGATGATGGTGACCGGGCCGGCCTTCTCCTTCTGCTGGTCGCGGAAGTGGGTGGACCTGTCGAGATTGCCGAAGTTGAGCATGATTCCTCCATGAACTCGAGAGGGGAAGTGGGTCTACGAACCCACAGAGATTCAAGTGATTCGGGACCGGGAGGCGGCCAATTCCATCACTTGGGCTTGTAAGTGACTCGCGATCAATGGTCGGTCCGAGTGAGGGGCCCCGCCGCTGTTCGCTGCTTGGCCCTTCACCGATGTGCGCCGTCAGGCGTGGTGCTTGTCGAGGAAGTCGGTGGTGAGCTGCAGCCATTCGTCGGTTCGTTCCAGCATCGGCAGGTGGCCTGTGGCGATGTCCGCGAGCTGGGCGCCGGGGATGGTCTCGGCGAGCTGGCGGTGCAGAGCGGTGGAGACGAGCCGGTCGTCGGTGGTCGAGACGACCAGGGTGGGGACGGTGATGCCGGCGAGGTCGTCCCGGACGTCGAGCCGGCCGACGAGGTCGGTCTGTTCGGAGCTGCCGTCGGCCGCGCCGGCGGCGACGTATCCGAGGGTCTGCTGCAGTTGTTCGGCGGGCATGGATTCCAGCGCCTGGGTGCCGAGGGCCATCAGGAGCTGGAATTCGGCGAGCAGTTCGCGGTCGCCGGATGCGGCGATCTTGCTCCAGACCGAGGAGGCGAGAGCGAGCCGGTTGTCGCGATGCGGGAAGGCGGCGGTCAGGACGAGTGCGGTGACGCGCTCGGGGTGGCGGGTGGCAGCGCGGATGGCGACCGGGCCGCCGAGGGAGTAGCCGGACACGGCGAAGCGGTCGAGGCCCTCCGCGTCGGCGGCGGCGATGAGCTGGTCGGCGAGGTCGTCGACGGACAGCGGGGTGGTGGAGCGGGGAGTTTCGCCGCTGCCGGGGTAGTCGATGCCGACGACGGTGTGGCGGGCGGCGAGTGCTTCCAGGACGGGGCCGTAGGTGCCGGCCAGGCTGCTGCCGGCGCCGTGGGCGAGGAGCAGGCCGGGGCCGGAGCCCAGGCGGGTGCGGGCGAACGCGGGTGCGGGCAGGTTCCGAGATGACATGGCTGTTCACCTTTCGAAGGTGCACCGTGACAATTGAATCATCCAGTGCGTGTGATTACGCTTCAAGGACTATCACACGCATCGTATGATTCGGATTGGATTGTGACCTCAATCACACGCAATGTATGATGTGTGGGTAGGGTGGTGGCATGAAGCAGCCCCTCCATCGCCGTCAGCCGACCCCGGGCAACCCGCGCGTGCAGCGCACCCGCAACCGCGTGCTGGCCGTCGCACGAGAACTGCTGCCCCAGGTCGGCCCGTCCGGGCTGACCTATGCACTGCTGGCCGAACGGGCCGACGTCACCCGCCAGACCCTCTACCGGCACTGGCCCACCCGGGCCGCACTCCTCTTCGACCTCATCCTCGAAGGCCCCGACCTCGGCACCTACCCCGAACCGGGCAACGACGTACGTGACGTGGCCACCGCCTGGCTCAAAAGCCTGCGCGCCGGCGTCAGCGTCCCGGCCGTGCGGACCGCGGCACTGGCCGTCACCGCTCAGGCCGACCACGACCCCGACAGCGCCCGGGCACTCGTCCGCATCAGCGAAGACCGCTACACCGGCTTCAACCAACTCCTGGAGCCTTCGGGCATCCAGATCAGCGACGACGAGTTCACTTTGCTGTACGGGCCCGTCCTCGCCCGCCTCTTCCTCGACCGAGGCCAGGTCACCGACACCTTCATCGACGCCGTCGTCACCCAGTGGCTCACCACGCTCCAGCACGCCGACACACCGCGGGACTTCCAGTAGTAGTCATCGAGAGGTCTTGACGGAGACCAACCGGAACAACCGCGTTCAGGCAGCGAAAACGGACTTGTGTCAATCCGTCGTCGCCTCCGTCGAGTTGAGGCTCCCAAGAGCTGACCACCACTCCTGACGGACCCGTCCGAGTCAGTCTCGCGTTCGTCGTACGAGTCAGGTGGCAGCACCTGGCCCTCCGCGTCATCTTCCTCAGCACGGCGGCCGGGGCGGCACCTGAATCTGGAAGAGGCAGGAGACCGCCTCGGGAAGTGGGCGTCAGTCCGGCGCCTGGCTTCATGGAAGCTTCATGAGCCGAGCAGTACGTGCTTTATGGGGCGGCTGTTGTCTGGCGGTCATGCACGCACTCCTCATCCCGCCGGTGGACAGCGTTGGCCACCTTGCCGTGCCGCACCTGACGACGGCGGTTGACACCGCGCTGTCCGGCTCCGCTGTGATCGGCGCGTTCCTGCGTCCGGGGTCGTCCAAGCACGTGGATTCCGCTGGGCAGGAGGTCGGCGATGACGCGCTGCGGGACGGAACCGCCGGCCTGTTCACCAGGGTGAGGGCGGCGGCGTTGCTCGCGGGTCCGCGCCGCAGCCGACTGCCGGCCGGTGCGGCTACGTCGGCGCCATCGAGATCCCACGCATGACTGTCGGATCGACCTGTTGGCGGCGACTGGCCGGGCCGAGGAGCGGCCTACCCGCTTGCGCTCCCGGATCGGCCTGGACCTCGCGCATACCCGCCTGAGGAGAGGGCGGCCCTCATCACGGCGGGGACCATCGCGTCCTGCGCGGGCCCTGCCCGGCCTGGCGACGGCGCCGTGACGCACGCACATACGACCTGACTCGCACCCAGAACGAAGAGGGGAACTTGAAATGAACCTGCGACGGAACATCTCGCGTCGAAGGATGATCGAAGGCGCATCGGCCGCGGCGCTCGTCACGGCGGCGGCGGCCACGGTGCCTGCTGCCATGGCCAGTCCGGAGACGGCATCGTCAGGTCCGGGGCTGCCGAAGGGCAACTGGCGTATCGACACCCACGCGCACTACTCGCCCGACGTGTACAACGACTACCTGCAGCGCTACGGCCTCCTCGGCGCCATTACCGGGGCGTACGGTCCGTGGTCGGTCGAGCGGCACGTTGCCTTCATGGACCAGTACCGGATCCAGGCCAGCGTCCTGTCGTTCGGCGACCTCCAGGTCACCGTCGGCCCGGTCGACGATCGGCGCGCCACCGCCCGCGCGGTCAACGACTACGCCCACAACCTCGTGCAGACCCGCGGTGACCGGTTCGGGATCTTCGCGGTCACCCCGATGCCCGACATCGAGGGCTCGGTGGCCGAGGTGGACCGAGCGCTCGGCGAGCTGGATCTCGACGGCATCTGCCTGCTCACCAACTACAAGGGCGTCTACCTGGGGGATCCTTCGTTCGCGCCTCTGTACGAGGTCCTCAATGACCGCCATGCCTACGTCTATGTCCACCCGACGGGTCCGGAGAACAACCCGGCTCCCAAGCTCTGCTTCGGCCCCGACATCCCGGCCGGCAACAACGTCTTCGAGTACAACTTCGACGCGACCCGTGCGATGACGAGCCTGATCTACAACGGTGTCCTGCGGGACTACCCGAACATCCGCTGGCACTTCACGCACTGCGGCGGGGCACTGCCGTTCCTGGCCTTCCGCCTCGCGACACGGCACTCGGCCTTCCCGCCGTTCAACGAGGTACTGCCGGAAGGACCCCTCAAGTACATCAAGCGGATGTTCTTCGACAATGCACAGGCGTTCACCGCCGCGCAGTTGGAGCCGCTGTCGTCGCTGGTGCCCGACGACCACATCATGTTCGGCAGCGACTGGCCCGCGACCCGCCACCTCTACGCGGCCGACAACGTCGAGACGATGCCCTTCCTCAAGGGCAGCCTGCCGAATCTCAAGGCGGGCGACCCCGAACCGACCGTCGACGAGATCTACAGTCGGCGCCAGCGGATCGCTCTGGAGCGGAACAACGCCCTCGAGCAGTTCCCGAAACTGAAGGCGCGTATACGCCGCGCCGGCTCGCGCTGAGCTGCGACCGCGAGCCAAGCACGCCGCCCGCTGCCCCGCCGACGGGGCGGGGGCGGTGGTCCGTGTAAAGGTCAGCGCGGCCGACGGAGGGGCCATCGACGGAAATCGACGTCGCTTGCCGGGCGAACGCGGCCCGCAGGATAGGGAAACCGGTTCGCGCAGGTCCGCTTCGTACGTGGCGGGTCGTCGCTCCTGCCGCAGCGAGACCACCGCGGCAGTCCAAGCCCGGCTCCTGCGGGCGGTGCCGGGGGAAGTCAACCTTCTCGTGCATGCCAGGCCCTGCACCGGGCTGACGGCACCGGCGTGGAAGCCGTGAACGCCTTGGTGGCCTCAACCCTGTGTCTGCCACGGTCTCAATTCTCTGGTGTGTTCCACAGCTCCCGGCGTTTGGCCCATTGCGGTGGCGGGCCTGGTGTGGCGGTGCGCTCTGCGGCCGGGGTACGCAGCCCGGCGAGGACCAGGCCGAGGTGCCGCGAGCCTGGTCACCCTGGAAGCCATGGCCGCGGGCAAGCCCGTCGTCGCGGCTGACGCGATGGCCCTGCCTCACCTGGTCCACCCCGCCCGCAACGGCTACCTCTTCCCGCCCGGTGACGTGCGCGCCCTCGCCGACCGCCTCATGGAACTGATCGACGCCCCTGCGGCCCGGCGCCGGGCCGGGCGAGGCAGGCCGGGAGATCGTCACCGACCACGACATCCACCGTACGCTGGCCACATTCGAGGCCCTCTACCTCCACGCCGCCGGTCACCCCGCGGCCAAGACGGCCCTCCCCCCTTCCCCTCCCCACCTCGGCGATGGAAAGCGAGCACGATGAGTACGCAGCGCGTTCTGGTCGTCGATGACGAACCCAAGATCCGCATGACCGTGCGCGGCTACCTGGAGGCGGACGGGTTCCACGTCGTTGAAGCTGCGGACGGACCATCCGCCCTGCAGGCGGTCACCCGTGACCGGCCGGACCTCGTGGTGCTCGATGTGATGCTCCCGGGGCTGGACGGATTTCAGGTCCTGCGCCGCATCCGGGAAGCGAGCCAGATCCCGGTCATCATGCTCACCGCCCGGGACGAGGAGGTCGACCGGCTGATCGGCTTTACCACCGGCAGCGACGACTACGTCACCAAGCCGTTCAGTCCTCGCGAACTGGCACTACGGGTACGCGCCATCCTGCGGCGCACCGACAGCCATCCCGAGGCGGCCCACGAGGACGCCGTGTTGCGCTTCGACGGTCTGACTGTCGATCCCGAGACACGGACCGTCCTCGTCGATGCCGACCGGACGGTGGAGCTGTCCGCTCTCGACTTTGATCTGTTGTTCGCAATGGCCCGGGCTCCTGGGAGGGTCTTCACCCGGCGCGGACTGCTGACCCACGTGTGGGGCGAGGACTTCTTCGGCGACGAGCGCGTCGTGGACGTACACATCCGGACTCTGCGGCGCGCGCTGGGCGACGAGGCGAGCGCACCCCGGTTCGTCGGCACCGTCCGAACCATCGGCTACCGGTTCGTCGGACACCCCGTCTGACGGCCAGGAAGGACACCCGGCCATGCCACCCCCCGGCTTCCCGGCCTACCGCACATATCGTGCGCGGCTGCGCCGAATCCAGCAGCGGATGTCGCTGCGCAACCGGCTGGTGCTCTCGCACGTCATGGTTCTCCTCCTGGCACTGGCGGCCATGGCGGCGATCAGCGCGCTGATCGAGGTGTGGCTCGGGCTTGACGACATCGAAGGCGACGTGGTCCTGCAGATCGGCCTCTTCTTCGGACTGGCCGCGGCTTTCCCGGCGTCCGTCGCCCTGTCCCGGTTTCTGCTGCGTCCCCTCGACAGGGTGCGCGCCGCCACGCGCCGACTCGCCGAGGGACACTACGACGACATCCTCGAACTCCCCAGCGAGCCGGGCCTGGCGGCGCTGGTCGAAGACGTCAACACGCTGGCGGCAGCCCTCGCCGACACCCAACGCCGTCGCGCCCGGCTCATTTCGGAGGTGGCCCACGAGATGCGGACCCCCATCACCCTCCTACGCGGCCAGATCGAGGGCGTGGCCGACGGCATCTTCATCCCCGACGAGGCGATGTTCGCCTCCCTCGCCGACGACCTTCACCGGCTGCAGCGCTTGGCAGGCGACCTCTCGAGCCTGTCCCGGTCGGAGGAGGCTGCCTTCGATCTTCACCGCAAGCCCACCGACGTGGCCACGCTGGCACGGGCCACAGCCGAGCGACTGCGCCCCCAGTACGAGGACCAGACGGTAGCCCTCGCCGTCGACGCGGGCACTCCCGTCAGCGCCTCCTGCGACCCGGACCGGATCACTCAGATCCTGGTGAACCTGCTCGGCAACGCACTGGCGGCATGCGATCCGCACGGGCATGTGGCGCTGTCCGTGCACACCGAACGGTCTCCCGGCCACCACGTGATCGTCCGCGTCATGGACGACGGCATCGGCATCGCCGGACACGACCTCGAGCGCATCTTCCACCGCTTCGAACGCCTCGAACATCCCGGCCGACCCGCTGCCGCCGGCGGCAGCGGCATCGGCCTGACCATCGCTCGGGGTATCGCCCGAGCCCACGGCGGAGACATCACCGCGGAATCCGCTGGGCTGGGCACGGGAGCAACGTTCACCTTGCGCCTACCGCAGGAACCCGTCCCAGAGGGCGGCATGCCTCAGGATCCCGCTCACTCCATCGACCCATCGGCCCTGGAGCGGCGGTGATGAGCAGGCCGCGGTCGTGAAGGACGCCGAGCAATGCGCTCAATGCACGTCGCCGACCTCGGCGACGGCGAGGGCACGTGTGCGGCTGCCGAGGCGCGTGACACGGCCAGTGTCCCGGGAATCGCTCGGTCCGTAGCCTTCCCGTGCGCGGTCAGCATCCCCCACTGCACGTGAGCGGGCGTCAGACGCTCCTCGGACCGGGAGTGTCCCCACGGTAGTGATGCGCATGTGACGGGGAGTATCAGGAGTTCGGCCGCTACGAGGTCCTGCGGCTCGCGGAGATCGAGGAGCCGAGCGTCCACCCGGACAGGTCCGGCTGAAGGTCATGGCCGTCGGCGTCAACAGTGTGGACCACAGGGTCCGCCGCGGCTGGCTGCATCGCTTGTTCCCCGTGACCTTCCCCGTCACGCTGGGCTCGGAATCGGTCGGCATCGTCGACTGGGCCGGCGAGGGCGTCACCGACATCTCGGTCGGGGACGGGGAGTTGGCGCCAGCGTGGAGAGCTGGCTTCATGGAAGCTTCATACGCCCAGTGGTACGTGCTTTATGAGGCGGCTGTTGCCTGGAGGGCATGCAGGTCTTCCTCGTTCCGCCATCGACCGCTGTTGATCACCATGCTGTGCGGCGCCTGACGACGGCGGTTGGCATCGCGCTGTCCGGGTCCGTCGTGCTGGGCGCGCTCCTTCAACTGGAGTCGAGCGGGCAGATGGATCCGGTGGGGCACACGCTGAGCGAGCATGCGCCGCATGAAGGAACCGCTGGCCTGTTCACGGCCGGTGCGGGGGCAGCGGGGGCGTTGTTCGCCAGTCCGCTCCACAGCCGACTACCGGCAGCACCGGCTGCCTTGGGCGTCGGGTGCGAAGGACGCGCGCTCAGCCGTAGATCTGCTCGTGATCTCGACGCCGTCGCCAGACCCGGACACGGCGGGGCGGAACTTCGAACTGACGCTCACCGGCCCCGAGGCCACGTGGCCGATCGTCGGACTGTTCAGTTCCCGATCCATCCCTGGTAAGCCGTCTGGCCGAGGTGCGCTCGCCCGCAGTCTCAGTAGATGGGCGAAGCACAGGCGGCTCCATGGAGTCCTAGATGAACCGCGTAACGATCTGAAGGAACGTGAGAGTGGAACAGACCATGATGGCGGTCCGCTTGTTCGAGCATGGCGGGCCCGAGGTGCTCAAGTACATCGAGGCGCCGATTCCCGAGGTCGGCCCAGATGACATCCTGATGCGCGTGCACGCCACGGCCGTCAACAGTTGGGACCTGCGCTACCGCTCGGGCAACCTGCCGCAGCCCCTCCCAGGTCGGCCGCCGTGGCCTGTGCCGTTCCAGCTCGGCCGGGACGCGGCCGGTGAAATCGTTGCCACCGGCGAGAACGTCACCAGGTGGAGCCCCGGCGACAGGGCGGTGCAGCTTCCGCACCCGCCGTGCCGTAGCTGCGCCCTGTGCGTACGCGGGCTCGAAAACCTGTGCATCGACACCGCCTACCCCGGACACCAAGTCTTCGGCGGATACGCCCAGTACGTTGTGCGTCGCCAGGACGCGATTCTGCCCATCCCCGACGGCGTCGACTTCGAGACAGCCGCAGCCACCATGTGGACCTACACCACCCCGCTCAACTGTGCGCGGCAGGCACCTGTCGGTCCCGGCGACACGGTGGTCATCACCGGCGCCAGCGGCGGGATGGCGATCGCCTGCGCACAACTGGCGAAGCTGAGCGGAGCCACCGTCATCGGCACGACCACCAAGCCGCACCGGGACGAAGCGCTCAGGAAGCTCGGGTACGACCACATCGTGCACTCCACCGATCCGCGACTGCCCGCACAGGTCAGGGAGCTGACGCGCGGTCTGGGCGCCGACGCCGTTTGGGACTGTGTCGGTGGCAACGACTTCTTCCAGCTCTCCCTTTCCTGCATACGCCTCGGTGGCACGGTCATTGTCCTGGGCACACCGACCGACCAGGGATCCCGGCTCGAGCTGGACGCACTCGCCCTCATTGGCGGGCAGGTGAGGATCGCCAGTTTGCGCGGCGCGACCCTGCGGGACCAGCAGCTGTGCCTGGAACTGCTGGCGGACGGAAAGATCACCCCGATCATCGACCGGGCCTTTCCCCTGGCAGAGGCAGCCCAAGCCCACACATACCTGGAAAGCCAACGACAGACCGGCAAAGTGCTCCTCCTGCCGTGACACCTGGGTGGATTGCTGACGCCCGCAGAAGGCGCGCTGAGCACGCCGTCCTCGCCCCTGGCCGGAACTCCAGTGACTGGAGAGATGGGGGGCAAGGGGGCGCAGGTTGAAATCCTGTCGTTGTCAATCAGGGGGACAAGCCCGCCTGATTGACGCCGGCAGGTGACCGCCCAGGATGCCCCGAGCCGCCCGTCGTCCTTGGCCATGCCTGGTCGCGGGGTTGACTCGGGGCGGCGCGTCGCCAGCTGCGGCGTGAGGAACTGGCCCTGCCGGCCGGGGTGAGCGCGGACTCCTACCAGCGCATGGAGCAGGGACGCGATCTGTGGCCCTCCGACCAGGTCCATCACGCCCTCGCGCGCGTCCCCAACTTTCTGCAGAGGGGTCCCGGCACCTGCACAGCCTCGCCGCCGCCGCGCGCACGCCCGCCGCCCACGACGACACGCGCCGGAGGTTGTACCGCCACCACGTTGTGGCTGCTGCCTACCATGCCCGCGCCCGCGCTGGTCGTCGGCCGCTTCCTGGACGTGTTGGCCTGGAGCCCGCTGGCCGGTGCCCTGCTGGGCGAGTTCACCCAGCGGCCGCAGATGGAGCGGAACCTGCTGTCGCTGCACCCGAAAGGGGACCAGGCATGCCCGGAGCGGGCAGCCACCATCGCCGAGTTGACCGCGATGCTGCGTACCAGGTCGCCGCCGATCCGGGGCACCTGCGCGCCGTGGAGCTGGTCGGTGAACTCGCTGTCCGCAACGATGAGTTCGCGACTTTGTGGGCCTGCCACGACGCGCCGGCAAGCTCGCCCCCTGGTCTCTGGTGCCGTCTCGGACAATGTTCGCCCTGTTCGGCCGTGGCGAGGTATCGCCTGGTAGCGTTGCTCTCTTCGGTTGGGGCGACCTGCTGGAGTTTGACGGGATGCCTTGTGACTCTTCCAGATGCCGATGTCCTCGCCGCTGCGGTGACCAGGGTCGCGAAAGTCTTCGGCGGCATGACGGCCCGAGTGGACGAGACCGGCTGTGGCCGGTGCTTCGATGCGGGCGAGGTCGGGCTGCTGCGGACTCCCGATGTCCCAGTCCCAGCGGATCTTGCCCGCCGCGTAGCTCAGAAACATCCTTCCCACTGGGACGACCAGCCTGCGATCATCAGACGGGTTCTGCCAGAGCTCGTCGTGATCCTGGCTGAGGGGGAGCACGAGTCTGACCTCATGGCTCGGGGACTGGCTGCGGCAGGCTGGCCGCAGTGGCCCCGCCGGCAGGCCCAGGCCGTCGCGGGTTTCCTGGACGCGTGGTGGACCAGGACCCTGCGGACGAAGTCTCCGCCGACCTCGGCAGCCGAGGTATTCGAGAGCTGTGTGACGGCGGGGTCCTCGGTCACTCCGTGGCTGGCTCGCTGGGAGATGGAGAAGGGCCCGATTGCCCGTCAGCACCTGAACGAGAGCGTCCATTGGTGGCGGGAGGAGCTGGATTCGGGTGACTCGCCTTTCTCCTGGTGGTGGGGCGCGGAGGCAGAGGGGCGGGTCGCCTGGCAGGAGGTGAGGCTCTGGCTGGCTGGTCAAGGCCGGTAGCCGAGTTGCGCAAGAACTCCAGCGTGGAGACATGACCACCCAATGCCGCCCGTCAGGCTGTGAAGGTGGCAGAACACATTCATATCCGTGAGATCCATGACGACCAAGCCAGACGGCGGCTGCGGACCATCCGCAGGGGCACCGGATCGGTGACCTGGCGCCAGGCACACATGCGCCTCCTATACGCGCAGGACATGCCGGTAGCGAAGATCACCAAGGCGTCGTTCACCAGTGTCGACGGTCATGTATTTCGGCTCTGACGAGGATCTTGGGAAGTCTGCCGATCGAGCACGCTAAGCAGGATCATTGAGCTCCTTCGGGTTGGAGCCGCCGAGCAGATGACGGTCCATGACACGCAACGAGCGAGGCCCTCGGGCTGTTGATCGAGAAGTCTGGCTTCTCAACCACGCTGCTCGGGGGCCTCGTTGGTCATCTGTCCAGCCGCACTCGACCTGCCTCATGCCCTGGTCGAGTGGGTGACCATGCTCGCCGTCACTCATGAGGGCGATCGGCGCTGCAAGCTACGCCCCTCTCAGCGCGCGATGGTGGCACTGGTGTACCTGCGTGAACACACCACCCTGGCGAAGATCGCTGCCGGGTTCGGGATCAGCGAGTCCACGGCCCATGCCTACACCAGCGCGGTCATCCACCTGCTCGCAGAACGCGCGCCGGGTCTACTGAAGGTCCTGCGCGAGACCGACCCTGACTTCGTCCTGCTGGACGGCACCCTCGCCGAGTGCGACCGGGTCGGCGAGGGACGGGCCGACTACTCCCACCGCCGGCACGGGGTGAACGTGCAGGTGATCACCGATCCGGATGGCCGACTGCTGTGGCTTTCACCTGCGTTGCCGGGCCGAGCCCACGACGTGACCGCGGCCCGCACCCACCGGACCATCCGCATCTGCGAGCGCCAGGGCGTCCCCATCCTGGCCGACCTCGCCTACCAGGGCGGCAGCCTCTGGGTGACCACGGGCATCAAGCGCAGGCCCCTTCAGGAGCTCACCCTCACCGAGAAGACCGTCAACCGGGCCCTGTCTGCGGCACGGGCACCGGTCGAGCGCGGCGTCGCACGCCTGAAGTCCTGGCGGATCTTCCGCAGGTCCCGGTGCAGTCCAAACCGCATGACGTCAATCGCGAAAGCTGTCCTCACCCTGGAGCGGCAACGCTGAAGAAGCTCACTGATTGGTTCGGAGAACAGGCTCGACTTGCCGTCGGTGCGGGCGATCTCGCTGCCGACCGCGACGCAGGCCGCATCGAGGTTGTGATCCGTGTGGGCGTTGGAGTGCGAGGGGACGTTCACGGCGGGCAGTGTCATGGTGGATCTCCTTGTGGTGGCAGGGCAGGCCTCAGCGGGCGGCTCTGTCCCGGGGCGGTCAGACATCTCATGTCGCTGAAGGTCAACTTCGGGGTCAAGCCGCGAGTGCGACAGGCGGGGTGAAGGCTCGCTCTGCGTCGTAGAGAGTGCCGTTTTGCAGGCAGTGGTAGAGGCATCCCAGGAGCTTGTTGAACAGGTTCCGCAGAGCTGCGGTGTGCCGTTCGCCGCCGGCTCGTCGGCGGTCGTAGTGGTCACGGGGCTCCTGTGTTCGCAGTGCGGCGAAAGCCCACATGTAGCCAACGGCGGCCAGGCGCTGATTCTTGACGGCTCTGGCGACCACAACGTGGCTGCGGCCGGAGGCCCGAGTCACGGGGGCCGCGCCGGCGTATGCCTTCAAGGCCCGGGCATCCGCGAACCGTTCGCGATCGTCGCCGACCTCGGCCAGGACGCGGGCTCCGGACATGATCGACAGGCCGGGAAAGCTGGTGATGATCTCCGCGTCCGGGTGGGCGAGAAACGCTTCTTCGGTGGCTGCCGCGAGGTCATCGACACTGCGGCAGGCTGCGTCGAGCTGCTGGATGAGCGCTTGGGTCTGCTTGCCCATGGCCTGCTCGACCTGCGGGAGCTGGTGCAGGTGGTCCTTGCGGAAGATTTCCCGTAGGCGCTCGGCCTCTGCCTCAATCCCTCGCCGGAGACGTCCGGCCCGCTTGAGCAGGGCGCGTAGTTGGCTGCGAGTGAACCTGGCCGCTGTCGCCGGGGTGGGTGCCGCGGCGAGGACCGCGCGGGCGTGCGCGGAGTCAAGGCCCAAGGTGCCGCTGCCGTGGAAGCCTGACAGGGCGGCCGGATAGTACTCGCGCAGGTGGGAGCGGAGCCGGTTGACCATCTGCGTCTTGTCCCAGACGGCGTCCTGGTGGGCGCGGGCCAAGACGGCGACGGACTGGGCGAGTTCGGTGTCGGCGGGCAGAGGACGGTGGGCGGCCATGTCGGTGCGCAGGATGTTGGCCAGCACACGGGCGTCTGCGGCGTCCGATTTGGCGCGGGCGACACTGCTGCGGTCGCGGTAACGCGCGGCGGCCAGTGGGTTGATCGCGTAGATCTTCCGGCCGGTTGCGCGCAGGCTGGCGACCAGCAGGCCGCGCGGCGTCTCGATTGCCACCGGTATCGGGGCTTCGGGGCTGTCGCCGTGGCGGGCGAGCAACTCCAGCAGGGCGTGGAATCCGGCGCTGTCGTCGCTGATGCGCAGCTTGGCCAGCTGGATGCCGTCCTGATCGACCAGGGCGATGTCGTGATGATTCTCGGCCCAGTCGATGCCGCAGAAGACCTTGCTCAACCTCGTTCTCCCGTCCTGACACTGCGTGAATGTGCTGGTCAGCTCCGTGCAGAGCACGCGGCGCTCTAATAGAAGTGCTCCGGGCACGCCATCTCATGAGCCGTTCGTGTCTCCAGCGACCGGCAGGGACCTCGGTCTGCAGGAGAGCTCCGGGCTCGCGAACTGTTGAGAGGTCGGCCCCTGCTGGCGGGCTGGAAACATGAAACCTGGTTGAGTGCCGCCAGGCGGGGCGCGGTCTTGCTGGAGGGATCGCGTCCCCGGATCCACCTTGGGCCTCCGCCTGGCGGCGTAGTGAAGCGAGCCGGTCTGACACCGAGGGATCCGCAGTCCCGGAACGGCGGCAGGCTTCCACCTCACTCCAGTGAGTCCTTGCGTTCCCATGCTCGGGCTCACTGCTGAGCTATTAGAACGGTGGTTCGTCCGGCCAGGGATCGCGGGCGGGCACGGGCAGGAGCCGGAGACAGAGTTCGCGCCGGTCGGACCAGCAGTTGCACGCCTCCATCTCCGGGAACGGCCCGTTGGCCCACCAGCCGCCCGTGCCCCGGCAGTCGGGACAGGAGCGTCGGACGACGGGGACCAGGTGGATCCGGTGCCGGTCGGCGTGCAGCTGCCAGTGGCCGGCCCTGAGGACGGCCGTGGCCATGGCGAGCGTTGCGGGCAGGGTGGCCGCGAGCAGCGCGGCCGTTCGGGCGCGCACGTGACGCTCCTTCGCGGGTTCGTCGCTCACGTGGCCAGCGAGTGCGTGGCCGGAGCAGCGGTGTACGTGGTCGGGTCGGCCGGGGTGCCGTCGTGGCATTCCAGGCAGCAGCCGAGCTTCTTGAGCGGTACTTACTGGCGCAGAGCACTTGTTCCGCAGCTGCCGTATTCCTGGGCGAGAAGGTTCGTTGGCCCCTTCTGCGTGGCCCTGAGCCGTGGGAATTCGCTGGTCGACACCGGGCCCGTACGGGATGCTGCACGCGTGATCGAGCGAGAAGCCGCCGTTCGGGCTGTCGAAGAACAGCTGGAGCGCGACTATCAGCAATGGCGGGCTGTGAGCACGGACGCGGTGAGGATGGCTGTGGTCCGTGTCGAGGAGCACGAGCTGGTGTGGATCGTCTCCTGGCAGTCCGAGGAGTTCGCAAGCACTCGGAACTCGAAGTACATGCTGGTCGGCAATGGGCCGTACCTGGTGGACCGCGTCGACGGGGGACTACACCAGATCGGCGTCGTCTCCGCGGTAACCGGGGAGTGGGAGAACGACTACCGGGCCCGAATACGTGGGCTGCCGGTCCACACTGCAGTAGACGACCTGCACGATGCGCTCTGCGGAGTCGCCGCTACACACGGACGCATGCACGCTGTGCGGACACTGCGCCAGAGGCTGCCGATGCTCTCGCCTGCGGAGGCCATCGAGTACGTGAGCGCCCTGCTAGACGGTGATGCGCCCGCGCGCCTCGTGGCCCTCGCCACCAAGGAACTCGTGGAGCCTCTCAACCCGGTACTTGCGGTGAGGACCATTTCGAGTGGAGCAGTGATCCGAACCGGTCAGAGACCCGACGGATGACGGGAAAGCCAGTCGGCATGCCGATCGCGCACCCGGTCCCGTTCCTCGGACGTGGCGAGGAAGACGTCGGCGCCACCGTCGTAGGGGTGATGGATGCGCTGCATCCGGGTGTCGGTGATGAGAACGCCCGCCACCTTGTCGTCGGCGATGTCTCGGAGCGACTCGTCGATGCAGCCTTGCCGCCAGGGCCGGCGGGCGGCGAAGAGGTGGCAGTACGTGCGGAACTCAGGGTCAGGATCGTCCTCCACCAGCAGACTCTGCCAATAGCCCGTGACGGGTTGCGATGACGGAACCTCGGCTTCAGTCGTCCAGAGCGGAGTGATCACATACACGTCCGCACCAGCGAACAACTCATCGAGGACGGTGTTGTAACGCTCCAGGACGACGGTGTACTCGCTCTCGTCGTCCGCGTACCGCTTCGACTCCGGCAGGCTGTGAAAGCGTACCCAGACATCTCGATAGGGGTCACGGAGCTTGTACCCAACCGGTGGGCAATTGGGCCAATGCTGATGCCACAGCTCCGTCAAATCCGCCTGCCCGTCTCCAGACACCCGCCGCACTCGCCCCTCTCGCGTATGGACTCACCGACGACCATGATGCCGGGGCTCACTCCCGAGGGAAACCGACTTCTCAGCTGTCACTTCGCGGGCTGCTGATGCGGCCCGGTCCGGTCGCGCTTGAGGAATTTCGTCCAGTCCGTCGCGCTGGTGCCGGTGAGGGCGGCGGACGAGGAGCGCAAGAATGGGATGGCCTCGTTTTGCACCAGCAAGGCAAGATCAGCCGTGTGATACGCGATCCTCGTGACGATGCCGAGTTGCTGGCTCTGGTTCGCCGCTATGTCACGCCCGAGCGGCGTTATCTGAAGCTCGGCGGCAGCTTGCTGCGCATGCAAAGTCCTGAGTGCGACCGATTCATGCGAGATCTCCGTGAGGACGCGGGACTCATCACCGCAGATGAGATCGCCAAGCTTCTTGAGGGCGGCTGGCGCGAACGACGAACTGCGGCTTGGTTCGTAGCTGTCTCCCGCCGGACCGAGTTCCGTGAGCGCCTCGGGGAATTCCTGCTGGCTAGCGAGGTCTGCTGTGTTGGGCTGGCCTATTGCGTGGCCCTGGCCATTTTCGGAACGGCGCGCGAC
>Ga0307514_10001194_pt1 | contig 34692 bp, 28 predicted proteins | sample 16_EM_MG_FD_203088 | JGI IMG/M metagenome (GOLD analysis project Ga0307514, IMG submission 203088) | Populus trichocarpa ectomycorrhiza microbial communities from riparian zone in the Pacific Northwest, United States - 16_EM | ecosystem: Host-associated > Plants > Roots > Unclassified | place... | reverse complement strand
CTCCTGCGATGACTTTCCACTGCATGTCCGCTTCCTTATCCGTGGATCCGTCTTGTCCATTAGGTAGGCCAGGGTAACCGATCTTATTCTTCATGTCCGTCGCTAGTGGATCGGTATCCTGGGCTGCATTAATTGCTGGTAGGAGATCATCGAATGGACTGACGGTGGTTGCCGCCAGAGTTGCCAAGAGTCGTACAGTAGGTCTTTCGTAGCCTTCTTCGTAATCTGGTCAACTTGATGGTCCGTCTGCAGGGTGCTTTTTTCGTTCCAGGTGTTGAATAATGAAGACGTATGATGAAAGGATCTCAGCCCATCCCGCTTGCCTCCGGGAGAGTAATTTCGATGTTTGGAAATACTCGAGATTCTTGTTGTCCCATTGTCTCAGGATCTTGTGATTGGCTCCCTCGAGATGTTGTCGCCATTGTCTCAAAGCCTAGACGATGGCTAAGAGCTCCCGACCCTACGTGTCTTAGTTCTGTTCGGCAGGGGAGCCTTCTTGCGAGTAGAAGTTGACCGGTCTGAGAATGCCGAAACTGTCATATTGGATGAGAATACGGGCGATTGCAAAGCCGCTTGCATCCGTCTGGAGGATGATAGGCTTTGCCGGGTTGAAGTGCTGGTGGATCGGTGCTTCGGTGAATGCCTTCTTGAGCTTCTGAAAAGCGAGTTCTGCCGCTCAGGTCCATTCCCATTTGCCTGGCAAATTCTTTAGTAAGTCAGAGATTGGTGTCGTTACCTTGGGGTATTTGGGGATGAACCGTCAGTAAAAGTTTGTGAAGCCTAGGAGCACTTGTACCTCTCGCATTGACTTCGGAGTAGGCCAGTCCTCAATGGTTCATATGCGGTCTGCTTTCATGCCGACCCCGTCAGAGCTGATGATAAATCCGAGGAAACCGATTTTGGAGGCTCCAAATTGGCACTTGTCGGCTTTGCAATAGAGGCCGAATTGGCATAGTCGCTGTAGCACTTTTGGTACATGATCTTCGTGTTCCTTCTCATTGGTTGAATAGATCAGTATGTCGTCTAGGAAGCATACAGCAAAGTCGTCAATATAAGGCCGTAGGCATTCGTCAATGTAGGCCTGGAATGTGGCTGATTCGTTCATTATTCCGAAGTGCATGACTCGGTATTCGAACTGGCCGTAGCGGGTCCGGAATGCAGTCTTGTATTCGTCACCTCCTTTGATCCGGATAAGGTGGTAGGCGTTCTGGAGGTCCAGCTTTGAGACTACCCGAGCTCCGCGTATTCGGCCAAGCATATCCGAGATCAGGGGTAGGGGGTACCGGTTTTTGACCGTCGCCGAATTGAGCGCCCAGTAGTCCACACATAGTCGTAGGCCGCCGTCTTTCGTCTTCGCAAACAATCTCGGTGCTGCTGCTGATGATGATGACCACTGGATGAAGCCGTTTCCTAGGTTCGTCTCGATGTATGCCTTGATAGTTTGGAGCTAGAATGCCGAGAGGTTGTAGATCCGTCCATATGGGATCTTAAATCCCGGTTCCAGGTCAATTGCATGGTCAATTGGGCGGTGTGGTGCCAGCGTTTCAGCCTTTGTCCTGCTAAAGACGTCCACGAATTCCGAGTACTTTGCTGGGATGAAATTCCCGTGGTCTGTAGGTACTCTTTTGTCTGCTGCTTCTGCTTCACGTTAGTTTAAGTGTTCGTGAAGAAGGAGGTAAGAAAAAAAAGGTAGGAATAATCCAGGAGACCTTGTCGTTAACGGTTCGCCCACAAAGGAGCCAAGCCCCGCCGTCCAGTCACTCCCTTCAGGTCTCGGCGAAAGGGTAGCAGTCATTCAAGCATCTCCTCGGAGCAGCTCTTCTGCCGCAACTACCACCGCTGCTCCCTGCTCGTCACATCCAGCACTTGGGTCTGTATTACCTGGTGAATCCAAGGTGATGTCTTCCAAAGTCGCTCCCAGCAGCCCTGTGCATTCCCCAATCTGTATGGCAAATGCTGCGACAACTTCATCGTTAGCTAGAAGATTGTCGAATGCGGTTGCTCTGAGTGTGTGTATATCCGGACCGCACCCCAGAAGCTGGTCGTTGACATTTTTGTTTTTGGCGTCCAAGACCTTCAATGCCACTGCCTTAGTCATCGGTCTCATTTCCTCCACTCCACTCGCGCTCGGTGATCGCTGGGAAGTCAATCGATGGTGAGTCCAGTTGATGTCAGGATTTCTTTTTTGGAACCATGGTAATCCAAGTACTAGAGCGTCAGCACGCAGTCGCACGACTAGCACGTCTGATTCATCAACCGGTGCGAGATAGTCTAAATACTGGACCGTGATCCGCATCTTCCGGCTGTCCTTTGCATGTTGCATCGCCCTTCCGTTTAGGCCGAGGGTGGTGATGTGTGCTGCCTCATGTGATATCCCAAGTCACTTCAGAAGCCTCGGTGCCATAAAGATGCTGGTTGCGCCGCAGTCAATAAGGACCCGTACGCGTTGCATCTCGCCATTTCTGTCTCGTATTTGTACTTCCTGAACTATGTGTGCCAAATCTGGTATTTCAGTGCCGCAGAGGTATTTACTTAACATTCTCGCCCTCGGGCTCTCCAGAACGAGTCTGGATTGTAGTGAGATCCGGTGAGGTTGAACTTCATCCAGAGTCGCCATTAGTGCCTGCGCGTCCAACTTCTCCATTCCCAGCTCCATCTCGTCAAACCTCCCCCGCTGTGTTAGATACTGGGAGAAGTATGCTAGTTTTTTGCTTGCTGAGTGTCAAAGGATCATTGGTGCTTCATTTGTCGATTGCCACCTTGGTCGTCTATGTCTTTGCCTTTGCTGTCTCCGGGGTTGAGTCTATCTTGAAAGTTCAGCTTGGAGTATTTCGGGCATTGGAAGGTTTTATGGTCGTCGCCGCATCGTAGGTATTTCCAGTTGGCTTTCCGTGATGCATAGACCACTCCGTTTACCCACAGTGACGGAGGAAGATCTTTCCCGCCGCCAGATAACTTATCAGACTTCTCGGGTTTGGAAGGGTTCTTTCGTTCGTCTTTCGCCTCTGAGATTGATGGTCGGAAGTTACCCATTTTGCTGCCAGGACGAGATGACTCACCCGGTAGCTTCTACTGTTGCTTGTCATACTTCGGCAGTTCAGTTTCAACATCAGCTGCTCGATCAAAATGTTTGTCAATGGAGTTGAACTTCCCTTTCACTTTGGTAAACGACGTGAGTTTGGTTAGTAAGTCCGCCTTCAATCCCGCCCAGCCCATGTCATACAGCATCGGTTAGAACTGCATTTCGTCCCACTCTGCCTCTCTCCAATTCCGCCGTAGTCGATTGGCGTATGCTCGTATATTCTCGTTGGCGTTGTAGTAGCCCTGTGGAAAGTCATAGAATGATTTCCTACCCACGTTGAGTCTCCGGTCCTTGTGGCCGTACATCGTCTGTATTTCCCCAACGAAAAGGTCAAAGTCGTGGAGGCATGTTGAATTGTTCTTTTGTAGGTCTTGGCCCCAGGTAATTGGGTCGATAATAGTCGTCTTCTGCATGTCGCGATCGGAATGGTACGCCCAGCTTCCAAGGTGGTCCAGAGCATATTGGAACTTGTCATTGTCGTCATGAAAGAGGCGTTTATGAGTCCGGAAGTTCGACCGAAGTGAGCAGAGATAGGTTTCCAGCTCTCGAGCACCTCCGCAGTAGTGTTTCGGCTGTGCCATCTTAAACTTGTCCTTCGGGTCTGAGGTCAACGATCTGCGTCGTTCTAATAGTTCGGTGTTATACTGGAAAAGAAAGTCGATCATCCTCTGCTGTCGCTCCACCGTCACTTCCAGATTGATCTTGGGTGGTGCAGGCGGTTCGTCATTATCGTGCGTGGACTCATTACGTTCTGGAGTGTCGTCGTCATGCTCGCTCTTGCCGTCGGAAAGGGGGTCCTTGTCGTCATCAGTGATTTCCCTCCCGCAATAGGACCATTCTTCGATTTCCGCCTCCGCTGGAACTCTAGGAGTCACTGATCCAGGGGTGATTTGGCTGGCGAGAATCGGAGTGTCACGACCGATCGACGTGCGAATCGTCTCTGCGCTCCCATGCTTGTTGGCACTGCGTAGAGGAAGTGTATTCGTCCGTTTGGGAAGCTTTGGGTGGTCAATTGCTTAGATTGCAGATTGTGTAGGTGTCGTGACATGTCTAAAAAAAAGGGGTAAAATTGCAATCCCGTGAGCGCAACGTATCCGGTGACTGAAAGACCGAGAATAGTGTAAGGGCACGTATGCCAGCGTCCGGCTAAGTAAGAGAATAGATTATGCTTGTAGGGATACTGTTGCAAACGATGTCAGAGTGATCGTACATGTATATGTGTATGGTAAGATTCTCGGTAAAGATCATGATCCTCACGAGCAGTCTATTTAAGGTTGTCGCTTACCTGGCCGCATGACGTGCCGGCGTGCCAACCCTAACCTCTAGTCTAAGACCTCGCCGTTACAATATTACAGCATTTATCACGCAACAAATCTGTCACCCGGAACCAATACCCTAAAGTTGCAGTTTGGTCAAAATCGAATCCTACTATTAGTTGATTCTGTAACAATAATTTTTGTATTATACTATCAATTATACCAAAGCTATGAATATTGCAATGGATGTCAGTACAGGCTGACCAATTATGAAACTAATAATGATTTGAACCTTCTCGTAATGAGTATCTGAAATGAATTGCATTGTATATTCAACTCTAATGCAGAAATGTATCTAACGACTAGAACTGTTGGGGCTAGCAAGCAACCAATCATGTAGGGTACCTCACCATCTCATTACTAGTTGCATTTTTTTTGTGTTTTCTTGCATTCTCCTTCTCAAAATTAACAACCACTCAACATATAATTGTATCCTTAGTCGGAGACTTTGTAAGTCACTTGACTTAATGCATATCCTTATAGTCATAAATTTAGTATTTCTCTCCAATGTGAAATTATAGACACAGAGTACCAGGCTGTAAGTGGAACCATCAATGCTGGCAAGCTATAATTTTGGGTGGGGTACCACATTGTCATATTACCTGTTGCATTTTTTGTATTTTCTTTCATCCTCCTCTGCCAATTATGCAACAACTCAACAAGTATTGCTATTTTCAGTATGAGACTTTGTTAGCAGCTTCTCCTAATACTTATCTTTAATGCCTTTTATTTATTTTCACTCTCTATTGAAGAATTGTAGATAAATAGTACTAGTTGAACAGGAGCCACTTTAAGATGCGAAGACATCTTCTCGGTGTGGTACCACACCTTCACTTCACCTGTCTCATTTTTTGCTATATTTATCCCTGTTCACCAGCATTCTTTACAACTACTCCATAAATAATGCAATTAGAAGTCTGAAATTTTGTTATTGGCTTCTCTTCATACTTATCTTTTAATTATTTGTTCTCTGTATTGTGACATTGTGGGGATTTACTACTGTATGATGCAGGGTCTCATCAAGGCTGGCGAGAATTTTTATTGTGGGTGGGGATATACTATTAACCTCAGATAGACAGGAGTATTTCACACCCCTGAACTGCATCCTATGACAGCAGGTCAGATCCCCGTACTGCATCTTATGGTAGCAGGTCAGGACCCCTGCAGGTTCATCCTATGGCAGGTCAGACCCCGATTTCCACCCCCTGCAACTGTATCCTATGGGGTGTAACGTGCATCCCACCCATAGGATGCAGTTGCAGGTTCGCTGACATCTACTACTTCAGAAACCTAGTTAGAATTTCTCTTCAACCCCCATTTCCGTATAGTCGGCAGCTGCAGGAAATGGGAACTATTGCGGCAGGTCAGATGAATCCTAGGTCGGATACTACTACGTGATCTCATCACCTGGTACATGAAAGTGTATATTCATTCATTAATCGCCTCATAATCAAATACTATGCAAGAAATAATTCCTCTTTGAAGCTGAAAATAAATTCTCAGCTTCTCTTCATACTTGTAACGAAAACCATGTATTTAGTATTTCTCCTTAAAACAGAATTTTAGATAAAGGCAGCAGGCTGAACGGGAAACAATTGAGGTTCCTACAATATATCATTGGTGGTGTATTCCGTTATCTTATTACTTGGTGAATTAATTACTATTTTCCCTCAAAGTTGCCTTCACTATGGTACACTATGCAACAAATATCGTCTCTTTTGGGTTGATGATTTCCATTCAGCTTCTGTATATACATATACCTAAAATTTTGTATTTAGTATTTTTCTCTAATGCGAGATTGTTAATACTTAGTATCAGGTGGTAACGGGAAATTTTATACCTGCGAAGCACTATTTTGTGTGGGGTTAAACTCCATCTCAGCTCCAGCAGCAATTTTTTTGGATTTTCCTTCATGTTCCTCTGCAAAATCAACAACTACTTTCCATATAATGTAATTTTCAGTCTGAATATTTCTGAGTAGCTTCTCTTAATACTTACCTCTCATGCCATTTATTTATTTTTACTCTCTAATACAGAATTGTAAATGATTAGTACTGACTGATACGGTGAAACTATTAAGCTGGCATCATATAATTAGGGTGGGGTAAGACGCCCAGCTCATCACCTGTCGCATTTTTTGCTGTATTTTTACAACTTCCACAGCACAATCAACAACTACTCAACAACTAATGCTATTCAGAGTCTGAAATTTTGTTACCAGCTTCTCTTGATACTTATCTCCAATGCCTTTTTTTTTATTTCTTCTCTCTATTTTACTATTGTGGATATATTACACAGTATATTAATGTGTATGATGCAGGCTGGCGAGAATTTTTTAGTGTGGGTGGTGCAACTAGATCAATCTCAAATCAGAAGGAGTAGTTCACACCCTGGAACTGAATGCTATGGTAGCAGGTCATATCCCTGAACTGAATGCTATGGCAGCAGGTCAGAACCCCTGTATGTGAATGCTATGGCAGGTCAGACTCCTGTTTGCACCCCCTGCAACTAAATGCTATGGTAGTGTAACGTGAATGCAATACATAGCATTCAGTCGCAGGTTACATAACCTGCACTACTCCATAGACCTAGTCCGGGTTCTCAATCAACCCTAATCCTCAACTCGGGTACGGTTCAAAAGTACACTCCCAACCCGTTGTTAGGGGTTCTCTCCGATCAGTGTAATGGTACAAGTTACCATGCAGTATGCTTTTTACCGGGGGCATGCTATTCATGGTTCGATTGGATAAGTGTGAAAGCTTAGCGGATTCATTGAAAACAAGTGCTGCGGCGGCTGATTCGATGATGCAGCAACTTAGTCAGATCAAAAGGACCAAGTCCTGCCGAGCAAGTTGTTTCCAATCACATTCATCCCTGGAGACTATGCGGTTGCAAAAAGATTGCTCCACAGTTGCGTAAGTAGAGGGCTCTCCGATTTCGGGGCAAGTACGGGTTTTGTAAACACCTAAGCGCATATAACTGAGGGACTATAGCGCTGGCATCAGCCAAAAGCGGACGCCATTCATTGATTTGTTTGATTTGGAGTTCGCAATGATTAATCAATGATTTTGATTATGCACATCAAGATCCACGTTGGCATAGCAGCGGATATTAAAAGGCAAAGACTATGATCTTGGGTTAATAACCAGAGAAGGCATGTCACCTAGTGAGTGGCCGCTCCAACTACTGATATTAAGAAAACATTTGCAAGATGTCCAAGTTAAAGTGTGGTCAGATTCATGAGCCAATATGATATGATGGGATGGATGGCCTGATTCTTATCAGGAGCAAAACGCTTTGAAACCACATCGCATGAACACGATAACCTTAGGGATGCGTGGCCCTGCCTATTATTGAGGGGATTAAATCATAGTCTGATGGGACTATAGAAGATCATATTGTTCCAGAAAGAAATGGGGGGATCGGACTTGAGACAAAACAAGGACAAGACCTACCAGCGGAGAAATACATCAGCAAAAACCCTGGTTTCCGTCTGAAACACCTGGGTGTTCCGGACGGCTCTGACGGCTCTGACGGAACCTCGTACCCTCTGACGGGGAATTACACACTGCCTGTCGCCCAGGCGACGGGTCGCGTTGCATAGCGGAGCACCTGGCAGCGCCAGCAACAAACTTGTGAGCGTCTGGGAGCATCTCAAATCACAGTAGAGCATTCTGGGGAAAACAACATCTTCTTTGGGAACGCTGCTGGTGCCCCTGGAACTCATAGCTACTACTAATCGTGCAACGATTTTTAAAACTCATGTATTCAGGTTGTATTCTCATCTATGTATCTATGTATCTATATAGCTACCAATCTACAACTCAGAGATGCACTGGGAGGCCGTGACCGAGTGAGTTTGGAGATGCACTTGGAGGCCGATGTCGACAGAACTCAGAGATGCACTCTGAGGCCGTGATCGAGCGGGTTTGGAGATGCAATTGGAGACCTAGATTGAGTGAACTCAGAGATACACTGGGAGGCCGTGATCGAGCGAGTTTAGAGATGCACTTGGAGGCCGAGATCGAGTGACCTGAGAGCTGCACTTGGAGGCTGTGATCGAGGGAGTTTGGAGATGCACTTGGAGGCCGAGATCGAGTGAACTGAGAGCTGCACTTGGAGGCCGTGATTGATGGAGTTTGGAGATGCATTGGGAGGCCGTGATCGAGCGAGTATGGAGATGCACTTGGAGGCCGTGATCGAGTGAACTGAGAGCTGTGCTTGGAGGCCGTGATCGAGCGAGTTTGGAGATGCACTTGGAGGCCGAGATCGAGTGAACTGAGAGCTGCAATTGGAGGCCGTGATCGATCGAGTTTGCAGATGCACTGGGAAGCTGTAATCGATCGAGTTTGGAGATGCACTTGGAGGCCAAGATCGAGTGAACTGAGAGCTGCACTTGGAGGCCGTGATCGAGCGAGTTTGGAGATGCACTTGGAGGCCAAGATCGAGTGAACTGAGAGCTGCACTTGGAGGCCGTGATCGAGGGAGTTTGGAGATGCACTTGTCGATCTGGAGGCGGTCGGTGGGAGGCGCGCCAGGTGCTGAGACTCTATTCATCGGTTAGTTAACTCAAAACCATGGGAATGTGACAAGGTGACTTCCCCTTTGAAGCACTTATGGAGAACTGGCTGGTGGCGGTGGATCGGTAGGGAGGTACGCCGGAAGCTGAAGCTACATTCAGGGGTCAACTCGAAATCGTGAGAATGAAGGGACGACAGACAATCTTAGTTGTATGCTGTACTTGGTGTTAACTCATCATTATGGCATGGAGAGATGGAGAGGGAAGACTTAACTTTGTGTGCTTGCGATGATGGTAGAGTTGTGGACAAGAAAGAGGGAGATGGGGGATGAAGATGAGAACGATATGGAGAATACGAGCGGCTATGAGAAATCAGGAGTACGACTTGCCTGATTGTGTTTAGAAGACCCCGTATTGGTGATATTACCCGCCGGATCGGGAATCGTACCTGCCGTATCGGGGATGGTCAATTGACTCGCGCACGAAATTCTCTCAAGTTCCAATTTCTCATGATGATTTCCCCCATCTCCTCTGATTTCTCTCTTTCTTGTGCTCAACTCTACCATCACCTAAGAACACGAAGTTAAGTCATCCCTCTCTATCTCTCCATGCCATAATCATGAGTTAACACCGAGTACAGCATACACCAATTACAGCATCATCCCAAGATCGACAGTCTCGAGTCCCACTTCCTGCCAGTTTCTCATCTCTCGACGGATGTTGTACTCAACTCTCTACATTCCCACAATTACAAGTTAACCAATGAATAGAGTCTCAGCTGCCGTCGCGCCTCCCTCCAAATCGACCGCCTCCAAGTACTCCTCCAATCTCGCTCGATCATAGCCTGCAAGTGCATCTCCAAACTCGCTCGGTCACAGCCTCAGAGTGCATCTCTGAGTTCACTCGATCTCGGCCTCCAAGTGCATCTCCAAACTCGCTCGATCTCGGCCTCCAAGTGCAGCTCTCAGTTTACTCAATCTCGGCCTCCAATTGCATCTCCAAACTCACTCGATCTCGGCCTCCAAGTGCAGCTCTCAGTTCACTCAATCTCGGTCTCCAATTGCATCTCCAAAATCGCTCGATCACGGCCTCACAGTGCATCTCTGAGTTCACTCGACCTCGGCCTCCCAGTGTATCTCTAAACTCGATTGATTACAGCCTCCAAGTGCATCTCTGGGTTCCCTCGACCTTGGCCTCCCAGTGCATCTCCAAACTTGATCGATCACGGCCTCCAAGTGCATCTCTCAGTTCACTCGATCTCGGCCTCCAAGTGCATCTCCAAACTAGCTCGATCACAGCCCTCAAGTATATCATTAAGGAGCGACGGTGGGTGTACGGAGATACAGAGGTAATGGAGGTGAAATCAGTGACGCAGAGTATATATTCGGAAGACCCCGGGGTAGATAGATAGACAGCATCTCATTTTCGTCTCATCTTGTCATACAACGAACATACACACTCTATCTTTCCCAACTTTTGGTCTCACTCGCTCTTTGCGAGGTTTCGTGGATCCGCGCAATTGCGTGGATCCTTACGCATTGCAATCCCGATGCAAGCGTGTACACAATGAACCCATTCCTACATATGGTCACAGTTGGCCACAACACCAGAATGTTTGTTTAAAATAGGAGACCGACAGAGCGAGAAGAAACGGCAAAACAGCGATCGGAGGGCGATATGCAACTTGACGCGTGGTATTGACGCCGGGAGCAGAGTAATCCGCCACCGGGGTGTCTCTGACGGCTCTGACGGAGCGCGTCCACTCTGACGCAGCCAGTCCACCCAGACGGAAATGTTTTTTGCTGATGTATCCTTATTTATTATTGCGTTTTTATAATACCTATACCTATTATATTTATACCTAGAATCTATTAGCTTTGTGTAGCGGCAGCCCCATACCATTGATAAGGATTCCTTAGCAAATGACTATCACCTTTGAAAACGACAATGACATCATTATATACACCTTAGAGAAGATCATATCCTACGCCAGGAGAACGCAGCAGATCTTCGTGGCTCATTGTATTTGGTGGCTAGCGTCTCTTATCGGACTCAAGCAAGGACTGGTAGTCCATATCGACAATCGACCAATCCGGTCCGAGATAGTGTACCCTCCTATAGCCGCCAAAGATACAGTTAGCAGAATATCCGAAGGAAGCGAATTTAGTCAGCAGGATAAAGTGCTCAAACAGTGTGAGGAGTTTTTACATGGTCTCTGCAGGCTACGCGACCTCGCGCTACCTAAGCCTACTGGGGAAACTAAGACAGGGCATGTAAACCCATTGAAGTCGTCTCGAAGGTCTTTAAGGATTTCCAAGAGGCAGGATACGAAATACTATAGCAAAACTAACGGAATTGACGCGAGCAAAATCAATAGTAGAAAATTGGCAGGCGAGTGTTTACGTTGTGCTTAACCTTCTGATGGGAAAGGAACTCATGAGGTTAAGGATTGCATCCGACCTATTAAACTGGATAAAGGAACTGCCAGTTATCCTAAGGCTAAGAGTTATCAAAAACAGAAACCTTTGAAACTCGAATCAAGTGATTACGCAACTTTTGCAAAAGAAGAAGTTAGTTCGAGCGAGGAATTGGATCTATGGCCTTACGCACCTCAGTCCTTTCTCAGGGCTTAAGAAGTATTTTGAATAGGTGATGTTACCCCTGTAACACCCGTCTGAATTCGGCCGGTTTGACCAAGCCCTACTATCTCAAAATTCTATGGTGCTCTGAGGTCACTGGCTACAGTGACAGCGACTGGGCTGGGTTTCTAGATTCGCACCATAGCACTGCTGCTTACATCCTTCTAGCTGGTCAATAGCCAGTCTCCTGGTCATGCAAGAAGCAGGCCGCTGTGGCCTTCTCCTCCACCGAAGCTGAGCGTATGGGACTCACTCAGACTAGTATAGTATTAGCAACGGGCCCAAGTTCCCGAGTCGGTTCCAGGTCCGGTTCCACCCGCATCCGGACCGTGGCAATGCGTCTTACCACACCAATAACCCGACCCTTGGAAATGGGCCGGTGTTACCACCAAAAACCCGGCATTTCATTGTTACAATTTTGGCTCGAATTAAGTATTTGAGTTCCAATTATATCATGTCACAATCAGTACGTACATTGTGCAGATTTAGCCGCTCTTTCACCTCCCACTGTCAGATTTGCAACCGGACCAATATTTGTTGAGTCACTATCGAAAACCCGCGAATTTCATGGAGATATTGTGTTATTTCACAACGATTCAACGAATATTGATCCGATCACAGATGTAAATGTGAGAGGTTGAAGAGCGGCTACAACTGTACAATCAACATAGTGATCATTTCATGACACATTGAGATCTCAGGTACTTAATTGCAGCGCAAGTCGCTGGAACCGCAAAATAGAACTACTGTCTGGGTACAACCTGGCCAAAAAACCGCACGTTTATGTCCAGTCCAGGTCACAACACTGCCAAGACAAAGCGGGTCAGGTTTTTGGCCGGGTCTGGCACTGAACCGAATCGTATTGCTCATCCAAATCTGGACCCCATGTGGATTACCAGGATCTGTGGCTAACACTCGGCTACTACCGTACCAATTTGGCTTCGCTTCCTCCTCAGTGAGCATGTGGATCACCAGTACTAGAAGCTCCCTTCGATTACCATCCTTGCAGATAACCAAGGATACATCGCACTTGCGCACATTTCGGAGTACCATGTTCACCCCAAGCATATTGATATTCAACATCACTTTGTCACGGAAATGATTGAAGGAGGAGACGTATCTCTGGAGTATACTCCCACTGGAGTTATGGTAGCAGACTGTCTTACAACTGCTCTTCCTAGGGAGAAATTTGTGCAGCACCGTGCCAGTATGAGCATATATTAGTTTTGGGTGTAACTTTCTTTCTTTAACTTCGTTGTTGAGATGTAGTTGATTTTACTCAATGATGGCTATTGGCCGTGGGTGGTTGACACCGAAGTGACATTGAACAGGGTTGGGGTTGCCGGGGTCATTGCACAGGCCTGGGGCCATCAGTTTTTGTTTTTTCTTTTGTAGCATCCCACTGGATGTCGAGTCCATCTCTCTTAACTTGTACGTAGTCTTACTTTTGTACTTAGTCTTTCATTCCTACTTTCTTTGGTTCATCTACTTTTACTCTGTCTATCACTCACTTTTGGATGTGCGGGGTATTCACATGGTGTGAGTGTTGGATTTCTACTGCACTCCAAACCCGAGTCCGCCCGATGGCAGAGCAACCAATGTGACCTTGTCATTCTTACTATAGAGAGACCCCTGGAGTAGAGAAAACGATATCACTTTTGGACTTTCTCACACTACCCTCTACCATTTCAAATATAGTGGGAGGTAGTGTTATGTGCAATTCGAAGTGAACTTCAGAACATGATCAGTAGTATGCTTGAAAGCCTCTTGAGGGCTTGCTTTGGAGTGTACAGTCAATCATCCTGGGAGTGTACCATCAAGTGCAATTGGGCTTATCCATGGAAGCATTCTCAGGAGTGTGCTTGAGAGCATCTTGATAGCTTTCTGGGAGCATACAGGCAAGCTGGCTGCAAGATGTCATCCAGTTCAATTCGGAGTGTATTTGAGAGTGTGCTTGGGAGTATGCATCAGAGCATCTTAAGAGATTACATCAGAGTGTACTGGCAAGCAGGCTGGGAATGTGCCATTGAGGGCAATTGGGAGTGTCGATGAAAGCATATCTGAAAATATACTTCTCGGTGTCTTGAGAGCTTACTTACAAGCATAAGTCACATAGGCTGGGAGTGTGTCATCGAATAGTCAAGCAGGCTTCTAGTGTACAGTGGAGCACAATCAGGGGTGTACTTGGGAGACTGCAATAAAGTGCATCTGGCAGCTTGCTTTCAAGTTTGTTGTATACAGTGTAACATATAGTATCCAGTACTCAAAATCACATGTATATCATCATAATCTAGGCAACTTGTAGGTCCATCGAACATTCTTAGTGTCATGCATCAAATCTGCTATGAATTACTGTCCCAAAAACAACTTCTCTATAAGTTACGCATCATGAAATCACATTTTTCCTGGTGAATAATGCACACATTTGATACTAGGAGAAAAAAGAATGAAGTGTTGAGGGTGAGTGGAAAAGTATAAGCTTTGCAGATAGAAAGTCAATTGAAGTTGGCGGTACTATTGGCCTGATATTTGTAAGGTGGGATGAAACAGAATTATCACATACAGACTTTTTGAATGCTAAAAAACTTCAGTGTACTTTAGTAAGGTATTGGGGTATGATGGGCTTTGGATGAAAGGAGCCATTGCATGTGTGGGATCCAAAGCGAGAAGCAGAGAAGCAGGATGCAGAAAGTCAAATACTTAGTATCCATACCAAGATGGAAGAAAAGGCTGAGAAGGCAAATCCAATATGGAGAAACACAGCAGAATTGGCAACAATACGACTTCAGAAGCTTGCAACAATCCAAATTCAATGTCAAGCTAAAAAACATGGTGCACTAAAGAAGAAGGTTCATCAAATCTGGTAACACATGAAGTTCAAAGTGGAGAGGTTAGAAAGGAGAGACTATATACCTAGAGTAGATACATTGATATATGTCAAGCATGTTGCAATACCTTTAATATGGCTTGAGTGTAACCATCAGCTACAATGGAACCCAGATTTTGTTCTCATGGAAGATGGTATATCACCCCATACTGAATATTATACCAGCTATGAATGTGAAAAGCAAGGAGTTCCAATTTTTGACTGGGTATCCAACTCTTGAGACTTTAACCCTATTGAATTTATTTGGACTCTTTTAAACAGAAGGATACAACTGTGACATATATCAGAGAGGGTCACTACAGGTACTGATATGAATCTTGTACTACTCCTAGAGTGGGAAAAGATCACTTGGGAGGACATAAACTGCGAAATTGACAAGCTACCTACCATTGTCACCTGCTGTCTTGCTGTCAATGGAGGCAACAACTTCCATGCTTGATATTCTTTCTAGCACTACCATTCATACAGTTTTTCTACTTACTTCTCTCTGTCACTGCCTTCGCAGCTTTCCTTTCTCTTTACTACTCATCTTTACAAATTGCTTGAACTGGATCACAGGTGTTCTCATTGGCTAGGTTGGGTGATCCCACACACCTTCTTATTTGTCACTTACAAACATTACATGGTGTTCTATTTTTCATTTTTGTAGCACATTCTCCTATTAGTTATCTTTAATTTGACTCTATGCTTGACTTGTTTGGAGTAGAATTGGTGGACTTAATTGGCCTTGAAAAAATGGCTTCCTGAGCGAGCATGATCGCGGGCGAACAACGGTGTGGTCGGTGTTGATCACGTGTCCGAATACTTGTTGAACCGACGAGTAGAGTACATAAATTATTCTCGAACCCGGGAAATTGCGAGCCATCATCACTCTCCTTTAACATACACCAGTAAATGATGCGACGACATCTTCTGCTCGCAATATTCACCCCCAACATCATCTGCCACGAGGTGGACGACGACTCCAACAACCATCCTGGTACTGACTCTACTTGCTGAAATTTCAGTCGACGGATACACACTAGAGCGCCGGTTAGCTGCAACACCAATCCCGGCCGACCTTCCCCCTGTACAGTCTGCAAACTGTCGGCGATTCTTTCAGCAAGCGGCAGTAATTAATGACACGTTGTATGTTGATGATGGAGGGTTCTCGGACCTAGGTTTGAAGGAGGATCAACCGCGGGGACCGAGTACGTTTTTCTTCATCGCCGTTCTCTCGAGGAGGAAGTGTTAGGAGCTGACGTGAAACCACCTCGGCCTGCAGATAACCTGACACTCGCGCTCGACCTTTCCTCCCCCTTCTCCCTTGACGAGCCGCCCTATATCGCAATCGAAAATTCCCGGGGATCCAGCTGCTCCGGCGGCACATTGTGGACGACCAAAGACGGGCGAGCCTTCCTTTTTGGTGATGTGCGACAGGTCTATTTCCACTTGATTGGCGCGTATACGAACTTCGCGTGGTGGACAAACGAGAAACGACGCAGGGGATCCGCAACGGCTTTAAGTTGTGGCGCTTCGACGTGGCCAATAAGAAATGGGAGGTGAAAGTAGATCTCAAAAGCAGCGAACCACAGCGCGTCTAGAGAGGTTCGGCGCGATGATGCACAACCGCGGCACGGGCTACTACCTCGGCGGGCTGCAGGTTCAGGAAAATGGGTTCTTACCAAGTATGATGTGGCAAACAATAAGTGGTCGACGGATGCGGGGCCGGATACGTCGGATGTTGGACGATGGGATGGAGAATTTGTCGCGATCGAGCAGATTGGGAAGCAGAGGATTCATGTGGCGCTAGGAAGCAACAGGGCGAAATCGTTGAGGTCAACCGATAAACCCGAGCTTCTGGATTTCAAAACGGTGTAGGTTTACGATGCTTTGACTGGAAAGTGGTTTTCGCAAGAAAAGATTCGATCAGATGCCAGTGGCTAAGGCGGATTTCTGTGCGGTCGCCGCAACAGCACTAGATGGATCGAGCACGCAGATATACCTGTTTGGAGGCTCACTCGAAGAGTACGTGGACGCTGGGTTAGATGTGCATATACTCACAATTCCGTACTTTAGGTGGGCCAAAGTGGCAATGGACTCTGTTCCTGGCGGTTTCCGGAAAGGCCATTTTTGTCAGTAAATTTCCACGGCACTATTCTTTCGGCGAATGTTGATAATGTCGCGCAGGTCTCACATCCAAGAACCGGCAAATGCGCATCATCGGCGGAACAACTAGCCATAACTACATATCGCCCAAGACTCCCAAAGATGGGCCTCCCCAGGGTACTCTGTGCGAAAGGCAGAATGTCAATCGGCTCCTTCGACATGAGCACTCTCAAGTTCGTGGAGGGCAATTTCGACCCTTTGTTGGACACGTATGACGTTTTGGAAGTGGTGACAAAGCAAATTGGCGGGAGGTGTGTTGAACCATGGCCACCATTCTTCATGGTATCGTAGGCTAAACTGACGTCCTTCATAGTAAACAAGGCAGCGCCAACATACTTCCCTGCAAACCGGTTGGGCAGATAAAGACCTTGCAGCCGTTTTTGCCGCCGCTACCGACGCCGTCGACGATACCGAGAGTGCTAACGCAGATAGCACCCCTTCCTCCACCGTTACAAAAGACCCAAAATCAAATACCAGAGCCATAGTTGGAGGCGTTGTAGGAGCACTCCCCATAATTGCGCTCAGCACAGCTGGCTTCTTCTGGTACCAGCGGCGTTGTCAGCAGCAGCAGCAGCAGCAGCAGCAGCAGACGAACCCGGAGTTCGCAAGACAGTCGTCGTACGAAAAGCATATGCTTGGTAACAATACCCCTGAACCCTCCGATATCGCAGAAGCGCACGAGTACCCGATGGCGGAGTTGAATTCATCTCATGAGCCGGTGGAGCTCAACGGCGACAACAGCTTCCCAACAGCAGCATGACAATACGAAGGCCATAGCCACTAGAGTTCTAGATGTATGATATCAACATAGAGAAAATTCTTCACCATTAAGAAGTTTGCTTTTCGAATGGCGACTAGGCAGACGTTTGTGTTACTGTATAGAACGAGAACCCGGCTGGGTGTTTTTGTATTTATGGAGTAGAGACCTCAGATTAGCGCGTGTTGTTGCACTTCATCTTAGATGTGCTCCGTATGTAATACTGACAGATTGCAGCAGAGATGGGTTGAGTTGGAGGGGTAGTGGCACAAAAGTAACCCTCCACACGAAGACCAAGCCTCCTTCCTGTTTGAAATTAGCAACCGAGCCTCCCTAGAATATCCGATGACAGTACGAGCACTGATCCTGTCAGGGTAGAGTATGAGGAAATGACGAACACCTGTGTTTAGGGGTGTGACGAATATCGCTTCTTGGGTGGATGTTGATCACCGAATCCCATACTCAATATTGATTTTCGTCATACCCCTGCATCCGTCATACCTACCGTCGCTCAGCCTTGTGATCGGACCCCCTGTCGCGATACCATCCGGGGCCGATTGTCTGCGCCCAGCCAACCACGTAAGTTGTTTATGACTGAAAAGGCGGCTCTATTCCTATTATCCCGTCATCGAATAAACACGAACGAAGTACTCATCGTCGTAACTGGGCCTTCTGTCAAGCCTTCCGTTCACTCGCTCGTCACGGGAAGCGATAACGACATTTTGAGCGTAGTAATGTAGAGTACCTGCGCGATGATTCTCAGCCAGTCGCCCCGCATATGCGCGCATGTCACGACTCGAATTCCGCTATCTGGTTGACTCGCTTGTGCGGGTACATGCGTAAATAACGCCCATCTTCCGGTTGCTCAGCCACAGAGTCTGTAATCATTGGTACGATGTCTACCGGACAAGCTGTCATAAAAACCAACCCTAACCCTCCAATCCCCCACAACACTAGTATGTACCTGGTATCTGGTATCTGGTATCTGCTACCAGTTGGTCGGTCGCGAGAGAATCATTCACCTATTTTGGGCGGTTCCAGGTGGATGGTTGCTGAGACAAGGGGCCTATCATCCCATCATCCGGTCACACGACGTTCCCATGATCGATAAGAAAGAAAGAATACGAAATCAAACGGACTAGAATATATGTCAGAGCACGCGCCAGGAGTCTCTCTCCACCTAAACCAAAGGCGATGAGATTAGTATTCAAGGAGTATACACATTGTCCAGTAGTGGTAGACGCAGCAGCTGGCACCGCGCACAAGCGTGGCGAGGTTTGTTTGAGACGGTGTGTAGGCGCCACACACTATGAATTACAGGGTTACAAAGAGAGCCAGAGCATCTTTACGCGCAAAAGGAATATTTTATCCATTCTTCCTACTGATATAAGAAGGGGATGAAATAACCTTTTAAGCTCCGGGTTCGTATCGTATCAAGTCCGTTATCAGTAATCTCCCTACCATCTACCTGCATATCTACAATCCAGCTCATCGTGGTCACAAGGCAGTATATCAGAGCAACCACAAGACCCCCTAAACTACAGCCTACTTCTTCAGAAAAACCTCGTCATCTCCAGATCCTCATACTTCTTCCTTCGTCTTCTCCTTTCTTCGTATCACACTACAAGGCTGTACCAATGGCCTCACCATGTTGCTTCGGCGTAATCGAGACCTCTTGGGTCGACTCATCTGGACAGGTACTTCCTGCACGCGCAGTACAAAGAAACACAGTCATGGTAGAACGTTCCAGCATTCCGCGAGCCTTCATTTCGCCTCCGCCTCCGGCTCCCGCTCCAGAATTCGAGTATATAAACCAGCTATCCATCTACCCAGTGTATCCCAGTACACCAGAAATACCCACCGATAGAGATAACCAAGCAACTGCCGACTGCATTGCCGAGATTCTTGCCCCACTCAACATGGAACACAACCGCGAGCTTATGCGCCACTACCGCAAAGTGGAGCGCAGAGAAGAAGAATCCCGCGCCCGGCAGGCAGAGATCGCAGCCCTCACCCAGCAGAACTTGGAAGAAGAGGCGGTCCGTCGAGTGCGAGAGCGAAATCGGCAGGATGATCTCAAGGCGATGGAGGACAACGCACGATTACGGATCGAGTACGATTTCCGCTCTTCAACTTCGAGTGTGAGAAGCAGTAGTGCAGGAGATTATAGCTCAAGAGATCGGTTGGTGATTGTGAACCAGTCCAGGGAAGCTGCCGACGCACTTCGGGATCATAGATGCAGCAATTGTCATGAGTTTGGACATAGGTCAAGAGATTGTATGACGACGGTCACCTTTAGTGTTCCGGAGCGAAGAAGGAGCCGGAGACAAAGTGTGACGTATGTGAAGGCGGATCCGCCTAGGAGGCAGGTGCGGTATGTGCAGGGAGCTTGAGAGTTGTATTGGTCAATTTGCGGTCTGCTGTTCGCGAGATAAATTCTTCAGAGCGTTTTGTTTTCATTCTTACGCATGCACCTGTATTTTTCCATCGCTCTTGGATTATTTTTGGGCGTTTGGATGGACAGAGAATCTCGTAAACCTTTTGTAACGGCTTTAGCTTTTCTTAGACTAGCTTAAGTAATTATTTCGTTAGTACCAATAGGAAAATAGCAGTTAGAACTGGCTTTACTTGTTCCACCATTGCTACATTATCAACTATCTACTCTACAAACGGGTTAGACGTCACACAGAACACACCAGAAAGTCTATAAGGCAACATGCCATCTAGATTGAGCTTGTTATCGCATGAGAGGGCAAATATATGATAGAAACGGTATATATCTAGCAGCGCTTATTATTGCGTTAAGTTGAGTAAAACCTAGACCAAAGCGTAGAGTCACCTAGCTTAAAACACTTTTCCAAGTGGATGTAATACGGGACTACACAGCCCTATAGAAGTGGAGACTCGTTTGCTATATATACATTGCTCCAACTCCCGTATTAACAAATTCCGCCTCTACCCGCCAATGGATTTCTTTAGCCGCGTGGCCGCGCCCAATAACCCTCAACAGACGGATACTTGCAATAACGCGCGGGAATATAGTTAAGACCTAATGTTACTACAGACGTCATGAGCTAGTATAGGCATTCATATACCCTCCTGCTATAAATACGGCCAAGCGCGTTTCAGCTCACTGGTGGAATAGGGAACTGCGCACTGCAGGCTGGCGGCGTAGGCAGGATATGATACTAAGTTACTCTTATTCATATATATACAGAGTTCTCCCAAAACCACGCTATTTTCCACGGAGTACCTCGGCCCCCTTGTCTAGGGCGCCCCATTTCGATATCCGGAAAAAGGCGTTGGTCACAAAACTCACTCGATTACATGGCTAGATGTTCTTCATCCATCCAAGACTATTTTCCGCGGTAAAGCGTGCCGTCTGCCATGACTAAATGGGAAAAAAAAGAAGCTGAGTATTTTAGTAATATAACTAACTCTGAGACTAGTCAGAAAGAGTTGCGGGTGTTTAAATGAATAGGCCATCATACAGAAGCTGGTCTAACGATCTGAATAGTTTCTATCATGTGGCACTAGTAGTTGTAATAGTTTTACATCAAGCCACTAGCAGCTATGGCATATCTACTGGTACCAGTAGTCATGCTGGTATAATTTTGTATTCGTAGTTGGAGCTAACAGCAAACTCGAAGCTTAACTTGGGAACTTCCCCTCGCAATCACCAAAGGTGTACGTTCTTTATACACTCTTGGCCATATGTAGGCCCTGTTCAGAACTTGAGTGCTGCCACCTGGGTCTGAACCGCGAGTGAAACTTTACCCTTTAAAAAATCATTGTGCCAGACGATTCTCTACTCTTTTGCTGCGTGGTAGTGCTGTAGGTTAACCACCCATCTTGAAGTCAACTTGATGAAGTGTCAAGCAATAATTGTCCTACTGCAGAAAACATGTGTTAGCCGACAGAGTACGAGCACAGCACTTGTGTTGACATGCGCGCGTTGCGCTGGGCGTGGAAAACTCGTCAATCGTCTAAGTTCTAAGGACAGAAGAGAAAACGAGAAAACTAAAAGACACAATGTCAAGAGAACCATATTCAAAATGGCAGCCCACGTAATAGCCAAGCAATCATATGATGCCCTTCGATGATCTTGGGCAAAAGCCCAGCATTTCCGCCAACAACTTGCCCGCCCTGCCCACTTCCTATACCTTGCACATTCCTTTCAATGTATACATAGTTTTCATAAATTTTGGTGTGTTGTGGGATTCATGCGCGCTTCACCGCGGCAAAACGTCTTGCATGGATAGTCTGCACGGGTCCCTCTTCACGTGCCCTAGACGGCTTAGTTTACCTCGCTAGCCTCGATTGAGAAGAGAAAACATCTAGCGGGGTCTTTGTGTAATTAAATTATTAAAGGTCTCCTCTAATACAGAGCACACCCACAAAACTAGAAACCCGGGATCATCATCACGACCCCACCTTAACTTTCTCACTTCTTGCTGGCTCCCATCTTCGTCTACAATAACTCTCTCGGCAACAAACTTATATCCACCGATACTTGGCCACACATTAGCCCACAATTGTAATGGCGTCAAGGCTGAGAGCGAGCGATTTTCTATTATGTACTCACGTTATGGGAGCTGCCTTTAAGAACCCTTGCGAGGGCAATAGAAAGCATCATCCTCCCAAACACAACAATACCCAGTAAAAGCAGCCCAAAAGCAAAACACCCACACCAACAACTGGAAACACGTAATGCGGATAACTCATCGTGTCCTTCAGCCGGGAATAAAGGGCATGACAGCCAGAAACACGTTCTACAGTTCAAAAACGAGAGTGCTTAGCATGTAGCTATGGAAGTGAGAGCTCCAGTTCTCTCTCGGAGTGAATTTGAGATATAGAAGGCCAAAGGCGACAAAGATGTTAATCTAGGCACCAGGGTAGGTGTATAGATCAACAATAAACCTGGCAGTGACGGCCACTATTAGCTCTCTTATACCTGGGATAGGTTTCATGCTTTCATACTCATAGGCATCTCCCGGTGGGGGAGCGAGTAGCACAATGACAGTTACAATCCAGTGGAGGAATTAAGATGCTGCAGGTGCGTTGATGGGTGCGTTTGAGGCCCAGAATTTGGAAAATAGGGGAATTTCTTCTTTAGCGAATTCTAGAGTGTGTGAGTATATCGTAGGCTTTTCTCAAGCACAATAGTGTTCTGCTAAGATGTTCTCCAGATTGCTTAGCGCCACAAATGCAGGAAATGCCCTTGCACCTGTAGAATCTTCAAAAACGTTCCTGAAAATAAACCCAGCCACAATCACACCAGACTGCCATTTCTTCAGCCGGAATAGCGACGAAGTAAGCCACGTTGGCGAGTACGTATAGAGACATTACACCGCCAACCGAGAAAGGGGCTACAGTTGACAATGTCCGTATTAGGTGGTTTAGTTCACCAAGGACCTAAGGGAAGTCTTCAGCAAGATCTCCGATGGCCTGAAAAAGTCGACTTATATAATTGGCATTTTCCCATCTTGAATAGTCGTTAGTTAAATGTGTTGCATTCTATGGTGAAGTCGAAGTCTCTTTAACTATCTAAAGGAAAGCCTATGCCTTTATATACATGAAGAGTCTGGAGATCCCGCGGAGATGCCAGAGTGGCAAGAGCTAAGTAGCGGGTAGCGAGTGGCGAGTGGCGAGTGAGTAATCGTGTATGAGTCTACGCGGTGACTCAGTGTATTGGCGACCTCCTTCCAGACCATACAGTAACAAAATGTGGAACCTCAAGGGAAAGCCAGCACCACCTACCTCTTGTAAGAATAGACGATCCTCAACAGTGCCGGGCAGTAATTGTACACCCCACCACCGAAGTCATGCCGCTCAAAAGCATTCTGGAGGTTATCTAGCTTCGGGACCTTCAAGCGCCATCTAACCCGGCAACCTTGAAAATACAATAAAAATCAGAATGACAACTTTTGAAAGCTCCCAAAATTTTCATTACCCTGATTTCCAAGACAGGCAGGGCTGAATGCAGGACTACTGTGCTAAGAATATGAACTCCACAGATTGACAGTGGTGTGGCCATGAGAAATCAACATACCATACTACGGCAATTCCTCTGGTTGCCCATCTGTCAAGCTTAGTAAATCTGACTGCAAGCAGACAATAACGCCTGAAAGAAAACGAATTCGCAGAGGAGAAGCCTACTGTGAATTAGGGTTATGTTGAAGGTTTTCGATAGGAGAACTTACGTACCGAGTAGGATCATCTGTACGAGAACGATAGAAGTGGCAAAGTATTTTAGACGACGGCAAACACGCTCGAGGTAGTTCTTTTCTGCACCACTTAGTGGTATTCGCTGCATCACAGTCAGCATATATTTATTAAAGCCATATTGACCCTCACATGTCCAAACTCGAGATATCTACCGAGAAGTTAGCAAAGCTTAAAGTACAAGTAGGGGCAAACTTACACGCTCAAACCGCTAAACGTGACGATTCCGCCAATAATTTAAAAATGAAGTGGGACACCGACGTTGCCAGTTGCGGCAAAGGCCCCGGGGCCCCAGAAGGTGTCGAAAATACTTGTACAGGATTAATTACACCACCTTTCACCCTATTTCAGATTCTTGAGGGACAACTTACTTCCAGTACCGACCATCTTATTGAGGGTTAGAAATATACTGCCTGTAACTCCCAATTTGCGCGAATCATCGTAGACGAACACTTGCGCCTCCCCTAACAATGACTTCCCGTTTATATCTTCCATTGTTGCAGTACCCTCTGGCACTGGTGTGTCTTCCCTTGTCGAGAGTTTTTCAGGGTAAATCGCTGTAGCCATTTGTTTAGATCAACGGATAATGTCGGTACCGTAAAGCAGGTGTTCTGGTGGATGTTAAAATCTACCCAACGGCGAAGGTGTGAATGCTGCCAATTTTGCGACATCTTGTCAGGTAAATAAACTTTGAGCTAAATTCTGAGCATTCGGTCGTATAGAGGTATGTGGTACTTCTCATGGCTTAAATTAAAGTAGCAGGGCCTGCCTGGAATGGAGACATAACCTTATTGTCACAACACAACACCAACAACTCCAAGTTATTTAGGACATGCGTATAATCTTCGCACCACTGCAGAGGTAGTGATCTACCGATAGTTGCGGTAGCGATTGAACCTGGAAGGCAATAGATACTCAGGATAGTGTGGTTACGTATACCTTGGTGTTGCACGCTTATTGGAACATAATGGCGGGATATCTACAATAATTGTCCTCGATATTCGCAATGCTATCGGCTTTGCAGGAGTGTTAGGATAACCCTGGAAGCCCGCGTGTGACGATCAATTCTCGAGTCACTTGACTTGGCTTCAAGCAGCTTTGGCCGCAGCTTCAGCCACAGTAACATGCATATGGGTAACTTCAGTTCTGCAAAGTTCCGTGCAACATCTGCATATACAGCTGCATGCTTCGCAACCCAAAACGGAGATTCATTAGGGGAACAGATTGCATCTGTTGCATCCTGTTACGGGATCGCCCATCTATAGACAGAAGAGCGCAAAGTGAGCGGACTTACCCATGGTGCCGCATGGGAAGCGGGTTAGGACTGGATTAGGCTGTGTTACATGTTTAAATATATAAAGATCTGACGCGTTACAGACCTGATACAAGCTCGCTATAACTGGGGCTGATGATAAGGTACTTGTATATATCTCAAGTCTTCTCCTTCTCTTCTTTCTGTACCTTAAGTCTACATACGCACACAGTTCTCCCCTTCATATTCGCAACAGGCTGAGAGGCTATGTGCCCGAGTGGTAATATGTAATTACATTCACCAGTGCTACAGAAATTCGTAAGTAAACTGTTAGTCCGCCTTAACATACCTTTAAATTCAACTTGTAGTCATTGGCGAATCAGTTTAGAAGGACGTGTAAGTAATCTGTATGGCCCTTCACCTGGCACTCCGACTTCCTGATACATTACTGCATTCAGAGAACCATTAAAGAACAATTGCGAACGCCAACAATTGCGAACATAGCTATCATAAAATCAAAAAGCATAGAATTTTCATGTATATTGCTACTCGGAACGTTCCAATTGCAGTTACAGCTGGAATTTTCGCTCTTTAAGTACTAGCATACGAGCAAGTGTCCTGTCTAGACCTCGAGGGAATTACAAGGGGCGATGTTCGCCCGAAATCGTTTGCATGTAGTGCAGGATAGATGAGACAAGGTGTCCAATTGTTCGGATTCTGTTGGGGAAATTTGATGTGCACATGAGATGACGTCATGCCAGGGCAACATCGGATCCATTGTGACCCAAACAACCCTCCCCAGCTGCACATCACCTGTCTGAGTACATACTTAAGTACTAATATATACGCCTGGTAAATCAACACGTACTTCTCTTCACCCGCTACCACTTCTATAAAACATTACTGCTGCACGTTGTTACCTCATTGATGCATCATTATTTGCGAACTGCAAAAGCGCGCTTAACTCGCTACGGAACCCGCCAACAATGACCGGAGATCATACGGTGGTAACGCATGCACTTCTGACGTAGCAGTCGCTGAAGATGAGGGAGAGCCCCGTGCCAGCAATCTATATCGTTGCCCCTAGAACAAGGAATCTGCAGCACTCCAACCTTGCACAACAATTCTGGCTGCCGGCCTCGTTCGAAGCCTCCAGGTGGTACGATGATCTGCAGATATCAAAGATTCATGCAGGTTTTGTTACGTAAGCTTCTGGAAACATCTGCAGGCCAGGCAGATATACGGTCCAGCCGCTAGATATCTACGGGCCAACCAGGCTTTTAAATTTGAGACCTGGCCAACATGCGGACAGCTGAAAAACCTGAAACCAGTTGGCCGCTTACGAGTACTACCCCTCGCTGAAGCAGTTGTCCAAAGAAAGTTGCAGTGCTCAAGGAACTTGTGGGTACGGCTTCTGATGGAAGCAGACCTCCCAACTGTGGAAACTGGTTGGGATTTCGACAACGAACTGCACTGTATTGTTTATATGAACTATTTAACAATTAAAACTGCATTGCATTCGGAACCAGTTTAATAAACCGGTTGGAACTGGTTCAACTGTTTATATTGGTTTTTACTCTCTAACTGGTACAAACCAATGAAGTCCTACTGGTTCAAACGTTTCATACTCTCAATGGCTTCGATGGTAGCGGGTAGCGGAGAATGGTGTTCCACAATGATTATCTTTTTCATTTCAGAGAATAGACACTCCGGCTCAGCAGACATCGTCGGATGGACAATATATCTAATGCGATGCTACAAAATCTAGGCTCATACAAAAAATCCAGATATATACGTGACAATGATGTAAACCCTAAGAGTATACGGAGTAGTCACTGTTTTCGGGTGAATGTGTGCATCATACACGAAAATCGCTTACATGATTATACTACCTAACTGCCAGTAAACTAATTAATTTTACACTGCCAACTGTACTGCACTGCACTGCGAGGCCCTAAAAACTGCACTGAACTACCTAAAACCAACTATCTAACTCACCAGATTCCGCGCCCAGCCAGTATACTGCTTCCACCGTTGGGAGGCCTGGATGGAAGACCCCCGTCGTTGAGCACAAGCACAAGATGGGGCGGCAAAGAATCTAGCAGAGGATGACTTGAACGAGGGCAAGAGCGTAACGGAAGACCAAAACGTCGACGAAACATACCCGAACGATGTTTCGCAATTAAAAAAAAGCCCCTGAACTAGCTTCATTTACTTTGCCCCGAAGTGCACTGTTCTTTGCTACTCAAGTCTCAAACTCGAAACGGAAGTTCCTTCTAATCAAGTGCCGAAGTCAACCCACAATTGGATCGAACGGCAAACGATCGTCAAAACGCTGACTGTCTCGGATTACAAAAGCAATACATGACGTTGATCAGCGGTGTACACTAGATACCTGCAAGTGGCATCCCTAAGGATACACTGCGAAGCTCTGCTTGCTGAGATGTATTCCCTCAAGTGTGGAATTCGCCAGGTTTGTTTATCCCACATATTATGCCATTTGACTCACTGCCAATTGTGTCTAGTACAGGGTGACATTGATCATGCGGTGTCAGGCCGATAATAATAAGACTTAACGTTAGTATAAGAGTTGCACAAATGGTTTTGATCTCCCGTGAATCCCACACCGAAATGAAGTAGGTTGGAGCATGGGACGGTTTAGCAATAGATGATTCTACTGTTGTGGTCTTAGGGCTCATAGCGCCAAGCCCATGGACGGCTTTGGCACACCAGCAAAATTATTCATCTAGCTACATATTGAATAGTTGATGATTCACTGAAAGCCAGAATTAAAGGGCATCGCTGCGTGCGCTCCGCTACTCCCGTGGTCTTGATTTATAACTGAAGCTAGAACATTATGGCTGCCACGGGCGGGCGTCCAATGGTTAGCACACGTGCCCAATCAGAGCAGGTGACACGACTCAGACGCACTCAACACAACCAACCTCAGCTTGTTATAAGTATGGCCAACTCACCCGCTATCTGTTTCCCTTGTGCATCTCAATGTTATTCCCACAACCTCTCTTCTGGTTAGCCCTAACCTCACCACAGCGATATCTCGTCGATGCCGCAAAATGGCAACCACCTCACTCCACCCGCACCAATAATTTTGACTTTTCCCTTAAAGGCCACGGAGTAAATGGCTTTGTGTACAATAGCTCTCTTGCCGTGGCTGGGTATAACTATTGCAATATGCCGCATGTGACGCCTTCCACCTACGAAACGCCTGACCTCAAGATGTATTCCTTGGAGCACGTTGAAGTCATACACCGCCATCATAAACGAACCCCTTATGCAAGCAATACCTTTCCTAGAGAAGACCGCGATTGGGATTGCAGGTACGTCATAACCGGTAGCATGCAGGAAGAACACCCAAACTCAAACGCCTAGCAATACACGCTTCCGCGTCTATATGGACTCCGTCCATGGGGTTCGCTTCAATGAACGTAATAACATCGCTGCAGTCGATACTTATTGGAAAACGTACAATGACGAACTTAATCCTCTGAAGCCAGAGGCCTACCGTGGCGACTGCCAATTTCCTCAGATCACAGCCGAGGGGCTGAAAGACTCCCTTGACCACGGACGCGACCTTTACGCAGTCTATGGCCACAAACTCGGTTTCCTGCCCCGAAAGTACAACGCCAGCTCAGTCCTCTTCCGCGTAACGTCTAACGTTATCACATCTCAAGTCGCCGGAGCTCTCACAAGGGGCATGTTCCCCCACGTGGATTCTATCCCCTTATTGCAACAGTACAGTGACATTGACTCTCTTGAACCATCCTACTCCTGCCAACTTGCAAACGATATTCGGAGCAATATTACTAATTCTGAACTATGGAAGAAGCACCTCGAGGTTTCCAAAGACCTAGCGGCACGGCTAGATGCCATCTCGGGCGTCGACCCAGAGGATCCGGGTTGGCATAGTAATTGGGACCATTACTTTGACAGTTTTACCTCGAGGATGTGCCATGGCATTCCCCTACCATGCAGTGTCAAGGATCCGACCAAGTGCGTCGCTGCAGAAGACGTAGAACAGGTTTTCCGATGGGGACAGTGGGAGTATTCGTATCTGTACAGGGATATGGAGGAGACATTGGACTATGCACGGTTGAGGGTAGGCGTGTTTTTGACGGAACTTGTTGGACATCTAAATAGGCCAGATGTCAAGTATAGACATAACATCGGGCATGATGGAAGCATCAGCTTGTTGTTGGCAACCCTCCAAGTCGATGAGATGGTTTGGCCGGGGATGGGTGCTGAGGTTGTTGTCGAGCTGTGGAGGAAGAGGAGCGATCACGAGAAGGATTTTGTGAGGGTTCTATGGGGTGGGAAGGTTATGACAAGCTCAGCCCTAGGGAAGATAGATATGATCTCCTTAGAGGCTTTTACAGAGTACCTGACTGCTCTGACCGGCGTAGGCGCGAGTGAGGTTGTTAAGCTGTGCGGGTATGAGAAATAATGCACCCTTCCATTATATATGGATAATTATCATTCTGTAGATACCAAAGCGAGCAATAACGATGATATGGTCTAATCCTTGGAGATAAAGAAAATCAGCGTTCCGAATTATGGTATGCACTATCGAAGTCTATATACACGGCGGTGTTTAAAGAATCTCCGCCGAAATATTTAGTCGTGCAGTCGTCCGTCACTGTTAGTGGCGCGACTGGGCACTAGCCACTACGCGGAAATGCCCAGATAGCCTAATCAAGCTTGGAGTACTTTAGCGGGGGAACTCCGTTTCGTATAAGGCTCATATGAGGCGCATATGAGGTTGATCTTGCAATCACCTTGATTTGATTTTGCATACTCATGACAGTACTGGCACAGTTGATACCAGATAGGTTTGCAACCATGGCACTCCTGGTGGTCTGTCATGCCTGCCAGACTCATATCAGAATCCTGACAGGATTTTGGTAGCCGCATTCACAGCCGTGCTTCAAGTGCCAGGCGGGGAATCAGTAGATACACAGCAGCACACACCTTCACCGTGGCCCGTAGATCCATGACAACCATCATCGCAATCATCACCATCACCATCATCATCACCATTATCACCAGCATTTAGCTGCTACCACCCCACGCACATCTGCACACCCAAAATCACGGGTGCAGCGGAAAACAATTGTAGAGCTAAAAGTAACTCTGAGAAGTGACAATCCCATTACAGAATACCTGCTAAGTGATGTTTTATTTTGCCGCGAAGGTAAAGAGTTTTTAGTTTTCACAGTATTGCACAAGAATATCCGAAATGCTGATTGTGAGAATACTTAAAAACTCCTGCCTGCCTGCCTAGTTACTGTAGTATGAGAATTTTAACCAAAGATAGTAGGTCTCAACTGCTACCATTGCAGCAGACTGCAATGGTGACAAATCTACCCAAATGATTTGTGTGATTGACAGTGGCAGGATTGTCATAAAGTTTGAGGGGTTACCATGAGCTAACAAATATCCTCACATCAACATGATATTTCAGTCACCTTCATGTAAGGCTAATAGACGTCCACCAGCCTCACATGAGCCTTACCTGAAATAGGGCTCCCCCGCTAAAGTAGGTTTTCACCGTGCATGCTAGCGCCTCTTACGTCATGAATTATCACAATCGGAGAACGATCAAATCGGGAGATTTTTGGTGACGAAACACCTACTGACGTTCATCAATGAGGCTGAATTCCATCCCAGAACCTGAAAATTTACGAACAACTCATCTCTCAACCGCTTTAGGCAACGTATAAGTATTAAAATGATAAACACTGCCACAAATTTATTCCCAGTGCTCCCTAACTCCCCCAATCAATTACCGTCTTAGCACTCCACTCCGTCAGCGCTCAGGAAATAGACATTCATGTAATGATAGTGTGCCTCGTTAATTCCGGCAAAGCCAGTATTTTCAACCGATACACCCTTAATAGAACAGTTAGTACCTACAATGACGCACTCCCCAAGGAGTCCATCCATACCTTATTGCAGCTGGGATCCTCCCCACCGTTGCAAACAACCATATTGTCTGGAGTGGCGGGCAATACTGGGCTCCAAAACTCCGTTTTTTGTTTGATTCATATTGTATTCACTCTAATTAGAGTATGACAAAGCTATCCATTTTTCCCCGATACTCCGCGGTGTGAGCCTGATGTGTCCACCAAGCCCTCCTCTCGGTCAAATGTACCATCCTTATCTCCTTCCCCCCACCGCCTTAAGTTAATTGGCCCCCCTTTCCTAGATATAACCTGCACATCCCATTATCTGACGACCACCACTTACAAAATCCTCGCTCACACTCAGTCCAGGGTCTCATTGATGTTATCGCAGTGGAATACCCCAACCGCTCTTGCGAGCTGAACTTTTTCGGAGGTCCGGAAATGAATACTCCCTAGGTCATACTGGGCGCGCTGACCATCTTTGGGCTTGGCGGGAATGGGGGGGCGGAAGGGTGATGTTATCGTAAGGCCACTCTTGTAGTTCGTCCTCATGGTGCCCGAGAAGCGGGTCTTGTCCATCGTAGTCGGTTCGAAGAGCTTGTACGGAGCATATATCTCAGCACTCTCATCTCGCGGGGTTTTTTAGGCAGCCGCTTGACGGAAATTCACTGATACTGCGCTGATAGGCCATTTCCGGACTTCACGTACTGGTATATCCACAGGCATATCGTAGGCTTCGATAACTGGTGTAAAACGTCGAATGGCGAGTTGCTGGGTAGACTACCAGTCGATTACGTCGATGCTGAGTGGTAAAGAGAGCTTCAAAACGACGAGATACACTTGCAAAAGCAAGCGGAGACCGACAAGGTATGGAGTGAAGCCAAAGTAAAACCCCGCTCCCCCCAAAAAGGGGAAAGCTTGGCAAAACCAGGCATTGAGTGTGGTTGTCAAAGGTGTGCTCCAAAACTCCGTGTGATGGTGCTTATACCCCTCTGCTTCTGTAAGATCATTCGGAACTTTATCGTTCTGGTTTGTAAATAGTCTCGTGTCCAGACTCTCTCTTAGCATCTCAGCCACTTTCTGACGAAAGAGCTCCGACTTAGTGAGAGTCTGGAACTAATTGGTTTAGCCAAGTCCGATCGGGCACTACTTTTAGCCATCGGAGCTTTCTAATACGGCAGCCCTGCTTCCGATGTAAGACTAAGTTTATTGGGAGTGTCCCAATATTAAGAACTGTCTCCGGGTCCAAATACCACTGTCCGATGACGAATCCGAGCAGCTATTCTGGTATCTGAGCTATATATATCGGAATGCAAATTCCAAGCCCATAAGTGAATAGAACCCAATCCCTTGATATCCTGCCAACCCAGAGCCACCAAAAGATACCCTATAGCCTTAAACCATTATGCTTTTCCATCCCAAAGCAAAGAAAAACAATCTCCGAACCATAATCCCAGTAACAGACCCAAAGAAACAATGCAAACACAAAGGAAACCGCACACATGAATTCCAAAGGAAACAGAGTTAAGGACGTATACTCATAATCGTAAAATAAGGGGGAGTGGCCTAGTGCCATGTTTGGCCTTCATCAGCAGGGAAGACCTCAAGCGTAGGCCGCAGAGACGTGACCAAGTCCGGATTATCGAGGGGAAGCTCGTCAAACGCCGGATCGCGCTTAACACTTTCGTGTACCTGCCTTTGAATGACATCGTGCCATTCGCTAAGATTAATCGGCATCTCAGCGCGAGGATTGTACGATTTGTCGGGAAGGAGGTCAAGATCAGCAGGGAGGACCTCACCGAACCAGTCCCCAGCGCGTAGAGGAATCTCAGCGTGGGAATAGCGTTCCTCAACTGGCTTTTTATCGCGGATCCACTACCCGCAGTCTAATAAGTATGCTAGGTGTAATATGATGGATCGATTAACTCACATAAATAGGCCCTTCTCGATATCCCAAGAAAACCTGGTTGGCACTGGCTGCCATCACCGCGTCCCTGCGGTATTCATCCACATCCTCGTAGGCCATGCCGGGTGGGGGTTCCGGGAACTGCCACTCGCCGCCTGGGTGAGCTCTGTGAGCGGTCTTCCATACCTCAAAAATGCATGTACGGTTATCCAAAACGTCTTCGTGCTGGTAAGTCATCAGAAAGATGGTTTTGACCCCACCAAGCGATCCGTGTTGCCAATAGCTCCGCTTAGTCTGGAGGTCCCTGTATTTCTCAGTATTCACAACCTCAACCATAAACGGTCCCCAAGTCCCAACACCACAAGAGATTTCAGCGTCCTGGGTATACGCGGTGTACCAGGTTCCATACATTCCCGTAGGGATTCTAACTGGGTAGCCTGCGAGCTCGTTAATCCGTGGCCTTCACCAACCGAGGAAGAATAGACATACTCTGTACATCGACATTTGCTTTCTTGTAAAGCGTAAAAGGTATACGGTGTTCGATGTACCAAAACTTGAGTAGATGCTCACGGAGTGCAGTCGGAGCCATGTCGTGATAAGCTCGGGCCCCACCCATTTTGGTCGAAGCAATCTGTAGTTGGTGGTCGTAGTACTCAACCTTGTGGAGCCAATGACGATCAGGAACCTTTTGGTAGTTCCAAATGAACTTCAACGCGGTATCGGAGTCTACCTCGATGGTGAGGAGGAGGTCGCTCGGGCAGAACCTTTTCGAATCAAAGTTAAGGAGCGTTGCGGGGTTATGTTCTTAGATTTGCGCCTAAATTCTCGCGAAGGGGTTGTTTGGCACAAGTGATTGAGGGCCGGAACGCGGGGAAGACGTTGCTGAGGATGTGGACGTTGTTGAGGGGGGAGGCGATGGAAATGTGCTCGAAGGGGTTCGTGGCTGTAGTGTGAGTCAATCGTTGTTAGCATCCAATTCGCTGAATTCAGCCGCAGCAGATTCGAGAGTTGAAGTCGCAACGGTTCGAGATACGCTGCGCTTGTCGCCGTCGTCTGAAGTGACTGGAGAAAGGCGATCAAAGTGTGAATAGTTAGGCATCGCAGGCAGGCGTGTTGGTGGTGAGAAAGAGCTGAGAGGTTTAGCAGGAAGTAATGGTGCTTGAGAAAAGCAGGGTTTGGCTTCTTGGCGAATGTTTGGCACTTTACCCCAGCACAAAGAAGCGCCACGTGGGAACGCGACGATCTCGGAAGGATAATCTATTCTCCGAGAACTCGTTGAAAGGGCAAATACGAAGTGAAGCCATCGCATTGCTGGTCCCCACTAGGCTGGTCGTTTTGGGGCAGTCAAAAGGTCTGAATCGCAATGCCCGCTTGGGTGTGATGATCCACGGGGTGCTAACACCTCAAACATTGCCGCTGGGAAGTGGTGGAAGTGATGATAGTGGAATTAACGCAGGTCCCGAAGACGCAAGTCAGAAGTGATGTTAAGTGGATTGCGAGGGTAGAAATTGCTTTTCTTTGAGGTTAGGATGGTATATCAGTCATCCGTTCGCACAACTCCTCACCATTGTTAATGTCGGATCCAACAACATGCCGCCGCTGGGGGCCCGATACCACAACAATGCGAGGAAGCATCAACGAAAGGATTCGGGAAGTTCTGCTGTTTATGAAGACGCATGGTTTCACGTTGGTTTCAAGCTTTTTGGTGGCTATGTGTGATTCCCGGGCGCACAATATCAAACACCTAACTGGAATGATGCTTGGCTCTCGGGGTGTGTTCACCGAGCTGGTGGAATCGCTCTTTGCGGCGGACAACCCAACAGCATTATTTAAGTTGACGTACGACTCTCATATGTGTATATTGGCCCGGAAAGTGACGTTCGATAAGCTCCGGACTGGACTCGATTGCATCAGTAAACACCGCGAACTCCGGCGCCCGGCATCAGATTTTGCGGAGGTCGATTGGGAGAGCCTGGATTTTGGAAGCATCAGGGAAGCGTTCCGGCGAGCAGCTCCTGCTACAACCGAGCTGGTGGAACA
>Ga0307514_10001193_pt1 | contig 34704 bp, 50 predicted proteins | sample 16_EM_MG_FD_203088 | JGI IMG/M metagenome (GOLD analysis project Ga0307514, IMG submission 203088) | Populus trichocarpa ectomycorrhiza microbial communities from riparian zone in the Pacific Northwest, United States - 16_EM | ecosystem: Host-associated > Plants > Roots > Unclassified | place... | reverse complement strand
ATTTCCTGAGGGAAAACGCACTTCATGGTGGCGGAGGTGTGTTGGAATGTGACGGCTATTGCCGCCCTGACTCGCGTCATCCTCTCCATCCAGCGCCGATCGCGGACGATCACAAGTCACACCGCGGGCAAAGAGGTATTTTTCCGTTGCAAACCGATAGACCGCTCTTTGAAAACCCACGACTCATGTTTTCGTTTATACTGTGACATGTAAACAAAGATTTTCGAGTCCGCAATCGGACGGGGATCTATTATGGGCATCCGATGGGCGCCTTTGCACCGCTCAGAGCACTCGCCTTCGACGCCATTGTCTCGTGGTGCTCACGTCTATGTTCAACCACACCTATGCTAGCAAACTTATGTGGCCCTGCGGATCCTCAGCTTTAGCTCCTTGAGCATACGCAGGGGTGTGGACTGGTGTGGGCTGTGCGGAACTCCTTGGCCGTCACTGTTGTCCCTCGCAATATCTGTCATGATGAGCAGTTTGGGTATATACTCTGTTGGGAGACACTAAACCGAAAGGAAACCTTCGAGATTAAGGTGATGGAATAGGCGGGGACAGTTCTTATTGGCTGGTGTGCAGATTCACTTCGCTCACTTTATTTTCCGCTGCCCCCGGTGTCACTGGTCAAACCGCATCCTGCGCCATGTCATGCTGGCTATTCAAATATCCATACGCCACTCTAGCCCGGTTCGTTTCTTGCGCAGTCAAAGCGCGTTCCTTGGTCTCATTGGTACCACGGCGCATTAGCCGTGTTCTCGTGGCAAGGCCAACTCCGATCGCGAGCGCGACGAGCACATATACTTTGACCATGTTACAAGGACCCATCAATGTGGCACCTACTTACTGTCGGTTGCTTCATGGCCACCCCCAAGTGAACCCTTTTAAAAGACTCTTGACCGAACGGAAAAGAGAAACCGGTAAGACGCAACCCCTCCGTCCCTTCCTACTCTATTGCACAACACCCTACCGGCAAAAATGTCTCCATACAACACTCGCAGTGCAGCCCGTAAACGAGCCTCGGATCCCGAAGAGAACGCCATCCTGTCCCCCTCCGATGGAGAAGATCCTACCCTCTCCCCGATTTCACTCGAACCCAAAGAAACCTATGATCACCCCATTACCCCAGACGAGGACGAGGACGAGGACGAAGACGAAGACGAACGTTCTTCTACCGCCTGCTCGATCGAGACCGCCGACGGGCGAGGGTCACCCATCTACGAAGGTTATAACTATAGCCCAACGGAGCGAGCCTTCGTGGAACGTATGTTGGCCGAGGAACGCGCGGCGAGGATTACAGATGCCGCCAAAGAACACAGCAATCTCCAGTCCGAACCAAGAACTCGCCGGGTGGCTCCTGTGCAAGGACCAAAGCTTCCGTTAGGTGTCGTTGGCTTCGGTCGCCAAGGCACCTGGGTTGTCGAAGACGCCTGGCAACCAATCTTTGTCCCGAGCACGAACCAGCTGCCGTCAGTTCGCGGGTTTGGTCAAGAGCTCACTCAGCCGGGATTCGAAACCGGACGACAAGCTCAGGTTCAGAGTTCGGTTCCAAATAACACTCAGGAGGGCCTTCAAGCCAGTAGGAATCCCGTTTTCAGGACGTTGACACCTCTGCCTTCGTTCGTCACTGGAAGTGGAGCTGTGCAGAGAAGGTAAACCCACGCGCGGGATCGCTTACTCCCCACCGTTACCTTGTAGTAATTTCTTCCTTTCTCGGTTTTCTTGTTGTTTCTTTTTGTCGCCCTACCTATCTGCTACCATCTGCTACGTCAGTTTCAAGTACTCAGACTATGCTGTATGCCCCATGTACCCGATAATCGTCTTTGTCCCACTTCAACCCCAGAGGACGTTCACGCGGAATATATCGCTGGTAGTAATAATATTTATATTGTTTAAGCGAGGGGTCAAAAAAAGAAAAGCAAATTCGGGTAAGGGATAAGTGAAAAGAGCACAAGTTGACGAAAATACACGCAAATGCAGAGGATGAGGTTCTGGATTCCAACTATTTTTTACCATCCAGCAATCCGCGACCGCTCTCGATGTGCTGGAAGGGATAGTAGGAAGTTTGCTTCTTGTTGAGACCGAAGTCATTCTTGTAGGCTTGTTCCTCCTCGAGCTGCTCGACGTATCGCTTGATGATGATACAGATATCTGGGTAAGAGGGAGGGAGAAAATCAGGTTTCGGTCGGAGATAGGGCAGAAACGTGCTTACAAAGTTGGATGAGGAGAGCGAGAACGTTTCCAACGACGAACGAGATCTTTCTACCCGTATTGAGCACCGAGCTACAAGCAACCTCTTTCAGGTCTTTATCCAAGCACTGGATCAAGGTGCTCTTGGAGAACACGAGGTAGAGCATGAATCCAGTCAAGCCGAGCGAGAAGAAGAAGCAGATCCAGACGAGAGTCGAGTATGCCCTGACCATGCGACGGTTTCGGATTACCGAGCCGATGAATCTATGGGGGGGTCACGCTGTAAACACGGGGTCATGGAAAAAAGTACAGTGGGGGTGGGGGACATACCCGAAGAGAGAGATGAGGGCGATGATAGTGAGAACAACACCAGTGATGATGATACCGATCCTGGCACCGGACGTGATCTTGACCTGGGAGTCGTCCAAGAGGTCCGGGTTCGTATCGATGGCTAATGGAGGTGATTAGGATGGACTTGTCGAAGATTTGAAGAGATGACGTACCGCGAACAAACCAGAAGAGTACACCAGCGGCAAAAGCGCTACTGAGGAAAGACAGGAGGGAGGTGATGAAAACTGCGATCCTGACGGGGATACAGCAACAGAAGTATTTGCGGGTGCCCATCGTGTTGTTGTTGTTGGGGGGGGTTGGCGTTCGTCAGAAGTTCGTTAGAGGAAAGCGGTTACTAGTCCCCGGGAGATGAGGGAACTAGAGGTGGAGGGAGTGAGGGGAGAGGGGAGAGATAAATGGCCGATGAATCGATGGGCGCTGCCGCCCTCGTTTTATTCGCGTTTCAAGGCGATGCCCATCACCAGTGCATTGGAGGCAGCTATAAGACCGCGGACTCTGCGACTGACCGGGTGCAATGGCCACGAACCGTACCGCCTCCCCCTCTCGCCTCTGCGGGTTCAACTGCGCACAGATGGCTATTGTTTTTTACCATTGTCGGAAAAACGTTGGATTTTTACATCTTGGAAATCGCGAACCCTCTGCAATTTTATTAAGCCTTGGTGCAAGTCCGCTCGGGCGTATCGGTGTCCGTGACAGGCGGGGATCCACGGTGGGTTCGAAGCTCATGTCCGTCTTCTGGGATTTCCAGGACGGGTGTTTGAATGCGCAATGCGGTGTTTGGAGTCCGTGCTACATACATTACATTACAATATTGTCCATAGCGATTGAACGAGCGACCGCCTATATCACAACCAGGCTCCGCCAAAGTCCGTAATACAACGCCTGTCCCGAGATGTCCATGGTTACACATACATGGCCGGCCTCTTAATCAAATGACCAGCTTGGGGATCAGTACTCATCTCCAGTGGTACATCTTGTATGAATTCAACGGATTGTGAATCATCCTCTTCGGTTTCAAGCTCCAGCTTGTTGCAAGGGTTTTCACTGAATCGAGAATAGACCAGTCGCAGCACCGTCGGCATGTCTAAAAGAGAAGTGGCGGTCAGATGACGTGATCACGGTACAAAATCCGGCCGGCGAAATACGGACATGACTGAACCCAGAGTGCCAACACGGAAACGATAGTGAGGGCTACCTTGAGCGCAAGTTGGAGGTCCTGGCAGGTGACCTGGCCGGAGGAGCTCGTGCTGCAATCACTAGCCCCGAAGTGGAAGACCCAGATCAAGAGTAGAGTCCCGGCGGTGGCGGTGCACCCCAGGAAAAACGTTATCCACGAAAACCAGAGATACCATCTGATCAGTCCCTTCCGATTCCACAGCAGTGATATGAAGCTGTGTTCGCTCTATGTCAGTGCTTCAAATTGTTGGGGTCGAGCGCTTACCCATAAAGTGATTCTCCAACAATGAGGGAACAGAGACCACCTTGTATTCCGGCTATTATCACAGCCTGACGGTCCTCGCTTTTGTACGGCTCTACATGATGATATGCTACAGAGCGTTAAGCGTTAAGCGTTTCGTCGGACTTCCGTCGGACTGGGCTTACCCCACACATAATACCATCCGATTGTTCCTGACGCGGCAAATAGTGATGTCACGGCCAAGCAGCAAACGAGAGCTGCAAGCCCTACTGGCATGAACAGGGCGGTAGTCATACGATGTCTTGAGTGTACAGAGTGGGTTGAGTCGCCAAGGAGGGGTGGGTAGAAGTAACCAATACTTGTCAAGAAGAGTCCGAGCCTTTAAACGATCAAATGTTACTTTGGAGAAAATAGCCGATGAAGAAAGCGCAGCGACGAGAGGGATTCCATCACCGATCCATCTTTGGTACCTGAGGATGTTCTTAGAGAGTGACTGTCGCCATGGAACAGAAACCAGGATAGGATTTAAAAGGGAAGAAGCGCAACACCGCGAGAGATAGTGAGCATCAGTGAAATCACCAGCTGGTACGCGAAGTACGAAGAGGTACCCACCCGAAATACACGAAAAAGTGGCACACGAAGATGCGCGACGTCGACCTCGAACTCGTAGGCCATCATCAAGTCCTGTAGAGCATCGTCCCAGTGTCTGCCAAGTTGCTTGGCCCTGAAGAGGCCCAAATCTCCACCATCAAAGCTGGGGTTAGGCTGTCCCACGCGTAAAAGCTTCGCCCGAAGTTGCGCAGCAGGAAGTAAGCTGCTGCGGCGACAGAAATGAACACTGAATGGGTGGGATGAGGGACAGATGAACGCTCGTGTGAATGCACTATTCGTCTATGTTCAATGCCGTAGGCTGACCGCATAATAGGTTGATGTTTGGAGGCCAGCAGTTCGTGCATGTCGGTTGTCCGGACAGCTCGAAGTGGGGTCCCTCTCTAGCCCAGCCAGTTCTTCTTCAGTTCGAGACCCTTGAGATCTTCAACCCTCTATCTCAGCTGATATAAAGGAAGCGATTCTTGAGTTGCATCCCAGGTGACCGTCACGTCGGTCAGTGGACCGCAGCCCGTTGATGGTATTCACTGGGCAGTCTGAACAGCGCGGTGAACACGTGAATCCATCGAAGGGGGAGCGGGCAACCCTAGATTTAGGACAGGACGATGGCGGTTCCCCTTCTTTCAGGGCCCATACCGAATCTCGACGGTACGGGGAGAAGCTCAAAACCGCTTGGTGACGGTTTGATCCGTTTCGATCATCAAATGGCTCGCGGTTCCTACCTCCGAATGACTCAACCCGCCTGTAGTCAAGTACTTGGAAGGCGTCGTGGAGAACACTAGAGGGAGAGCAGCCGGCCCCCGGGGTGCTTCGAGGTAGGAACAGCCCAATATTCCGAACAGGACTTATTCATTTTCATCGACTAGGGTCACCATCATCGACTGCCCAGCATCGACGTGGTGGCACCAACAATCCTTCTGTGCGTCTGCAGGCTACACAAAAGGTCTGGTGTGGATTGCAGTCGATTGACGGCCATGATTCGTACGGTGGTACCACACTTATGATTCGTAGTAATGCTGGGAGATTCACACGCAACACGTTGATTCCACGGGACTTGCGCGTGTTCATATTCCCTGAAGACCTCCCTTATCACCCCCACCACTCAACGGAGTACTCTGGAAAGACAAAACCGCACCCCTAGGCTCTCGTCGACTGATCGCTCATCATGCTTCAACCCGACTCGGCGCTTCTCCTTCACAGTTCAGAAGCTGCTGCCCCCGGTTGTCCTCCAGAAGTTCTGTCCGATACCGTTCCGATCGTCCTCCGGTGGCAACAGCTCGCTTCGATGGACCGACAGTCCCCCGCTTTTCTTCACTTGCTTTCGTCCCTTACCGCTGAGGAAAATCGATCACTGACGACCAAGCTCCGCTTTGAAAATGCTAGGGTTACACTTAATATCATAGACGAGGTAAGTTCTGTGTTTGTCGTGAAGGTCATAACTCATTTTACCCCCTCTGTTCAGGTTTTTAGTGAAATCCCGGGCGAGTGTGAACTTAACACCCTTATTACGATGCAGATGCTTGCGTATAACTCGGGCCAAGTTCCTCCCCATTATAAAGTCGATCAACGATCCTTCAGCGTGGGGACGCGTGTAATTTCCCAAGGTCGCTTCGCGGATGTTCGAGAGGGGAGGCTAGGTGACAAAATGGTAGCGGTTAGGACCCCGAGGACTGGCCCGCGGACCAGTCGATTTGAAGCCTACATGGTTTGCGTCACATCCAACGAATTCTTTGGCAGGTGTTGACGAATGGCTCATCGATCTAGCGCTTCTGCAAGGAGTGCATCATCTGGATGAGCTTTTCTCACCCAAACATCTTAGAACTCATCGCCGTCGACGTCAACCCTCTCACCGGCCGGTATTCGATGATCTCGGAAATGATGATGAATGGCAATATTAAAGAGTATATTCGAAAGAATCCAGTAAATAGGCACCGCTTGGTACGACGGCGTCCTTGAGTTACTTGACTGGTGTTGACCCTACTTTCCGCTCAGCTCGAGGGCGCCGCTACAGGTTTACACTACCTTCATGAGCACGGCATTGTCCATGGGGATCTAAAGGGGGTACGCACATAACCGCCAACGTGTTACTGTGTCCTCACAGGATCTGTAGCTAAATATCCTTATTACCAATGACGCACCTCCCCGAGCTTGTCTGGCCAACTTCGGATCTTCTGGCCTCGTTCCTGGTGCGCAAGGAGCGATGACTACAGTCACGGTTGGCGGTACACCTGCCTTCATGGCCCCAGAATTACTGTGCCCTACGAAGTTCAATGAATCGAGCAGTCGACCAACACAACCTGCTGATATCTACGCGTTTGGAATAGTGATATATGAAGTGCTCACCGGACTCCAGCCATTTTACGAGAAAAAGTGGACTAATCATGAGCTTTTATTCCACATGATGGGTGGAGCACGACCGAAAAAGCCCGCTGACGCAGAGAAGATCGGGTTTGGAGATGGAACCTGGGAATTGGTGGAAGAATGTTGGATTGCAGAGCCAACGAGGAGGCCAACGATCGACCAGGTACTCGTACACCTGAAACGCGTTGCTGCCTACTCGAAAGTTGTTGGCCCAACCCCTGTTAAACTCCGCACTCCGGAGTATAATTATACCAGTAAGCTCTCCATTTCTTGGCCCGCGACAACTCTCATTTCAATGCACGAGGAGAAATATATCCGTTTTTGTCGAGATCGGTAATACTCTCGCGCATCATCAGTCAGGATTCCACGGAATCCGCAGTCCAGCTGGAACCCTGGGAAGCAGACCTCGCCGCTTTCCTGCGCGCGCACGGGACTGGGAATATGGTCACCCGGAGAAGGGAAGCACAAAAATTTGCGGATAGGCTCGATGTAGTGCGCGATTCTGCAAAACCACTATACTATGTCAGGTTCTTTGACCGCGCATCTAGGCTCTCGATAACAGGGATCTTCACGGGCAAAAACGAAAAGAATACCGGAAGTTCCTGCAGGAGTTGTGTGGCGGCTCCTGCATTCTTCCATCCTCGTTTGCGCTCGCACCAAAGTACATTAAATGCGAAGCTGAGCCGTTTGCGTCAGGTAGTTTCTCAAAAGTATACAAAGCGACGTTCAAAGGCCGACCAGTTGCGATAAAAACTCTCAAGATTTGCGATGTAGCAGATCACAAGAAGGTACACAAGGTGAGCACCCTTCTTCGGAACGTGTCGGGTGGTCACTTACATGATGAGACCCGAAGTTCCTCGTCAAAGAGGTCGTTGGATGGAAATGGCTTCAACACGAGAACATTCTGCCGTTTGTAGGTGTTACATCAACACCCGCACCCATTTCGATTGTTTCAGAACGAATGGAAAACGGGAACATCATGGATTTCACCAAAGCCCATCCGAATCACAACCGTCTGGATCTCGTGAGTGAAAAGAGTGTCCGTGCTTCTACAACTATAGTTTTTTGGCAGCTTGTAGGTGCGGCAGCTGGATTGGAACACCTACACGAGTACGGTATCGTCCACGGAGACCTGAAAGGAGTGAGTCCTCGGTTTGTCATTGAGTTAGTGTCGACATCAATTAACGCTACTAGGCCAATATCCTCATAGATTATAACCACTGCGCTCGCCTGGCGGACTTCGGACTCGCCGTGGTTATCGATGAATCAACTGGGAGGAACACCGCTCATCGTGGCGAGGGCACGCCCCGGTGGATGGCTCCAGAGCTATTGCTTCCCGACATTTTCGGGTTTACTGACAAACAGCTTCCAACTAGGAGCACAGACGTCTATGCATTTGGGATGACAATCCTTAAGGTGTGTGTATGCCTTTGCCCTACGAAAATATTGAAGTCATCTCCTGATAGGTTATTACTGGGTGTCATCCGTTCGGCGACATCGCTAGGAAGGAGACTGTGATTTACAAAGTGATTGAGGGGAATCGGCCGGAAAGACCGTCTCTAGGGTTCTCCGACACACTGTGGGAGTTGCTTGTGAGGACATGGGACGCGGAGGATGGTCCGAAAAGTCAAAAACGCCCATCCGTCTCCATCGTACGCGACCGGCTGCGGGAAGACGTTAGTGAGTGGGGGAAATTGGTTGCCCCACTGTCCCCAGGAATGGTCGATGGTTAGTGGGTTTCGCGGCTGGACCGGCCACCCCACTGCTGACATGGGGCATCACCCGATTCCCTCAAACAGACCCTCCGTTATCTTTCCGTTTGTCCCCCCCAGCTCAGAATAAGGCGAAGAAAAGCTTGCGCCTCCTCCCATCCTGGTCGCACTTGTTTGGCCAGAGAGAGTGACAGGCTGCACATGCTGCAGCGTGGGCGGAACGCGATTGCCAATGAAGTTGACTGCCGTCAACTTATCTACAAAGTGGTTTATCAATTATCGTCTGTACAGAATCACCAGCCCTTGCGTGTGCCAAACCCCCGACACATGGTTCACTAATAAATCCGAAATCTCTTCGATCTTCGTTTCAGATCAAGTTCAACAACCAAACCCCGCGAAAGTGGGCCAGCTGAAAGACGAGTTACCCAACGTGTCGCGAACGTTGAGACTGATACCGATCTAACGAAGGTGCAAGGAACGCTTGCGAATCTCCGCGGACGACCATTGTAATTAGTGAACTCAATTGTAGTTTTCGAACCCAACCTCGACCTCTCAGTACAAAGCAAAAGGCACGATCATTCTCTCCCTCCGGATTGGTCTGAGCCGTTCAAAAAAGAAACGTGTTCAACCCAATGAAATAACAGTCACATCAGTGCCATAACCCGCCTGAGAAACTCTAGCGGCATGTACAGACGGCACTTTCGGCTGATCGCCCATGAATTCTCAACTCGGAAGAAAGAAAGATAGGGGACAGGCACGATGAAATCAAACAAACGGACTTTGGTCAAAACGGGTTCCTGGGATGTGCTCATCCATGATTAGGACGGAGATTCCCATAAAAACATGATTCGAACCTAGAGCCTGATCGATGGCGAATGTAATGAAACAAACGGGAGATCCCAACTTGAGGTGATGTGCGTAAAGGGAGCGGATAAAGTCAAGGTGAAAGCGCTTCAGATAACAGTAACCAGGTAACGCGTTATCGAAAGTTCGAGAATCGCGGTTGGTGCTGTAGGCTCCGAGCTGTTTATCCCGGCCGCGTCGAGACTAGTTCAAGAAAGTCAAACCCCACCTTAGCTGTGGTTGGCTTGACAGCCTAGGCGATCAAACTCCCTGCGCCACCAGCTCTTGGTGGCTTCAAGGCGCCGAAATTCAGGGGGGAGAAGAAAAAGGCACCGAGACGGAGATGAGCCCGAAGAGATATGAGGCTTGAGCGCTTGAGCACCCCTTAAAAGGACAACCAGGCAGGCACAGAACCCCACCGCAGACGATCGGTGCCTTTGAACCAAGCCCTCATTGGAATGCCGAGAGGAGCATCCAAGCCCGGTGACTGACGAGGAAGGCAACCTAAGAGGTGGGTATTTTCGTCACGGATCTACTTGAGTGCGCTTGGACCGCGAAAGACCATGGTTTGAACGAGTCGCGTGCGCCACACATTCGGAGGAAAACTGCGGAAAAGAACGGAGGAAAAGAGTCAGGGTTGGGGATATCTTTCGAAACGGCCAGATGTCTGGGGACGACTGTGTAACGTAAAGACGTCGAATTTCGAGATGGTGGGGAGCATCAACTGTCAGTTAACGAAACCGTCCCGTCACCAAGCTGTCTCTCACGCACGGCTCCCGTCGTGTCGGTGTGCGGCCTTCACCTGAAACTCGTAATCCGCCAGTTTGTCCGATTGACCGGTTGATTTCTTGGTTGTAGAAACCGGGTTGACAGGTGTCACGCAACCCTGGGAATTGTTCCATGATGCTGTAACACGTTGAATGCAGAGTTCAGTCGGGGTCCTGATTCATCTCAATATTTTCAGGTCGAGCTGCAAAACCCGAAAGCCGAGGTGAGCCACAAAACCGCCGAGAAATTAAGCGAAGCGAAGACCGAGAAAAACGGGGTTTACGGTGGTATACCAGAGTACTACACCTTTTCCCCCGATGGAGACACCTCGAGCACAAAATTACCGTGACAGGGGATAGGTGTGCCGTGCGGAACCAGACGTTTGTTACTCACCTGACCGTTCATTAATTTCGACAAAATCACAAGCAGGGCACGAAAGGTAGACAAAACAAGATAAAAGCCGAAGGTAAAGTGAGAGACTCGGCCAGGCACGCGCGATCATCACCAACCTGGGTGCAAGCGCGTTCCTCATGAGTAATAAAGCAACAACCAAAGTCGACAGCGGACAAAAGGGAAAGGGACCCACTGGTTGCCACATTCGTGCTCTTGTCGCCCCGTTTCCTCCGCCTTGTCTCTTCCATCAATGCCTTATTGTGCGCATCTAACAAAACAACGTAAGGTTTCAACGACGTCTTCTCCCAATCTGTTTCGGTAACACGGCGGAGGTCAGCAAACATGTATGATGTCAGGGACATTAAAAAACACTCCGAGGACCGGAGTTTACGCGAACGGGAGCCAATAGGGGTAGGGGATCGAACAGATTTCCGTCGTCCCTCGGATAACTCGTGAGAGAGAAAGAGTCTCTTCAGAGCAAGAATGAATGGTTTACCTGGAAGGGGATGAGCCTCTTCTGCGGCAGCTTCATTGTTGATCACCATTGACTCATCGATCTCCTTGAGCAACTGACCGACTGTTGGAACTTTAGCCGGATCGAATTCCTCAATCCTTGTCGGATCCACGGGCACACAGACCCGGCCGGTCTTTGGGTGGACGCAAAAGGGGGCTTTGAGCAAGTGATTGCGATGTTTCGAGACTTCGGCATCGATTCGAGGCCAAGTGTATTGGAGGATGATGTCTTCCATCGCAGCCCAGAGGAGTTTCTACAAAAGCGAAAGAAATCACCGTCGGACCTCTTGGTATCGAAGGGATGACTCACCCCAGGTGATGTTGTCTTGTCAAGGATCTTGACTTGGTTTTTGATATCGTTCCATTTCTGTTCGGATGACCTATCTGGGTTGGCCGTCCATCTCTTCCGCAAAGACTCGTTTGCAGGTAGCAAAGCGAGAAGCTCCTCTGCACCTGCTTCGCCAGCGAAGCAATCTTGGTCTTGGAGGATGAGCGGGGGGAATATATCTTGCAGCAAGTTGATGAATTCCCTGGAGAGTTTGAGTGGGACGTCGAAGGGGGACTGATGAACAATGCTCACTGGATGCCCGGGGGTAAAGGCTTCGAACCCTGCCTGACGTTGACTTTCTTCTTTGTCTCCTTGCCGCCTACAACGACGGTCAAGTAATTGGCGACTGCCTTGCGCTCTTCGTCGTTCAGTTCCATCGCCTCTTGGTCGCTAACCCACAAGTGGATTCCTCGCCGACCAGAGTAGACCCAAAGGAGGTGACTGTAACCAAATTGGTCGCGAATTGAACGGTCGAGAACCTTGACTGCGGCGACGATGAAAACCCAACACCGAGAACAGATATTGGCCTCGGAGCAGCAACGGCGGACGGCATCGTAATCTGTCATGTCGATATCGAACACGAGCTCACGTTGGAGCGGTTTGAAGGCAGCCGGCCGCACGGTTTTCTTGTCTCTTGGCTACAAGCATTGGAAACCCAATCGATGGAAGTGGCTCGACATGAACTCACCCTCGCGCTGTAGACGGGTCCAATCTCAAACCTAGTGGGATTGAGGGCACACACTTGCTTCTTTAGTTCATCCGCGTTGGGGAAAGAGTTGTAGCGAAGATAGACGTCGCCCGGTAGAGTGAACGCGAATTCGCGGTTGACAAAACGTCTGGTGGGAGCTGATTCATGGTTTAGCCAATGGAATATGGATTTGAATGGATACAAGCGCTGATAGAAAGCGAGCATTGCTTCAGGGGAGAGACCGTCGTCATGAATTGTCATCTTTGCCGGGGTGAGGGTGGGCCGATGGAAAGGATTGGCGCGGAAATGTCTGGATCAGGCACAATCGGAAATCTCTCACGCTCGACGTTGACATTTATTCAGGTACAGAAAAATAAAAATACGAGTTTTATCTGCCGGAACATGCCCACAGACAGAAGCTGTTACAAGGAGAGGCCGGGTTTCGTGTCTGATGTGGTCTTTAGGATGGGGGTCACCAGAGGAGAGAGAGTGAGAGGCAACATACCGGCCAATCGACTAATAGTCTGGCCCTCCTCGGCCCCTCGCGACCAGCGATTCCTCCTTTTTGATCAAATCTGGTTGCTGTACCTGCAGAGAGAGGGTGAGCATGCGGCGCGAGCGTGAGCAATGGAGAGTACTGACTGGGGCAGCGAAGGAAGAGGTGGCGAGAGTGGTGAGGAGGATAACGGCGAAGGAGAAGAAGCGCATCGTTGGTTTGGCTTAGAGGGAAGGGGGGATTTCTCAAGTGTACCGTACCTAACTCGAACTCGTCAGGGCTTTTATACCCACTCGGCCGATGTCATGATGATTGACATATGACACCGCTAAACGGTCGACGGTCAACACCGTGGGAAATCGAGGTGGAGATAACTGCCGGCCGTGACTACCACCCCGAAACGAAACTGCCGAAAGAAATGGTGGAAAATTCCAAGACATACACTTGGATCACCGTCTGGTCCGCAGTCTGTCTCCCAATCATCCTATGGGATGCGTCCTACATCTTTTTCCGGTCAGCTGTTTCTCATCCATTCCGTTTCCCCACCTTGACCCTCGTTCTGCAGCCCGAGGTCCATGCTTGGCGGGGATCTTCACTGGATCTGGACGGGGTACGAGATTTACCAGGAGGTTGATCACGTACGTTCCCCCAGTTATTTCGCTCGGAGCGCTCCTTGGCCGCCAGGGTCATAGCTGGCGCTGAGTACTGGGCGCTGACAGTCATGGTCCTTTCCAACAGATTTATGGCGTGAAAGCCCTTCAAGAGGGCGATGGCTTCCCCAGTGCACAGTGTTCGTGTCCACCCAATCCCCCCATTTTCGGAGAAGCCAATGACCCATTTCTTTAGCCACCCTCAACATCATAGAACTCCTTGTCAACGTCCTTTATCTGTGTTTCACATATATCCTCGATTCCCCCGTCGCTCCGCTTTTCGGCTTTTCTGCAAACCTCATGACGCTCTCCAAGACCGTCCTCTACGTCGCTCAGGAATATTTCTGCGGTTTTTGCAACATCGGCCATAACACTGCTCAAGATCTCTTCTTCTTCTACGTCTGCACTAATGGGTGGGGTGCCTTTGTATCCGTGTCAGCCTGAAGCGCTCAACTTTTTTTTCCCAGCCTTTGGATCATCTTCCCCACACTGATCACCATTCGGCTCGGCAAGGATCTCGCCGCCTCTCTCAGGGTAGCTCGAAGCGTAGCGAACAAGAAAAAGGACCAGTAAATTCTCGAGTACGACAAGAAGTGTAGTCGTACCATTTTGTAGACACGGATATCACTTTACCCCAATATCAAGTTGCTTGCGATCACACACAAGTCTGTCTGATCACAACAAACTTGCCGTCCTCGCTCACACCCTCCACCTTCTCTCCCCCCACTTCCACCGAACACTCCTCTCATCTCCGCCGCAAGATGCTAGGTAAACTTGGCGCGTCAAAAAGTACGTACTCGTTCCCACCGGCACCTCTTTGCCGTTCTGTGCCTTGCGCTGGGATCACCCTCTTCCAAGATCGCCCGTAGCTTAACTGAAACCCCCTCTCCCTCTATCCCCAGAATCAAAGGACTCCAAAGAGAACGGGTTCTCTAGGTCCATTACCCCCATCCCCTCTAGGTCGACGACGCCCAAACCCCCTCACGATGAAGCAGAGGCCAGCTTCCGCTCTGGAATGCTCACCATCCGTATCTTCTCAGGTACACTCCCGCCTTGTATCTCCTCCGTCCGTTGATACATCAGCTGACTTTCTACTTTATCACTCTCGTCCCGCCACCCTTTCGATCCATCCTTCCCTGATCCTTCCCTTCACCCACGACACGTTGGCTGATTGATCAATCACTCCCGATTCACCTTACGGCGTGAATCCCATCCAGGGCGCGGACTCGCTTTACCTCCAGGTCAAGAGGTCCCGGAGGTGATCAAGAAAGCCCTAGAGTCAACCCCCACCACCAGAAGGTCTACCAGCAACAGGGAGAGTTTCCAGAGACATCGATCCTGGTGGTTGCCCTATGTCGTTCTCGAGTTCGATAAGAACGAAATCCTTATCGACGCTTTCGGAGGAGACATTTCAAGCCCGGTCTGGAATTACAGAGCTGATTTGTATGTCAAAACACCCTCTTTCGCTCTCCTGTATTAATTCCCCCTCTTCAGCGATGTATCCCGTACTTCCAATATCGCCGTCAGCGCCTATCTCCGTACCGCTCCCTGCGTGCAGAGCCAAGACGATATGGGCAACGATTTGCTCATGGCAAGGGTCGATCTCGTCCCCGTCCTCGACACACACGTGAGTCTTCCTTCTCCCGCGTTATCACCACGACGTATCCCCGCCGAATTCAATATCGCGTCTCCCCTTTATCCTCACTCGTTTCATTCATCTTGTATCCTAACAACTCGGACTTACCTTTTTCTTCTTTCTCACCCTACCAGCATGCTTCCGATCAATGGTATACTGCCACCGCCGGTTCAGGTTCCTTCCACCTCAAGATCGATTTCAAGCCGACCCGGAATGTGCCCCTCACAATCGATGCTTTCGATCTTCTCAAAGTCATCGGCAAGGGTTCGTTTGGAAAAGTGATGCAAGTCCGGAAGAAAGACACTCAACGGATATACGCTCTCAAGACCATTCGAAAAGCCAACATCGCCTCTCGACCCGGAGAGATTACTCACATCCTTGCCGAGCGCACCGTTCTCGCCCTCGTCAACAACCCATTCATCGTCCCCCTCAAATTTTCCTTCCAGACCCCCGACAAATTGTACCTCGTCATGAGTTTCGTCAATGGCGGAGAACTCTTCTACCATTTGCAGAGGGAAGGCAAGTTCGATGAATATAGAAGCAGGTTCTATGCCGCCGAGTTACTTTGCGCCTTGGAACACCTTCACGGGTTTAATGTCGTCTATCGTGACTTGAAGCCCGAGAATATCCTGTTGGATTACACCGGTCACATCGCGCTCTGTGATTTCGGCCTGTGCAAACTGAACATGTCCGAGACCGAGAAGGCCACAAGTGAGATCTTTCTCACCTGCTAACGACTCATCGTTTGACGCTAACCGGTCCGTTCTTCCATAGCCTTCTGCGGTACACCGGAGTACATCGCACCGGAGCTCCTCGAAAGCCAAGGGTATACAAAGACTGTCGACTGGTGGACTCTCGGTGTACTGATCTATGAGATGATGACCGGACTGCCTCCGTTCTACGATGAGAATGTGAACATCATGTACCAACGCATCCTGTCCGATCCTCTCAACTTCCCCCCTGACATCTCCTCTGAAGCGAGGAGTGTGATGACCGGACTGTTGCACAGGGATCCTCAGAGGAGGTTGGGCAATCACGGAGGAGATGAGATCAAGAGGCATCCGTTCTTCGCTAGATATATCGATTGGAATAGGTTGATGGCGAAGAAGATTCAACCACCGTTCAAGCCCAGCGTTGTAAGTCGATGACGCCCCCTCGTGAACGTGCATCAGTTCTCATGTTTCGCGTGCCTATTTCTAGGAATCTGTGTTGGACGTTGCCAACTTCGATTCGGAATTCACGAGCGAGATGGCTCAAGATTCGGTCGTCGAGGACTCTCACCTCTCCGAAACCGTCCAGGACAAATTCAGAGGGTTCACTTATAACCCTGCAAACGAGCACTTGAGCGAGAGCGTCACCAACTACGGTGCCATGGCTTGAGAATCCACCGGGATATAGAATTTGGGACATGTCATTATTTTTCCCCTTGTGTTTCTTAACCCCTCCACTCAATCCTCACCCCCTTTACTCTGTTTAAACACCCCTCAGATATACGCCCCCGCCACCCGTTAGTTTCGTGTTCCCTCCGTGTCTCACCATATTCCCCAGTACGTTTTCTCTGTACTTTTGGTTTTATAAAACGGAAGGCCCGCGAGCGACTGGGTCGCTTTTACATCGGTCGTCTTGTTTGATTTGTTCACCACCCTTGACCTTCCCTCGTTACCCCTCTCGCGAGCTCTCGCTTGTGTGTGTACCCCCCTCCTTTGTCACGGTGCGGAGGTTTTTTTCCTCCTGGTTTTCCTATTCGGCCCTTGTTTGTACTGGAAACTGGTGTCCATTTTGTTGGCACGGAGAAATACATGTGTGTAGTGACCCGCTCCGCATAAAGGTCCGAGCGTGTATCTGGCTACCAGCTTTAAACGACCTCATGAGACGAGGCAGTTGCTCGCGATTGTACAACAGAACGCAACAGGATACAACAAAGCAATCGACGTACTAGAACGGGCCGGATCTAAGAAATGGTTTTTATTCCGCCCCAAGCGACGCTCTTGCCTTGGGTAGCCTGCTGGGGTTGATGGGATTGACCAGGTTGCTGTTGTTGTGCTTGAGGATTGACCGGCCTGATTGGAATCGGGAGTGGAGAGTTCTTGAGACCATCATACACGCGCTGAGCGTGCTCCGTGTTCCGGATGAACCATCCGGCGTAACGACGACCCACGGTCGACTCCGTAATGTGGACCATGTTCTGCAGAGGAACAACAAGGTCAACGATGGTGGTCCGAGCGCCAGTGTAATGTAAGTTCCGGTTTCACCTCGTCAATGACAAAGTCCAAATCGCTGTTGGACACCGTCGAACCCTCCAACAGGCTCTTCTCGTTACCCACTCTTCCGATACTCCTGCTCACCTGCTTGAGAACCATCAACTGCTGGACCATCTCTTCCTCATCGGTGTCCAAGAACCCAGCGAGCTTGCTCGTTCCCAATGAAGTGTACAACTTCAAGAAACTTCGAAGGGTCGGAACAGGAAGTTGAGCCCTCACGTCGGCGATGAAATCTCTCAAATGTCGTTGAGCAGGGTCGATGTGAGATTCCTCGAGGTAAACTGCCAATGCCTCCCTATCCTCATACGGCGGTGGGTTCGCCGAGACAAACTTGGGGCAAGCGTACGTGAACAACTCCTCGAACGCCGGGATGCCTTCCTCGCCTCTCGACATTTTGGTCACCTGCTCGCCAAATCGCTCCTTGACGATGTTCAAGATGTTGTCATCCAACCGACTGGGAGACAAGGCGTTGCATATCGCAAACAAGGCGTACATCCGGTCTGCGGTTTTGTTGATTTGGTCATATTGGTAGCTCCGTGTGTGGTATTGCCGCATGCGGAGGATGAGGTTCAGGATCGTCACAAACGTGCGCGTCGCATCGGTGTACCGCCTCAGCATCATGTAACAGAATCCAACGTAGTAATAGGTCGAGACATGGCATGCGGTCACTCGGGTGAGTGAGGACTTGTACGGTTTGTCAGGGTCACACATGAACCATCCAGACAACCAAATACCTTTTGGTTCAGTTCGACGTTCTCCATTGATTTCAAGGCGAGAGTGAAGTCGCCCAACATTGTGTGAACGCGAAGCAGGCCAAGGATACTGAAGTACCCGAGAAGACGGTATAATGGGAGGGCGCCGTACTCGCCAACGATATCGCTAATTTGTAGATGTTCAGTCGCAATGCCAGGACTCGAGTAAGAAAACACACTTGGTCTCCTCCTGGCTTTTCCCCTCCTGCATTGCGTTGATGTACTCGTGAATCTTTGATTTCTGGATAAGCGAATACAGGACGTTCAACACGCTGTATGAGGACCATGGCTAGTGAAAGGTGTATTCAGAATCCCATTGCTTAGTTGTCGTTTCTGGATCCTACCTGACCAGCATCTCCCAGACTGGCAAGCTCTTCCTCCGTTTTTGAAGCAGCTTTAGATCTCCAGACGCTAAAGGACTGGTATTGGTAGATGAACTCGTCGATGATGTCCCATAGCCACTGTTCTGGGAGCTCTAATGTCACTGGTCCATCGGAGTCTGGTCGGGCGGCGTCGGGAGTCAGAACCTTTCGGCACGATGCTCGAGCCACTCACTGAGCAGGTAATTGAAAAGTTCGCAGCTGTTCTCGTAGGAATGGAACCGATCATCAAGATTTGGCTGTAGCCGGGAGTAGACATGCCGGTAGTACAGCTCCCGATACAAAATCAGGAAAATGAGGTCTAGACGAAGCAACGACATAAGTGACGGGAGACAAGGGCAAGGTGAGGACAGGTACCATCGTTGACTAGCGGAGCAATGAGTTCCGCCTCCGGCCATTCGGTCTTGGCATAGTATTTCTCCGTCAGACGGTTCCATCCACTCTCATATGCGATCGTGATTTCTGCAAGGTTGTTTTCTTGGACGGCTTGGTAAAAGTGCACGATAAACTGTGAGTTCGTGGTTCAGTATGCGATTTCACATAAAATATTCCTGCAAACACACCCTCTTCACGACATCTGGAATTTGGGCGAAAGCTTGTTGCGCCATCTGCTGCTGCATGGCGAGCATTGTAGTGTCGTCTATATTGGGCTTGGCTAGACCGTTGTGAATTCTCAGCTACATTACCGAATGCACGATTTTGACTTTTAGACGCACCATCTTCATACAGGCCCGTTTGACCGAAGCTGCCTATGGCCAGGTTGAGATCAACATCTTCGAGGTCTTCGTCGACCTCGGCCTCGGCAGCCCAATAAGTCACCCGTTGTTCAGCCATCGTAGAAAGATATTCGACGGGGTTCCAAGCAAGCCGCTTGTAGATAAGAAAAGTTTTGAGTCCAGGGAGAGTGAGGTCACGTGTACGCCACACCTCTCAATTACTCTACTGCTTACTGTCCGTTCATCGTTCACCCGTTCACTTGTTTCGTGGCTGAAGAGTTCTGCGAGGGTGACATCCGGAATCTGGTTTGTGTGCTCAGAGCCCATCGGCTCTCATCCACCAGACGTGCTGTAACGTGTCTTTGGAAGGGTACGCCACAGGGGCTTTGGAAGGCTATGAGGATAAAGTACGACTATGGGCCAGACATCTGTCTCTGCCTTGATGTGAGCCCGCCAGGGTCCATTATCTGACCGCTGGATGTAACCTCGCTGGTTTTCGTAGCACTTCAAACCATCCGAACAAGATGCACAAGCTCGAGACGACCTCCTTGACAAATTAGCTAAGATATTAGATGAACGTTTCGGCCCCGGGTTCGATGTTGAATACGTGGGCATTGGACGCTACTCCACGGACATAAACCAAGCACCCTTGGAGGTCGCCATTGTCGTGCGTACCAGCCCTCAGGCACTCTTCTATGTGCTAACGTGTGAATTACCTCGCAGGATGTGCAGAGCGAGCTCGGGATCGTTGACAAAGATTACACAAGTGACCTTCCGGACATATACAACCCTTCGTACGTTCGTTACTCGCCGCGCCACACTCGAGACCGAATGGTGTTTTTAGGGATGTTGCGAGAGCTTTGGCAATGGAAGGCTTCCGTGGAAAGATAAACAACCACTCATTGACAAGAACCACTCCGGCGAAGATTTCGACCGCCAAGGAATACGTGTGCCCTCCACAGGATGACGAGAATACAGATTGGCTCAGGTTCAACCGCATTCCAAGGCGAGGCCTCGTTTATCCGGAGCGTCTGCGTGTCGAACACCCCGTTGCATTTGATCTTATTCTCCCTGGCCCCACCACTATCCCCCTTGTACGCATGCTTGAAGAGTACTCCGAGCTCGTTCCTGTCTTTCGTGAACTGGTCTCGATTTCATACCTCTGGTGTCATTCTCTTAGTATGAGTGAAATATCTCCTACATGTCTGGCACTGCTATTCGTATCGTTCCTGCAGGTATGGTCGACTCATATTCTGTGCCCCCTTGTTATCTAAGTTCAGCTTCCAGGAGAACGTCGGAATACCTGGCATAACCTTTCCTACAAGTTCCATTAGCGACTACGCTAGCAAACAGTACCACCTTTCAAAGACCGGCGGAAAATTGGCGATCCACGAGATCTCCCTCGGAAACGGCCAATGGACAAATGAAATCATAGCATTGGAGACGGACTTTATGATACAGACAAACGCCAAGCATGCCGATTTGGATAAATCTCGTCTGCTACGCGACTTTATGAAGTTTGTACTTCGTATTAGTCCGCGCGCAACATGGCTAATTGTCGATGCCCAGTTTCCTCAATCGTGTCGCCAGACAATCCAATAGTCCTATCATCTCTGTCGGTACTGGGGGGAAGATCCCGAGAGGCGCGACGTCATACTCGGGGTCAACAATCAAATCGCTCCCTGGGTTACTGGGGAAGCTGGCTGATAGCCCTTATGGTTCGATGCAACCACCTCAGCTGTGGAAGATCCACCCGCTGATCGTCCAAGATCCTTTCGTATATACTCACGTCAGTGGTTTTGTTTGGCGGTATGATCAATCTCTAAACGGCGCGCACAGAACCATGCAGAGTTCGTCTCCATTCAGACACTCAACGCTCTTGCGCATAATGCCCGAGTTGCAATTGGAAGGATAGACACGATGCATTCACTGCTGGAGATACTGGAGATTGACACAGTCGGTTCAACGGGTACCTTGCAGAGGGCTCTGGTACTCCGGGATGAGGTATGGTCCGGTTATTTATGAGGGCGGGTTTGTTGATGATACACTCCCAGATGAGCCCAGTCGGACCGAATGTGAGGCTGGCGAGGTCCATCACCGTGCGCAAGGTACAAGAAATGGTCCGTTATAGCTACGGTACAAACTACAGGGTCGAACTATTCGGGAGCACCACTTACGGAGTCGATTCTCCTGCAAGCGACCTCGACCTCGTAATAGTGGTAAGGCCACGCCTTTCCCATACTCGCCTTCGTCACAGAGCTTCGATCAGGACACAAAGCGGATAGATGGATTTCCACCGAATCTTGACCTGAAGAGTTTACCCGGTAAGCGCGTTCTCCCTTCTATTGGACATTCAAGTACAAGTGACTTAAAAGACAACGTCATTCGCAAGCTATCTACAACGTATGGTCTGTCACGGCCGAGGCTCCGCGTACCTCAGAGGACTGAAGGGCTCATGACAGGAACGTAGGCCGGACGTTGTCGAGGGCCGGCTTCACGGGGGTCTTTCCGATCCCAAGCGCAAGCGTTCCAATAGGTTTGTCTCGCCTCATCTTATACCCTCGCTTCCCTTCACTGATACATTGGCTCCAGTGAAGTTCAAGGACCCCGCCACCGGGATAGAATGCGACGTCAATGTCAATGATCAACTTGGTTTCATTAACACGTCCATGATCAGACAATACGTGTCCCTACAACCAGTATTGATCCCCCTGCTGCGGTTGATCAAACGGTGGGCAAAAACGGTGGGGATGAACTCTCCAAGCAAGCGACCGACGTCATTTAGTAGCTATGTGCTCACGCTTATGACAATTGCGTGGTTCCAAGTGAGGTCATTGATGCGAAGTCTAGTTCACGTTGGTTGAACCGTGCACAAGTCATTAGGATGGCTACCGAACCTTCAAGAGGACGTGCCGGTCGAGGGTGCTTCCCCGACAGACCGCTTTTGGATAAAGAACAGGAAAGGCGAGAGATTCGAATGCGACACTCGGTTCAAGACAGTTGAGAACTGGCCGGTGGATGTGGGAGAATCGGCAGGAGAGCTGTTTTTCGTGTGGCTCGGGTATGCTCCCCTTTACGCCCTCTTATCTACCATCCGCTGAGCGACCTTAGGTTCTGGGGCCGGGAGTTCAGGTACGGTGAATCCGTGGTGTGCGTACGGAGGGGTGGCATAATCCCGCGCAAGGGCAAGAATGTATTAGAGGATTCAAACCCCGTCGCCTCGACGTCGACACACCCTGAAGAGCAGGAGTCACCAGACGATGAACAGGATGAGGAGGCTGATGAAGAAATTGCACCCGACGAATCATTCAACGCTGATTGGTCAGGTGACCTCATGTGCGTAGCCGACCCATTCATCCTTACGAAGGTAAGAGAATTTTCTCCGTTGTGGTTATGTTCCCTCAATATCCACGTCTTTCAGAACTGTACTGGCGCGATCAAGAAATTGATCTTCACCATGTTCATTCGCGAATGCAGAAACACTGAGAGAATGGTACAACTGGGGATACCTCTGGAGTCGATCCTATTGAGGGAACCTCCTGCCTGGCGGAATGCAGTCGGTCGCCCGAGAAAGGCCAAGAAGGGAAAGAAGGATCAAACGAAAAGGGACCAGGGTAAGGAGGCACAGGAGAAGGGGGTACCGGGTCAGAAACCGAAGCCACCTCAATCTCCACAATCTGGGGTACAAAGAAGGGGCAACAACCAACGTGGCCGAGGTGGGAAGAGGGAGGCACCATCTAGATTTCCAGCTACCAACTCATAGCATTGATTATACTGTACATGTGACGCATGCTGTTGGAACATGACATTTCAAGGGCGAGAATCCACGGGCGTAAAGCGAAGGACACGATTCAAGTTTTGAAGATTATGATCAACAATAACAATATCAGAATCAGGAGGGCAATTGTAACCGAGGAGCCTAAGGGGGTGTAGGTAAAATGAGACCCCGAAGAAACATGTGTTGCCATGAGAAACGAACTGTTTGCTTTGGCACCTTTTGCCACGCGTTCTAACCTTCTTCTCGCGTTCCCCATCCGGCTCTGAGTCCGGTCCAAATCGTGATCGAGGCCCTCAAGCAGTCCGGTATGCGTATCCAATTCATCGTTAATCTGGAGCGAGATGTGATGTTGACGTGATATTGATTGCGACAAGTCGTCCAGCCGGTCGTCCTGCTCTGAAAGTAACTCTAAATCACACGGGTTGAATAATACATGGAACGAACACGGACCATTCATTATGTGGCGTTGACTTTGCAACACCATCTCGTTTGATTCATAACCCGAAGCATCAGGGTCATCTGTATAGGGGGTAAATGTGCCGCCGGAGGCAGGAGGGGATGGTACCCTCGGAGGTGGAGGGGGCAAAGGCCGTTCTTGGATCGGTCGTTCCAAACTGGACGCACTTAGTACGGCTGATGGATGGGCACCAGACTTAAAACATACACTGTAGTGCCATTAGCGTCCGCATCCGGCCCAAGCATGGCCCTCATACGGTCGTATTGACCGGATAATAGGTCGACTGCCTCAGAGAAAGACCCATCTGTCTCGCGCAACCCAAGAATTCCCACCCGCAGCTGCTGCAGGTTCTTTATAATTTGCCGTAGATGCAATGAAGCTGTGGATGTTCCAGGAGGGGTCGGTAGTGACTGTATGCGCTGGCGTTCCAACAAAAGAGAAAGTGTTTGGGTCGAGAGGGAGGTGAGTTTGGCAAGCGACATGGTGGATGGAAATCGATGCGTGAATGATGCGGGTACTTGCGGACGTTGCAAGTCGCCTTCTGATCATGGCACCAATCCGCCTCGCCGTCTTGCTTTGCGACACGCCCGCTCCGCCCATTCTCAAGGAGGACGGCGACTACCACAAGATATTCGATGTATGGCTCAGGGGTGTATCGCCATCAGTCGATTTCACTCTCGACGCCTTCGATGTGGTGAACAATATGGAATATCCTCCTGAGGATGCCAAATACGACGGTGTCCTCTTAACTGGCTCTGGTCAGTCAATTTACCTCCCGCAACTTGGACCTTTCGGTCCGACACTTTATCGCAGCCGCTTCTGCACACGAAGACGTTGAATGGATCAATAAGTTGGTGGAATACACCGCCAACCTTGTGCGATCGAAACCGGATGTCAAGCTCTTCGGTACGTCTGACCGTAAGCTAATGCACCGGCCCGTCAAACTTTTCGCTGATCACCCATCCTAGGTATCTGTTTCGGTCACCAGATCATTGGAAGAGCGTTAGGCGGCACCTGCGTTCGAAACTTCCAATGGGAGGTCGGCATCACTGAAATACAACTTACCGGGATTGGCCAGCGCGTATTTAGCGCAAAGTCGTTGGTCCGAGTCAATGAAATCTTTTCGCAGGTTCAGCCTATTGATTCTGTTATTTGAAACTTACCACTAGAACATCCAAGAAATGCACAGGGATCACGTACCGACGGTCCTCCCCGGTTTCGAACTACTAGGATCTACAGATGTGTGCCACAACCAAGGAATGATTAGATACATTCCCGATGCATCCGGAAGTCTCGCCAAGCTATCCGATATCCAAATTTTTACCGTGCAAGGTCACCCGGAGTTCACGAAGAGCATCGTTTCCAAGGTGGTTGGAATCCGCGCTGACAAAGGTATCTTCACCCCAGAGTTCGCCCAGGATGCGATCAAGCGCAACGAACTGAGGAACGACGGCGTGGAAGTGATAGCAAGGACGGTTTGGAAGATCCTTGGGGCTATCCATGCCGAAACTTGACATACGAGACGCGGAACATAGTAGGCCAAATACATGGAAGAATACAGGCTGTGTATGTAAAACTGATACCAAATGTACGTTTCGGCCCGTGAATAGAAGGAAGAAATGCTTATCAGGGTTCGTAGAGGTCGCAGCCCACAGCCCGCAACCATCGAACACGGTTTGCATCACGAGAAGACAACGTAAACGGGGCGCTACTCTTCTCCAGAAGGCTGGTCTCAGGCATCCCTTCTGATTGCTTTCGCCGGAGATCAGGGAGTATTGCGGGAAGGGTAGTGGAGTCGGAAGCGAACTGAAATATGCGTATTCGCTGGTTCGTGGACAACGTGTCGACGGTGAGGGATAGGATGTGCAATTGGAGCTCCGTGGGGAGGGACTGTATATGAAATGGTGGCCTACACGCTTCGCCCCCGTTCATCCGCCTCGGCTTCAACAACAAGGCCCTTGAATATTGGAGTAGGCGGAAAGCCGCTGCCTGCGTTTGTCTCTGCAGAAGTTCATTCCTGGAGAGAGCGCACAGCAGATCCTCCTCAAAGCCGTCGCTCGAGCTACTCTCACTAGAGTCGTCTTTCCCACCCTGATGGGTACGGACGCCGTACATCTCCAGGCTCGTTATATTGAAGTTGGTCTGCATTACCGATTGCGTGATCTTCGTAGCCCCGCGTGCGCCGATGTTGTTCCCGCTGAACTTCAATGTCGCGAGATGGCGGGAGCGGGGTGAAGATAAGTATTTGATGGTGCACGAGACTGCGGCACGAGTCAGACCGATTGCCGACAATTGGAGGTTGAACAGATAAGGAGAATCGAGCCGAGGAAAGAACCTTTCTGCGAAGGCGTCGGAAAGGCCCTTGCAGTCGGATAATGATAGGACCCTCAGCGACGAAGAATTGAGCGCTTCCGCGAAGGAGGCGATGACATCAGAGTCGCCGATGAAGTCATTCTACAGGATGAGAGTCAGTAGTGCTGTTGTAAGTGATAATATCCGGCCTTACGCTGGCCAAATACAACTCCTTCAGCCACCTGTTATCGCGTAGGAAGTTCCCGATGGATTCCAAGGCCACATTCCCGAGGTTATTTGCATTCAATAGGATACCAGAAACCGTATGCCTCTGCCCTTCCTCTGAACAGAGGTACTTGAAGAGTTCGACGCATCCGTTATCCCCAAGTTTATTGTGACGTAGGATCAACCAGGCGACAGCATCCCTCCTTGAAAGTGCCTCGATGATCTTCCTCGCACCTGGCGGCTGCCTCAGTTATCGACCCGGTTGAAAGTTGAAACCACCGACCTTCCACTGAGGTCAGCCTGCCTTCCGCCATGTAAAGACTCTTCGCACTGTAATGGTCATTCCAGGCTGCGTGCAAAGCCGGTTGCATATCGTCGTGAACGAAAGCGTCAACACCAACGCTTACGTATAATCTCATCGGCTTAGCGGACAGTTTGGCGCTGAGAATCAACCGATCACCCGCCCGCATTTGCGAAACCCCCCTTCCGTTATCCACTTATTGAGGGCCACCCATTACGCGTAATCCACTGTATAGGGGGGAAAAATTCTGAAAATATGTAAAAGGGAAAGATACGAAAGAGTGTGCTACGGCCCCAAAACCCGAAAGCCAACTACGACTCAATGTTGGTGATCTTGTTCAATGGAGTCGACATGACGCTTCACTAGAGAAACAGGAGGACTCTGCAGAGGGGAGCCAGGAGGGCCAGCGGAGACGCCGAGGTCAGAAACTTGGCCGTTGGAGATGTCGTACACGAATCCTGTGTGGGAGGTCAGATGACAGAAGAAGGAAAATGAGCGCAGAGGCACATACCATGGACGAACACGGGTTTGAGTGGTCCACTCTCGCCACCGGCTCTCTTCTTAGGAGCAGCGGTGCTGCTGTCGCCCTTTTGTTCCAAGTTGAAAGCATGCCAGTGCTAGCGGGGCCAAGTTAAGACCGGTGTTCGAGGACAAGGATGAGGAAAAAACATACGGCCTGCATGACTGGATCATTGGCGATGTTTGAAACGGACTCCTTGACGTTCTCTTCAACGAGGGCTCGGTATCCAGGATCCTCAAACTCGGGCTCCGTAGTGACATTGGACTCCCTCAGCTTAACGATTTCCGGGCTTGGAGTAGGTGTAAACAAACCCGTGGCCGGGGTGCGATACAGTAGGGGCAGCTTACCGAGTCGAAGTCTGGAAAAGGTGCCTGATCGGTTCGATCCAGTTTTGCACGGCACCGTTAGCGTAGCTGGCCTCGCCCGAAGGCCTCGCCAAGATCGAAGCACCAACGCCACCGCAGCCATAATGACCCATCACAATCACGTGCCCGACACCCAGCTCGGAGACGGCGTACGACAAAATGCTGACGGCGTTGATGTCGTTAGAGACGTAGCGGTTGGCGATGTTACGCTCGGTGAAGAGTGTTCCAGGTGTCGCATTGAAGATGATACCTTCGGACACACGGGAATCGCTAAGTGGAACAAACGCCGGAGTTAGCATCTGCAGCCAAGACTTTCGTCAAATGAAACGTGCCTGCAACCCAAGAACAAAAAGCCGGGACTCTGTCCTTCCTTTGCTTGTTTCTGGAGTAGGTTTAGGTCGCTGGAGTTGGCGATCGAGTCGCGGAAGCGCTGGTTCCCCTCGACGAGAACACTGATCTCGGGGAAACTTCCAGCCACCTCGGCGAGGCTCTTGAGTTGTATGGGTTCCTGCCGCAACTGCTTATCGTACCCACGTCGCGTGACAATGGGTCGACCGCTGACCGGAGCAGAGACGGCCAAGAAAGTGATGAACAAAGCCAGAAAAGTAGACAGCATATTTGATTGAAGGATCAGCCGGACGTGCTGAGAAAGAAGGGCTACGGCGCGCTGTAGAAATGAAATTGAAACGAAAAGTTAAAGTGGGAAGCGGTCCACGCAGCCCAGAAAACCGAAGAAAAGAATGGGAGGGAAGAAGGAGTGGGACAAGGATGCGATGGCCAAGAGCCTATGTCAGGCTGTTATAAGCGTCCTGTAACCACAGGAAAAGCCAGAGCGGAGGGTATCCATGTATAGCGGTAGTCTAGGCCAAGAATTCTGGGCGAACGATGGACGCGGAGGGCAAAACGCATCCCGAGCACCAACCCGCGAAAAGACTAGCAGTCATTTGGATAGGGAGGGGCAGGACACGAGCTTTCCGCTATATATCGACGCAAATGCGGTTCCAGGCAGTATCCAAAAGTACCCAGGGTGCAACGTCAGTTATCCAGCTTCCATGAGTGCAGCGAGGACCATTTCGAATGGGGCCGGGTGCGAGAGTCTAAAATTCCCACAGGAAGCGATCGATCACGGTGCTATCCGTGTTCAAGATAATCTTGGCGGCCAAACCGCCCAACCTCCGACATGTGCGGTTGCCTACACACGCACAAAGTAGTAACTACGGGGATGTACAACAAAGAACAGAATCCGAAGAACGGTCCGGCAGAAGTGCCGTACACTCACTAATGGGTGCGCAAGTTATCAACGTGCATGCAATTCACTGGAGATGAAAATATTTAAATTTTCGCTTTCATCGGTATCGTTCGGGTGAGCCGTTTGCGTGTGGGGAATGTCAAGTTCGGTGGCGGACGGCAAGGGGAGATTCAGAGGTTGTGAACTTTGTGCTACGCGGCGCCTGGAATGGAGAATTCAGGGATGACATTGGTAAGCCAGGAGCAACGACCATCTTCAGCCAGAATACCAGTCGAAATTTGAGGGTCAGAGACCGACCCCCTTGTGAGGCCGGACCGGACCAGCGGTGGATGATAGACGCTATATAATCGAGTGCCCGAATAAACGATCACGGCATAGCTGACACCGCATTGCGATAGGGTAACCACGGATATCCAGAGGCTCGTAAGTCACCACAGGAACGATGTTGGCGGTCGCGGAGGCAACCCACCTGTGATCGGCTTGGCGGGGTCCAACTCATAACGGAATCTAAGTTCGATCTTCTGCCATGTCAAGAGACCTCAGCTCTAAATCATAACACCTATGGTAGCCCGCGTAACTCGTCTGAATTGCAAAGGAAGTTGTTCGCACGTGGAGATGGGATCGATATATTATATTATGGGCTAACCAGTATCGCAAGGGATAAACTCGTAGTGTAGGTATTTGGGTATTGGATGTTACAAGTCGAGGGTGGGAGGGGTATAGAAAGGCGGTCAAGCTGCGACAGCGACACTCGAGTGCGCCCTCCAGTTATCTTCGTTGTGGTGGAAGGATGGGGCGTAGCCCCATTGTCTCCTTCGGTGATGCTGGAGTCCGGAATACGAGTGCATGTTCGTGTCGGTCTCGATCAGCCGTCGTTTGCTGGGTCCGTGACGAGGGGATGGCGGGGTATCGACGTTTGGAACCGAGACTGTTTCAGGGGCAGGCGACTTTTTTGCCTTCTTCGTTGGGGAAGATGCTCTCTTCGACTGGGTTGTTGGTGAGGGGGATCTACTCGACTTGGAAGGAGAAGGAGATCTGATCTTCGTTCGTTGTTGAGGTTGAGGTACGTATGCCATGACATCAGCGATCCCTTGCTTCTGTTCGGAAGTCAAGGAAGTCTGGACAAGTGGAGATTTATAGAGTTGCAGCAACTCCGCAATGGCATAGACTGGGACTGGAGTTTCGGGAGACCGAATCAGTGCCCGTCGCAGATCGCGATTCACGTCGAATGAATCAAACTTACGTCTGTCGTATACATCTGAAACTGGAGTTTGGCTCACAAGCGAAGATGAAGTGGAGCTCGGCGATCTCTTGTGAACGGGCACGTATTTCTCGAGGCCGGCACGCTCCGAGGTAACAACAGGAGAAGACATTGTTAGGGAATTAAGACTTGGAGGGAGGGATGTGCTGAGTGGTGTTTCCAGATGGAACTGAGGAAGTCATCCTGGCTCAAGCAGAGCCTTTATATCGAGACATCCGGTGGGATGACTGACCCACCGGTTCATCCTTAGTAAACGTGGCTCACTAGGATGTGAGCTGACTATCGGCGGCTAGCTGCGGTTAGGGTTTCGCCGACTGTCGAGAAGGCGCTGGAAGCGGAACATCCTAGAACCTTCAACAGAGATTGGACCTCACGTGACTCCACCAAGGCCCTACTTTCGCTCCCATCCAAGTAGGCCCGATGGGGGCGAATTCGTGGTAAGCGGCGATAGTTGCTAATGGATTATACGGCGAAACAAGTAATGTACTTTCGAGTAAGTTGAGCATGTAAGCAGGTGTGTCATGCGGGCGCCCAGGTGTGACCAAGCAAACATTCTCACACATCGACGAATCCCTTGACCTTGCCAAGCCACTTGACGTATTCCTGCGGTGCGCCGTGAGACTAAGATCGGCGATTTACCAAAGATTCACAAACCTTCTGTTCCTTGTGCCCAATGATCTCGGGGATAAACAAAGCGAGATCTTCATTGATGCCACGCTCCTGGAGGTAGCGAATGAACTCCTCCTGAACGCTGACGTCTAAAGTCTCGAACTATCCGAGTTGCCGTTGGAAACAGGTAAACGGCGTTAAGGTAGACTGAAACGAACCTGAGGACCAATATAAAGACCACGACGTTTCCAGTCAGCCTCAGCGGTCATCTCCGTTCCCAGTTTGCCGTCGGCATAGAAAGAGATGTTCTCAATGACGAAGATACCCTCTTGGACCATAGCATCGAAAGTGAGGGCCCCAACGCCGGCATCCTAATTACGCCAGATTGTCAAAAATGCAACGCGTCATTCCGATCTGCGCAAGCTAACCTTGGTGATCGAGATAGAGCTCCGCACTGGGTACGAGTCAGGTGCATCAACCTCACCCTCTTCACCCTCAGCGGCGCCGAAGTCCTCTGCCTCGGCGTCATTTTGAAGGTCGGAGATCGAGAAAACCACCCGGATGCTAATACCACGTTAGTCCGGACGCGGGGAACGTGGACGTCCGGGACGCCCACCTCTCGTTTCCAAATTTACGTGTCAGTGCCACTTCGTCACTGCCCTCAACACTCTCAACCTATGTGACGTCAGTACAGTGGAAGACCGTAGAACCAATGCTTTCTCACCCCCCAGATACCACGTTTCTTGAACTCTGTCAAGAATTCAGGCTCGCTCTCGGTGTTAGCCTCCTGCTCGTACTTGAGCTCTTCGGCTAGTCTTTGGGACAAACCCAAGTCAGCTGTATGCGCACAGTCAGCAAAGAACTGAGAAAAAGGTGACGCAACTCACTTGTACCATCACCCATCACCCGAGCGGAAGCGGAAAACCAACGGGAGGCCGAAACCATAGCCCGAGGGGCGAGCTGGGAACCCAAACGGGGAACATGGATGGAGCGAGTAAAAGCCCGGGCCGAGACCGTCCTAGAGGAGGAAGCAGTGAGGGAACGGAGGACACGGAAGGCAGACATTATCGGGATCGGACACGGGTGGAAGGTGAAGGATGTGTTGGCAGATTCGGGATTGATGGCGCGGTCATGACCGCACGTGACTTTGTTTGGCTAAAGCTTGTGATCCAAACACACGACTTCGCGGGGATATCGGGGTTCCCTCGATGGATAGCACCAGCAAGAGATCACAGCAAGCCCTTTTTACGAGATTTTTCGGATCTTCCAACACACGAGTTACCCAGCTGACCGCAAAACGTGTAACCCCGAATCAAATCGACCCCCCCCCTGAAATGTAATCCGTCATCCGACCTACAGGGGTTGGGCGCTGGGCATGTTCCGGTCACGATGTGAAATGGATGCGATTCGCGTTCAGATGACGGTCACGTAAGATGATCACACGAAAACATGGAGCATCTACTCGGGTGCGTGCCCATTAATTATCCGAGAAGTTGGTTGGGGGAGCCCGAGCACACCAGGCTCAGCTGATTAGCTGTATTGGCCAACTCCTCGGTTCACCTACACGCGTACGGGAACCTGTCGAGATGGATTCTCACTCACCCTGTTGCTCGACCATCACCTGCTGCAGTGGTTCCGTAAAAGATACAGGATGAAGGTCCCATGATCCATAACTCTATGTCATACCGATTCTAGGCCGTCTAGGTGTGTTCCTCGAATGGGCGCCGTGTGATTACCTAAATTCATTTTCAAGATCAGAGATTTGCGGGCCACTTCCATGAGAGTCATCGTCACCAGATCTTTTACCTTTCCCCGATGACGGTTAACTGTGACGGCGTGTACCGTTGACTGACGGCCATTTATCATTTTGGGCAGCTGTCGTCATACGCGACTCGGGTACGAGTGCCTGTTCATCTGTTTTCAACATCAGACGCTGATCGGTAAAGCTAATGGAAGTCCGGAAACTTCGCTATCGGTCATCGGACTAAACGCTATTGGGGATGCTTCCTAGATTGAGTTCCACGAGGCGCAAAACCTTGACTAGTCCGTCGATATGCATCCGAACTCAAGGGTAAGAACGAGCAAGAGCCTGATCGATGAATGTTTTCAAACTCACATCCCCCACAACCCAAACCCTGTCCAGTCCCCTTTCTCCTGGACTTACTTATCGGGTGCGGTGAGGGTGAAACGTGACCTCCCGGAGGTGCGGATTCCTGGACGATCTTGCCCACATGGACGCCCCCTAATCACTTTCTGGGACCAGCCGAGTTATCACGAGCACCCGGATGGCAATGATGGATCGGAGTGACGATCAACAGCCAAGTTCGTCAATTTCACTGGATTCTGACGGTATCAGGGCCAAAAAATCCATCTCTTCTATAGTAGCGCTGGTGTGAGAGCGAAAGAAGAAAAAAATCGGCCAAAAGAACCCCAAAAACTGCACCCCCGAGATCAATAGGGGTCAAGAAATTCTCATCATGCTCTCACGAACAAAAGTTGAAGGTAGAGTTTCGTAGACCCGAGCTTCATAGAAAACCCGCAAGATTGGGTAGACCTTACCAGCTAGAACCCAGGTAAATTTCGTGTGGCACGGATCGCCCACGGCCCGCCGCACAAAATTTGCCATGTGAGCTGATCATTAGAGCTACCCCACATCAGGTGCATCAGATAACTTTGGTCTCTCCCCCGCTTCGAAACTTAGTTTCTATATCTCGGGTACCATTATAGGTTACGGTTTTGAATTGTTGACGTACGGACGCATCTCCGCGACGACGTGCAGGATTCTAACGGAATTCTCCTGAGGGCGATAGGTAAAACAAAAGCATGAGAAAACAACGGCACACAGTCCTCGGCTTATACTCCTTAGCCTGACCACCTCGATCGGTGCGGTCTAGACCTCGGACCTCACGATCAAAATGTTTGTACGAAACGGGTAAGGCGATTTCGGGAGTGGTAGATCTACATTCACCGGCCCAACCATCCCTTGAGACGTGTAAGATACGGGTACGAGTGTGAAAATGAGTATGAAACACTTACTCCATCGACGACCAACAGCTCACCACAAACGTATTGGCTGGCATCACTCGCGAGGAAGACGGTGGGACCAGCGAAATCTTTCGGCTGTCCCCATCTTCCGGCCGGAATTCGCTCAGAAATTTGTCGCAGACTCACGGGATCGTTCAATAGTTTCTCGTTCCTGGTGCAGAGGGAAAGGTGTGCAATGTTTTAGCATAGCCTTCGGCAACGAGGAGTGGACAATTTAAAAACCCCAGATGACCGGAGACACGGGCCGTGGAGCTTATCGTACTCACATGTCCGTGGCGATATATCCAGGAACGATACCATTCACCTGGACATTGTGTTGGCTCCATTCGTTGCTGAGCGACTTGGTGAGCTGAGCTAGAGCACCCTTCGCGGCAGTGTAAGCCGGAACAGTGAGCCCGCCCTGATATGACATCAGGGAACAGAAGTTGATGATCTTCCCTCCGCGGAGAGGTGTCATATGCCTGCCAGCAGCCTGACACAGCAGCCAGACAGACTTGAGGTTGACGTCGATGACCTGGAAGGAACGCGGAACAAGGCGATGGCCGGAGTAGGTGGGTACCGCGACTCATTGTGAACCCATGAACGGGAAGCAAATAAGACAAACGCACATCGTCCCAGTCCCTCTCCGAAAAATCTACACACGGCGATCGCCGCTGAATACCGGCACAGTTCACAAGGATGTGAATGCGACCGCCCATAGCTTCAAGCGCACTCTGGAATATCGATCGGACAGCAGGGATGTCACTCAGATCGCAGCGAACGATCTTGACTTGTACGCCTAGTGCGAGAATAGTATTGTAGGTTTCCAAACTCGGCGGGGCTCCGTCTGTGGGTTCCCTCTGGACGAGACATATGTTGGCCCCAGCTTCTGCGAGGGCAATGGCGCATGCAGCACCAATGCCTGGACCATAGGGGTGACGATTCGCACGGGTCAGCGACAATGTGATAGGTGCTTGATCAAGGTAACATCGAGATTACCTCGCGTCCCCCCTGTGACAAGCGCGTTTTTGCCAGAGAGATCAAAGAGCTTAGGTGCGGACAACGGAGGTGTGAGATCCATGCAGAACAAAGGGAGTGACAACGGCTTGTATCGTTAGGGGCAGCATGGACTTTATTTGTACCAGCCGTTGAAGTCCAGAGCCAGCGGTGAAACCGAGGGGGGACCGGGATGTTCGTGCCGAAAACGAATCCGAGCAAGTGGGTATCAGCGATTGACTACGCGCGAAAGCGACACCCCATAATTGTCACGGCTGTCACAGAAAAACACCTCGGTCACGGTCCTTCTCCGCACCCTCCACCGGTGAATCGGACCGGGCTTAACTCCTGTTCAAGATCGTGGGGTGAGTTATGATACCCACAACACTTTAAATACCGTGCTTGCCGTCGTAAGTTTTATCCTCAATTTCCCATTCCCCCCCCGTCATGTCTCCCGTCCCTCTCCAGACACAACACGCCGCCGTCCTCTACGGTCCCAAAGACCTCCGTTACGAAGCGCGCACCCTCTGGCCCCCACGTCCAAATGAGGCCCAGGTCGAGGT
>Ga0307514_10001192_pt1 | contig 34788 bp, 32 predicted proteins | sample 16_EM_MG_FD_203088 | JGI IMG/M metagenome (GOLD analysis project Ga0307514, IMG submission 203088) | Populus trichocarpa ectomycorrhiza microbial communities from riparian zone in the Pacific Northwest, United States - 16_EM | ecosystem: Host-associated > Plants > Roots > Unclassified | place... | reverse complement strand
GGATCTGTTTATGCATAGTTCATGTATAGAACACTTTGTGATCAGAGCAAAACTCATGGACTTAAAGGAACTTGAATTGATTGGAGTTACCCAGTGGAAGGCATCTTCCCAGTTGCCAATATGCTTGGTCTAGCCACAGAAACAATAGAGACTCACCCAGACTTAGAGAGATATGCTCACTGGGAGCTGGCCAAGAGATGATCTAACAAATTTGAATTCTAGGAGTATGTTAGAGCCATCTGGAAGCATAGGAGCTGCTAAAAATGACAACTCTGGGTTGGCTGGGCTGGAGATCTATCTGGGCGCCTCCAAAGGGCGGCGAAGCCGCCACCGTACCTTGTAAATTATAGGCAGAGAATTAATAGCAGAATGTGCGTAGTATCATGGGGGCGAAAGTACCTATTCACGTACCGTCGTGGAAAACAAGTGACTGAGTTCTACAGCTATCAACAACTTACAAAAATGGCACACTTGTTTTTCAACAGTCCAAGCGTGGTTTCGCTTTTACAACAGATGTAAGTGTAACTTTTGAGTCACAGAGATGCTATTACCGCCTTTTTGGCACCATATTGTATTCTGTCAAACAAATTCCACCTCAAACCCGGTATATCTAGACCTTGCATTTATCTATTGCAAAAAATTCCCAACTTTTCGCAATTTTAGATTAATAATTGGTGGAGTTCAAATGGATTTTTCTGTTGTGACGCTGAATATTGCATTAGCTTCCATACTAATAAAGTGCAATCAGTAGCCTTGAATTTCTACTGCTTTTTAACACCTATTAGTCTGCTAATTTCTAAAATTTGATATATATTTCACTTAGAATACTATAAAGCATTGGTAAATACCTTTTCTTTCTAGGGCATCGGTTGTTAATAAAGAGCAAGTACAAAGTAGCCGTTCGGCATTTATTTATTTATTTTTGTTGGGGAAGGCCAAGATGACGAAGACTTTTACTACGGGACTGTAATTACCTTGAGATGCGTAAATTTTGAGTCCTTGCTAAGACGCTAGCTACCCTCGTATACCAGACATTCCGGGTTCCTTCGCCGTGAAAGATATTGCGAGCGCCAGCCGACTTCCACAATTGACAGATACTTTGGTCGTTTATGCATAAGGGAGATATGTGTAGTGAGAAACTATGAAGTTGGAAAGCCCTAAGCCCTAAGCCCTAACCTTGGAACTTCAGTATTAACTTGCTTCAGGTAGGTCACTATCCTCTTGCATCCGGCCGAACTAACCTTCGTTCCTCCAGTATCTTCTGCCGCTCAAGAATTTCTATAACTCTTCGTTGATAATCTCACCTGGATAGAATCGTTTACTCTAGCGACTTTGAGGCCCTTGTACCCACCCGCTTCTCAATCGAGTTGTTTTGTGAAATTACCAGCCGGTTCCTGGGGTATATGAAAACCAATCGCCAATTACGAATCTCCTTATATTCAGTCCTCCACTAGGACCAGCATTCCTGTACCGCTGCAATGTGTCAGCTCCAACCACTCTCGAGCACCCCAAACCCGAGGTCGTTGGATCAACACGTTTACGCATACGAGTTAGATGGATTCTAGCTACAGGAGCACAATGCGCAGATTGGATATACCCCCAGAATCCTCAAAGCCCAGTCACTACCAATGAAACCCAAAACCAATGACGACAAACGTTCGACATCAAAGATTAGAATTCGTTTCTTAGCTATAATGAAGAGATCACATTAGCTAGAAGTTCCCTTGATGGCAGAATAATTCCTTTTTTTTTGTCCCTCAGTACTCTTGGGAGAGTTCCCTTAAAAACTTTAGAATATGCAATAGGGCGCTGAACACTAGAGTACCTTTTAATACCGCTTCTCACGATGGGTTTACGCGAATGGAAATGGTTTCTTGAGATTCAGCTAGGGGAAACGGAATGGGTACAATGGAATAAAACTAGTGAAGCATCATGCTTGGTTCAAACACGTTGCTGGGTGAAGCATTACACAACCGCCATAAGTCACCAAGCGACTCAATAGTGAATAGTGCAACGGAACTGATGTGATTACGGTTAGAAATCTATTTCGAAGGGACGGTCGATAAAGACGACTTCATTCGTAGAACAAACATTCCAGTATAACCCCCACCCGTCGATACTAGTCTATGGCACTGAACACTTGTTTTGACGGAGTTTCGCCCTGGTAATTTAAGAAAAATGAACGTCCTTCACATAACAAGAGTACTAGTGGGTGGCTGAATCCAATGGATACAAAAGTTGTTGGGCCATAGACCCGCCCTATTCGAGAAAACATTATAGAAGATCCATTAATTAGGATTCAAGGTGCAGACAGTACTGTTACCGAGGAGTACTGGAGGGGAAGCAAACTGGGTAAAGTAAAGAATTTGCTTCTCCTCATCGCCATTACTATTACATTCTTCCGCTTCCAATGCCTCATTATCATGATCATATTCATCCTGAACATATACTAGTACATCATCGCTGTCACGGCGGCAGCGACCACCGTTATTAGTTTCATCAACGTGGTTAAAAGTGTAGCTTTAGGCTTGTATCGGTGTCGGTATACTCGAGTAGAAAACTTCACTGGCCACTCGGATACCCATTCACTCGAACACCAATCAAAAGAGCAGAAAGGACGGAGATCGTCGTGTCTGAAGGTCCAAAACAAAGATCTTCACAAAATTGCGGATGGGCTCAATGGCGCAGTAACTGCTGAATGGTCGATTTTTAGCCAATCATAAAGTTAGGATCTGTTGCCTTCAGCTAATAAAGATCCATCAGAGTGGATGGACATCCGAGTAGCTCGTGATGTTTTCTGCGGATTCTTCATCTCAAAGCCAGCATCCTCCAGCCTTCCCTTATCCGTCTGCGTCTTCTTCTCCCAGAGGTGGAGCCAAATCAAGTTCCAAGGTTCCGTTCTCCATTTTGATTCCTTCGATCACTCCTGTATAGTCACCTTTACCCTAGAAGTTAGAGCTACCTTCCAGCCTTGTCCCGCAGATGTTACCTTCACTTTGGCGATATACACAGGGATCGGTCAAGGTGGTAGCGTATCTGACTCGACCGAAAACAGACTCGGGCGCCCAGCTGTAACCCGGGAAACGATTTGCAAAAGAAACTGAAAGGACCCGCGTAGACTAGATTCGAACTACAACCTCTAAGAATAAGTTTTGGATAAGATATACAGTGTGCATATAAGCCATTAGTTACACCATGGTGCTCTCGTGCCAGACTTTTTCGCCTCGCTCGCAAGCTCGCAAGCTCGTCCACAAAGTGAACCCGGAAAGTCTGGTATACGAGAACAACACCATGGGTCCTTTGGTATGGGTATTTATTTTGCGACGCAGTTTATCCAGGGGGCCATGGGTGAGATGATGTGATTGAGACTTCGTTCATTCCCAGTAATGTCGTGTGCCCTCTCGAACCCTCCGATGATATAGATAAGTGAGCACTGACAGTGATTGTTCAGGGCACCTGCCGTACAAAAAGAGTTCGCGGTAGTGGTGGTGTTATGGTTGTGGTGGTGGTTGTGGTGGTGGTTGTAGTGGTGGTTGTGGTGGAAGTGGATATGGCGGTCGCAGTGAAGGATGATGTGCAATTCTTGGAGTTGGAGCTCTCTAGCCTTCGGCAGGGCAATGATGTCGATGTTACACCAAAGGTAAGAGCGCCTTCTCTACTTCAGCTTAATCCTAGCCATTACCATATCATCACTCAACCCTCACATTACACCAGATATCATCCTTTTAGCATCTGCTGTCAATACTGTTCGGTTCTCGTCGATTTCATTCATGTACTTTGAAACTACACACCTACAAATCAAGGCGTCTATTCTCAATACCTCCAACGGAATTTTATCTCCACCTCCGTGCCGCGGATATTATAGACACAGCCCTCTACGTAGCACTGAACGTGATACACCACATCACCTGTCTCGACTACGGCGAATTCTCGGGCCAGTTCAGCTCGTGCGGGATACGAAGGAAGTTCCTAAGGCAGTCCCCAGTTCTTTGGGCTTCGAATGGCATTGGCTGGGTGTCAGCCCTGACTCAACTTAACAGACCTTGCATATGACAGACGCTGTGGATGTTGCATAACAACTGCTTCGATGTGTCCGCGGCACGTGGGTTCGCACTCTTTAGTCATGTCCGGTTTTCTTGTCCCGAATAGTCAGACAATAATGCGCAGCAAAACAGCCAGCAAGTAATGGCACCTGTGCGTTTCTCCCCGCACAATCTATTGTATTGTTATCATCCTACCCTGCATACCTGTCTAGGTTTACCACGGCGCTGGGTTGCGGCCCGTCAGAACATACATATGTTAGATTTGCACCCCCGCGTTCCTGTTCATGCGTCTTAAACATGCAGATTTTCGGAGAGCTATTAGTTAATTCCGGAGTGAAGGGGTAGTTCCTCGACACCTAATTGGGCCGAACTTGGCGCTAGAATCTTGGAGCATAGGGTCAACTAACTAGGCCTGGAAGGAGCGGCATCTACCTCATCTAGAAGCATGGAGAGGCTGGCCCCGGAATTGCGAATCTCGATCTTGGAGCCGAGCGCTACTAGCATTCGCTAGGTCCAGAACCGGGGTGGGCTGTGAGTACCGGATCATGCACGTCTGGGAGCACCCAATTCGATGCAACTGGCAGGATCGAATGTACAGGGCTGGAAGAATCAAGCCATTAAAGCTGAAGACTCGAAGCGGGTAATGTCTTGAACGCTGCGGATTTGGGAGTCATAGTCTCATTGTGATGCTTTGCGGAGGATAATCTTAGCTAGTTGATTGCTGCGAAAGGAGGCGAAGCCGCCTACGGCAGTTCAGTATCAGATAGGGACGAAAAAGCAAACTATTCTGGACTGCCATCGGCAAGCCCGTGCATCAGCAAGATCGGCGATCGGGTATACTTAACGCCGAAGGCAGAAGTCGTATAAGGTTGCACAACATCTGCGCTGCCACCTTTGAAATTGGGTTTGGGTTTTCCGTCCAAATTCGCAACGCACAAATTCATTCGCTGCACAAACGAGGACGAGTATTGTCAGCGGGACACAGACGGGGTCAAGGCTGCCACATTATGAGGCGCAGGGCCTTCCAAGCTAGTTTTTTCAAATTACATCTTATCACAGTTAGGCGCGTGTCCTGCACTGACCCAGCCTTCTGTCGAGCAAGATTCTAGACCATAAACATAAGTTCATTAATGTTGGAGGTAGCTAGATAATTCCACTACTCTGCAGAGGATCTAGCATCCATAAACACTAGGCTGCTTCTACCAACCAGCGCTCATCAACAACCCAAGAATCTATGGAATCAACACACAATAGTATACCAGACGTTCCGGGGCGAGACGACTATTTCATCCCGATGCCCGACGATGCTACGGATGGTTCATCAGATCACAACCTGATACAACATGCCAACCAGGCATTCAGCTCAAGCTCCCGTGTTAGGAGCAGGGACGAAGGAATCGAACATCCTATACAAGTGGCAAATTTGCTTGTGCCCAACAAGATCATACAGCTCTATAGAGATAACGTTTCACATCTCCGTGACCAACTTGTGAAGGTCGCCGACGAAATCGCGATCGAAGCTGGCAGGTCCAACGAGAAGCACAGTGACAGAAATTTAGAACATATGGGGGAACTGGAGAACTTGTTGCGGCGATACAGTAAGTGCGTCTCTGAATCAATAAGTCTCACATGTTGATGATTCGCAGACAAGGCGGTACGCTCACTAAATGAAATCTCTCAACTGCCGAAAAACACCAGTCCTCAAATCACAATGAATTCTAGCTTGATGCCAGAACGCACAGCTCATAATCACAACCTAAGGGTGATGACCAGTGCCGGTGATGTGAGGAGGAATGTGGGTGGGCGTGACACACCACCTGAAGAGACGCGCCCCAGCAGGAGAAGCACAAACACAAACTTAAAACATTTCGGGGGCAAGATCAATGAAAAACACCTGAAGGTTTTGGGCAGCCTTCCACTGCTTCTTGCGCCCATCATACTCCTTACCTTGTTGAAAGGGGTTGTGGCCAGACTGATTATCGTCTCTTTATTCTTGTCGTTCTTTGCACTCATTGGTGCGGTGATGACGAAAGCGAGAAGCTGGGAAGTAATCGCGGCAACAGCGGCGTAAGTATATTTCCACCAAATTATTGTAAGTGAATAGTGAGGCATAATATCAGCTGATTACCGGAGTAGGTATGCAGCTATGATGGTGACGCTGATGCGTGATTAAGACACTATCGGTGCCCCGGAGGTGCGGCGGGATTCTGCAATCGGGAGCTAAAGTGTGTGTGTGAGGGCGTTAAGGGAACTTATGTAGACATGTGGTTTGGAGTAGTGGGGCTAATTATTCGTGAAATAGGTTGGGGATTATTAGATTTCTAGATAAAACTCTAGACGGGGTCACCGCAGACACTATAGATGGAATGCACGATATAAAAAAAGTTCAACTTAAGTAGTGTTAGTTGTGGCCTCTTCAATGATTTCGATTTGCGGCTTATCCTTGGTGCCTCCGAAGATGTCAAAGTCACTGAAAAGAAAGTGAAACCCAAGTAACCACCGACCAGTGACATTCTAAAAACTAACCTTGGCACGTTACAGAAGCGTTTGAAGTTTTGCTGGAGAGCTGCTAATATATTTGTCAAGCAAGGTAACGTACATGTTACACCTTTGGATTTGCTACGGTTTGTAAGGACGCGTATTCCTGCGTTCGGCTACGTAGGGATACGGATGGTAATTAAAGGATACGGTTGCAAACAAGGACCCGAGTGATAGTATATGTGGGGGTGTAAAGTAAGATTATCGCTGAAGATCTAGTAAGGCTCGTAGCGAGCCGACTATATAGAAGGGCCGTTACCAGGCCCTGGACGCGTCGCGTACCAGCCGCAGGAACCCAACCACTCGATGCCGCTACACGGTTTAAAGGTCACAAACGATCACTCGGTATTTTCTACTGCGGTCTGTTGCATATGTACTTGGATCGTGAGTCTCAGCACCGTCTGATGTCTTGTATGAGGATGAAGACTTGTATGAAGATGGTGGCTGTATGAGGATATGCATCAGGACCAGGGTGATGCGTCTCATGTCAGATAGAGCATACGCGTACGCATATGGGAGATTGTACATATGCGGTCTTTGGCCCTCGAGATAGATCAATCAAGTCAATCAACAAGTCAAAGAAGCATCCAAAGTAACACGGTCTGTTACATATCCAGTGGTGGCAAGTGACTCAGAGCGGCGAGTGACTCAAGAGTGGCAAAGCATCAAAGTTTTCTCACATAATTCTCTGTATATAAATCGAGTCTTTCTCCTCTCCTTCTCTTCACTGTATCATAGAATCAACACACGGTTCTCCCCTAAGTACTATAGTAACACGGTCTGCTACTTTGGATTCTTGAGAGACTTGTTGATTGGCTTCGAGGGCCGAAAGCCTGTCTATATACAAGCTCCCATATCCGTTCGCATACGCGTTTGCACTATCATGAGACGCTCTCCCTGATCCTGATACAAGCCATACATATTCTCATACAAGCTTGAGATCTAATAGCCACCTTATGGGGATGAACAACTACAGCTTTAGGCTTGAAGTTAGTGTTATTGATCGCAATATTCTTCTCCCAGCACTTGAAACCACAATAAAGCTCTAACACCGCTTGGATGCCTAGATTGAAATCATTCAGGTTATAAGGAATCATTCAAATTAATGTGGTACCCTCGATTCCACCGCTACCATCAGCAAAATAGAGCTACCCTTTTCGATGAATTCCAGATTCTCGACTCCACCTTTCGTTACTGCCATGTTCAGGGCGTACAAACTACCGGAAACCCGAATTATCATTCTAATAACCGTTTATTTAGATAAGCTGTGGATTTCTATGACTGGTAGATATAGGTTGTGGGCTGCTGGCTACAAGTGTCATGATTCTCAGGCTGTGGTCACATTAGTTAATTTTCTTAGATGCAATCAGCGCGGTCATAGTTAGTCTAGAGAGAGTCAAAGTTGGACACTGCTCTTCAAATAAGGATTGAATAAACCCGCTTGGTACCCTTTCCTACAGGACAACGAGTGGGAAGATGTCCGGAGATTCGTTCCACAGTGTGGTGAATGCCAAAAATTACAGAGGTCGGACATCTATAACTCAATAGTACCGTTCAAGCATTTTATTTCTATCCGAATGAATTACATCGGGCCGATAAAACCTGCCTGTAAGGCAACTATCTCTGAAAAAATCCTCTTGGCTATCGACTACCGCTTCCTCCCGGCCCCGTATCAATACCACTACCTCCGCCGCCACAATCCGACAACCTGGATATTCCCTCTCGTATTTCGAGCCTCTCGAAGTCCAGAAGGAAGATCAATCACTCTCGCGAGCAGGTTCAGGAAAACGAGGGGCGAGGTGAAGAACACACCGTAGGGAGTCTAGTAACTGTTGATAAGAACACAAAGGTTCCTGATGAACGTGGGCACAGGGGTGAGACACTGGCTGCCGGGAGCAGCGTGGCACCGGAGGAGGATGAGGCGGGTGGGTCGGACGAGATTATTTAGTAGAGGGGTCGGCCGTAGTTACGCTTAGCAGTATGGTTATTTACCGTTCATAAGTCTTTTGGGGGGAGAGGCGTCGGCTCTTTCGTGATACCTGGTCTTGTTTTCGATTTTGCGAAGGGGAGTTGGGGCTTTTCATTGTTTGGGTTGCATGGATGGAACGGCAGTATTAATTACATACATTCTCTTCATGATTCTACGACCATTGCTGATATTAGTTTTATCGTTCATTATAACCAACACCGAACACTTGTAATCAATCGCTCGAACAGCACCATCCCAAGCATAATGTCTCGTTCTTTTTTCACACTACCCTTTCAACTTTCCCACTCTTCACATCATAAATCCACCCACTAACCCCCTCCCCTTTTACCACCCCACCCTCCTTCAAAAAAGCAACATCATCCTCAACAGCCTTCGTCAAATCCCGAAACGTCAAGAAATCGCCCACCGCCTTCCTTGCCTCTTCTGCCAGATCTTCGTTCGTAAACGTCGTCATCCCACAGTCTGTATGTTTCACAACCAACACATCCTCCGTCCCCAACAGCTGCTGCGAGATAACTAGTGACCGAAGCGCTTCCCGCGCTGACCCGTCGGCAGTCTAGCTAGTCCGACAAAGTTCTGGCCACGAGTGCAGGGAGAAGCTTGGATTCGTACCGATAGCATATTTTTTGGCTGGAGGAAGCGGGAGGACTTTTTCGGCGTCGGATAGGAAGGCGGCGTATTGTTTGTTGGAGGCGAGGATTTGCTCGATGTTCCTGGAAAAAACACAAGTCAGTGGAGGACTACCTTATCGATTCGGTACCGAAGCCTGGAGGGTACGCACGTTTGGTCAGCCATGGTTTACATGGGGAACGGGGAAGAAGCTTTGGTCTGGGGGGGATTATTGGGTGTCTTAATGGTAAAAAGTGGGGTGGTGTGCGGATTGCGTGCGAGTTGGTCATTGTGAACTCATCCCGAGGCATTGGATTGACCAATTAGGTGTCGATATTTGCTTTTTCACCAGTTATTACTGATTATGGACCTGGACGCAAAGTCTGGAGATTCATGGGTAAGGTATACCCACTGTCCTGTCCTACCCAATAGTTCCTGTATCTACAGGTCATGAGATTGAACTCGAATGAGTGATAGTTCATGCACCAATCAATACATAGACGGGAGCGGAGCGTTTGCATCTATATCGTAACCCAGACACTCGACAGTCTTCCCTTGTTCCATCTCCGATTTGGTGGTTGCTAGGATGTTATTTCTATTCCCGTTCCCATGGGTATTGAGCGCCATCTCTATCGTGCAGCACTCTTCTGATGCAGCTTGGTTAAACGCCCATTGGTGTGACATTGCTCGTGTCTGTATTTAATAGCTGCAGTATGTTACACGGGATATTGCGTTACTACTAGATTAATATATGTGTAATATCTGCCCAACCTCGCATGAGAAAGGGGAAGCAGCCAATGTGTTCTTGTCATTCTTTTGTATAAATAAGATCGGCCATATAGATTGCTTCTGGCGCCCGCTATTGCTAATATAATCGAATAAGATATCACCAAACCCCCTAACTCTACACCACCATCTTTTCCTACCCCGAAAACTTCTTAAAAGCCTCGTCTTGAGCGGCTTTCAGCTCCCGCATATACCTATATCAAGTTAACACCACCTCGACCTATCACTAACATGGGTGCACTTACTCATCATCGCGACTCCTCGCCATATTCCTACTCTCCTCCAGTTTTTTCGCACTGTCCCTGATACTCTTTATATGTTCCTCCAACGGAATCTGCTCCCCCAATAGTCCGGGCCTTGCCGCCGTCTCCCTAAGATTCTCAAGGCTATCCTGCATCAGTTCCAACTGCCCCAAACACGTCCTCACTAGTCCATCCGCCTGGAATCTGTACTTTGAGACATCCGTGAGCAACTGCAAATGGTTATTGAAGTTCTCAGCCTGGACCCCGTTACTCGTGAGCGATTTATACCACTCTGCGAGCGGCCCCTGTTTCTCGGCTTGCTGCTGATCTTTCACGAACGCCTTCTCACGCTGCGCAATATCTTCGATCGTGATAAGCTTGTTTTGAAGGTCATCGAGCATCCTGAGGGAAATCATCGCCTCGCGGATGAGGGAGGAGATCGCGGACTCCACGCTGAGCGTGCCTTGTGTGTATGTGAGACTTGCGGAGCGCTCGGCGACGGCAACGACGTCGTACCGAGGAAAGAGGTTTTCAATTCCGGTGTGAGAGGAGGCCTCATTGCGAGCGGCCGCTACGGCCTCAAGTGCTCGGATTGCGGAGCGGTCGACGGCGAGAAGCGTATCCGAGGCACCGCCGACACGCGAGCTGAAGCGGGATAGCTGCCGGGAGGTGGACTTGGCGGATTGCACGAACTCGTCGAGGCTGGAGGAGACGTCGTCACTAGTGTCGTGGGGTCAGCACTCAGTGTACGCGGAAGAATGGAAGGAGGAGATAGGGGAAACGGAGGGAGCACTGGGGAGGATACCGGTTGGGGAGTTTGGAGTACTTCACGAGAGTGTTTAGATCCCGCACTGCGCTCTCGCTGTTCTTGAGATCCATCGCCATCACGATCCCGCCCAGGTTGTTCTCGAGAATCCCCTCGAAATCACTCTGCAGATTTATCAGACCGGGAAAATTACCGGCTCCTTCCCAGACGTTGTCAGGAGGCTGGAGCTGAAGCCAGCACATTCGTCCCAGTACGCCCACGCATACGGCTGCTAGCATGTAGACCCAATACTTTTGGTTCGTCGGTAGTGTGGTGGAGGGTGTGGTATCTGTGAGCTTTGCCGAGGCGTTGGACATTTCCTTGCCAGGAGAGGCACGCGACGCGTTGTTCCATGGGAGCTTCCACCGGCGGGGACGATTCATGGTTCGGGGTTTTGGGGTGGTAGCTTGTCCATTGCCGTAGTAGTTGGAGAACGTAGCGGAGGAGTTGTATGGGGTAGAGGAGCGTCGGATGTACTCGCTATTGTTGGTAGAGTCACAGGGTGTGGGGGAGCGGCGGTTAGGCTCGGCGTTATTTCCAGCGTCCGTGTCTGAGGAATCGAAGGCGGGAGTGTAGCAAGCTACAGAATCTTCGTAGGGTGTGAACTCGGCCATTGTGGATTGTAGGGGGTATGAAGGTTGATGTGAAAGAGGCGTATCGACGAGGCTGAAAACGCGGTCGTGTTGGAGAACCTTGGCTGTGTAACCCCTCCACTAATTAGAAAGGGGAAGAGCAGGTGGGGTCAATTCGTGTCTCGACTGAGAGAGTGAGAGAAAATTGGAATTGAGGGAAATTGAGGGATTCTATTTTTATCACCGGATCAAGATAAGCTTTCCTTCCAATGACAAGCTCTGAGGCTCTAACTACGGGTGTTACGATATGCAGGGGAGAAACCGAGTGCATAGACTACCTACTCGAGTATGGTAGGGAGAAGAGAGGACTCTCAAGACACTTGCGGCCTTTCGCTACCTTGCCACCGGATATGCGACAACGGGAACCAAATGTCACGCTAATAAAGTTACCGTGCACTTAAGATAAGTCTCGATTAGTACGACTCCTCAACCTCAACCTCAGCTCTGGGATACCGCCTCTCATCCACAAAATCCGAAACGACAAGTGGACGTACAGCTCTCGCCCCCTCCGTCAACCCGCCAACCCGCCCACCCGAACCAACCGGCCTGGTTCCCTTATCGTTGACAATCTTCACGTCCCCATCGTCAAAACCGAATTGCGCCACAATACCGACGATGATACAAGCGAAACTCGAGTCCGCAACGCGCACACACACACGCACCAGTCAAGCCCCCCTCCGCCAGGCAAAGGCCTAGCTCGACACCTCCGAACGATCGCCCCCGCTCCTACCCTCCCGCCGCAAAATAGGATGGCAACACCGATTCCGGTACCACATACCTAATACAACTAACCGAAGTCTGACACCTCGGCATCTAAGACTAAGCTCACCTGTGGCGGGAAGGATGGAGAAGCTCATCAAACACTTATAGTGAAAGTACCCCAAACAAATGATATCAATTCTATCGAGTTCATGGTAAAAAACGTAAGCTGTGTACTCTATGTAGCGTCTCATCCTAACTTCTTCCAGCCTACTTGTATTCCCCCCACTCCCTCCCTCTGGGGACCTTAATAACTTATGTACCTCCCACCTCAATTCATTCTATCTCACCCACTTCCTCCCCCTCAAAATCCCCTTCAACTCTCCCATCTTCACCGGTTTGACAAGAAACACATCCACGCCAGCTCTATACGCCTCGAGCTTGGCCTCATCTCCCGACAGCGCTGTTAGTGCAATAATCGTACACTTCCCTTCGCCACGCTCTGTTTCCAGCGCGCGGATGCTGCGTGTGGAGTCTGTGCCTGACATTACCGGCATCTAATTTGTTAGGTGAGAATGATGCGGGGGTGGGGGTTAGGGGGTTACCTGGAGATCTAGGAATTGTTAGTGATAGATAAATGGGGGGGGAAGAGAATGGGGGTACCCATTAAGATTACATCAAACCCTTCAGGCCGGCGCTCGACAGCTTGTAACGCTTCGAGCCCATTCATGGCTTGTTCGAAAGGGTATCCGGATTTTTTAAAGAATGTTGTGAGGAGACGCATGTTGATGATGTTGTCTTCGACGATGAGGACGGTTGGGAGGTCGCTCGAGGGGTTCGAAGAAGGCTGGGATGGTGCGGTTATGACTGGATGCTGGGGTATTGGTGGCGGCGGCATCGCTGTGACTGGAGTGCGTTGGATTGCGCAAAGCAATGCTGCGGCCATCTTCCGCGGACAGTAGGGTCGGGATAGATACACCACGAGGTTTCGGTGGATTTCTTTCCGCGGGGCGTTGGTGGAGGATGGGATACCGCCGACCCGACCCCCGCCGAGCTCTATTAGTGGAACTGCGGGTGTTTTGTGTGTGCGCTCTAGCTCCTCGAGATAGTCTTCTAGCTCTTTCCCTTCTTGCACAATGGCGCAGTCGGTGTGTAACGAGTCCAGAGATGATTCTTCTACGCTCATTCCGAAAGTGTCGGTTAGGATTGCGCTGAGGTAAGAGTACAACCCGCGAAGTGCCTCCCGTGTTACTGTGGAGCGTGGATTGTAGTCAAGGCCAACAAGGGATACGGTTTTTCCTGGTAATATCTCATTCGCTTTCCAAAGAACATCGTCGGACGTCGTTGTATACGCATCTTTTCCAGGCAGTGTTGACTCCAGTGTAAGACTTACGCACACCTCTGTACCCACGCCGACTTGGCTCCTCACATCGATGGTGCCTCCAAGCTCATCCACAAGTTGCCGCACAATACTCATCCCAAGACCCGTACCGCTGTGCATTGGAAATTCCTGCATAAACGGCGTGAACAAGCTGTTTTTCAGGAACTCACGGGAGATACCACGTCCTGAATCTGCAACCGTAAATATCACCTTCTTGTCTTCCAGTATGGATAGCCGAAGCCGTATCCATCCGTGATCCGTGTATTTGAGCGCATTCGTACATAGGTTTAACACCAACCTTCTGAAGGCACCCGGCGGGACGGCGAATCGTCGCTGGGTTATCCCCGGGTCGATCTCCAGCGTGACGTATACGTGCTCTTTGGTCGACATTGCAGCGATATCGCTGCCATCTTCTTTCGATCGTCTTTGTTGTTCAGGTGTTGGATCGAACCGATACCCCACGTAAGATGCCTCCACTACTTCTTCGACGAGCTCAGCAAGGTCGATATCCATCACGGGTTGTTCCGATACCGTTTTTCCAAGCTGATCAACAAGGAATTGTTGGTTGGAATTATTGCCTTTGCTGTTCTTTCGATCCTTGCGAGCATTGGCTTTGGTATTCAGCTTTGTGAATGTCAGAACGTTGTTTACCGTGTCCAACAACGTCCGTCCACAGCTGGTGATCGTCCCCACAAGATCTTTTTCGTAATCCGAAAGAGCCGACTCGCGGAAGAGCTCGCAGCTAGCGAGAATCCCATGTAAGGGAGACCGAAGTTCATGCGATATTGTAGATATAAAATTGCCCTTTGCGACATTAGCTACACAAGTTCTCTATCAGCATAATCATGGCATAGATGAGACAAAACAACCAGTCCTTGACGGACCAACTTGAATGCGTGGGGTAACAAGAGCCATACCAGAAACCACATGAATACGAGAAATCTCTTGCATTATACTGTCACAAAACGCGGCCATAAATCCTCCTTCGACATCGCCGCGGAAAACTCTGACAGCCGAACTCCTCCATGCAAACCCCACCGCAAACACCTTCCCGACAAAGTCATAGAGCGGAATGAACATGACGCTCTTGCTTCCTGGTAGGAACCGCCTTAGAACATTCACGACCTCCAAATTGTCCGTCTCCTCATGCGGCTGCCCGTCAGAATCTGAAGAGTCATCTGGGTTGACTGAAATCCCGATAACTGGGTGCTTGGGGTCCCTGGAATATGCGAAGATACACCCTCGAGGCCAGCTCTCACATAGAGTGTGTAGATAATCCTCACTGAGCTCTGATGCATCCACACCCACTGCGCTAACTATACTAGGATTGTGATCCGAACTCCTTGACGTCCCGATACGGCCGCCGGAAATGCCCAAGATACCTGAACGAGACCTCGAATCTTGGGCTCTAGCAGCACGGACAAGCTCGCTCATATGATTATTCGACGAGGTATGGTTCAAAGGTGACATCTGGCCATCCGCGGGAATGTCCAAATCTGATAGACCCTCCAGATCGTAATTTACAAAGACGATACCGTCAACATCCATAGCACGCCGCATCAAGTCTGACGCTCGCATAAAAAGAGCGTGATGAGCGGCGGCAACATTTACTGGCAGGCTATTAACACTTGCCGCTTCGGACCCGGCAGTACTGTTCTTTTTATTCTGCAACAACGGTGATGATGAGGTGACTTCTTCGGCATTCGGAAGGAAACACGGCTTGTGCGGTTCCCGCGACAAGAACGAGGGGTTGAATCCAGATCCTGGTGACCGTTCACGATTGGCTTTGTGTTCAATTCGCAGTGGCGGTGATCTGTCCGGTGCCTTAAACGGTAGTCCATAGTGTCCGGGGAAACGAGGGGGTGATCGGGATGGAGTGCGATATTTCGGTGATGGGCGGGAGTCAAAGTATGAGGGACAGTCGGATACAGATGCACGGCCAGATACAGCACCAGAGGAGTCCGCGATAGAAGAAGTGGCAGGGGAACCGGCCCAGCTCTCATCGTCTTTGCCAACAGCAGCTTGTCTTCTGGCTTCCCTTCCGCGCCATCGCTCCAGTTCTTTTCGGCTACGCTCTTTAGAGACCTCAGCGCGCTCCCCATCCATGCGTTCTGATTCTTGGTTTGATGTCTCGACACGAATGCTCCCCTCCGGTTGGGCTGTCAGGGCAACCTTATCTGGCGAGAAGTTTCCAGCAATGAATCTTGACAAAGCAATCTCCATCTTACGTCCTCGCTTCATCTCCCGCTCGCCACGTACGACCTCCATATAACGCATTACCGCGGCGGTCATTTTCTGGAACATCTGATTGTAGTTTGTTTCATCCACGCTGCCGTCTCTTTCGGGCTGCCGATACAAGGCACAAAGAACACCGATGACAGATCCTGCACGTGTCCGAATGGGTACCCCGGTGTAACGTCGGATATCCGGCCATTCGTACCGCCATTTATCGTTAATCGGTAGATCGTCGTCGGCAACAGTTCGCGGTTCGTTAGTGGCTGGTGGCGAGATAAATGCTGAGAACAAATCGTTGCGATTGCGGCAGCGCTTCTTCCAGCTGCCAGGATGTGGGGCGTCATCGGTTGAAGGTTGTTCCCCGGTGAAATGGCTGAGCGCCTGTTGGGAGTCTGCCACGAGATATTCTGTACAGGAAGCGATTAATGGAGTGGCAATGGTGTTCGTAGGAAACAGGTAGCCCTCATACCACGGAATGCATCGGCGAAAACAACGATTACTCGATCCGCCGCTAATAACCTTTCTGCGAGTAGAACGAGGGAGCCGAGAACAGGGTCTCCGGTAGATAAAGGTCGGTCCCCACAGTCTTCATCATCGCTGCCCGGAGTTGGTGACAGCTGCTCCGCATCGTGTTCATCGTTGTCGGCGTCAGACGGAGTTGTTAATGGTTCAAAGTACCTTCCATGAAGGTTTATCTTATCAGGTTCAGCTGCGTTGGGGCTCCTCCAAGGAAACTTACTTATAGAGTTCTCTAGTGCGCAGAAGCTCCAAGGCCTCTTTGGTTAGGGCGGGTGTTTCATCTACCCTTTTCCGCGACATAATTCAAGGTGTATATATTGTATCTGTCGGAGGGTTTCTATGATCGTACTGGTGTTGTCTGGCTGCAGCCAAGTGACGCTGTTTCCAACAGCAGAGATCGTATTATGAGATGTCAAATCGTGAGGATGTTTTGGTGAAGTATAGAACAAGAGCTGAAGTGGAGGGAAACATAGTGTGATAAGGTCCTTTAGAGACGTTTGGCGGCGGCGACGTTGCTAGACGAGGTTGGAGGATGAGAGTCTTGGCAGTGACGTCCTTGGTTGGAAGATCAGGGTCTGGACGACCAGAGACACCCCTGACCAGTTACGTATTCAAAATGCATGATGGCGTTTAGGAAACTGGCAATGCACTTCGCCATGAGCAGCAGGTTGATTGATATTGGCGGGATATCACGTGATTGGTATGATGTCAGGGCGCGGAGCCGCATTTCAGGCTGGAATTTGCACCTCTGCAGTGCCTTCTTACGGCTTCATCGTGAGAATTCAAGATTTAGTTTGTCAAACGTATTTCTTTGGCGCTTAGCTCCACGGCCAAAAGCCGTCTACAGATTCAAGATTTGGGCATCATTCTGCGGTTTCCCACATGATTACACCCTGTTTTTTATAGTCTTTTAAAAACAGTGAATCTGCTCAGCTGCAGCCAGAAATTAATCCCACATTTTACCTCGTAACACCTAGTGTGTACTGAGTGCTTAGTTCGCCGGAGGAACTCCGGTTGGTTCGTTAGAGTGGGTTAATTTGAAGATAACGAGCTACAATATCCGCGATGCGTCCTCAATGATGTAGTAGTGCGATCGGACGGAAAACTCCATCGAGATTTTGCCGAATCATCCTGTGTGAACACTCTTGAACGGGGGGCTGCTGGGAACCTGTCTGCTCAGGGGTTTTCCGCTAATTACTTGATGATCAGGATTGCCGTTTTTAGGAAAATGCGACGGGAGAAGTTGTCTTACTCCACGTCTGGTCGATCAAGGCAAAGGAAGATCTTATCCCAGTGCAGTGATGATGAACCACATGAAGTCTTGTAACAAGTAGGCCCAAACTCACCTCATAACTTCCGTCATACAAGTTTGAAGGTTGAAGTGGTGACTGGTTAACGTTGGCTAGCTAGACCTGCCGACCAACAAAATTGAAGAAAAGGTGCTAATTGTCGCATATATAGGAGCATATACAGTCACAGTAAGTGAGTTTACACGCCAAGGGTGATCAACACCCAAAAGAATCCTTAAGCATGAACTCAATTTCTTACCACGATTGCACCTCACGCGACTAGCAATGATAACGGATACTGGTGGGGCGATCGATCTGCGATCGGACATACATATCGGGTAATGTCGATCCGAGAGTTGGCTCCCGATGATAGTTGTAAAACAAATATATTCCAAAGCACATACCAAGGCTTCATCTTCCAACCAACATCTCAAGGTATCGTTTGGTAGATATAAACGAAATCGTGATACCAGAGGAAGAGATGGCGGCAAACATCCTTGGTACCAGTGCATACCAACCAAACTGCATGCGAGGTATCAGCTCGCTTCTCTGTCTATCGATACATCACCGTCAGTACACATTCCCGAGACTTTACAAAAAGATCTCGCACTAGATGGCTCAATGAAATCGTGGCTACCCTCCGGAAACCATCTTAGCACCACTTTCTCCGTTTGAGAAGAAGTGGTGATAACGTGGCTATCCCGCACGGCGTGACCTGGTTTATATACATACTATCTGAAGGTTTCCCCGGATAGATGAATAGGTGTCTGCAATTATCGCCTACCGAGAGCCATGTACCCGAGGGTAAAATCGGACAGGACTAGGATGTTCGTTATGTTGTCCGTCGATATTCGGTATCATCTCCCTCAACTGCAGTAGGTCACGCAACATTAGCCAATGAACGCAAGCAGCAGTTCGAGATCCTTTATGTGTTTAAACGTTGCTGCAAACGCAGAGTAAAGTGAATGCGTTGTAAGTATATTTTCAGTTGATGCCGATTTTTTCTCCACTCACGAACTTGAAACCCACGTTGACGTCTGAGGTGTAACCTATCATTCGCAGAAGTTTAAAATACCACACCTCCGAAACTGGCATTACTCTACTTGCAACCCTATCTTACCGTATACTGTTAGTTGTACCGATAGTCTATCAGATTAGTTACGATGAAGGCAATTCATTTTCCTACTCGTCATTGGTTTCACTCGCATATGCTCCACGACGGGTTTAGAGATTTGCTTACGGTACGTAGCTTCCTCATTCTATCATTAGGTTTTGCTCAATCACTTGTATGGCTCGGATCCTCTGCATGCTGTCGTGTGACCTGTGAAGCGGAATGTCTCAAGTGATACAGGAGTAGATTATGCAGATAACAAACAGTCACAGCCCTGGAAGCCTTCCTATTGGTATTGCCGCCGGGCGCAACAAAACCCCGCAATCGTGAACTGTCCCGCTTATCATAAACGATCTTGCACTAAGCACGATTCACCAACATCTCCCACCGCCAACCGCCAGCCATGTCGGACCCGAGTCCAGAGGCCGTGCGTCTCGATATCTGCCCGTATGGGGATATGGAGATCGTTATAACTACGCCTTCCATTGACGTAACGTACCTTGTCTCCTCAATTCAGCTACGTTCTGGTTCCACCTACTTTCGGTCAATGCTAGGTCCACATTTCGCCGAGGGAGGTAGGCTCCGAAGCACCACACCAAATTCCCGCGATCCCGTCCTTCAAGTCACCGCCGAAGACGAGTTTGACCCAACCGCCCTCGCCACTGTTCTCTATGTTTTGCATGCCAAACCTCAATATATACCACGTACTGTTACTTCCGAAAATCTTCTCGACATCGCAATTGTCTGCAACTACTATGATTGTGCGCCGGCCATGCGGCCGTGGGATGATTTCTGGATCAAATCTGCCAGCGGCGTGTACCAACAACCAGGTTATGAATATTGGCTGTTTATATCATGGGTGTTTGGAGAAAGCAATATCTTTGAAAAGTTGACAAAGACTTTCTTGAGGAAGAGTGTTATTGAAGATGGAGAATTTGGGGTTATGGTGCAAGAAAAGCTTGTCAGAATGGATCCCCATCTACCTCAACCAATCATAGGTACGCCTGCTTCAAAAAGAAGAGACAATAGTGAACACTGACACAAACTTCTATAGCTGCTATGGCGGATTGGCGCACCAAGATTGGGGAAGAATTTACTAGCGAATGCAACAATTTGTACAAACAATACTACGAAGACACACCGATAAAATGCCTACAGCGACAGACCCACTGCGACAACCTTGTATTTGCGGCGATACATAAGTGCTTTGTATCCAGAAACTTGATTAATGCAGATGCTAAGCTTCAAGTACACTTGACACTAGATAGTTTACTCCAGGATTTCCAAATTACGATCAATGAGATCTCCAAGAGGGGAATTTTTAGTGTGAATATCGAGGGCGGGGTGCATTACCATTGCAATACTCTCAGCAACACTGTGCGAGCTTTGCAGTCAAAACTTAATAATATCCAGCCGCTTCACCTTCGGGACTATTCGGGGTATTACTCGGGACGAGAGTATAAGGATACATGGGATGACATATTTTTCAACGCGGGTGGCTCGGATTCCCCCTGGTACAAGCACCAGTGCCATGCCCTTCAGTGCCTTCACTTCATTATCTGTCCGGATGGAGACATGGATGTTGTCCTAAGAACGAACACTGTTGAAGCTACTTATCGGGTCTGTTCTCATCAACTGCGTGCCAGTTCTTCGGTCTTCCGTAATTCCATCTCTCCTGCGCGCGTTCGGGCAGTGCAGGAGTTAGGTGGCGGGCACCGCTTCCGGATAGCACTCAAGGTGGCTCACGATACTACCGCGCTGGCAGTAGTATTTTTTGTCGTACATGCTAGTGTGACTAGGCTCCCCGATATTATACCATTCGCCGGCCTTGTTGTTATTGCCGCCGTCTGCAACTATTACAACTGTGCCGCTGCGCTTGCGCCTTGGGACGGGATGTGGATAAGCCAGTTGAACTATGCTAACTCTAGATCCTGCTCGTTGGAATATCACGACTTGTTATTCGTTGCCTGGGTATTTGGACAAGAACAAATCTTTGGGGATTTGACCAAGTTATTTGCGCAAAAAGTGTTCATAAAAGATCTTGGAATTGTGGTTTCTGTAACCGACGACATGAAAGATGTGCAAAATTTTCACCACAGTCTGCCCCAGGCAGTTATAGGTGAGTTGGGCTTGCTACAAATTCTTTTGGATGCATGTGGCTAATAATATACAGCCTCAATGATTGAGCAGCGAACTAAAGCTGATAAAGCAATTGTCAAGGCTTGCGCCGAAATTTACCAGAAGTACGAAAGCGATGTATCGGCAAAATGTCAGAACCAACGGTGCGATCATAGTGTCTTTGCAGAACTCCATATGGGCTTCAAGAAAGCCGGGCTATTGGCGAAAGAATTCAACCACAATATTCCGCACGACGTTTCCATCAGCATAGTGGTGAGGGATCTCACCGAGCTTTTCAAGCAAACTGCAACGATAGTACAATCTTGCAGTTCCGGATCGGGATACCACTCTAAATGTCATAATTATACCTCTATGTCCGGTGAGGCCAAGGTGGTTGCGGATATACTCGAAAGCTTCAGCCCTCTTCGATTGGCATCGTTTGGTAAGAGCGCTGTAGGGGAGCCCACTGCCACTTGGGAGAACGTCTTAGCGAATAGTGGGAGTTAGTTCCATGCACCCGACTCCGACTGGCTTACTTATACTGTTGACCTAGCGCCTTGGTTCGGTGGTGGGTATGAAGGTGCCGTTGGCTTCGAGCGACCTTGTGGACTTTGACTAGCATTGTGAAGAAGTGGATGTGAGGTCCAATCTGCTTATATAATGGCCGAACATATAAGGTTCAATGTGACGCGGATATGGGTACATCGAAGATATTCGGAGGCGTTGGGTGATATAGGTCGGTGTAAGGAAATCACTCGTTTTGGTCGCATTTTTGGCGGATTGTTTATTGTCTTGGTATTATTGTTAATTAACTGTATCTAAGAGAAGTTTGCTATTTAAGTTCAAGAATTTCACTCTGTATGGTGGTGTACCCCTTAACCACTACAATTTGACGAACGATAACAGCTGTGGATTTTGTGCGATAGTTTACCGAACACCATCATGAAGATTGACCGTGGTTACGCAATAAAAGCGGCCGCACAGGAACAACAACGTTGTGCTGAGAATCAATCACCCAATACTTATAGTGAGGCTCTGTGAAGATCATATGAAATAACTGCGAAATGTCTGGCATGTTAAAGTTTAGCAGGAATACTTGAAGAAGTTTACATCCGTGAGCGGGGTCATTCTACTTCATTTTTACGTAGTGGCTTTGTTCAAAACTCTAACAGAACATGGTCATTAACGATATTCCATGATCCATAATTGCTCCATAATTCGAAACGGTGGATGTGTTCTCGAACCCACTGTCCTTCAATATCTCACTTCCCCACCCCCTCTTCAGGAAAAAATCCACCTGCCCAATACTCCTATAGGACTTCTAACTACGACATAGCCTTACGTTATCATGCAGCAGCCTACCCAGTCATTAGCTGCCTTGTGGGGCCTATCTTTGGCGTTGCGTTATTCGATGAAGTGAAATCGGCGTGGCAAATTTTAAGGAAGCCTACTCAGCGTGCGCGCAAATGCAAACCTATCCTCCTCCCCCGAAAATATTCTTCAACATCTTCATATCTACCCCCAAATCATCCATAAGACTCTGCATAATGAATTCCAGCTTCTGTCTTCCTTGTCGTTAATTCTAGCTTTATATCGTCGTCAGACACAAACAGTTGCTCTGACACGAGCCCTCACTTGTGTTCTGTGATAGTCACAGCCCGATAAAACCCCTGCTCATTGAGAAGCTTGCTACAACGCTAATTCCATGTGCCACCAAATATCAACAAGAATAAATCGCGTGGATGAGACATTTGCCTTCGGTCACTTTGTATAGGCAATGATACAACTCGCCCACAAACTGGGCTTCTGGCGTACCCTGTGTTCCTAAAAGGCCAGGCCAGCCCGGCCTGATCAGTGGGTAGCAGTGCCAGCCACCGGACTTTATGTAGCGTAGGTTTTTAATAGTGAGGCCGGGCCGGCGTGGTCTGCCGGCCGCTAAAAGCCTAAGACCGCTTAGGAACACTTGGTGTATCGTACAGAAATCTAGTTGCAGAGCACACTGCCTTGCTTGTGTAAGACTGGAGCAGTGTAGATGAGAAGTGTTGTAATGCTTCAAAGCAGAGTTCCTTCGCACTTGTGAATGTAATGCCGTCGTAGTCATCTGGATGTAGGAGTCGCTCGCGGTATCTGGGTTGTATTAGCCCTGCCAAAACCCAAACAACAAGCAGAAACAACGTGTATCTCTTACCTATGATGAAGAGTAGACAGGAAAGAAACCAGCCTTATGTCTTCGTCGTCGATGAACTCAGCTTGTAGATAATCTTCCTTGTACGCTCCTATACACATCCAAATAATTCTTCATCATTCCCGAAGAATCCGCGAGCATCATCTATCGTGATTTCGTCCTCCACCGGCGACGATTGGGCGGTTATTCTGAAAAAGTAACATAGATTAAAATCTTGAAGAAATGAATAGTGTTACCGAATGGTAAACTGACCTGACGCTCGATCGCGAATACATCCAAGAGAATGCCTCGTATTAGGCCCAGGTGAGCGTTCGTGAGAAGGTAAAGGTACTTCATCACATTTGTGTGAATGGTGAATCTAGGTTCTCCGACCATTCGTTGACAGAGTTCAATAACTTTGGAGAAACAAAGTGTTGGGGCATGAGACTACTAAGGGCTACGGTGTCAACGACACACCAAGATTGCTCCAATGTTATCAACCGAGTTAGGCACCCAACAGCTCTCCTTCTACTTCTCTGATCCAGGACAACCAATATCAACCATAGTATCTCCCGCTCATCTGATGTGTCGCCGGTACGAAAAAAACTCCTGCAGCTGCGCGAAGCTATTGCCACGCTCCGACGCACGTCGAAAGACCTCCGCCACCAGCTGCCAAACGCACCAATTCCTCAAACTCATCATCGTCTCCCGGTTTGTAACGATAACGTTTGATACAGTAGACTGATAGAAATATAGGCCCGGTTAGACTATACTGCACAATATCGGCGGGTCAGGCAGATATCTATAATCTGGCATCTCTTGGATTGACTATTCTAATCCCGGCATATACGTTGATCTATAATTAGCAGATTGACCACCGGACTGGCCTGTTATAGATACTGACTAGGCCCATCTAATTGGCCAGCTTCAGCTACAGATACCGTGCAGGAGCTGCTTGAATGCGACGTATCGAACAGGTGGCCGATCAAACCGCGCCAAATGTCGGAGGAATATATACCGGAGTCCCAGTGCCCTTCCAAGTGTTGTCAACTATATCGGATGAGATATTCCCTCAGCTAAGAAAGGTTCTTGAACTCAGTCCTTGGACCAAGAAATTTATGATGAAATCAAAATAGGTTAACGATGTTCTTCCCCCTTGCTAATTATTGCAATAGGAAGATGGAACCTGCGTATTACCAAACCAAATTAAACCTGAAGCTGAACGACATATCTACATCCCATGAAGTTCTTATCCAAGTCCCAGCTACCCCAGCTACTCCAGTTTAAGCCAGCGTCAAACCATCATGGTTTCTGTACCCAGGAAATTCATAATACGAACAACAAGAGGACGTCAGAACCCCAAAATGCTGGCGGTACTTCCCATGACAGGTATATAAGCAGAAGCAGCGCATTCAATATGAGTCGGCCGCTCTTACCTTTCGATTTCTTTATTGTCCTGATTAATCCGTGACAGCGTCTTCGGATGACCGGATTTCTAATTCTTGGTGGACAGAGTGACTACCCTCGAAGTGATGCTTCATATCCGTGGTATTCTAGCCTCGCCAGCAATGTGCGTAAGGGTTGGATATAAGCGGTGGGGGTGTCAAGACCGTTGAGAAGCTTCTCATTCACATGACCGGCTTGGAGAACTCGGCGCATCTCCCTGGGGGTGTTGTTGAATTCCTCAAGTCTCTGTACAAATAATCGGACAAAATTTTGAACTCTCCAGCTATTTTCAAGTACTATTCCACTTCCATAATCCCATCTCGAGAACGAACGACACCTAGGTAGTTTTGACTGCTCTGCGTTAGCGGCTCTGTTGGCAAAGATGGAAGGAAGTGGTCCTAGAGTACATGAAGAGAAGATGACTGTCGGCTAGCTAGGCAAGACTGGAAACGTTGGTGTCTATAGCACGGATGGTCTCTTGGTTGCCGGTAGTTGGGCAACAATTGGATGTAGGGTTGGGAGCGAAGCTCTCGGTTGAGTATGAAGATACTTAATTTAATTTGTACGGTTACAAAAAATACAAAAACATTAAGCATGGTGGCCGTGATCATCTGTGCACCCAAACTCTCCTTTCTAGACCGCACGATGGGCACCTGTCTTCGCTATTTTCTGCCCTGTCATTGAAGATACTCGATCAAACATCCGCAAAGCCAGAATAATAAAACGGTATTACGTGAATGATGTAATATTCTTTATCCGCCAGAAATAAAACGAAACGCATCCCCGGGCTCTCTGCACGTGGCAAAGACTCAACTCCACACTGCACTTCGTACATTCCTTACCCACCCACGTATCTCCCACTCACTCCACACCATGTCACCCCCTTCCGCCAACGCCGGCAACCTCGGCTCCAACCCCCGCCAAAAAATGACCTCGGGAACCCCACTCCCCCCTCCCCCACGTGCAAAAGACTTCCCAACAATCGACGTCCACCGCGCCCACATAAAATCGCACATGTGCGCAGCCTTCCGCTCCTTCGCCGCCCGCGGCTTTAACGAGGGCATGTCCGCCCACATCTCGGTCCGCGATCCCGAAAACCCAAATACATACTGGACGAACCCACTTGGCCGACACTTTGCGATGTCGCGGCCAAGCGATCTGGTTCTCGTCAACGAACACGGTGAGCCCGTCGACGGAAATAATGAAAAGCCTGTCAACGCTGCCGGGCACTTCATCCACTCTGCGGTTCACCGCGCAAGGCCTGAGGTTAGGCCGCGTACGCCTTACGGCAAAGTATGGAGCGCGCTAGGGAGGAGGTTGGATATGTTGAGTTAGGATAGCTGTATATTCCCTGGGGATGCGTTGGGGTGTATGACGATTTTGGGGGAGCAGTGATGAGTGATGAGGAAGGACAACGGCTTGCGGGGGGGCTGGGGGGTCCGGGGAAGGGGAAGGCACTCATTCTGAGGAATCATGGACTCATGAGTGTGGGGGGAACGGTGGACGAAGCCGCGTTTTTGTTTATTGGGCTGGAACAAGCGTGTCAGGTCTAGCTTACGGTCGAGGCGGCGCTGGCGGCAGGGAATTTGAAGAAGTTTGTGATTAATGATGAGACTGCAGCGACGACGCAGAAGGGGACGGCGGATCCGATATGCTCATACTACCTCAAGAGAAGACTGTTACTGATAAGAGATAGGAAAATCATTCTTGGGAATTCCAACCGGAGTACTAATACTAGTTGCAATTGGTGGGCGGAAGTTTTGAGAGGTTGTTGTGAATGCTTGTATGGAAGTGAAATACAATGTCAGGAGTGTCAGAGTGCAGATTTATACATATTATAGAATAGCGACCTTAAACCTAGACCACGAATCCTGCCGCAATTACCGTTCAGTAGCGCTTTTAGATATGCGACTTTATGAGATCTACATAAATATTTTTAGTGAGTGACTCGCTGTGATCGGCACCAATCGCCGCTGCCTAAACTTACTCTAACAACACCGTCCTCATACACCCACGTCCCCCCGCGACTAAACCTCCCAGTCCACGTCTCAATGCAAGCCCTTAACCGCTCCATCCTATTTTTGGTCGCCACTGCGTAAAGCCGGACTCTTCCTAGATCCCATGTGTGAGCTTGTACCATTCCCTCGAGTTTTTCAATGCGTTTGAGTAGTGAGGTGCATTGGGGGCAGCATCCAGGCATGGTGCGGTAGGGGCGGAAGAGGTGGGTGAGGGAGGGGGATATACATTGTGGGGGGTTCGACTTGGATGCGCGAAGCTCGTGTTGATGTGCACAGAGTGCTGAACGAGCGTGCCTGTGGAGCGCTAAGAGATATACTTATTCCCATTATGTTGCAACCGATGGGTAGCAGGTGTATGCAAGCATGTGCAAAATATACACATGTGGAAGTAATGTAGTATAACTACTATTTAACTCAATGCACATCATTTTAAATATGATAGCAATCCAGCATCAATGTGGCATCAATGTACCATCCAATGTGGTCTTCTGTGCTGCATTATTGTGAAATTGATCCCACATTCAAAACAATTGATATTGTTGCAAATCCTAAAATACCCCACAAGTTTAGCCAATGTATACATTTATAAAGAATTCAACATTAATACAGTATTAACTCGGCATCAATAAACGGGGCTTTTTTGGTACAGAAGTTATGACCAATCGGGTAAATCTCAACTGCGCCTCCAAGCCGAGGTACCGCCATAGAGGGTGCCGCTCGGTATAGAGTTCAACCTCAACTCGCCCCTTGGAACGCAGCAGTCGCCCGTGTCAGCCTCGCACACTACCTCATTCACCGATGCGATAACTTAGATGACTGACTACTGTTTATTTATACACCTCGGCGGCGAATAGGACCAGACGAATCTCAGAAGCGAAGACGGCGGCGAAGGCTAAGTGGGAGGCCGACAAATGCAGCAAACATTACGGCTACAGGCTGAAAGGCAAAGCTGGGAGCAAGAGACCCATCCCAATGAATAGTGTGAAGTCACTGGTAGCTAGGTTCTATCGACTGAAGTCCGGGCACGCGCCAGTGGGCACGTACTCGAAACGGTTCGGACACCGAGACGACGACAAATGCTGGTGGTGCGGCGGCGGAGGCAGGACGGTGGCCCAGACGCGGGAACACCTCTTCCGCCACTGCAGCCGATGGAAAGACCAGCAAAAAACGCTCTGGAAAGAGGTGGGGAAAGCAACGGGATGGAGAGCGGGTAGATGCCGACACGTGCAAGTCTCTGAGCTGCTCTACATGGAGAAGTGCGATAAAGCGTTGATGGACTTCCTGGCAGCCACTGATGTCGGGAAGTTCCCGCCCAAGCGAGTGGAGGAGTAAGAGCCGGCGGTCTCTCTTTTTGGGATTTCATCTCATTTCCTTTGTATCTTATCGATCGCTTCCTTAGATGAATGCTTTCTTTTGTCAGAAGGGGACGACGGGTAGCAGGAGTGGAGCTCCGCCATCTAGCCGGCCAGCCCGGAGGCGGAGGGGATTAAGGGGCTGTCATACTCTAAGTAGAGTGAATATAGTATGATTAAAACAAAAAAACAAAAACTACTGTTTATTAGTATTCGATATCACACAAGATAGAATCCAGCGTAGCTCTAACGAAGCCGCTCCAATGCACCACTTCAAAGAGCTTAACGAACAACTGCAGAAACGATTCCCACCGTCTGTCGAAAGTGTCCAGGGCGAAATATCTCGTCTCGCCGCAAGAGTCGCAAAGCAGAAAACGCTGCGCAAGGGGAACTGTTCCAGCATTGGAGCAAACTGGTCGAGCCAATCTTGAAATATGGAATGAGGAGCTTTGGGACAAGGAAGTTTGTAGGTGCTATCTTTTGGTCGGCGGTGCATTCTCTCAAGTTAGAGGTGAGCAAGAAGTCGCGCAAGTGGTATGTGCCCTTTCTCTACACCAATTATCTCATTGGTGAGTTTCTAACTGTGTTATAGCATTACATACCTCACCCCTTCCGGAACATACTCCAGAATCCGAATCAGTTCGTCTAATCAAACGAGAAGTCGTTCTAGGGCTTTTCGCTCGGTCCAAAGCACCTTTGCCGCACGAAACGGTGGCACTGCAGATGCTGAGGGACAATATTAGGTTGCTTATCGGCAGTGAGGGGTGGCAAGAGAAAGATGGAATCATGCTGTCCACAGCAAAGTTCGGGTTCTCCGAATCAGATTCAATTCCCGCCGTGCAGGACATATGTTCCGACCCATACGCCAAATTTTCCCGTTGGCCAACAGGTCAACCGATTGGCAAAGCGGTCGACCTTTTGGTATACAGGTTAATCTATTCTTCCTCTTGCCCCTGCACATGCCGTCCCCTTGTCACTCTTGCTGTATTTTGTCCTTGAACTGTTGTATTGGTTCTCTTTCTTGCACTCAGTCCTCTTGCACTCAGTCTGACAGCCGACCCAGCTCGCTCTGGACCCGGGATTCAATTTACCAATGTAATTTGTAAGTGGCGATAAATTTCCGCAATCATACTCATCAGCGTGACAGTATACTGAACACTGAACTTGATTCTTCTTGCAGCAGCAGTGACCAGTGCATACAGCCTTGCAATTACAAGATACAGTTACTCAATTGCTGGTTGATTCTGCCACTGCTGCAGCGTGGAGTGTAATCTGCCAATATAAATATTTAGTTGAACTCCTGACAGACCCCATATGAAAAACCTTCGTTAATCTGGGAGGAATCTGGAATGCCTGCGGTAAACACTGGGGTGCCAGTGGAAGTCAAGGTAGTCATTATTGTAGGCGAGGAAATTTTAGTGGAGTTAGAAGAGACACAATGATGGAGAAGTAGGATAGACACGATAATGAAGAAGTAGGGTGATGTAGAAGTTTAATAGTTGAAAAAAAAAGGTGCTTTACTGCACCTTCCTAACCTCCTCCCAGCCTCCTACTTGTCACCTCAGTCAGTTGGTGTATAAGTTGACCTATTCACCAAGCTGACAATTTGGCATATCGGTCGACCTGTTGGCCAACGGGAAAATTTGGCGTATGGGTCGGAACACATACATATCAATTTATTGTGGCTGACTGAAGACAAGTAAAGTAACCTTGAAACAAAGTGATAATCACCATCCATTTGATTTGGCATCACAATTACAACGAATTAAGCTAAGAAAAGCACAGATTGATATAATCGTCCAGGCTTCGGCCTTATTAGTCATAAGATTCAGCAACGGGTGTTGAAACTTAGAGGATTAGGGGTTAGCTTATACGTAGTTCTTCAGTTAAATCTCGAAATAATCTCAGGCCTAACGATTGCGAATACTAAATACACTCGCTAAGAGTGTGCGCCACCTGCTCCCGTTTCTAAACTCTCTAAGTCCTCATAAGGTCAAGAAAGACGCGGTCGTTCAAGATGCAAACGCTACAAGGTGTTAGTACCACGAGCATGCGATAACAAAACTAATCGAGTGACTGTAATCATAGTAAGTGACGTACCATACAACTAACCGTGAGCGTATAAAAATCGAAGGAGAAATGGGTGAATCCCTAAAATGGCCTTCTCACTGCAACCCACCAAGGTACGCATTCTCCGAAGTGCTAATACGGGAGTCTCATAAGTCGCCACTCGTTCCTCAGATATATTAAAATTTATGATACGGCCGGGCTCCGAGCGCACATCTAGCGACTGAATTTTGACTCTACCTCACCTGTGAAGCCCGTAAACTGCTGCGGCTGAGCAATTGAGATAATTGGTAACTATCATGAATTATCACCCCTCCAAAGTGCTGGTAACATCTGTCGTTTAGATTTGATTGAGCTATTCCCGTACATTCCTTGATTTGTCAAAAGTTTCGTTGGTGCCAGTGAGAGGGGATTGTGGAGTTCGATTGGCTCGAGCTTCATTCGGTTTGTGTTATCTGTTCGGGGAAAGCAAGCTCCAGAGTCATCGGCCAAAAATTAAGTACCTCAGTTGAAGCCTAATTAACTTCAGACTTGAGATCGGCTTGTTTTGACAATGAAGAAGAAGGTTGGTAACCTTACCTCCACTCTACGTCATTCCATATCGTCACCACCACTCTAGGTACCCCCATCCATTCTCTTCCCCCCTTTCCATCCCCCACATCTCAACTATGGTAACAACCCACAAATCCCAGTACCCTCTAAATGCCAGCACCCCAGGCATCACCCGCCTGTGGTCTGCAGGCGTCCTTACTACTGTTTCCCTGTACAGTCAACACAACCTTCCCTCACCACCTCAGCGCAAAGGCGCTGCCGGTGGCAAACTCCTAATCAAAACTACGCACCTTTCCAACTCCCCGCTTAGCATCGGCCGCATAGTAGAGAGCTTCCACGACGGGTACACGATAGGGGAGACCGTGATAGGACCATTCGGGTGGAGGGAGTATGTACTCCACGATATGGAGCACACTTCAACAGTGGGGAAAGTTTCGGAACGGGAGTGCCGGGATCTGCCGAGGTATTTGTCGTTGGCTACTGGAGGAGTGGAGGCGTGGGTTGGTGTTCGAGCTGCGGGGGGTGGTGATGGGGTCTTGATGGTTTCTGGTGCTGAAAAGGGCGTGGGGGTGTTAGCTGCCCAGATTGCGAGAGCGATGGGGTGGAAGGTGTGGGGGGTAGCGAAGGGGGTGGAAGGTGTGGCGGTCGCAAAAGACACCGGCGGTTGCGAGAGAGTGTGGCAGTTGCAAGATCTTGAGTGGAGGAGGGAGATGGAGATGGTGAATGTCGTCTTGGCATGTAGTGGGGATAAGGAGGTGTTGCGTGTGATGAAGAGGGGTGCGGTGGTGGTGGCATGTGGAGACAGTGATGTTGAATCTGAGACGAAGGGACTATTGGTGAGCTTTTTGTTCGGATAGTGGAGGAAATTACTAATGGGTAATAGGATGAGAGGGACGTTAGACTCGAGATTGTACGGGCAAGCGAGCTAACAGTGGAGCAGAGGGAGGAGGCGTTGGAGAAGTTGGAAAGATTGGCCGCCGAGGGAAAAATGCAAGTTGTGGTTGATGTGCGGAAGGGAAGATTTGAGGAAATACTGGAGATTATGAAAAGTGCAGGAGTGGGCGAGCTTATTGTCGAGTTTGTTGGGTGAGGATGTCAGAATTGCACCTAGTAACATTTCAAGTACTCGACCAGTGGTGGTGGGTGCCCAAGGCATCGCCGCTGAAGACGCCTGGGAATACTACGTACCACAGAAACTCCAAATTCAATTATGTTAAATAAATGATGATGCTATACAGGAAATAGTATTAACAAGAAATGTATGTCAAAGCTAAAGTTGCCTCGACGCAGCGCGGGGCTCCTATTTTTCTGCCGTGTAGAGCTTCGTGCATATAGAACTGTGCAATATGGAGACGTGCCCGCTCTGCAGCCAGCATGAGATAAACATAATAGACTGACCCTTAAATATTAGTCTTCGTCGTAGCGCTCCGCTTTCCGCCCAAATCCCCGGATCATCTTCAGTAATTATGCTCGGGTAGAAGTGAACAGGCGGAGATACGTTTGAAGGAGAGCCGGAGCTTTCGTAGGTCATCCTATCTACGTTAGTAACATTCACCAATTCCGATTCCGATAACGAAGATGGGTTCAGATGTGTGTCTGAACGGGAGAAATTACATACCCTAAACGCCATAGACGCTGTTATTTGCCGCTCAAACCGCTGTCGGGGTGAGCACACATGGCAGAAAGGATAGTCACAGGAAGTCTAGCTTTAACAATAAAATTACTACCAAATCCACTCAACCCCTTACCACGCTCTCCATCTCCCTACTTAAGCACACCAGTGAGTAAACGACACAGCTATGGTGTAATCGCATCATGTCTCCCTCCCTGGGCACCCTGACGAGCTAGTAACCCTTATAGAAGCAGCGGCGCATGCTACGGGGAAGCAAGTGCGACCTACGCGGAGCTCGACGAGCGGGTTACGGACTTAGAAAAGCAGGTGAAGAAGGGAATGCGTTGATGAAGTCGTAAGTTTGAAACTATCCAGTGCACGTGCATCAATGTTGTACGGTGTCCGGTGTCCTGAATCTCTCTATTGACCTAAACTCACTGACTCTCTCTAAGTCTAATTGACACGTACACAAGAACTAAAGTGATGCGGCTCCGCCGCGCACAACCCTAAACCAACCCACGTGATGACCGCACTCAAATCCGTCCCCACACTCCTCCAGGGCGGTATCACGACCGTAGTGCTAAACTCCAAAGAAAACAAAGATAGAGCTTGCCTGAAGCTCCTCCCAAACAATTAACCGTGCCTAAAGCTCCTCCGAAGCAATCAACCGTGCCTGGAGCTCCTCCGAAGCAATCAACCATGCCTGGAGCTCCTCCGAAACAATTATCCTCTCGCTCGATGCCTCTTTCCTGTAAACTTCACATCCAGCCGGAATAACCCTCCAATCTGGCGTGCCACGCCCACAAGATTTCCTCGACCTCGACCTCGACTTTGACCTCGACCTCGACCTTGACCTCGACCTTGACCTCGAGCACTGTCCTCTGCCGGCGATTTGTCGTATATCTTGATTCCGTAGCCATTGACTGGGACAATCCGCAACCCCCGATCCATCAGCCGCGATTGTGACAGCGAGTTGTGTGCTCCTTCGATATGCAAGACGTTTCTCACAACAACCTCATGGTTTCGGCGATATCCTGGCAGCCGAAGCCTCAATCGCACGTCTCCATATCCGATGGCCTTGCCTGCGACCCTTCCAGCAAAGTCGTGAATTTCCCGCTCATCTCTTTTGGCGTACTGCGTGTACCGTACGAACTCTTGCCGATCTCCGCAAATGTGAGAGGTGGTGGCACAATCTAAGTACCAGCTCTCCTTCGATGGGCTCTCTCTGTTCGTAACTGTCATCCAATAGTTCTCAATGGAGGTTGTCGTTGTCGTTGCCGCTGCCGCTGCCGCTGCCGCCGTCTCTGTCGGTGCTCCGCTCTCCAACGGTGCAGTGCTTGGACAATACCTCGCAATGTGCCCTATCTTATGGCATCTGTAGCATTCCTGAGTATGCCTGCGGCGATGCTTCTCACTCTCCGAACTACTACCATCACTCTCACTGCTGCTATCACGGGACTTCTGGGACTTCCGAGAGTGCTTTGAATTCCGCTTCTCATTCTTCGTCCGCAACTTTGAGAACATGGCTGCCACCTCCGAATCGTCGTCCTTTTGTAATCGCGCTTCGTGGGCTTTCATCTTCGTGACAATCTCCTCCGGTTTGTCGGCCATGGTGTCGATCTTATCGTACATCAACTGGGTGAAAAACCTCCAATCATCATTCTTAGGTATACCCTGCATCAGGTAATAGGTGTGCTCGCTCTTCGGCATTGTACCAATACCGGTACTTGAGCTATCGGTATCGGCGCAAAGATTGAAGTCATTCACATAACTCTGAATCTTCGATGCGTACTCCTGCACATTCTCGCAATTGCTCAACTTCACCGCTGACATCTCATCGCGCAAAGCCCACACATTGAGCTTCACCTTTGACTTGTAGTCCTCCTTCAGCTGATCCCACAGCGCCTTCGCGTCTTTCTGAACGCCATACTGCTGCTGCAATGACCTCTCCATCGCGAGGAGAATGGTCGACCGCGCGGTTCCGTGCTGCTTCTTCCATGATTTGAGCTCTGTCGCGTCTTCTGGTGCTTCCTCTGTACCATCGACAATGCCGAGAATCTGCTTCTGCTCCAAGAGTATTTCAACTTCCAAACTCCAGCTCTTGTAGTCCGTACCATCAAACTTCTTAATCAAGATCGCTGTCGATTCGGCCATCTTGTCGTCCGTACACGCGTCGAGTCTGTACTCCTCCGAGACCGTGTCGATGATGCCGCAATTCGAGTTGAGTTCGTCAAATCAGCGAAGTGCCCGGGCACATAACCTGTTGTACGGTGTCCGGTGTCCTGAATCTCTCTATTGACCTAAACTCACTGACTCTCTCTAAGTCTAATTGACACGTACACAAGAACTAAAGTGATGCGGCTCCGCCGCGCACAACCCTAAACCAACCCACGTGATGACCGCACTCAAATCCGTCCCCACAATCAATAGGTTTGACTTCTAACAGGTGATAGTATTATTCATATAAGCATATGGAATGTGTCTTTTTCGATTCTTATTGGTCAGAATTCTGTGGCTGAGTGGCTGAGTGGCTGATAGTGGCAAGTATAAACCACAAGAACTCAAATTAAAAACAACCCA
>Ga0307514_10001191_pt1 | contig 34893 bp, 34 predicted proteins | sample 16_EM_MG_FD_203088 | JGI IMG/M metagenome (GOLD analysis project Ga0307514, IMG submission 203088) | Populus trichocarpa ectomycorrhiza microbial communities from riparian zone in the Pacific Northwest, United States - 16_EM | ecosystem: Host-associated > Plants > Roots > Unclassified | place... | reverse complement strand
TCGAAGGGGGTTTGCCAGTACTGTGCATTTAAGGTTGGAGATGAGTTTTACAATAGTTGGGCTTTAGTAATAGGTGGAGAGATTTGAACATTTTCCTTGCGTTTGTAAATTTGGGTATTCTGTTTCTGACGAGCAGATATTTGAGTTTCGCAAGGAGGTAGAGGGGAGGATGGGTTCCTGGGTGGATTATGCGTGAGAAGGGAGAGGAGGGGGTGGATCGAATAAGTTCTATCTGAAAACTTTTTGTGAAGTCATTTGGATGATGTAATACCTTTCTGAGTTTTTGGTTTTTCCCACCCCGTGTATGTGTGTGGCTGCTAATATATCCGCAGTTGATCCCAGGGCAGACTTGTTCAGGGTAAATAATTATTGATTAAGGCCTACTTCATACCTGAGGGTAGTCCTGAGATATGAGCAGTGAGCAAGCAGCAAGACTATAGTGAGCTAGAAACTAAATTTAATATATCTAAAGGAAAGCAACGTAAGACGTAAGCAGGCCCATAAAATACATCAGAAAGAAAGAAAGGAAGACCGACACCAATGTGACATTAAGTAAAATACGCGGAAGCGCGCGTCTGAAGTTTGGTAATACTAGTGGACTAGAAATTAAGGGCAAATGTAAAGATCTACACCATAGCATGAACGACAGACTCATTCATCTGCCTGGACGACTGTGGTTGAGATTTCTCACTTTCAGATCTCACCGCTCCAAAGAGTGCAGAGAACCGCGGGAAGACCATCATACTCATGACTTTCGACCCAACACGGTATCCACCCGGCGTGGGTTTCTCGGCAGTTGGGGATGGTGGGGGTTGAGTAGTCCCACCCCTTCCTCCACCACTTCCTCCATCGCTTCCTCCACCACTTCCTCCACCACTTCCTCCACCACTTTCTCCGCCATCTCCTACTCCTCCGATTGCAGCACTGCTGATAGTACCGCTAAAAGAGTTGCTGCGGTAGTGCCTGTGCTTCCCTCTTGTGATTGGTCGGGGCGAGGAAATATCTGTCGTGACAGTACGGCGCAGGGAGAATGGTGGGGGGGTATATGCGAGTCCAGGGGAGGAGTAGGGTGAGGGAAGGCGTAATGGGGTAGGAGTTGGGGAGTGGGGGAGGGTGAAGGTGACTTGAGGCTGGGGGAGGGAGTGGCGGGTGGTAGGAGCAATAGGAGGGGTGGTTTGGAAGGGGAAGATGAAGGGGTGTTGGGTGATATGTTGCATGTTGTTGCTGAGATCTGCAAGTGGGCTACCTTCAGAGGAAAGTGTGAGGTCGGTGACGGTTGTCCCAGGGGTAGAGGCTGCTAGGGTGCCGCTAGACATATTCGAGGCAGAGAGGTATGCTGTGACTGATTCTCTGGCGGCAACAGGAGGAAGGTAGTCAGAAGAGTGTGATGAAGTGCTCGAGTTCCTCAGTGGGGTTTCCGCTTCTTGTTCCCTCTTGTCTGACTTGGTTGACTTTTGGGACTTCCCCGGCTTTGATGATCTGCCTGAAGTCTCTGATTTTGCTGACTTCCCCGACTTAACTGATTTGGAACGGATACTCGTGCTGTAGATTGATGATGCCGAGCAGCTACACGTACAGTTTTTCTCTTCTTTCTTGAGCTGCTGTATCAGTGCATCCATTGTAGGGACATGTGCACATTCGGATACACCAGAATTCGGCCCCTCTGTGTCTTGCCCAGCTAATGAGCTCGGAGGGGTATCAGCGAAAAAAGGGAATGTCTGACTACGAGCCAGGCCGAATGTATCATTTCTATCCAGCATGGTCATTGAGGATGTGGAGACCCGACGAGAGTCAGAAGGAGTTGTCACTCTCGACACAGGTGTAGGCTGAGCTAGTGTGGGTTTCGGAGATTGTAATCCCCTAGCCCATGGGGATGGGAATATGAAACCCGCCGCGGGGAGCCCTCGCACTGCCCCAGCGCGTGAGGACCCACCGGGACTCCCAAAGGTATCTGAGGAATTATTTTCGAGTAAGGTCGTGAGGGGCTGAGGAGGGAGCACATGCTGCAGTGTATCCTTCACAGAGGATTCCTCCTTTATCTCCTCATGAAGCTCAAGGTTGAAACCTTTCTCACTGGAATATAGGATCGAGCTCCCAGTCGTGGTACAACTACTCAAACTTTCGGCTGCAGAAGTGCGCATCTCAGAAATTTCGACAGCCAACCCTTCTGCTTTGGAGCTTGTAGCAGGAATCTTTGATGTTCTATCTGATACCGCCTGCACTGTTGCGGAAAAGCTACAGTGACTCCCAGTTCTTGAAACAACAATGCTCGGCCCGTCTTCACGCTCTTCTTCTGTGCTATCCCCAGCAGCTATCTCAGCATTGTCCTCGGAATCATGCCGCGAGTCACTGAGTGACACCAGACTTGGTTTAGAGCAATTAACCAACCCCGAGCTTCTGACACTTGACTGCCGGACAGCCGGGGTGAAGGAAGGGTTTCCGCCAAGCAGTGCGAGGGCTGCTGCTCGGCCTCCCCCAAACCCCATTGCGGATGGATCCGTGAATGCAGTTGAAACTGCCCTAGTGGAGGGTGTTGCGGTGCGAGGAAGGTCCGTCATACTTGAGCTATATGTTCCATAGGTATTCCTGTACACCTCAAGAGAATACATAGATTTCTTCATTGGGTCACCAGAATACAACGGAGCAACAGCATTCCCGGAGGAAGATCCTAGGCCACTCGTACCCCGACTGTGATTATAGTAGTTGTACGTTGATGGGGGGCGATGCGCTGAATAGGGGCCCCCCAGCACACTATTGTAGTGGCTACTCGCTGCTTGAGATCCTCGCAGGTAACCAATGCCACCAGTATATAGTTCAGTCAATCTCTCCAATCTGGTTGGGCCTCTGTCATTTTCTTCCTGAGCTCTGTGCCATGACTGGGTCGGTAATCTTATCGGGGGCGGAGGAGACAGTGGAGAAGGCACGTGAATCGCAGGAGACTCGGGTGCTGTCGTATACGTGATGCTACTGAGGTCCCCGCCGGGTACCCCATAAAAGGCATTTAACTGATGAATATTTAAAGGTGTCGGTACTGAGCGGCGATTTCCCGCTGCCAGTAACGGATATGGGTGATCGGTGATCTGGCGAGGAGGAAAATGCTTTGGACGAGTTGGTGGGTCTGGTAGCGGCGCACCGTCATCTAAAATTTCTGGGCTCCTCGGTTTGTCTGACCCTGATGTGGGAGTATGAATGGACGGGGAGCGAGTGACAGGGAGATCTGCGGGGACTGGTAAGGATTGGACTTGTGGTTCAACCTCCCATGTGGAAATGCCATGCAGGAAGGTTGATGGGGTTCTCTCCGGTCTATCCGGCTTGGGCGGCCGGTCAGGGATGGGAATTGGAGGTGTAGGCGGTGGTAATTCTGGGCTTTCATACACTGGGACTGCAGCAACTGGTCTCCCTGCTTCCTCACCTTGCCCTCCTTGTGCGGGCTTGCGACCGAAAAAGCTTCCGATAGATGTTCTGCTTGCCATTGCCATTGCCCGATTTGATCCTGACTTTCGTCTAAACTTGTCACGGAAACGTTGAGGCCCGTCAGAAGTACTGGCACGCTGGAGAGTTCTGCTTCGAATGCAATACATGAAAATCACTGACACTGACACTAGCACGGTGATAATACCACCTATAGCGACAACGAGGGCGATGACGTTGACGCCTGACCCTCCGGAACGAGGCTCTGAAGCAGTTGGCAGGGCCGTTGCACCAGCTGTATAATTCACACTCGTAGAAGTATGACGGGAGACAGAATGTGTTGTTTTCGGCTTCAGTGTGATAGTTGGAGTGAAACTCTTATCCACCAATAGCGTCACAAACAGTGATTCAGGTAGAGCAGGTGCAGAGCTTGGCTTTTGTGCTGTGAAGAAGATTGCAGGTCCTAAAATTGTTGAAGGGAGTGGTGTTATCATAGCCGTTGAGGAGCGATTGCCAGATACAGGGAATGACATAGGAGGCAGACTCAAAGTCGTACTTGTTGGTACTACCCCAGCGGCAGCCGATGTGCTCGTTAACCCATTAGTTGTTCGTTTCGTAGTCTGCATAAGCTCCTCTTGTGACGTGATCATGGGCAGAAGCTGAGCAGCTGGTTCAGTTTGCACCCCTGCGGCGAGGAAACGAGAATACTCCACAGTGCCGAGAACATATGTCGTTAATGGAATGGCGTCTGTAAACAGGCATATAATTTTAGTAAATATACTTTGGGGGGATAGATAGCCATACTCATTTTCTCGAAAAATATTGCTTCAACAATAGTCCCTGAATACCCCTCTCTTTAATTTCTTCAAATTTCGTAAAGGACAGAGGCGGATATAATCCTAAAAGAGTGACTGCCTCGCATGGGAACAATTCAGACAAAGGAGTGACTGACTTCTACCAGAAGGAAGCAGATGGTTGAATATCTGCTGAGAATCTGGCAGAGCTGAAGAACTAAAGAGAGAGTCCGTGGAGGCAATGCTGTAAAGAGGAACTTGAAGGAAATGGCAAGATGAAGAATGGCTTTGAGTCCCATGTTGGACATTGCAAGTGGTATGAGAATGTGACATAAGAATTCTCATGATACTGCCCGAAAGAATGAGACTGAGCAAGATTGGTATAAATGTTTTCACTTGACACCTTGGTATGTTGTTCAATCATCAATTTTATCTGCGTGGGTATAATATATGGGTATCATTTCTGCAATTCAGACCTAAGCAGACGGTTGAAATTTCCATGTTGAGGTAGGAATGGGCATGATTGCCAGTGGCTCAGCCAGCATCCGTAACAAATTCCAGCGTTGGGGAAGAATTCAGAGATCTCTGGACGCCCCTGAGCAACGGTGAGACCCCCGAGACTTGCACAGGGCGAGTGTTGAATGGAATATTTTATGTTTTTGACAACATAATGCGATGTACCTAAGCAGCCTTGGCAATAACCAGAGACTGGCACGTGACTGGCTGGCTACAGCTGAACCAACCCTCATTTCATCTGGCAACCTCACAAAAACCGTCATCTATTTCTAAATCATACTAACAAACCTATTGACAGCTTCCAGTCCTTTTGCCCCCTGCACAGTAATGTCTCTTCTGGAAGTCCTGTCTCACCCGATCGACCTCAGTAAGTACACAAGCCTGGCAGAGCACCAATCCCGTACGCCGTTGTCTTTCTATGATGCTCCCCCAATTCTCCACTTTCACGCGGAGAACTGCAAAATCCAAACAACAAATGACCTCCTTGCAGCCGAAGGGCCTCTACAGGCAGTCTTCGGCCCACCCCCCACTCACATCTTCAATTCACCACCAAAGATTCCTGTCCAGCTCAACTTCGAAGGGGTGCATGTGGTAGTTGCGTCTGAGTATGTCCTCTCCCGCCATGATCACTCCACCCTCCCTAAGAGTCGTGTTAGTTTAACTGTCAGCACTGTAGTGCCTTCCTTTTCTCCTCCCCAATAAGCAACAAGACTCTCGCGATACCCTACCCCCTCATCACTCTCCATGCAATCCAGCACTCACCATCCCTCTCCTCGCCTACATCGAAGCTTTTCAGTATCTACCTTCAAATCACCCCTGTGCCCTCGCCGGAGGATGACGAACTCTTGGAGCTCATTATTACTCCCCACCTCCCAATTCACAAATCATCCACAACACAAATCTTTGACAGCTCCAGCGCAATGGCAGTGGATACCACCCCCGGCTCCGAGGCCAACCACAGTCAAGAATCTCTGACAAAAGCAATGTTTGCCGCTCTTACCCGCTGCGCTGATCTCCACCCTACAAACAGCTCTGGAGCTATGGGTTTCTTCGATGACGAGGATGACGAAGATTATGACGGTACAGATGACGAGCAAGAGGATGCTATTGCATTCGAAGGACCAGTAGGTTATGGCGACGAGATGGATGTGGATCATGCATTCACCAGAATCAAGAAAAAGTCAAGCAAAGGGATAGGCAGTGCTGGCATGCTCGGGGATGGAGGATGGATAACAAGCGAGAATGTCCATCTCATGGAAAAAGTGAAGGTTGAGGGAGGTCTAGGGCCCGGCGCGGGCCGTGTCAGGCTAAGGGACGAGGAGGAGGAAGAGGATTCTGGACTCGCAAACGGAAATGGACACCTAAACGGGGGAATTGAGGTCAAATGGAGGAGGACAGGCTAGAGGGAGGCACCCAACACGTTAACTCACTGACATGGACGCGCACATTCATATACACATAGGCATAAGCCTCTTATCTCGGCAAAGAATGGCGTAATTCATCGGGTGGAGAATTACGGTGAGGGCTCAGTGTTTGATCTACGATATATATATATATATTACACTGGGTTGTGGATGATGTTGCCTCTGTGGTTTGGGGTCACGTGAGATACATCAGGATCTTCGACATCTTAGACAATAAACAGCCCGATTATGAGTATCAAATTCTCCCATGTGCCCGGATCGGAAGACGCATGCGTACGGAGTTCAGCTGAACCTCCCACACTTAATCCCCGCTCCCGGACGTCTGGTTGGCACAACACCTCAACCAAGGCTACGCTCTTACGTGACTATGTATCCACCTAGTTTTTAGGTAGTACATACAGTAGGTACCTATCTAGGTATGTGCGCCGAGCTGCTCACGCAGAGACACCAGGGTGCTAGACCAAAGCTAGTGAGATTTGGCCTGCACTATGTATTCATGCAGTGACGAAAATCATGAGCATTTGACTGGTATGTGTGTGGAGGTAGAACGTAAGAGCCACCTCGGCACCTATTTGTACTCTTACCAGGTACTTTAACGAATCTCTGGGATGGACAAAAGAAACAATGTGAACAACGCCTAGAGGCAGCAGCACGAGACCAAACGAGAGAGATGATACCAGCCCAAACCACACCAGACTGTACAACACCGTACAAAACTGTACAAAACCAAACCAAACCAAACCATCCGCCCAGGATATCAGAATAGAAAGAGGTATTTGTTATATAAACCAAACTGAAATGGTACAACATGCGATTTAGGGGTATTCCCGTTGTAAAAGAACTTAGCAAAATGTAAGCACGCAGGATGAAATCTGAGAATTGTAGCGAGCGTCATTACCAGAAGAGATAATAAAGGGAATAGAGATAAAAAACTTTTTGTTCCAAACCAAACGATTGATACAAAAAAACACCAATGCCACGCAGATGAAAACGCAGACCCAAAAGGAAGCTGGAGAATGAAAGATACTAAATTAAGGAATAAAAAAAATACAAAAAACCTCTTTAACTTGCATCAGGATTTGCAACAAATAACCTCACTCCGCTCATGGTTCGCGTTCGTGCCTCTCGCTCATCCACACTTCCACTTCTACGCAATTCAGAGGCAGGTGTCTGCACTTTCCGTACAACCAGGCCGGTTGGTAAAGGCCCTAAACCATCAGTCGCATTGCTGGGGCAACTGTTAGTCGATGCGGGCCCAGAAATGGTCCACCTAGCCCTAAGAGATGGATTCATGAAATAATCTGCAGATTGGCGACTAGTATTAGGGCCATCAATACCCCGTGGGGAGTATTGCAAGCTGGACTTTTCTGCAGGGTCCTCCTCTCCCTCCTCTGCAATTGACCCTGGAGCGGAATACGCTGACGAACCAGCAGATGATTTCGAACCAGTTGAATTGGTATGGCGGAGACCTTCAACACTCCGTCTACTTCGCTCGTGTTCTCTGGGGCCCTGACGGTGGGTTGAGTTGAAGCTAGCTCTGGGTGCTCTTCGGCTGCGACGTGTACCCATCTCTGTATCTTCGTCACTGCTGTCACCCATGACTTCGCTCGCGGACAAACGCGTCGGAACAGCGCCAACAATCAAGCTCCCTGGGTCCATAACGATCGTTTTACCACTTCCATGACTACTTCCTGACCGATCCTTTACCCATGCTTTTTTTCTCACAGTATGAACACCACCACCAACTCCCGTGGCTGTTAATATTTTGTTAGGTGTAGTCAGAGCGAGAGTCATGGATGGGGTCGCACCATGCCCAGAGATTCCACCGTATAAGCTAGAAGCAGGGCTATTGGAGCTACTGCCACCCAATCCGTGGTTATTAGTATCCTGTATAAATGATGAGCCTGTGATTTCCATTGTCGCACGGGCTTTGGCGGCGCGCTGAGCTGCCATGATCCGGGGATCTTCTGCTTGTGCGCGTTCGCACCACACTGTTGCCTTCTGCTTTCGTAGAGTTGCAACGTAGGCTTCTTGCGTGTAGTTGGCGATCACACTATGTGGGGAAACCGAACTCGATGTCGACCCGAATCGCCTAACAAGATCATGTGCATTGATATTTGTACTTATTGGGGCTTGTTGCAATTGGTACGTGGAAAATAACCCGTTTGGCGACCCCAATATCTGGTTGTGATTAGGATATAGCCTGTCGCTGCCGTATTGGCCATAGGAGTAGTGTGCATGCTGTGTGGTCGTCATCGGAGGCTGTTGAGGTGGAACATATCTGGGACTATTCATCATCAATATCGGCGATGGTTGTGGTTTCTTGAGAGGTATCGACTCAAGTTGATAAGTGCGATACGTTGCTGTGTCCACCATGGTTGGTGGGAAAAAAGTGGATTTTATCTCTACAGACGGGATACACAGGATCCTCGTACGCAAAAGCTGGGTGACAAAAAATCAAGTGGGATCCCCCTCGTATATGTACATTAACTATAGCAAGGGACCTGGTGGGGGAGCGATATCGTTCTTGCCTTAAAGCTACAACTGTCTGGGGCTGAATGTACCTCTCTGCAGAGGCCAATAACGCATTGTCAGCTTTCTGAGCACTTTTTTTTGCTAAGGTTGCTCCAATGGCTGAACGAGATATGTATGCAGATTGGAAAAAGAAAATCATTACCAACCAGAAGAACGATGTTAGCGAGATCAACATGGTGATGTTTTGTACAGTGGGTGCCAAGCCTTATAAACAAGACCAGTTAGCGATTAACTGACACCGAGACTCGTACGAATTGCAGTAGAGAACCAAATTGTGGATGTAGCTTGAAGGTGCAGCTTGAAGGTGCAAGGAATGCGTTGGGGAGATTGGGAAAGAGTGGTGGACTCGGTTTTCTTCCCTGGTGGCTGCCAATGGTACCTAAGTATGGGACATGGGAGCGGCACACATCCAGCCTTTATTCCCCAGTACCAGGAGAGAACAACGTCAACAGTCCTGATCTGCGGTGACCGCTTGCAGGTCGACGAGTGAGCAGCACGGAGTATCAAGTCAAGAAAAGGCCCACTTAACGAGAAAAAAAAAGAAAGCAGGGCAACTAACGCAAGGCCAAATGAAGTGTCCCAGTCACAACAAGCAGGAAATGGCTCGCTAGAAAATTGGTCGTAGAAATGTGAACAAAGCGGGTTCTACCACAAATGCAAATGTAGAATGTCAATATTTTGACCCCTGGAACAGGGCCCCATGCTTCCGGAATATGTATAGCTAAAATCCAAGATTCTAGTTGGAATGAACCTGACCCCTCGCAGCAGTCTGGAACCAACTGGAGAACAATAACTCCCTACTTAGCAATGCAAGCGTATTTGCAACCCTGACCATCTAAACTTTTCACTAGGCCCTCATAGTTCTGATGATCTCCGTAACTCTGCAACATTGCCTTGGCAGTGCAAGAACAGAAGAACAGGTAATGCGTTAGCCCTGCTGGGTATGGATGGTACCAGCACCTAGATTATCGCATATTGAAGCAGATGAGCTTCGGGAAACCAGGCTATCATAGGAAGATGCATGCATGGGTCCAAGGAGGGGTAAGAGGGGCAGTGAAGTTACGTAGTCTGGTTGGGGTTAGGGTTGGTTTCTTTGATTCGCAAAATCTGAACCATTTGCCCTGTCAAAATTTGCCTGAACACAAGAGATGTTTAGCCTTATTAATCTCGCACCTTAAGTATGCCTGATATGCTGGTTGCACAACCTCTCGTAGAGGTCAAATAACCAGACGAGTGTTCAGCTACATCATGACCATCCGAAAACAGACATGAAAACGTACTATGTAAGTACTAATGCCCGATACCGGCAGAATGCATGCAGGACAGTTAATTTCTTTGCCCTTCTCCGTTTGGAAACCTCGTATACTATATGTACTCTAACACTAAACATACTATAGCATGGACTGGAAAATGGTCGGACATGACTATGATTGTACCGCAACATGTCTCGCCCAATCATCCGACAGAGTATATAAGCCTTTTTTTTTGAAATCATTAATCGTATTCACGAGAGTAAGCCTTTCATGTAGAGAATATGCCAAAACTCTCTACGAGAGGCCAGACTATGCCCAAACATATGCCAATCACCACAGGTGTTTCTTTAGCTCCTAAATGCCACCTATGGCTATATTCAAATCTCCAGTGTACTCTGGTGGTTAGCGTGGTCGATATCTGAAGTACGGTGGATCAATAATAACACAGCATGTGCCTGCAGCCCAAGTTATCAAGGGCCATTTGTAGCGAAGTCTTTTGCCTAGTAAGTACTCTGAAGCGTGACAATGGTATAGCTCATCATATAAGAGCCTCCCCATAACTTATTGCGAATTTAACTTCTTTTTTTTTTGAACAGTACGTCCTCAGGACCAAACCCATGCTCCTTCGCTGTTAGGAAATCAGTCAGTGTTAGATTCATTAGCCACTGACTGACGTGCGGATATATACGAGAAGTGTGGCGTCACTAGCCTCGTCTCCAGTTTGATTTCTGCCAAGACAATTAGGATTTTCGAAACTAGATGGCGTCACCAAGTGTCGCAGGAACCCCGTTCGAATTGTAGTCAATGATGCTTCCATCGACCCGTGATACCGGAGATATGCCTGCTTAGGAGCACGGCTGGGACTGGTAGAACCTGTAATGAATGGCAACTCGGATGATCCACGTTGCCAATCTATATGCATCCACGGAAGGTGGGTAGTTCAGGGTAAGCCAAGCAATGCAGAGCTGTCTCTTCACAGAGTACCGAAAATGCCGCACTTGGGAAATCATATAAAAATCCAAATTACAGCGAGAAGGTGCTTATACTCCTTAAGCTAGAGAACCAGTAACTTTGTACAGCTTTCCTAGTGTCTGAAATAAGAGACTTAGACCCCCTACGCGGGCAGTTTGCAGGTTTGGGTACGACAAATACGCTAGTACTGTCTTAGTGTATGATACTCTACTTCCATCACGTGTTTGGATTATTGATAACCGAAAACATATTGCGAGTCTAAATAAACAGGCATGGATAATACGGTTCATGTAATGTGGAGTTTGAGGAAACTGAAATGTATTAGATACATGCGTACACCACACGGGTATAAGGAAAAGAGGTTGCTAGCCTGGGGTACCTATTGTATTTGGTGAATATGCAGGGGGTAAATTTGCTATGCCAGTAATCACTTTTTGCTTGTACCTGTGGAAATGGCTAATATTCTCGTACCTCAGCACAAAGCTTCTAATACAATGGCCAAAAACGTGGGGGGTCACGTGCAAGACACGTTATGAACTTTTCAGCCCTACATATTGAGTACATAAATCACCGACCTCCTACCACTCGAACCCCAGTGCAATTTTTTTCTTTGAATACAGTAATATTTGCTTTCCTGTCTGACTGTGTTTCATCAGCAACCGTGTAAAATGCCCCAGCGTGTATGTACAGCTTGGTGGAAAAAAAACTCATACCCCACCAAGCAAAAACTCATACAAAAACTCATACAAGGGTATGAGTTTTTTTGCCACCAAGCTGTATTCTTTAACTACTAGACTTGCTAGCGGTGGGCTGCTTTTGGGCTTTCATTAATCCGTTGGTTCAAGCAGTACTAATAATTCAGGTACCACTCATTCCACCTGGGCTGAGTATTGGGGTCCACGCACACAATACGGCGAGCTGCTGTGCAACCAGACAAGCTGCTGTGTCATTTTCCCATCAAGCCCCAATATTCAGAAACGGCAGAGCCCATGTGCAGGAAATTAAGGTGCAGGAGGGAAAAGAGAAAATCGCGAGCAAAGAAAAGAAAATCACGAAAATGCATTATTGAAAATCACGAGGCTTAAAAAGATGGATGAAGGTTAATGAAGACAATGTAAGAGGAAAGCTTGGTAAGGATATAATATAAAGATACGAGCGAGTAACCCAGAAATAATATATATATCAACAAGAATAAACGACAGAAAACATGTCTCCAAGAAAGGACAAATGCCACCAAACGTTCTAAGAGAAATATCTATCAAATGTTAAAACCCTGCCCGCCTCCTAAACTGGGTCCCTAGTACCCTATGCCTGTCCCCCTAGATCTAATTGAATATTCTGTCATATTACTGAGATGACCCCTCGAAGTGCCTTCACTCGCTTGACCTTCGTCTTCTGAAGCGTGACTGCTATCATCATCGTCGTCGTCTTCATCTTCTTCATCATCCGTGTTTACTCTCCCCGACTCCGGCCTACTCTTTCTCCTCTCAAAATCCTGTGTATGCGCTCTAGCGAGTGCCGAACCCATGGCGCTCAGTGCCCTCATTGTCGGTGTTCCAACCTCAGATTCCCTGCACTGGATCGCTGAAGTAGGTCGGCCACGATATCTGAACCCTGGAATGGGTGTAGGTTGTCCCTCAAGGTCAGATTGATCCCTAACTATTGTTGAAGTAGGTCGCTGTTGAGAAGTAGAGTTTGCAGTAAGGGTGGCAGCACCAAAGCCAGAAGCGCTTGGGGTCGTACTAGGGGCCTGGGGTTCTTTCCCAGGACTGACTGTGGACTGCGGTAATGAGGTAGAGCATTGAATATTGGGATCCTCTTCCACACGACTTGGCAGTAGAGAGGATGTTTGTGTTGGAGGAGAGAGCTCGTAAGGTAGAGGAACCTCGCGGTAAGCACGGAAGGTTGCAACGCTGATACCTCAAGATTAGCTATTAGCCTGAGGGAAGATAGGGGCATTGTATCTCACTTGGTACAATGTTCGTTCTCCATCCTGAAATAGGCCCAAATCCACCTGCGGAAAACCTCAGACAGACTTATCAGGAAACTCACTGATGTAGAGTGCTGAATATTACGAGCGAATATAACATAGAATATCCAGTTAAACCGTAGAAGTGAATCAACCATCATAGCTATGTAGTAAATGATAGGTCGCTTGAATGCCATCTCTTGACGCAAAAATGGCCATGCGGCATAAGGATTAAGAAGACCTATTATGATTAGCCAACTACTCCATCAGTGATATCTGAATTACTCACTCCAATCCATTGCAATATCCCATGTAGCTGTTTGAAATACAGATATTTAGTATGTGCTCGTATATCCGGGTAAGAGAGTAGTTACTTACAGCAATAAACAGCATTGACTGTTCCAAATGCAATGAAAAGCGCCTTTGACTCCTCGGTTTTTCCAATTCTCCACAAGCTCAAGGATACAAAGTACATAATTGTACAAGCATATTTTCCGGCGTTTGCAAGGTGGGGAAAAGCGTTTCCCGTATCGCGGTAACGGCGAAGGCACTGCAGAAATCGCCAAATTCCTGGAAGACAAGAAAAGAAACCCAAAAGCCGAGAGTGGGACGAGTTGCATTTACCAGGCGTATCCCAATTGCCATTATAAAGACAGGAGATAAGAGCAATATTCTACAGCTTGTTAGCTCCTCAAGATAATACGCGATGCCTAATGTGGGGGACATACACCGACAGTATATGTAAGTGAGCAATACATATCACCAAGCCAGAAATCTCGAAATTCGACAGGGTATAATCCAGAAAGCAAAAGACGCCACTATTGACTGATTAATATCTAGGGAGGGCCCTGGGGAAGCATTACTTACATGTGAATACACAAACCATCGCCGCGATCGATGATATAGAATCGGGAAGGGGGCAAATACGATTCCAAGACAAAGTGCAAGGAAGATAATCGGATAATGAATGTAATGGATGTTGTTTGGCCAGTAGTTCTCAAAATTGAGCCAAAAGATGAGACACATGAGGAACCAGAGTAACGCGGGTAGCTAGGACTGTCAGCGTATCCCTGAACTTCTAGATATGGGCCTACGAACCTCGGCCAATTGGTGGTAGTCGAGGTTATGCCTTGTATCAAATTCAAAACAAAACACATAATTTATCTTGTTCTTCACCCAACTTTGGCAATTAAGGGTAAATAAAAGCATGGAGAATAATGCGAGAAAGAAACCTGCCCATATCTAAAGAGAAGTTAGTTACCGTAGCAGCTAAGGAGGGCATATAGTTTTCACCTGCAGAAGGTATGAGCTCTGGTCAGCGATTACTGGATCTAGGGCTGATTCCAGCCCCGCAACCATTCCCTGAATCATTGCGAAGACACCCAAGCCAAGTAGAATGCCGCTTCTGAAAGTGCTGCCGTAAAACTCACGACTTTTCTCCCTAGTCCGCAATCTTTCGACAGCATGCTTTCTGTCTCCCCTTTCGAAGTATCGCGAGAATAGGTCCTCTGTTTGATGGATGAGAGTTTCCAAGACGTCACTAGACCCGAAATAGGATTTGCTGATCTTCTCGGTCGTGAACCTTTTCGAAGTGCGAAGGCCTGTTGCCTTATCAAACTTCTTGATTATTTTCCTCAGGCCTTCTTGGTTTTGATGACAGTATAACTTTAGAAGCTCCAATCCGCGGTAGTATTCGATCATTGCTACTTTTAGCTTCCGTTTGGCCACACGATATGTGATCTCATTCATAGGCTTCCGATGGACTGCGTAATCCCGCAGGCCAGGGGTCATTTGCCTGAAAAATGCCCGATGTTCATGAGTATTGGGACGGATGCTCTCTCGGTTTGAGGTGAAACCGGCTGGAGAATGCCCTCCGAGGCCTGTGAGAGGCTGAGAAGTAGCAGGGCCTATCCGGGGTAGCACTGGGGTTTTCCTTCTATCGGTAGGTGAAGGCACGGGGACAAATGAGTCCCCCACGGGATTCCAGCTATGGCTGGACTTGTGTTTTTGTCCATTCATGCCTCCGTTATGTTTATGTCCTCCAATGTTTGAAGGATGTGCCCTTGTCGCTGTTCTCATTTCTGCTGACCTCATGTCCCTCATGATAGGCAGCTGTTCACGTAATTCCTCCAGTCTGCGAGCTGCTTCGTCCTCCTTTATCCTATAAAACGTATCAATCTTTCTAAGCTCGGCTTCCAGCCAACGAAAAAAATCCTCAATGGCTTCCTCCCGTATGTCATCCACTTTCCCCTCCATCGCTGCTCCCGGTATTCTCACTATGGAGGCGCGCCTCAACGATGCGGGACGCGAGTTTGCCATTGAGAATGATGTAAGACCCTTGTTTTTGTGAAAAGAGAACAGTTTCCTCTTTGTAATGGATATATCAGGCCCGCCAGGAATATGCCTGATTTTGCCTGACCTGGCTTCATGCTCACCATTGTTAAGGTACAGTGGTTGCATTGGTTCTGGCAACTGTAGGGATGGGGGTGGGACGGGTACTCCAGATGTACCCTCCGATGGTGAGGAGATGGTTCCATACTGTGTTGTTGACAGTGCATCATGTACTTGACCGGTGGGCGATGATTTCAGCTGCCTGGCTGCTCCAGCGAGAGGAGTATCAATTCCTCCTGAGGGATCCTCTGTTGGTGAGAACTCGGCCACCGTGGAGATTGGGTATGTCGGTGCGGTGCTGAAAAGCGAAGGTATCCATTTGAACCTGGAATTGGGGCCTCCCTTCCCCTTGGACTTTGCTGGCAATGCACTGGGCTCTATCGTAGCACGGTTCAGTAGCGTGTTGATGTAGAGGCTGTTGACGGCGGGTGAAGCCTCGGCGTACTTAATGACTTTCGCGACATCCTTTATTCTCTTCTTCCCGCCCTATAGTTACACATCATCCCCGTCAGCGCCTAGCTATTCCCACTGCCGAAGGTGCACCGTACTTTGTAATCGATATATTTGACTCTCCACTCTGGGACGATATTCTCCTCCAGACCCCTGCACCAATTAGCATTCAGAGCCTGTCAGTGCGGATCGGAGCAGAACCTTCACTCACTTGGCAAACTTCATTTTGTAGAACCAGATTGTAATGTCTCCACGACAGCATAGACCGATTATATTCCGAGGCTAGTATCTGGAGCCTATAGGTTGAATGCCGGGAGTCCGCAGGCACATAGCAGCAGCCTAAGGCTGCAAGCGAGTGTCAGTACTTGGTACCTATGGACAACCAGACTCTCGGTATGCGATCTGAAAAAGACTCGGAAAGCACCTACTGCCAGTACCGGAAGCCCAGAGGGATGGCAAACCGGAGGGATCTGGTGCTTAAGAGCGCGAGGTTGCAATGACAATACGAATGCCTCCGTAGACAGACACTGAAGTGGGGACGACGAACTTTGTTTAGTGAGGCTGGCTGGGATTTCTGTGAGCTTCACTGAACAGTGGATTGCACGGAGACTGTGGGCTGCTGACTCGGTGAAGAGTGCAATGGCAATGGAATGCTCACTCGTCTTTGGTTGCACAACCCTCGCGCAAAGCGGCACGGCATCAGATCCCTGGAAGACTCGACGATTGGGGTTCCCATGAAGAGGGGAAGCTCCAGTTTTGGCGATTAATCTGGGGCAAGTTTGCAAGTGGTAGGTACTTCGCAGTTACCAGACTTTCCCGCTGCTGCACGGCAGTGGGGCGCATTTGTGACTTACCTCTGCTGTCGTGCCTTAGCGGCACAATTTTATTTAATTGTCTTGGCAGCGCAGAGAGTCGGGTACGAGAACGCTACTGCTGCATGATTGCGAGGCATAACTGCCGCATTGCTGCAGCGACGCAATGCTACTCCTATATAGTCTGGCTGGCACGACCCCATGATACTAATTGGCAACTAACTAGGTAGTCTGGTTGTATACCCCCCTTCCCTTCTTCAATAGAACGCCCCTCTAAAACCGTTTTAACCTCAACTCAAGCACCTACAACGGTATGTCTTGGGAGGCGCTTGCTGTGAAAAGGTTCGTTGGTTTGGACACATCCTGACTACGTACTGTGGAGATGCCGTTCTATCTGAGAGGGGGGGCGTTAATTTCCAATTACTAGCTACGGTAGCTGGCTAGCTCGCTTTGCTTCCTGACACTGTCATATGGACAGGGAGGTCAGATTGGCAATTTAGCAAAGATACCGTGGTGCCGCTTTAACGGCACTGTCACTTGAGCTTATATAGGTATATGATAGTAGGTACAGTAGGTACGGTAGGTTAGTATGTATACCGTAGGTATATATATATATACATACATGTCCCTACACACACCAAAAATAAATTGGTCTGAGCACGAGAACGTATTCCAACCTCGATACCTACCTATCAATTTTCTGCAGATTAGTTGTAGCCTTCCCCTCCCAAGTTGAGGGGCTCTTTGGCTAGTTGCAGTACGACCCCTCCCGGCGCGGCTCAAATCTACTATCATACTCTCTATCAAGAGGCTTGTGCCAACCAGGCTACTATCATACCTACTGTACTGTTTAAGGTGTAGCTACCCTACATACAGGGGGTAGACTGGCTGCTGGTTGCTGGTTGCTGGCTGCTGGTTGCTAGTACAGTTGCACATAAAGTACCTAGGTACAACACACGAAACGTTCACCAACTTCATAGATGGAATTCACAGACTAGGTACATAAATCAGTAGTCAGTAAGAATTGAAAGGCCAGAAGTGGAACCCATGAAGAAAGTATATAATCTATTTGGTTCGCAAGCCTGCTTACTTGTGCATACCAAAGGTCCATGCCAAGACTGAGCTAAGAACATCTGGTGCGAGACTGTACTGATAGAGACCAAAAGATGAATGTACTACAGTGGAGCGGGTAAGGGTGCTAGAAATGGGTGCCCAGGGGTTTTCTCAGCGGTATTAGCAGGCAGTTAGAGATTCCGAGAACCACAGTGCGGCGAATCATTAAAACATGGAAGACAGGCCAGAAACTTCAGCCCATACCACGCATCGGTCGATCAAAAATTCTCAACCCAAGGGCTCTGGGATCATCTCTAGCAAAAACCACAGGGCGGGTTCTGAGGGCTAGTGGGGCATAAACCATTTATTTCAGGTGACCATTTCGCAATGGGAAAAGCGTATTTTTACGTATTGGAATTACTTCGGGATTTGTTTTCACATACCAATAATTACTAGGTACTAACTGCATTAGGACAACGCCCACGTGTCCGTCGACCACCAATGCTGGGGAGCAGTGGGATATAGTTGCCCCTCACCTTTGGTGGCTATTCGTAAGGGAACAGTTGATGAGAAAACCAGTGATAAGGATCGCTTGGGGCTTAACTCAATACAATATTGTGAGGAAGTGCTAGGACCGTACCTCTTCCACTCATGAGGAAGATCTCATCTAGGAAAAATTTGGAGGATTGGAGCTCCAAGTCATACCTCGAAGTATACTCGGGCCTATTGACTCCACATGGAATTCACAGATTACTATGGCCAGCAAGACCTTAATCTCATTGAGAATGTTTGGGCTTTGTTGAAGAATCGCCTTCGCCGGCAGTGGAGGAACCCCTACAAGCGCCCTCATAATGAACGGGAGCTTACTCCGTATCGTAGCTGCGCAAGCAAGATGCCTATTCGTGTTTTAACTGTAATTCGTCGTGGAGGTCGGTCTACTCACGAGGTTATGTATGTAGTTATCGGTTCTTAATTCAAGTTTTTCATGTTCTACGGTCGCTTGTGCAATCACCCCTAGTAGCAACAGATCCCTAATGTAGAGCGTATTAGTGTTTCTTTAGATGTGCACGCCGCATGAGGAATTTGGGCACGTTACACGTTCCCCACTCTATTTTAGCTCCCAAAAGCAAGATATCGAGCACGTGCACCATTGGAGGATTATAAATGCGGGGATTGAAATAAATCGGTCTGGGCACGAGACCTCACTGCGTTCGGAGTACAGGGGCTTGGGATAAGACTATATAGGCACGAGAACCGTTTGGGAAGTCTCTTCCGTTTAAATCGCAGCGAATAAGCTAGAGTGGCAGGAACGAGAACATTTAGGTATGCAAATAACTCCCGTATGTTTGCTCTTGACTCCAAGCATGGTAATGACCAAATATTTTTCCCAACTTGGAGTTTCCCAGGTGCCCTGATAGATACTTCGTTTTTCGATTGATGCAATCAATTACAAGGATAGTCTACACAGGCTTAATTGTCTTGGCGACAGCGCAGGTATAGAGTCTGGGCACGAGAACAGCTAAATGTGATTAATCTTCGCTGGCACACACAAAATAATTATGAGACAGATAAAAAGAACCTTGGAACGAGATCAGCTTGATCTCAACCACACTACTCAAAGGCAAAGTTATATTGAGCAACTGTTGCACCCACTATGATGCGATTTACTACCACACAAAAATTAATCTGTCTAGGCACGAGAACACCCACTATGTTATATTCGTACTCGGTATCAAATTCTTGGTCTACCCAAACCCTGAACTGTGGCAGGACTGTAGTCCAGAAGGACTGTGAAATACATCGTGTTGTGGGAGCCATTGCCATACCTGTGTACAAGTGCACGTGCCCCTTGCTATAGTTAGTCGATATGGTCTTGGATATAAACGAAACTTCTGCTCCTCCGTTGCGGGTCAAGAAAAAAGTTCATGTTGCAGGAGCAGGTGTGATGAAATTGACGAAGCCACTAATCAACCAGGTAGGTAATGAGACAGCAAATAAATCGGTCTGGGCATGAGAACCAACCCCAAGAGAAGCAATCAGCATTATTTGCTTTTTTAGCTGTTAATGTAAGTAGGAGTGTATATACGGATACGACCAAAGTAACTACATTTTACGTGATCTCGTTCCCAGACTCTTAGGTTATCTGCGCTAAAGCTATCTTCGGCTAAGAATTTTACGCACAGAACGACACGCTGCTTAAACGTCCTGCCTCCCAAACCTAAAGGAACCCCAAGCTGCCTTCGGCTCCACCATGCCCCCACTTAAGCCTGTGTACCCTTCCACCGCCACGCCCACTAACTCGGCCATCACCCCCTAGAAACAAATACATGGAACAATCAAAGGGGTTCGTAACGTCATCGCCCCCTCACAGGTCGAGAGCGAAAAACAAGTCTATGACATAGTCTCCATCGGGGTCCTTCACCCTCTTCAACCACAACAATCCATATCCTCCCACTTCCCCCACCTCCTCCCAATCCCCTCCCCATGTATGCAAACCGGTGCCACATGCTCCACATACCTCCCGCATTTCTGGCACTCGGGGTCATGGAATCATCCAACTTGTGTTGCCAGGCTTGTTCATGGTGCGACAGTGGACATCGTTCACCCGAGCTTTCCAGTTCCACCGCACCACCCTTCCCATTCCCGCCTTCCGCTCTTTCTCTCTTCCAGCTCTGTCGGAACCCCCACTCTGTGGTCACCCTCTCCACCCTCTCCCCCTCCTCACCTAGCTAGTTACCTACTGTAGGTATCCAGGGTTGCATGCAATGAATACGCTTACATATGCCAGATTGATGCCAGCATACCCACGTATATGCTTCCAGGACCAATATCCTGCCACATGTTAAGTAAGGATGTTTGTTCGTCACCTGTATCTGTGTATATGCGGCAGCCCAGCCGAGACGTTTTCTTTTTTTTTGGTCTATGCGCCTATGGGGCTAGTCTGGTTGGCACATTGCTGCTGTTATATTCCCTGTATGTAGTTGGGGATCGGAGAAAGTATACACCATCATATCGACTGCCAATTGCCTAAATGGTAGAGCTGGTCATTGTCTGCAGTCGGATGGGGGGACAGTGAATGCCTAGCATACCTGCAATTTTCTAGAGCTGAAATCACTGTGATACTGATATAATTGGGAGGATTGTGATACCCATTATTATTATTATACAAGATGGCAATATAAACAACTGAAATTTCGATGCTACGCAAATATGCTTTATATACATTTGTTGTCTCTAGTACATATCAAAGATACGTTCGAACGTACTCTACATTATGTACGATCCCAGCAAATCACATGATATACCCCGTAGTCGGGTTGCTGTGGTTACAAGGAAATTGACAGGGGTATAAAACCGGTACGTATATTTTACGACTGTTCGTTGTGGTTGTGTTGCTGTGGTACGGAGTACGGTATTAGTATCTCAAACTGCGTAATGATCGGCACCCACGTGATGATTGTGACGATCGATGTGGGTTCCTCCGCCATGAACAGTTCTGCCCGCAAATGCATCCAATATCTCAACACTGAAAACCATGAATATAGGCTAAAAGCACTCGGAAAACTCAAATTTCATATCTCCAGCCCACCCCAATTTACCCTGAGCCCTCTACACCTCTCGCAAGCTCAAGACCTCCTACAGCTCCCCTCTACCACGACCATCCCTCCCACCATGACTACCACTACTACGATGACCACTACTAGCAGCGATAGGCTCCCCATAGGTTACCTTTAGGTATAACCTCTGTTAGTATGGACACAAGTCGTTCACTGTATATAGAGTTATGCATACTACAAACTGCGCCAAGCTGTGCAAATCAGCGTGCTCGGTATGGAATTTGAGCTATTTTGAGAGCCTAAAATTCTCGACACTGCAAACCTGAAGCCTCGAAGTACCCCCTCATGTGGTAATTGAGGCTCAGAATATTCTGCAGCCTCTGCAGCCTTAAATTCCTTGATCAATCTCCATATATCCCAATACGTAGCCTGCTTAGTCTCCTGGCCTCAGCAGCTATGATACCAGGCTTCTTGCACTCAATTTAGGTTAAGCCGAGAGTTTAGAGGGTCTTAAATCTGCTTCAATGACCGGGGCATCGCCTCCACCCTAGTGCTTAGCATTTTGACGGTCTGGAAGTTTGAGGTGGATTTTAATGGCCGTCGATCTTTGTGAGATATTTTAGACAGTTGCTCACTAATCAGAAGGTATAGGGGCGTTCATAACAGCTTAGAGGAGGGCTAAGGCCTTACGGAAAGTTAAGAGGCCTTAAGAAGGGTTGAGAGGCCTTGAGAAGAATAAGTGGTCTTGGGTGGAACCAAGGGAATGTGAGAGGCCTTGAGGGGAGGACGGTCTGCGTGTGGTTATTAGTGCAGTATCAGCATAAACACTAGTAGCAGCTATACAGATCAAGACCTCCAGTTTGTGCTTAGGCGAATATAGCTCAATTTAATATCTCAAAATGGCTGAACCTCAATGCTAGACTTGCCCGAACTCCTAGGCCGTCAAAGTGCTTCAAACTAGGACGGAGGTGATGTCTCGGTCATTGAAGCAGATCAAGGACCCCCTAAACTCTCGATGTAATCTAAATTGAGTGCAAGAAGCCTGGTATCATAGCTGCTGAGGCCAGGAGACTAAGCAGGCTACGTATTGCAATATATGGAGATTGACCAAGGAATTTAAGGATACAGAGGCTGCAGAACATTCTGAGATTCAATTACCCATGAGGGGGTAATTCGAGGCTTCAGGTTTGCGGTGTCGAGATTATAGCTACACTCAGGCTCTCAAGATAGCTCAAGTTCCATACCGAGGACGCTGATTTGCACAGCTTGGCAGATTTATCACAGTTTGTAGTATGCATCACTCTATATACAGTGAACGGCCTGTGTCCATACTAACAGAGGTTACAGTGATAATCTATGGGGTGCCTATCGCTGCTAGTAGTGGTCATCGTAGTAGAGGTAGTCATGGTGGGAGGGATGGTCGTGGTAGAGGGGAGCTGTAGGAGGCCTTGAGCTTGCGAGAGGTGTAGAGAAATTGGGGTGGGCTGGAGATATGAAATCTGAGTTTTCCGAGTGTTTTTAGCCTATATTCATGGTTTTTAGTGTTGAGATATTGGATGCATTTGCGGGCAGAACTGTTCATGGCGGAGGAACCCACGTCGATCGTCACGCAGTATGAGATACTATAGAATTGTTTGCTAGCGCTGTGGTATTGTAAAAATTATACTCCTGCCGCCGTGGCATTGAAAACCTTCGCCCTTAGTAATACATATCCTATAATATCACGCAAGCAGCATCAATTCTGAGATCTATGAAATCAACTACGCTCTACAACATGTTTGCACTCCCATTCCACCAAAATCAACGTATTACTCAATATGTTCAATACCCCTCTAATGAGATCATGACTACTAGGAGACCTCAACCAACCACCTATGTTTATATGAAATCAATTTCAGAGGGGGAAACCATATAATACCAAAACTGGAGGGTTCTTCGCAGGTCAACTAACCTGCGCAAAATGCTCAATATCGAGAGCTCTCATCGAATCAACCAAATCCTCCTCATCAACCCCACCTCAGCCCCGCCATCAACCCCCCCTTCATTCCCTCTCTCCTCCAATACGGAGGGTTCTGTAATACCCCCCCCCCAGGTTCTTGCCAGTGGACCTTAGGTTTAAAGGTCGCTTCGGCCGAGGGGTACGGCGGCTTCTTCCCAGATCCACGCTTTCTGAGGGTCTCAGCTTGGGGTGCAATATTCCGGTACTTGGTAACCTCCTCTATAGCATAATCCAGCAGGTTGCATATTGACTCCTTCTTATCAATTAGCAGGGACTGGATATCACTAACAGCTTGACGAGGGAGTGTACGGAGCCGACCGGGGGTGGCTCCAGGGATGTTTGAGACGCTGGGTAGGGGTGGCGGTGGCGGTCCAACGCGGTCAATTGGCCAGCAGCGAGCTTTACTCCAGGCCCCTTGCACGCAATCTGTTGTATAGACCTCTGTTCGGGTCTTCTCCAGGATATCCAGGAAGGAGAGTTTTGATAGGACTGAGAGGGGGTTCTTCCTGAGCCATGCGTTGAGGTTCCTTTCATAGGTCGTTTGAAGGATGCCAAAACACCCTACATCAAGAGGCTGCAGGAGGTGGGTAGATTTCGATGGGAGGCAAATCATATGGATACCATGATCAAGTGCATATTTAACAACTCGCCAGAACATTGGAGGAATGCCCATCCACAATGAGACAGCGAGGGACTGGTGGATTACACCGGGTGTAGGGCTCAAAATGCTCTTGCATATATTCGAACCCTAACTCATCATCCATATAGCCACTCTCAGAGACTGCAAATGTAGCCTCTGGGATCAGTCCACCCTCTGGATAATATGACTCTCGGAGAGTTTTTCCCTGCCAGATAATAAATGTGGAAGAGCCTTTCCCACAGCACTAACAGTCTCTAGATCTGTAAAATTCTCGAGATCCCCCGGTCATCATTTCGGCAGTACTGCGGCCTCCAACACGTACAATTGCCATAGTCCTAGAGCCATTCCTTCCCATGGTAATTCCCTTCTCATCACAGTTCCATATATTCTCAGGAGCAATCTTTTTTTCGGCGGACATGATTAGTCAGCTTGTAGCTCTACATCGTTGCATCTGCTGCACGAGATAGCAAATGTATATTTTTTTGAATCCTGGGTTGCGGTTGAGGAATCGATCACCCAATGACTGCCAATAATATTAATGGCGGTTGGAGGGGGGGGTACAGCTCCCTGCTGTTGAGGACGTCTTTCACGGCGAAGTCGGGGGTTGGTAGTAGTTGGTTTCGGGCCTACAATTCCTCCATGACCTTGCTGTATCATGTGCCTCTCATTAATCATGTGCTGTGCTATTCCACATAAAATTCAAGATTTAGCGGAAATCCGGCATCTCTGCAATTGCCCTCTCCTCCCCTACATCAAATAATTGCTGTGCTCTAGCAGCTGTCCAATGGTCGGTAGTGGTTCCTGCAAGTCGATAACGTCGTGTTCGGACATTTACCTCATATAGAGCTGCAAATCTCGCGACGGGTATCCCTGGCTCCTGTCCAGCATGCTTCATCGCTTTCTGCAGCTTATCCTCATAATCAATCTTGCCCATGATGCTATATAACAGAGTTATTTGATACTTCCGAGTCTGGAGATTTGATTGGTATAGCTAGGTGAGTTACGAGAGGTTGGTTGTCAGGGATTGGAAAATTGATCATGCCCGGAAAGAACTAGGTAGGGCGCCAATGGTATATCTTTCCATCAAGACCTCCTGTCACCCAGCCCATGTAACCCCATGCGAAATGCGAAGTGGTCGGCGTAAAATCACCGCCAGGGCTTCCGAGATGATGCTGCCTGTCTTTTGGTTGTTCAGCAGTGCGTTGGCGAGTCTTGAACATGAGGCACCTGCATCTGGGATATACATCAAGAACATCCGTGCAGCCAGGTATACAGCATGGTCGACTTCAGCATATCTCGGAATGGCCTGGCTAGGTGTGATTTGGTACTGTTTTGTCTGGCTGGTTTGTTTGATTGGGTGCCTGCAAATGTCGGTCTCCACACATTACCTCTCTGTCTGGTGTTATGCCGGCTCTAACAATTACACCGCGCCTACAGTCGGAGAAGATATTCGAATAGGCCCATGATGATAAAGGCGGCCAAACGTTCAATTCAACACCTCCCATTTGTCACCGTACTTCGTCCAATAAAGGGACTTGATCCCCACCTCTCTCACACTTTGAACTCAGTTTTTCTCCAGGACTATCCGCCACAACATTACGAGATTCTCTTCTGCGTTGCCTCTCCTCAGGACCCATGCATTCCGATCGTACGCTCTCTGATAGCACGATATCCTGGTATATCGGCGCGGCTCATGCTGGGTGAGGAAGATGTAGGACCAAACCCGAAGATTAGAACATTGAGCAAAGGATACCGAGAAGCAAGGGGAGACATTGTTTGGATGCTGGATAGCAACATTTGGGTGGCTCCTGGGGTGCTAGCGCGTAGTGTACGCACTCTTTGCGGTCACGACGAATTAGGTCGTGAAACCAGAATGCCATACAAGTTTGTACATCATCTACCAGTTGGGGTGAACTGTGAGGAGGAGCCACTAGCTGGCATAGACCTACCAATACAACAAACAGTATCACTGCCGCCTTCTTCTGCTCTTCCCGCTCGGATTCAGCGGTTTTTCGGGACCTTTGGTGGTGCCCTTGAAGAGACCTTCTTATCAACTAGTCATTCGAAGTTCTACACCGCAATTAATACGATTGCTATTGCACCTTGCACCCTCGGAAAGTCAAATATGTTTCGCAAATCTCATCTAGCAGCAGTAACCGCTGAAAATGCACCCGGCATTCTGGACTTTGCACACAACATTTGCGAAGACCATATGCTCGCCGAGCGTATATGGCTGCGAAGACTGCCAGTGGAGATAGCGGGGAGGCAGAAGTGGGGAAAGCATGTACTTGGAGATGACTTGGTATTCCAGCCCATGGCAAAAATGAATATCGGAGATTATTGGGAGAGGCGAACGAGATGGTTAAGGGTGCGGAAATATGCAGTCATTGCAGCAACTGTGGCAGAACCTGAAACGGAAAGTTTCCTTTGCAGTCTAATTGGAAGTTATGGGCTTGCTACTTTGCTTGAGCATTATGGGTTGCACACACTACTGGTACCTCCAGGACATTGGTATAAACCAGTTGCCATCTTTTGGTTTTGGATTCTTAGTGTGGCGATATGGTCTATTTGCGATTATGCCAACTTTAGAGTGCTTCACAGCTATGCGAATATCCCGGTGGACACGAATACACCCAGATTCATCCGCGATGTACGGGAGAAGTTGATCAAACGGAGGTGGGAGAGCACTCTGACAACATGGTTATGCCAGTGGGTGGGTCGGGAAGCATTGGCGCTTCCAATCTTCTTGTGGGCAATGTTACCCGGGGATGTTCGGTGGAGGGGTGGCAGGTATCGTGTCGGATGGGACATGAAAGTGAGGAAAGTGGGGGAGACGAATGCAGGAGGGAAACGGGCAGAATGACCCGATTGTCGAGGGTGAATTGTGCTGGTCGTGGCAGGCTCGATCGGAGTGGCGTTAGTTTTGCTTATATCGGCTTTACAAGCATACATTGCATCATTTATGGGGGAAGTTTATATCCTAATGTCTGCATTCTCTCTGATTATGGCTTGCGTATGTGTATATGAACTGGCACTATTAATTACGACCCTGGTGACCTAATTCTCTTACCATCTCAATGCTGATGGCGAATGCAATGAGCTTGTATTCAAGTCTGAAATACCGGTCGTCTTGTGGCGCCCAGTGGATGACAAGTCCACGTGATGATTTTGTGTGTGTGTGTGTGGACACTAGAGGGTAACAAGCATCAGTTGTTATGGGTTTAAGTACGTACCTCGACTTAGACCGGTGAAAACTACGCGGCCTCAACCTCACACAGTTTTGTTCCCAATTCTCCCACATGGTTTGGTTGCAATACCCCTCATACAGGCAGCAAGTATCGAGGGCATCATCAGTACCCTACCCATGAGGTGACGGAGAGTAGTGCCCCTGAGCTATCAAAGAGATGAATCGGAGGGGCCAGGTCACAGGTAAAAGTGCAGCGAAAGCTAGATAAACAGCTGGCCGACCGATATGGTCCATAGCATCAGCCCAAGACACGACGCTTTGACTTAGACGTCGATTAGGCCTCCTTGCCCATCTCTTCATCATGAAGTATCTGATAACCGTTGTGCAGGCTCTATCCTGGTGCAACTCCTGCCAGGGGCTGCATGGTCCCTGGATTGCGGGTGCACAGGAATCAGATTCGACAGAGTACGTCTCGAAAACTGGACGTGGTGTAGTCTGACGTATTTGCTTCAATGATGACTATACCATGCGGATGAAATCCGAATCCAAAAGAGGTTGCCAGGAACGAAGCTAGTGCGCGGAGTCCAAATGCGAAGGCATGAACAGAGTCTACCAAGCAGATCAACTGATACTCCAGGAGCTCTCAAATTCAGATCGACAGGGGTTATAGCAAAAGCTTTGGTATCGAGGACTGATTGCATGGATGACAACGCGAAAATAAGGTTACTGGAATTCGAACGTCAATGATGGGATGGCTGCAATTGATCCTGACACCCTATACATATAATACTAAAGCGTCAGCTTCATTCTGCAGACGAGACGGCTGGATCACTCGAATCAGTAAGCTTGGACCTGAGTGTTCGGGAGTGATACATACGTCAGAATCCGCCAGCACAGTTCCGCAGATTAGCACTAGCTTCTGGATAAGGATTAACAATTGGGAGGCAGCTTCAGAACAATGAACCGTGCCTCAACTACAACCTAACTCGGCATGTTGTGGGGACGAACTACCTGGGGGAAGGGATGGAAGGGCAGACAGTGGGCGTTGGGTCGGTGACCCTGGAAATGGACACAGGATAGCCAGTCGATCTGCAGGCCATCAGCAGGATGCCAGCTCGAAACCGTGCAATTTATGGGACAACTTAACACCTGAGCACGTACATTTTGCTGTGCCGTCTTTGAACCTACGGTCAGTAAGGAGGCCTTGGAGAGTTGCCACGGCTCTTAACCGACGCTTTAGGGCGTGAAAATACCCTTTTGGAGTCAGCATGCAGTTTTTGTTTTGATTCTCGTTCACCTGCGGCGAGGGTGCACCTGGGGGTACCTTTGAAATTTTTTTTTTTTTTTCCTATCCCAGGCAGCGATTGTTGCTAGACTTGTCTTGTTGACACAGCATCGTGCATTGCTTGGATCGGATCTTCAGGGCTTGTCGGTCCTTCAACTGTAGATTTCGGGCTGGCGTTCTGATCCTGCCATGTTAACATGTTAAATTTGGTCCAATACACCACTCCGGAATTAATTGGTGTCTTCTACTATTCGCTACAATGCCCAGCAAAGGAGACTATGGCAGTTTACCACTCACGCCATTCTTCGACACGTGGACAACAGTGTGATATCATGGGCACTATGTCCTGGCCATCTCGCTTTTTGACGCATTGAAAACGGGGCATAAATTCTATGGGAATACGGAAGTACCAGCGTCCTTTATCGGCGGTAGGATGGGGATGCTTCAGGAACACAACGTAATCACACAGACTGTCATCGAGGCATATCGACGCGAGGGTTAGATGCCTCGTTGGAACGGTACAGATTAAGGGAGGGTGTGGGCGGGGGGGCAGTTGTTTTGCTGGCACTTTACTTCTCACAATTCTAACGAATGGCTCCAATCATCGCTTGATTCCCAGAACAAACCGAACGTAATCTGGGGATGAAAAGGGACATAAAAACCTCGAATTTGGTGGGGAAGTGGGGACATTCTCAGAGTCGATATCCGGAATACTTTGAACCTGAATACCAGCCTTTTGTGCCTCTCCGCCGAGTTGCTAAATAATGGTAAGTCCGATGATTTCAGATTTTGTAAGGCGTGGGTTTTTAACGTGACACTTTGCGTGAAGACACACCATCTTATGGTTCAAGAACTATACTGGGCTTCAGATACCAGTCGGACAAACGTGCAACCTAGAACAGCAGAGATCGAACCCAAGAACCTGGATAAGGGCATGGTTTTGTGGTTTAAGTGGGACACCAACAACAGGACCCTGGTACACCTGAAGGGAACTGACCGCGACTCGGATTCCAAATTCCCGTTCAGTGGTGGTTGCGACAGACGATGCACTACGACTTTATTGTATTGTCAGAATGATGGGTTCGCCTCCATCCCTTATAATCCGTTTCGTGACCCACAAGGGTGGGCTCACTGGTGGGATTTGGGCTTCAAGAGAGACCGAAACATATTCACGATTGAGCGAGACGACGCAGGTGGTCACCTAAAAAGAATTGCTGGAAACCGGTCAGGATGGTTCAACCTTTTCCGTGGTACGCAGCATGATAGTAGTCCAGGTGTTGTTAGCAACGATACGCCCTTACTCACGGGAGAAGCGTCATTGATTTGGGCATTGGCTGCGTTCCGGTTTGACGCCGGGACACTTGCGGAGCGCTTGCCGACTGCCCTGGGAGAGGACGGGCAGATACATATGGTCTCCGACTGCCCATCTGGAAGTATGGAATCCCATGTGCATGCAGATGTATATAGGCTCACATTGCTAAGAGTTTCCAGGGATGTCTCAACGCGCTCTAGTCGTGGAGATATGGGTACAAAAGGGTGGGCCAACAACGGTTCTTGCTCCTTACCTCTGCTGAGGAACGTGTTAGCAAGGGGAAGCCCATACTGGTTGGCAATACCTGCAGCAAAACGTACACTATGAATTTGGTTGTATATGTAGTGAGGTATTTTATTTGGAGCCCCTCATGCGATTGCATTGTCTACCCTCAGGAGCACCATCGCCGGCACGTGCTTGTGCAGCATTTTGGTGAGACAGCTTCCAATACCGTTGAGGCTGTTACTACGACAGGAAATCGTTTCCTTTGAACTGTTTACTATGCTTTCTGTGGATTTATTGCGAGGTACATGATTCAGATTTACTCACGACTGCATAGATGTACATAGATATCTTTTGTTTGTTGGAGCGGAGTTTTTCGATTGTTCAAATCCGATCTCTTAGCATGTCACAGATGGTACGCAAAGTTTACCTTTACACTCAGACAAGACTAATAATAATACAAACGGTTGAAGTGTTGCACAGCACAGTACTATAGATGGGGATGGATGGGCACGAATATTTAGCATGACTGGTGCAACCATGGGTTTGTCAACTAGGTATCGATGACGCCAGAGTGACAGGGAGCCACGAAAAGGGCAACCGCGGCAGTTCGCAGAAATGCCAGGGTCGCGAACCGCTCAGGGATATCAGTGAGGGTGTTGTTGTGCAAGCAACTGGACCTGCAGATACAGCAAGTAGGTAACCGCGCAGGGATATCACAAACAGTGATTGGTGTGACCAAAGACAATGCGGCGTGTGGTTGGCTGGTGACAATCCACACACGACGGGATGAAACAGGGACTAGAGCGAGGGAACAGGGGTGTGGTAGGGGACAGAGACAGTGGGAACCGGATGACTGGGTCAGTGCAGGTGATTGGGTGGAGACATGTGTAAGAGGGGAGGAAAAAGAGAAAGAGGAGACACATCAAATGGTCAACAAACCAAGATCTGGGAAGTTGAGGGTAACAGGTCATGGTAGTAGGGAGCAGGGAGGGAATAGGAAAGAATGATTGAATGCAGTTGAGATGCAGATAGTAAAAGGCTCGAATCCTCCATTAGCAATGACCGACCCACCTCTACCGTCTACTCGCAACTGATATCCCTCTCCACATCAACATCTTCAACCTACTGCCCCCCTGCCTCACCAACGTATATTAGTCTAATAAATCTCCACCTCCCCCTCCCGCCCGATGTGCCCACTGTACTCCTTATTTCCCAGCTAGTATGGGTCATAGCAGCTTTAGCTCTCCGAAGCCATGCGTATTCGTTGGGAGGCGAGACCACAATCTCCCTGCTGGAGATGTACGCTGTTTATGCCTTTATCGCCTTCCTCATTGAGCGAGTAGCCATTGTAGGTTGTCGCCGTCCCGCGTGGGGGACTCCGGTAATGGGGGTTATATAATTGTGGAAATGCACAGGGAGGATTACATTCATGAAATCCCTGTTCCTCCGAAGCGGGTTGCGCGAAGGGGAGCTCATCAGTATTTTTGGGTTCCGTTAGTACTCATGGGATTGGTGTATCCGGCAGTGCTGGTGATTTACGGAGTACGCCACGGGGATATATAAACCTGGGACTATGGACGGGGCTCCGCAGATTCCGGTAGTGGTTGCTGTGGTGACTGGGGTCTATGTGCTTGAGGTATTGGCATTTTTAGGGGCACAGGCGCTCGAGAGGCAGAGCAGAGAGCTGGTAGGGGATTGGTCGAGGTGGGTGCCGAAGGGGAAATGGGTGCTGTGGGGTTTGGTAGGCATTGGGAGGGTGATAATAGGGGTCTGGGGCGTGTGGCAGATTGTGGAGGCGAGGAGCGTAGGGGAAGGTTGGTGGGGGTGGCCGCATATAAGCGGATTTTCGCGCTCTACTTATACAAGCTGTTGGTATTTTTTTTAATTTTTTTGCATAGGTACATACACTATATTCATCCTATCAGGGCGAGACATTAATGTATATGCCTGTCAACCTGAAGCTGTCTGATGGGTAATCAGTCCACCTCCGAGGGAGTATTGCTCTACGGAAAAGGGTATTGGTACATGGCTAACTCTGAATCCTTCTCGCATCGTCGCAGCCAATCACTGATTCCACCCCTCCCTCTGCAACGCCCATTTAACCCCCTCCCATACATCCTTCACCACGACCTTGGGCTCACCATCCAGTGGGAGTGGCCGCCTGGGTTTATATACCCCACTTTCCACCAGCACACTCACCCACTCGACGCCTCTAGGACTCTCATACATATTTGCCCCTTGAATATCGCTAAGAGGGTTGTCGCCTACCATATATACCCGTTTCAATGTACCATCAGCGTTGCTAGTCGCTTTCCCAGTCCCTTTCCCTTTCCGAGCTGCTTGCTTCACGAGTTGATCTTCGGCGTATTCATAGGTCTCTTGGAACGGCTTCCCGATGCAGGTATACTCCAGCTGCGGGTCAAGGTCTGGGCGAGTAGTTTCCACGACCCGACGGTAAGTACCTTCAAGGGCGGCACGGAATGCACCTTGACCTAGTCGTGGAGTGGGATGAGCTGATGCCCAGAGGAGATCAGGGTTTGAAAATATGAGTGGCGGAGGCTTCGTCGCTGCACCCAGTTCGGGGATTATAAGATCTAGGATAACTTGGATAGCCATCCCCCAGTCTCTTGGGTCGTTGAATACAAAGATAGCGTCGGTGGGCATTGCCTCACCAGTTGGGAGGCGCGGGAGTGGCTTGGAGAGCGTTCGCATTTTGAAGGTGATAGGGCGGAATGACCATGCAGTGCTTTGCTCCGCCCCCTTGCCTGGTGCCCATTCCACCAAGATATCCTCTGGGGTCACCACGTTCTGAAACCCATACTGTTCCGCAACGCGACGGCATGAACCACCCATGGGGCCACCGACGATGAGGACGGAGTTCTTGAGTTCCCGGCCTTCGGGAACATAGGGGTCATACGAGGGAGGGAGCTTTTTTTGGGCGGCAATCAGGCGGAAGGGTGTGTGAGAGTGGATGATGTTTATTTCGGATAGTGCAAGCGAATGTGATGCAGAGATACTGGTGGCACGAGACTGCTCCGACATTCCTCCGCCGTTGGTGAGTAAAATGAAGGGAATAAAGTGGCGTTGGAGATGCTGGAGTGTGGGGATAGAAGGGGGATAGGGGATTTTGGAATGCAGAAGGACGCCGTCGATGCTTGTGGGAAATGTTAGCTATTGAGCTCAATAGAGACCAGAGGAGGGCGCATGACAATTGGAAGAAGGTCGGACTTACTCAAATGCGAAAGCAAAAGGCTTTGCACCACTCCATGATGAGGGGGGCTCAGGGAGCGGTGGAAGTTCCGGCGAGGAAGGCAGGTCGGTTGTAGTTTTGCTGGTGGACTGCTCACCCCAGGCGGCGGCGTTGTGGAATTGACATCGTAGGGAATGGCCGGCAAGGGGTCTTGAGAAGGGCAGCGGGGTAAGCGCGTTTCTGGGTGTGGGAGGAATGGGAGGTTGAAGGCCCTGGATTATCTGGCGGGGAATGGACAAGGAATGCAGTACTGCAGTCTTGCAGCGGAACCCCATCGCTGTCGTCCTATGCGGCGGGATGGGTCTCACAAGGAGGTAACATGAAAAGTCTGTCTATACTTGCTGGCTTAAGTAAGCGGAAAGAAATTTGATATAATAATTATAAAATACTCTAGTAATATATATTAATTATTGGCTTGACTTTGCATCGAGAAACCGTACAGGCACTCACACACCACAGCGGAGTTCTACCTTGGTGATATATACCCTCTTATACCGCCGATCCCAACGGGACTGCCTTGAGCAATGTCTCAGCACTCTTCACTGCCTGGGTGACAGAATCCAATTGCGACAATGGGTCAAGGGGGGTCCTCTTCTCCTTCATGCCAGTGAGATCTGGTGCATCAATGACTGTCTTGATGACATCTGCCGCACCGAGCTCCTTCAAAACCAACTCCGGATTTTTCAGTCCTTCAGCGTTCACCTTGCTATTGGGCATTAAGTTCTCCAAAACACGCTTGAAGAGCCTCTCGTTGGTTACCACCTGGGTGTCGGCCCCTTCACTGGGTGTCTCCCCAGAACGGCTGTTCTTGTTGGTGTTGGTATTGGGTGAGCTGAAGGTCTGCGACTCTGGACTGTTCTCGGGTTCGGGTTCCGATTGTGTGGTCGTTTTGGAGGTTGCGACACTATTGGTGCCGTTGCGTGCCGCTGAAGTACCATCGAGGGCCTCCTCCAGCCCTGGAATATCCGCAGACGCCTCAGAACTAGTCTGAGGATTGTCGATGTTGACGGAGCTGTCAGTCCCTTTCTCCTTCGCCTGAGGAGGGCGAGGGGATGCCGGTGGCGCCATTGGAGGGGCGGCCTTTGGTTTTGGCATCAACCCATCCAACAAGCCACCCAGACCAAGCCCACCCAGCGCTCCAAGAACTCGCTTCGTGAGTCCTTCTACTGGGACAGGTAGCTCCTCCAAAGCAGAGGTAGGGTCCTTAATAACCCTCATGAGGTCCCCAGGCTTGACACCGGCAACGCTGAGGTCAAGGGCCTTATTGCCTAGTTGACGCTTTGGAATCTTTGGAATTGCTGTCATGCCACCTGCCATGCCCCCTGCCACACCACCCATGCCCCCTGCCATACCAGTAGAAAGGCCCTTAGTTGTACCTTGCAGAGCAGAAGCTGCTGACTTCAAGGCACCACTCACTGGGGCAAGTTCACCGATGGGAAAAGGTGCTGCAGAAGACAACTGCACGGAGAGAGCGACTGAAATCAGGAAAAATGAGGGATTTCTCATGGTAATTTGTGTGTTTTCGTGGGTAAAAAAGAAGGTATATAGTTGGTGTGTAAGAGGGGGAATACAGGCAATTGGGCGACGGGTGTGGTGAGTTATTCGATGGTGGGCGGTAGACTGAGCGGTGGTGAGGCATAAGATATATAAGGCCGAGGTCGTTACATACCGCTAGAACATTCCAAAGGGCGTACTGATCCTCAGGGTGTGAATATGCTCAAGTGTTTCGCACTCCTTGCCTCCAGGGACAACGGAAGGTGCATTTCATCACTAGGAATTGGGTATGTTCACTCATTTCTCAAGTCGATAAGGAATGCGGAAATCTGTCGATTGAGCACAGTCGAGAGTACTTTGAACA
>Ga0307514_10001190_pt1 | contig 34898 bp, 32 predicted proteins | sample 16_EM_MG_FD_203088 | JGI IMG/M metagenome (GOLD analysis project Ga0307514, IMG submission 203088) | Populus trichocarpa ectomycorrhiza microbial communities from riparian zone in the Pacific Northwest, United States - 16_EM | ecosystem: Host-associated > Plants > Roots > Unclassified | place... | reverse complement strand
GACTGAACTGGTATTATCTGGGTCGAGGACCTCCTCGCCATCCTCCACTTGCTCCTGAACCTCTCTTGAACCTTGGTCGGTCTTCTTTTCGTCCTCAATGATCTCTTTCAGTTGTTCCGAGGTCAGTTGGGCAGATGGGCTCATACTCCGGCGCTCCTGAAATTCATCACGATGTTAGGTATTTCACAGACAAGCATTTGGACCCAATGATATGTGGTATATAATCAATTCTATTCACTCAATCAGAACTTACATTAATACTATCAATCTCATTCCCACCTGTCTCCTCATCCACCACTCTTTCATTTTCATCGGATCCCTCTGAAGTCTAAGTATACGGATTAGCAGTGGGCATAACTTACCGTAACAAGGCTAGCGGGGATTACCTTCGCCGGTCTCATTACGTGCTCGGCAATCTCCTTCCCTGTAGCTGCCTTCATTTCTATCAAAAATAGTTGCACATCGTGTCCCAGTTTCAACTTGAAGGCATTTGAAAGGGAACTGTTGTATGATATCTGACCATATAGAGGGTCATTCATCATTTGCCCTGGTGCGTATAATCCCATATACTCTTCGTCCAATTCTTCCTGAGTCAAGTTGCATTTGTATAACGCAGTTAGACAGTATGGTTCTTTCGGGCCACAATTTTTTTCGATGAAATCAATCAGCTCCTCCCAGTGCCTCACATCTGTGTACGAAGCTTGGAATTGCATGCTGGATGTCGGGTCATTGTTGCCGTTCGGCACTCGACGAATCACAACCATGAAAGTTGAATTTGGCAACTCTGGGACGTTACCTCTCGCTTTTTTGCCCGCGCGCTCACCCAAATCCGTCGCCGGTCGCTTGTTGCCTCGCCTTCCCTTCTTCCTCGCCTCCCGAACCTCGCTTGCACATTTCTTCAGAAACATCTCCACCCATTGTCGCCGAATCCATTCGGCATTATCGAAGTTTTCCAAAGGCAGCCACTTCTCGAAAGTCTCCAAAAAATCTGCAACCGCCATCTCCCAGCGCAGGGGTCCATTTCGCTGCTGTTTCAGACGGTTCTGTCCCGGGATAATGGACCGATGCTTCTTCTCGAGAAACCCAGCCACCCATACTTTCTTCCACTTGTTGAATGCACTAAAGTTGGGCTGCCCCATCCTTTTGGCAAATTGCTTCAATGAGAATTCCGTTTGCTTCAAGCTAGTTGGGGCTTTTCCTTCAGCCCCGCCCAAGTCCGACGAATCATCGCTCTCATAATCTGCATCGAATTCGTCATAAGAAATCTCTGGCAATGGGGGCAAGTCCGCAATCCCTGCAACATCTGTCCTGCGCGGTTCCGCTGCCGGCTGAAATCGTTTCGTTGGGAGGCTAATGGGGGGTCTCCCAGGTGCGCCTGGAAGTTGTCCGTATGGAGTCGAGGAGGAAGAGGTCGGCCGAATGACTGGAATGTTTCCAAGCAGTGCTGGAGGCACTCGAGGTGCGCCTGGAGATGACGGCCCCTGTCCGGTGAATTGCTGAGGGGGGAACATTTGAGGTCCACCATAACCTCCTTGGGGGAAATCGTATCCTTGCCACTGTGGCCCATAACTCGCATATCCTTGGGTTGCACCAGAGCTTGGTTGTGAGGTTGGTGTCATGTTGAATGGGGCATGGTGGTAGAACTGGGGAGCGCCTGGAAATGGAGGCTGCGAAGGCGGGTAACTATACCCCGGTGGTGGAGGAAATTGATTCGTGGGTTGCCCGAATTGAGTGTCTTTGTTCGGTGTATTTCCAGCATGGTTATCTGATGCTCCCACATTGTCATCTGGGCGTTGTTGTGAGCCAAACAGGCCACCCGGTGGAGCCATATTGGCTGTCTTCGGTGGAGATCCATTCGTCGACATCGTATGTGAACAAAAGATGGTAGTAATCAAATAATCAATTCAATTGGTGATTTCGAATGAAGCGGAGAATAGTTGAGAATTTTGAAGGTAGCAGTGACCTTCGGCGGAATGAAGGCCTCTTATATCCATCTTATTTGTCACAAACTGAGGTGTTTCACTCCACCTTTGATCCCATGAAACCCGGCTGAGAAAAAGAAAGCATAACACACACGTCCTGCCTTTCTTTGTTATATGCTCGAACTCGTATACTAGGATCTTGAATAGAAGCTCACCTTTGTTCTGTTCATAACTGTAAAGGTCATAGAAGGGATACGACATGATATCTCCAGGAAAGCAACAAGAACTATATCCGGTTGGAAAGTTAGCATGACTAGGCATTTTACACTCCTAATGTGTGTGTACGACCTACTACTTCATTCAATATGAGGCCTGTTCGTCGAGCAGCAACAGTGATTGCTTCCTTTTGAGCTCCTTGTGTAAACTTCATTGTCTCCTTAGGATCCACCTACCGGTCAAGGATCGTTACTGAAGAAAACATCCTACCAGCCTATCAGTTCTCGATCATCATTGAGCGGGCATACCGCCAGCTAGGAAACTTACCTATTCATTGTATTAAGTTGATGTTATGCGCTGCTTGAGGCTCGAGCGTAGACATAATCTACACAATGCCGCAATGACGTAGTATACGATAAGGCCGATCGTGGTAGCACCTGGTGATCAGTATTAAAAGTTGATCGCAGTGATGACAAAAGAAACTATCTCTGCTAACAATTTTCAGTTGATAATGTGCAACATCATTGTGCGAGATTTGATAGATATTATCCTAGTTTGTGAAGAAAACTGATCGTGAGGTGACTTTGTTTTACCCCTCCTCTACATTTGGTGGGTGTGATGCGGCTTTGATAGTGATACGCTAACCTGAGTTAGCTCGCTTTCAAACAATATCCCTGAGGCTCAAATCCAGCAACAAACCATACCCCCTAAAGCATCATCGAGATTCGTCAGAACACAGAGCGTTTCTCAAATATGGTCAACACTCGCCGGAAACATGTTAAATGCTTTATCTGCAAAAAGAAATTATGCAACGAGAACCGACTGGAAGCTCACTATCAACAATATCACCCAATATCGATGAATGAAGGGCTATTACCCAACGGGATTCTACCACCTGCCGGCTGGGATCACCCTGAGCCATCATGGTTTGACTACAGTAGGTGCACCTGAATGGCCATCGAGAAACTGCCAATTAACGATCGACTCATAGACAACGTACCGGGTGCACCACCACCTGAAGATCCTCCCAACGAAGAACCAATAGACCCTCAGCAGCCTGATCTCACCTGTACCCCTGATCCAACCAAGACAAAGGCTCATAGGCAGGTAGTTGGACTGGAAAATGCGGGGGGGACAGCATATGGCAAAGCAACTGGATTGTACAACAAGCATCGCAAGTACTCAGAACAATGGAATCCATGGCATCCATTTCGGTCCGCTCACGACTTTCAGCAGGCTCAGTCGTTTAGCCAGCAAACGAAAACCTGGATTGATCAACATCTCAGGCGTGGACTGGACAACTACAAAATCGAATCATTCCAATCAGCAGATGCCCTGCGAAAGCTGCTCTCTGAACTCGATTTCGGGCTCGGCAATGATAGTTGGATTGAAGATGACTCACATATCTTCGGAACATTATTCTACAGGGATATTTTCAAATGTATACAGTTCCTGTTGGCACATCTCCCATTTCAGGCGCACCTCGATTTTGAACCGGTGCGCCTCGCTGACTCTGAGGGTCGTCGAATCTACAGCGAGATGAACACGGGCGATTGGTGGTGGGATACACAAGATCAACTTCCTGCCGGAGCGACAATTGTGCCAGTCATATGTGCATCCGACAAGACTCATTTGACCAATTTTTCGGGCGATCAGCATGCCTGGCCGCTGTATCTCACGATTGGCAATATTCGAAAAGATATCCGCCGTACGCCAAAAAAGCGCGCCTGGATTCTTGTCGGGCTGATCCCATGTCCCCCGAAAGGTGCCAAAAACATTGACGAGGCATGGCATTCCGCGGTTGGAACAGTGCTGTCTCAACTGAGGCATCTTGACATCACTGGCCCCGGCTTGAAATGGGATTGTGCAGATGGATTCCAGCGACAATGTTATCCTCTTTTGGCTGCCTGGGTCGGGGATTATCCGGAACAAGTCTTGATTGCTCAAGTCTCATATGGCTCATGCCCGATGTGTGAAATTCCTAAAGGTGCGCCGATGGGGCATTCAACTTTTCGACCACTCGATAACTCAAGAGACCAGCATATTTACTCGGAGCTGCTGGAGGACAATCATATTGATGCTCTGCACACTGTAGGTGTCCACCCAATCTGCAACCAGTTCTGGCAATACCCTCTCTGCGATGTCTATCGGCTTTGGCAGCCTGATGAGTTGCATCAGCTGCTCCTGGGGTTAGTTAAAGACTTATTGCACTGGCTGCTCAAATACCTGAAAGCAAGAAATGTCAAGGATCAATTTGACAATCGATTCACATCGGTGCCACGATATCCCGGTCTCCAGCACTTCTCTAAACCATTCGATTCATTGAAAAGCGGCACCTGGCAAGGTAAAGAGATCCGTGGAATGATCAGAACACTGGCAGTGAATTGCGCTCCAATTCTTGTCTGCTCCACAGATGACGGGAAAACTGCGGCGGAAACAGCCTCTGATGAAATGGTAATGGGAGCAGTGCGGGCATTATGTGAATTCTCTCTACTTGTTAGCCAACAAAATCACTCGGACCTATCCCTCAAAGCACTGGACGATGCACTCAAGCGATTTTACCAGAAGAAGGGTATTTTTCGCGAACAGAAAATGTCGAAGTCTGCGAAGGCCAAAGTAGATGACCTGTTGGCAAAGGAATCCCATCAGTTACGCGAACAAAAGATTCATAAGATTCGTGCTGCAATGGAGGCTGTTGTGTATGGGGCTGAAAAAGTTTCCACAACCAAACGTAGGCAATTTCAGGTGCGCCTGAACAGAGCCCGACAAGCGGCCACGACTTGGTCAGATACTGATCGTCAGAAGGCAATCGAGCGATTGGAGCGCGAAATCCATCTGGTTACCCCTGCTAAACGCAAGCTTTTCGATAAATTATTCGAACGTCATGAGCGACAACTATTGCAGGAAGTCGGGACTAAGGCAACCGGTCCCAGAAGCAAATTCGCTAAAGACCTTGCCCTAATGAAAGCTGCCGCCGAAGACGAGGCTTACGGAGCGGCAAACATGACCGCCGACAAGCGACTGCAATTTCAGATCCGCCTATCCGATGCTGAGACAGAAGCCACCACCTGGAGCTTGGCTGATACGGAGCGGGTCACTAACCAGCTGGAGAGAGAGATTTATGGCATCACCTCGAATGAACAGAAGCGGTTCAAGACGGAATTCTCCATCCGTTTGATCGAGTTTGAAGCTTGGTGGGAGACAATCGGCATTCAGGCGCTCCGGAAATCCATTGAACAACGCTTAATACATTTCGGATATCCAAAGATGCATCTTGTGAGCCATATCTCAGAGTCAATTCGGCGAATGGGTTCCGGTGACAATTTCACCACCGATATTTCTGAACGGCTACATATCGCCAACGTGAAAGAGGCATATCGATCTACCAACAAAGTCAATTACATTCGACAGATGCTCAAGCACAATGACCGGTGTACCGGTCTTGACTATATGGAGGAGACACTATCATATCTTGCACTCCAAGGCTGGTACGATATTGACTCGGCAAAAGTTTTCAATCTACTGTCCGCTACCGATAAGCGGCGAAGTACACGCAGAGCCCATCTTTTACGTCTCCAAACAATTGAGGACGAGCCCATTATCCACCCTGTATCACAGCAGTTATATCATTTGAGAGAAACCCATGTCCGCGGAGTGTGCAGAAGTATCAAATTAACCTCACTCAGAGATGCATCAGAAGACTTCGGAATTCCCAACTTTGGACAGCTATTCCGCGCGCAAATTGAAGAGGACTGGGGACACGAAGTTAGTGGACTCGTGCTCGGATACGATCAGAATGTACTCCTTGACAGTATATTTATTAAACTCCAGAATGGGCTGTTGTATTACCGTCAACCATTTCACAACCCTACTTCTGTTGAGCGTCTGGGACTTGATTGCAAGGTAGAATATACCAATGCCAACCAAGGGATCATGCCTGAATCTCATAACATCTGGGTCCAGTATACGCAAAGTGAAGAGAATGACCTCGATAACACCTTCCAAGGACGAGTTCCTTCTTTTCCGGTACTATACTTCAGCTGGACTCCACCGAATCAGATCCTCCAATTTCAGGAGCGCCTGCCAGCCGGGAAAGCATTATCGACCTTTTCTAAGAGGTGCCAGACGACTCAACAATGGGTATTACGTCCTCAACCTCAAGAATATGCGGTGGTGATTCCAACAAAGTTCAAAGATCTTCATGGTTGCGCTGATTGTGTTGACGGGTTCATCCGGGTTGTCAAACAAACGAATAAGATGCATATTGTACCCGTTGGAGCAATAGTGGGACCGGCAGATTTGGTGCGGGAGAATGCTGCATCGGGCGGCATCGATTGCGTGTGGCTCGTAAATAATCATGTTGATTTAGATACCTACTGGACTGTATATTAATTAGATTAGAATGCCTGATTCAGGTGTGTAGCTGTGAGATAGTTTATCGAATTGTACTATTCGATATAGACATTATATATTATCGCACCCGGAGAGTCTGGCTCCAGGTGCACCGGAATCATCTTGGAGACGAGTGTTGTAGTCTCAGCAGCTCCGAAATTTTACCACTTTAAAGGCATGATTTTATAGCATTCTGAAGACGACTTCATACTCTTTAGAATATTCTGGTATTCCGTTCCGCTACGTCAGGAGCGTTGAGGAGCACCTGAAAGTACTCTCAGAGCATCTGAGACGCACATCGTTTTGCATTCAGCCTGTTCGGGAGCTTCTGGGAGCTTCTGGAAGGATCCGTGTGGCTGTTCAGAACAGCTGAGTCATTGAGTTATGACTTCCGAACCATTTTACATTTTGCTGATGTAGACGGCCGTCAACTTGCCATATACAGTACACCTGCTGTAGGCAGAGAGAATCGTAATCAATTTGTCACTGCAGGTAATAGGTAACCTGCTTTGTCGATAACGGCAGTTCTCTGCACAGTGCACGAAATGGAACATAATAATGTTAGCAGCTCTGGCATTGTCGGTGATGAATCTCATCCTGATGGCCTGCGACAGTCACCAAAAAAGGATTTTATTATCCTTTGAGGAGGCACCGCGAGAGTATATGGTTCAGGTAATACCCCATCTCATATTCACAAACAGCAATTGATTACTTGTAGGTTTTCAACAGTTCAGCTGGTGTGGCACAGCAAGGAGGTTGGGTACAGCCAGAACAGTCTGACATGTGCTATGTTTCAAATGTGGGCAAAATAGTGAAAGGAGAGTTGTCATAGACCTTGATTGAGGGTACTCAATACTTCATCATGATACCTCCCGGCGAAGTGTAAGAAGTGAAGATGCAGTGCGTTTTGTTTCCTGAGGACGATACGGTCCAGAATGTGATTAACAGATAACCAGCTTTACTTCTTCCATAACTACTGGATGTCTGCCTTTCTTGCCAAGAGGGAATTGGAATGAATCAGTATACATGCTGGATACGGAAAGGCACGGGTGGACCTCCACCGAAACAGACACCATTTATACCCAGAACGCCTTCTGGGCCACCATGCGGCCGGGTAACAATAAGGGAGTTGAAATGTCTTAAACAGAAGGTGTGCCCCCCGGATATGTATATACACATACTCCTCTTTCCAACGCTCAGTTTGTCAATCATGATGCATTTGCACAGGACAGCAAACACAACCAAGATTTCATTTCGGATTTGTTGACTAATGAATGAACAACCACTGGTTACTACACTATCTGCTGAGTGGTAATGTGGCTGACATGGATTTTGCAGATGACAGCAGCATATTGAGCGAACCTGAAAGTGAAGATAAGCATTGATTGTATATATGAAGTTATAAAGAACAACAGAGTGATAAAGAAGAGAATACATGAAAACCATAGACAGGCTGCCAAAACACCACTAATGATTTACCACAGCGAATAAAATGATATCATCTTCCATATACACCTGTGGCAAATATCAAGTTGATGGAAAGTCAAGGATTGTTGGACTTCCAAGTCAGGTGTTACGGGGGTGTATTCCCTAAGTAACGGTATTATTGTATCTGATGATACTTCAACACTTAGGTCCACTGCCGTAGATACTATTTTCGTTTAGAAAGATACTCGGTCAAAGTATCCGTATCGATAGCCCTTAATCGATTTTGTTGTTTCTTACTTAATATCGGTTTTTGCCTAGCCTTCCTAAGTTGTTTCTTAGTTTGCGGCAGGGGATTAATCCTTCCTTTCCGGGTTCTCCTTAAAGGATCGGTAATGTATTTTTCCGGAGCTATGGCTTCTCGTGTAATCGGATCCACGCTAATATCCCTAGCTATGTCTCGAGGAGTTGTAGATATTCCTCGACAGCCTTCGGCCCGTACAAGATTATCAATATGTGTTGTTAAGCCGGTATCTAATCCTATAACACTGGCTATCCACCAGGCGCAACTTGCCACAAAGAAGTACTGATTTTGTTTGGCGAAAGATATAATTTTTTCGAGAGCGTAGATAATAACTTCTGAATCGTCTTTGAAGTTTAGCGTCATTCAGTAGGTACTTCTCAAAAATGTGGGGCTGCCGCTACAAAAAGCTAATGGATTTTATATAGATGTAAAGGTATAGTTATCATAAAAACTCAATAATAAATAAAGGTCTTCTCCGCTGGTAGGTATCTGACTGTTCGCTGCTAGAGCTTGGTTCTTTCATTGTCGGGAGACAATGTGAGTACTTTATAGTCTTTAGCTGGCTCAAGTTTGGCCGCCATTCCTCTGACTATGACAACGGACTTATGTGATAGCTTATCTCGGAATACTGTCCCGAGATACGCCACGAGTTCCCCAAGGTTATCGTGTTCATGCATGATTGGTTTCAAAGCTTTACGCTCCTCGTATGAGGCCATCCTCACGTCATGATATCAAACGCATCTTATGCCAACTCATAACTTCAACTTAGACATCTCGCTACTCGTTTGTGTTCAGTAGTTGGAACATCTGTCGTCTCTTGGACTGATCAGTGCTTTAGGCAAATATTAATAACTCAAGGTTATTAATGCCTCACCATACCAATTTGGCTATTCGGCTTTGCTTCAGAGATTTATGTCAGCGACCAACCGATACTCTGCCAACGTAGATTATGACACCCTCTTGGGGTTGCGATGCATACTAACTCAAAAATTATGAGCAGGGTCGCTTCTGGCCTCATGTCTGCAGCCAATGCCAATAAGCCCTCACGCACTGCATGCTTAGGCTCCGGACTTCCGTGAACCGGGGAGTGCGCGCACTGACCCTTATCTCTGACAAATAAGGTGCGACGATCCCTCATACTCGCATATTGCATAACGCGTGCTGCGCTCTAGTCCTTAGCTTTGGCTCAAGTTTGGCCATCGCCGTTCCACTGACTATTGCGATGTCCCGCTATCAAGGTATAGTAGGTGTAATGTAATATCATGCGCACCGCTGATGGTTTTTCACATCCCGGTAATGGCGACATAATTGCATCATCTTGCGAATCCGCTTGATAAGTCTGCTCTCATCAAATCATTACATACGGCTCGGATGTAACCCCGCTAAAGGCCATCCAACTGATTCCATGTTTCGTTTCGCAAGAAGGTGTTTTGCTTCAATGACCAATGGTATCCACTTCCGAATGGTAGTCAAGAGTACTTGCTGCGATCACATGTATCATTACCGCTTGTTACGGGGGTACCAAACCCTAAGTAACTATACTTATCTCGTCAAGTACGTACTGGGCGTACGACCGTAGATCCTATTCCTTATAATGAGTCGTCGGAGGATTCCGTGGAACTAGTCTCCTCTAAACTGTTATCCTCAACAGTAGGTTGCTGATGATTACTCTTTTGGTGTCCCTGACTATTGGGGAACAGCGCTGATCCTTTATCTAGCTTGATCGGCCTCCTGCAATCGGCTACCCTATGGGAACCTTTCCGATTTGCGGGCCAAGCACAACGGAGGCACTCGCCTTCTCTTTTCCTTCTTTGGATCTCAGCGTTATCAATGCCCTCAGTCTTTAGGTGACTTGGCTTTGGATTAATTCGGTTCCTACTAACTCGATCCTTCTTCCGCAATTGCTTTTTGGAGATGGGTGTCGGATTGATCAATCCAGTAAGAGTTCTTCCTGTAGCTTTAAGGGCGGCGATTTCTCGTAGCCGTTTCGAATCCTTAAGGTATTCCTCGCACTCGTCAAGTATCGTATCGGTTCGTTTATCCTCCTCAAGATCCCTAGGAGTGGACGATACTCCTCTAGGAACTTTAACTTCTTCGGGTATTGGATTCTTCTTTCCCGTGGCGTTCCGTCGTTCGGGAATGTAATCCTGCTCAGGTAAAGGTTCCGCTGTATCGATGGTTCTTCCGTTCAGGTTATCGATATAAATGACTAATCCTTTTTCTAATCCGATAAGGGAAGCTAGCCACCAAATGCACTGGGCCGCGAAGATTTGTTGTGTTCTTCTGGCGTAGGAGATGATCTTTTCCAAGGCGTATATAATAACGTCGTTATCGTTCTCAAAGGTAATTGCCATACAAATCTACTTGCTGCTGTAAGGTGCGGGGCTGCCGCTACAAAAAGCTAATAGATTTTAGGTATAGATATAATAGGTATAGGTATCATAAAAACGCAATAATAAATAAGGATATTTCTCCGCTGGTAGGTATCGTTTTCTCTCTAGCTGTTCGAGCTTGCCTTCTTCATTGCCGGAGCAATGTGATCTCTTTATAGCTTCTTGGACATCCTTCCAACCATTCGGATTCCAATCGGAAGCTATGATTAAATCCCTCAATGATAGCCACTTATCCTTGGGTCTTATTGGCGATGCCCGGTGGATATCCTTGCGACTTATTTTCTGGCGCCTCTTCGGATGTGCTCGCGCATCCCCATAGGAGACACGTATCATATCGCTCATTAATCAGACCATAACTTCAACTTTGACATCTCGCTTTCTTTGTGTTTGTTCGGTAGTTAAACAGGCTTATCGGTATACCAGTACCGTGCTGCAACATAGAGTCTCTATGACACATAATAGTTGCGAGGTACACCTATGCAAATCAATGCAAGGTAATCGCTTCTGGTTTTTCACCAATGCCATAAATCCCTCAGCGACGTCCAGCTTAGGTGGAGGCAGTACTCTTAAAACACCGGGGTGTGCCGCACTGGGTATCCTGCCATTACGGTCAGGCAGTGAAGAGCCCTCTTAATCGCGTAGACTAACGGCTGCCGTGCTTGCTCACAAGCATGTCCCGCATAGTATCCAGGAATGAAAGAAGCCTCTCATGATCTGGCTCTGCATAGCCACTGACCAATTTTTGAGCTCTTCTCGTGACTGATATGAACCCCCGCTAAAAGGCATATCACTGGCCGTACTTGCAAGTCTCGGCATGGTATGTGCTGTCTCTGACTGCCAACAAGTCCAGTATCACTGCTAAGGGAGAACCCCTAACACCGCTATTAGGAGAGAACCCCTAACATCAGGTACTTCCAACGTGCTCGTGTGGTTGTAATTCATAACCACAGTATTGGCCACCATCATTGGCACAAATGCTATTGATGACATCGCCACTATCTCCTGAAAATGATTGTCAACAGAAAATCAACGATTTTAGGACAGGTAAGTAGGATTATTGAAAGTGATTTGGTCACGGTTATGCATAACTGACATGTTGGCAGCCCATATAGACCAAAATCAGTGAGACATGGTCACTGCTCAATTTGGAAAATAAGTGTCAACTGAGTGTCAACAATTTCTGGCTGTGAATCTTGGACGATCTAAGTGGTGAATGGCTGTATATATCGCCACATGATGTATTGGCTACCTTTAGAGGCTCAAACAAGAGCGACAAGCTCTTGGCCGCAGCCTGAGAATGAGCATCTCCTGAGTGTCACTTGTTTGTGCTCTTACATGTTGGGTAATCTACGTGTCATGTTGTGGGAGATATTTATATACGTAGTGATGGTGGCCATTGCAGGCAAAGCAGGGCATGATATCTTCGTTACCCCCCCTTGACAGTGAGTATCAATGGAGCATCAACAATTTTAGGTCTTACAAGTTGGGTAAAAAATGCATTGTGCCGATATTTGAGCTCATAACCATGCTATGGACTGTCTGTAAAGACAAAATTACAAAATATAACAGGATAACCATGCATTCCAAAATAATCAGTATCATAAACTGCAAATCATACAAAAAATGTTTACTCGATGTCGTGTACATGGTTTTGGTTTGATTTGATCGTCTAACAGCACAAAGACTACTACAAAATGATTCTACAAATTGACTCGGTGGCCAACCTGCTAACAGCCCTGTCCAATTCCAACGCATTAGGACAATGGCCTTGAACAGTACCTGAATTGCCAGTTCAGGTATGTTTACAACCTGGATGGCAAATTAGCCCACAGTTAGGTTCCAACTCTCACCTGGCCCAAATGTAACATGCTGGAATAGTGGTCAGCACAAGGCTGGTGGGGAGGTGAACAAAGTAGGATTCAGCACAGGGCCTGCAGAGTCGGAACCGACTGCGTCCATTGAAGAACAATGGCGGTTCAGTTGACTGAATAAGATATGCGATCAACGGTTGTAAATAATTCGGAAATGTGCATTTATTGATTAGCAAAGCGGAGCAATCCTACAGATCAATGGAAGGCAGACATTCAGCTACTAGCTGCACAGTGACCTTCAATAACCAACACATACCCATACATGTGCCGATCCACAGCAGGACTAGAGACAGTTAAGTGGTAGTGTAAGATTACGTTCACCATGATTAGATACCATGACAAGAATTATGAGCGAAATGACCAGTTTAGTTCATTCACGGAATACCAGTTGAATCCTGGGAAGTCACACACATATTCTGGAAGTTGAGATGCTTATTCAAGATCAGAAAGAGAAGCTACCCATGTCGGTCAGAAAACTGGGGAACTGTCCAATTATCAGGGAAATGGAGTTGCTACAATTATAGGATGTGGCAGTAAAATTTGCATTAAAAATAGTCACATTTGGATGACAGTACTGCATTACACTCTGCTATCATGCACCAGATACAGTGCATGGAGTCACAGAGGAGACTAGGTAAGTAGTGGCCTAGTGAGGGAATCGATTCCTTGAACACCAGATCTGACCACAACAGCTGCCTTAAGGAAAAGTAGAAATCCTTAATGTTTCCCTATTCTTGAGGATAGGCAAGAAGGTGAAACTTAAAGTCATGTAAGCCTCACTATTTGATATCCTAAGAGCTTTAACGGAAGATGATTGGAAGGAACAGCCTTCGGTGGGGATTGTTGCACATCAGTATTATAAGTATTTACCAATGTGATATGATGGGATTACACATTTATTTCCACCACATCGGTAGGGTATTGCTTATGAGGTACACCAGAATGATGGCAAGAAACCAACTTGCTGACCTCCCAATTCTATGCTAAGAGCAGAATTATTGGTACTAAAAGAATGGTTAGAAGAGAATATGTCGAGAGGCTTTCTAGGTAAATCCTCATTCCCCTTCGCAGCAACAGGTTTATTTGAAATGCAACCAGGCGGTGGGGTTCTATTGTGTATTGACTATCGCGATATAACAAGCAAGACTGTTAGGAATAGCAATCCCTTGGCCCTGGTCGAAGAAAAAATGAATCTTCATTGGGTCGCTCATATACATGGCATGATTGCTTTCTGGGAGGCATCTAGGCTATTGTGAGTTAATGATCAGGACGAACATAGGTCAGCCTGCTGAATATCATATGCGTTGATTGATTGTGGAGTGATGCAGTTATAAAGAATAAATGCCACCGGAGCATTTGTAGAATATATCAGAGGCAGTATATGAGAGATTCTGGATGACTTTGCATCACCCTATCTTTACAACATAATAATATAAGCAATTCAGAGGAGGAACATGCAGAACAAGTTAAGCGGGTTATGCAATACCTTTTGGAAACTGGAAGATATTTCGAACTGGAAGAATGCAAATTTCGAAGGAAAATTGATAGGTACATAATGTTGATTATCTCAACAATGGGAATACGAATGCATCAGAATAATTTAGAAACACTAGCACATTCATGACGAGAGAAGATTACCATGAACAGCAAATCAAATACTTTGTTTGAAGTTGAACAATTCCTGGGCTGCTGCAAATATTACTAAAGCTTTGTTCCAAAGTATTCCGGAAAAGCCGAACCCTTGACATGGCCTCCAATAGAGAATTAACCATTTCAATCAGAATCACAACTACAATTGGCTTTTGAGACGGGGGTAACTGCTTTTATAGTTGCACTGGTTCTATGCCATGTGCATTAGGAGAGAAATGTAATCACTGAAAATGATGCCTCCGAATTCATACCTTGCGGGAATGTATTACAGTGCACTTGGAATGGAGTCTGTTATGCAGTAGTGTAGCTCTCAAAGAATCACCCACTAGCCGACTGCAATGACGATATCTACAATATAGTATCAAGGGCAATCATTGAAGTACTTCAGCTATGGAGACTAGAATGTGAAGGGGCTGCCTACTGTCGTTATCAACTAAGAGCTCACAACAATCTGGAATATTTTATGACTAATCAACTCTTGAATTGGAGACAGGTACTATAGTCAGAATTATTAATCCAGTCTGACTAAAAATTGGGCTCCAGATTGGGAAAGTTCAATGGAAAAGAAGGTGTTATGGAAAGGAGAAAGGGAGGCCTTGCTGAGGGGGGGGAAGAAAGATCATATCATATGGAACAGGTAGTTGCAAAGATGCAGTATCTACTAGAAAAATTGTGTCTGATCTGGGAAAATCCGTCCATCCAGGGCCCAGTTTCAATGTCAGAACACATGACAGATGAGTATCAGACTGATCCACTATGAGGAAAGATACTATAGGCAATCTGAACAAATTGTGGGTTAAAAGATATCACAATTGCACAACGTACCGAGGAAGAACGAATGATATGCAGTAGGGGGAACCTCTATATACCAGACGGAGTTATACGTCATTTGTGCTTGATACGGATACACCATGATACACACTTGGCAGGGCACCTGGGATGAGAAAAGATTTTCGATCATCTCAGTCAAAGGTATTGCTGCAAGATGCTTACAAAGGGTGATGATTTGAACAAAAGGAAATGTCACAGTTCTCAACAGTCTCAGCATTCTTGACATTTGATGTTTGGAGTGCTCTGACCTCTGCCCAAGTAACAATAAACAGGGGAGAACATTACAATTAAGATTGTGGTAGTGTAACCGGAGTGTGAGGCGTTTGACGCAATCTGGGTGGCAGTCGATAGTCTTGCAAAGATATGATAGTATATCACGTGCCATACTGTGGTAGATGTCCCAATATGAGCAGAGTTGTTTATATGGGAGAAGGTACGATTCAATGGACTGCCATTAATGATTTTTTCGAATCTGGAACACTAGTTCACTTCAATGTTTCTGGAGCAAGATATGCACCCTCCGGGGAATTCATCCAAGGATATCAACTGCATTTGATTCACAAATGGGCAGCAAAACAGATAGGAAATATGCCGGCATGGAAAAACCATCTTCCGGCATTGGTAACCACCACCATGACAGTTTGATAAAACATTTTGCAGTGGCTGAGGTTGCTGAAAATAAAGGAATTTCAGAAACAATACAGTTTACCCCATTCCTTGCCAATCAGGGTATGGTTCCCATATGCTCATTGTCATGGGAGCCAACAGCGGAATGGAATCATCAATGCCTGGATGTCGACCAGATTCCACCAACAATGTTGCAGATCCAGGAGATCCTTCATGTGGCAATGATGGGTAGCCAGGCATTGTAGGAAGAGGGAGCAAATCGAAGAAGAATGCCAGCGCCATATCTACAAGAAGGATTCCTCGTTGGGGGTGATGGTTGACCTATTTTGACTACAAAGCCTACATGAATGCTGCATATAAACAATTACGGCTGTTGTAGGTAACCCGCCGGATGTCCCCATATGGTGATGAGTTCAAGCACCCCTCATTCCTAAGCATGGATGAAGTACAACCTCTATCCCATTTGAATTCTGTTGTGAATGAACCCCTTGTTGGACAATGAGTGCCTCCACCACCACCAGTTGAGGTCAATGGAGTAAATGAGAATCAGGTTTCAAGTATTGATGATAGTCGAGTTTATGGGAATCAGTTCCAGTATTTGACATCTCTTGAGTCTTGTTGTGTCATGATTTCTGGTTACAAACTTCAAGTGTCTTTATTCTATTTTGCAATATCACATTATCATTACAAATGTTACCTACCACGAACCCGAGGTATTGCATCATGCAGACGTCCCCATATATCCGTGCTCACTTTGGCCTCTCCGAACCTGAGTGATTATGGGTTTCTGAAATCGATTTTCCCACTACAACTCCTCCCTGGGCCTTTGTGTGAAGCCTATCTCTCCTGTTCTGTTGCATATAACATTATCTCCAAATCTGACGGAACAGAAGAATAACATATACTGAAACCCGAAATGACGTAAGAATAACATTAGCCCCAAGGAAGCACACAAAAGAGACCGAGAGGAAAATCATAAACTCCAAGGAATATCATAAACCCACTGGAAAACCAACAACTGAATGGGAAACCATAAACCCAAAGTAAAAATACAAAGAATCTTACCACTTGCATACCAGCTTGTTCCTGCCACCTTGCATGTACGCCTTAGTTTTTCCTTCACCAATGTTGAATTACGAGATGTTGCCATGCCGAGTTCGCAATAGAATTGTTGCCTTACACCGTACTGCTGATATTCGTACCAAGGCATTTATAAATCACTTGCCATCATTATTCACTGCTTGTCGGATGATGAGTACTGCATTTTACCCAATGTTCCTTTCAATATGTGCCAATGTCTTTGTCGGGTAGTGCACCATTGCCTTGCAGTACAGCTTTCTGCTGATCAAATCTAGGAACGAACTAACATATTGTTCATTCTCAGTGACGTTCTTGTCAGAACTTCTACTTTCGCTAGAGGGAGTGGTAGACCGCTCGGGTTGTGAGGCTGCCAGTCAGTGTAGGATCTGGAGGCTGCTCTGGGATCATGCTGGTCGCCATCCTGGTGAGAGCTTGCACAGTTGTACATTGCTTTTTCCCTGCGGGGGTTGCTGCGCATGTACTTGCGTTCTGTTTGGTGGCCACTGGCTCGATCGTACTACCATCATAGAGGGTGGGTATTCGGAGAATTGTAATTGCCGGGGCGGGAAAATCATTTTCTCAAAACCACCTGCACTCTGCTCGACACAAGACAGAGACTTGGTGAATGTATGGACATACTCTTATGATGGAGCCTGACTGGGTGATGGTTGCATCCAGAGGCACAGTCGTAATGGAGATTGACTGGGCAATGGGGAGACAAAATTCACGAGGCACCAGTGTTGATAGCTGTGACATCAACTCAATATTTGACCAATTACACATTCTATCTTTCCCATCCTTTGAGCTGACTCACATTTGCCAAGATTGCATTGATCGAGGCAATTGGATGGATCTTCATTTGAGGGTTATATATTACCTTCTTACGCTGTTCCCACATTTCTTGCACCAGAAGTGCACATTTTAACGAATTCCTATTGCAATACCCCAAGTTGTAAGTCGGTGTGTTGATAATGGGGTCGCTGCCTACAACTTCTGCTGTTTCACCACAACAGGATCCCAAACGTGGATTCCGCTTTAGATAGTGTTGCCTGGACTGGCGGGAAAGACTCCATGTCCTCTTACTGGTCAATATGGAGAGACTCCACTAGTGACATAATGCTACCCTGTGCGCAGAGTGCAAAGCAGAAGCAAGTAACGACATTCCTAGGAATGATGATCAGAATGTCAGATTGGAATATTGGATACCGTATGCTGGGTATATCGACAACACAAACAACACAACAACCCACCTAACACGGTGATAACCTCCGGAGAAGTAGCTCTCACCTAACACCTGAACAAAGGCACCAACATTATCCAAGGATAACTACAGAGATAAATGACCCAACTACCACCTGGACGAAAAAGACTGACCTTGCAGACGGGACGACATGCACAGACTTAAAACTGCAACATCAGGCTGCAACCTCATTCTAGGATGACAGGCACCAAGCTAGTACAAAGCATGAAAGGTATCGACCTCATATGGAGATGACAGACACCAACTATGGTGGCTCAGGGACAGGCACTGACATAACCCCATGATGGAAGACACTGACTTGGTACCGGAGAGAGAGTCACTGATATCATACGAAGCCGATTGTCCCAGGCCCAGCAGACTGCAGGACAGGTATTGACCAAACACCAGGACAACACGCACTGATCTTTTACCCGGACGAGAAAATTCAACATATAGAGGCAGGCAATAGCAATACTAATGAACCCACTGATCGGAAGCGATTCCTGAGGAGCAATCAATGATGGTGATAATGATGATACCTCTAGTTGTATGGAGAAGTTGCACAGAATGGAACACAATAAACAACTTGGCAGGAAACCAAGAGAAAGAATGGAAACAGGTAGTGAAGCTGGACAGAGAGACGAACGAAAAAAACAGCTCACTATAAACACCAGTATCAAATGTGTAAACAACACGATAATCAATCCCACAAACTAGTAATTGACCTGTTAGGGATTTTCTCCGAACAGAGTATACGTCACCTGAGATAACCAGACATGGGTACCTGTCAGTGGAACCTTTGGGCCACCTGACATGCAAAACGACTACCCTAGTCATCCTCCGAACTTTCGGTCACAAAATACCTTAGTGGGTATGAGTGGTGCTCGTCTCGATTGAATAAGCCTCGGCTTAGAGGATTCATTTCTGATGATGCAATAACACTGCCAGATCGAATGGGTTGCAACCCTGCCAAGCGTGTTATTTTCAACCAGATTGATTTCCGAGTGCTAGAGTGATTATGTCTGAACGGATAGTGCAAAGGAGTTCACCCCACAGACACGGCAATCGTTAGTTGCGAGCTATTACGTGGGATGTTAAGATCAATCTCTTATGCGAGGTTGGAGCACTGGGCAACCCCCAGCCAAAGGGAACCGTCCTGGCCTGACCAGTGGCGTGAGTGAGGGATTACAACATTGGCTGTTGATATGAGGTCTATTGCAAACCCGCACATTGGTGTGTGCAGAACGGCAACTGCAAGAGAGCCTTTCGTTCAGATACGGAAGAGCGCATGTCATTAATCTAGATCAGTATAGTAGTGGTTGTCTGCCACGTAAACCTATGATGCAATCATACTATACTACTGCTTTGCTTAAAAACGTTGTACGCTATGTCGGCAACGTTCCCGATTACCGAACCATACGAGTGGGAGATGTCCAAGTTCAAGTTATGACCTGATATATGATATTGTGCATGTGTGGCCTGATTCATATCGGGAGCGTGAGCTTTAATACCTCGCCTGCATGTACACGATAATCTTGGCGATTCGTGGCAATCTTGTGCTATCAGAATCATGGAAAGGAAACATGGGTGCGCGTACGTAACATCCCAATGGACTTTCTATAAAGAGGTCACATTGTTCCGGCAATGAAATGGACAAGCCCTAGCAGCGAAACAGTCAGCGATACCTACCAGCGAAGAATGATCTGAAATATCATTGTGTGTTTATGATACCTATATCTACCTCTTATTATATATATAAAATGTATTAGCTTTCTGTAGCGGCAGCCCCGCACCGATAAGTATACTTCTAAAGTGTGTGGTGAATATGTTCTATTATCGTATTACAGCAAGGATTGATTAATCACGTTGATAATCTCAAAAAGCGAAGCCACATCGGCAATCCAGATGTTCGATCAAGGTCACCCGAGCATTCTAGTTTGCCTGGTGTGCATTCAAGCCGGGTCGAAAAAATTCAGAATTCCAACAGCAATTAAAGCGCTTCCAAATTCGGGTCGAAGATCACAACCGAAACCGACATCCATAATGAAGTTATCGACAATTGCGAGGTATCCCTGGAATAGCCCGAACAGGAAAGAACAGCTTCCAGGCGCCTCACTCGGCATAGCAGTAGAGTGGAGAAAAGAAAGGCCATCAAAAAGGAAAGGAAGGCCGATAAAAAGTAATCATCACACTAAGGATTAGGATCTAGGGCCGTACTCAAGTACTTGTACGTTGCGTTGAAGTACCCCCCTAACACGACCCTCAATCACTAATTACTGCCAATTTACCGTGTAAACAACCATTTCATCTCCAAACTGCTATACAATGTACTATTTAAAATGTCAACAAAACACAGTCTATGTGGTGCTGCGGCCGGTTCCATTGGCCATACAAGATCTTCCTGTGGTGAAACTCCCGGCAACATCTTGTCCAACAATAGCTATGGTCGGTGTCAATTCATCAAGTCCTTGGCCCTGGGCATAAGTAAGGACACGAAGTCAGTGCCTCACATGGGATCCTTATGCACCATACACTTCCGAGAAGCAGATGTTACCAAATTCATACACATGCATCTAATCCTCTCATTTTGCACTGGGGCCGAGATGGCAGCCAAACATGTGATAGCAATATTGTTGTCCTACAGTGAGGAAACATTCCAAGAGACTATGAATCAATATTGGAAGACACAACGGAATAAGTCGAAAGAGCAACTGAACGATGCCTTCCGCCTCACCAATCACTGAGGCTGTATGTATTCGAGTTTGTAATAAGAAAGACCATGCAAAGCGCTGTGGGACTATGAGAACATCGGTGTGAAGCATTTGTCCTTGCCTATGTCATCATCAGCCGCAATAAGACTGAAATGGAAGCCTTGCCTGAGTACTCATTAATTGAAATGGCACTCTTAGCTCTCCCCCAAACTTAAGGGGAAATGCGTTAATGAATTTGGAGCTAGATCACAGAGACACCTCCTTGTTCAAATTTGACGAACTGCCAAAACACATCCTCAACTACTGTGTGACCACCAATACTGTCACCAGCCTTGACTCTGAATACCTACATACTGCACTGGGCGTCTCTCCTTATTCTGTACCAGCTTCATTTCCCATCCCTCAGTAAAATGTTATTATGCCACGGGGAGACTCTGGGAGTGTCTAACAGTTATTGGACCGGAATCCCAAGGACGTCAAATCCCAGAGTGTACTTGACCGACGCAGTGGCCTTCAGCTGCACCTGGGAGCACCTGGCCACGCTGACGAGAAGTCTGGAAGCACCTCGAATCACACTTGAGCAGTCTGGGAGAAGCAACTTCTTGTAGGAATCACTGCTGGTGCGCCTGCATATCATAGCTACTACTTTTCGTTCAATGATTGTTCAAACTCGTGTATTCAGTTTGTATTCTCACCAATGTATCGATGTATCTATATAGCTACCCATCTGTACATGGAATGTCTGGACTGGCTGCAGGTGGTGCTTGAGAGCAATTCGAGGAGCGCCTGAAGATGACCCTTGAGTGAACTCAGAGATACACATGGAGAAGGTGATTGTATGAACTTAGAGATGTACCTGGAGGCCATGATTGAGCGAGTTTGGAGATCCACTGGGAGGCCACAATGGAGTGAACTCAGAGATGGACCTGCATGCCGTAATCGAGCCAGCTTAGAGATGCACTGGGAGGCCATGATCTTGCAAACATGGAGGCCATGATTGGTTGAGCTTGGAGATGCACTTGGAGGCCGAGATCATGCGAGTTTGAAGATGCACTTGGAGGCGATGATCGAGCCAGAGGGGAGGAGTAATTGGAGGCGGTCAATAGGAGGCATGCCCGGTGCTGAGCATCTATCCATCAGTTAGGCAACTTGCGACTGTGGGATTATGATGGGGTGACTTGACCTTTGAGGTTTGATCGAGAGCTGGCGGTCGATCATGTAGGGAGGCTGGCCCGATGCTGAAGCAATATTTAGGAGTCAACTCTCAATCGTCAGAATGAAGAGATGATAGACAATCTTGGGTGTATGCTGTACTCAGTGTATGCTGTACATGGTGTATGCCATGCTCAGTGTTAACTCATGATCATGGCATGGAGAGATAGAGAGGAATGAGTAAACGTTGTGTTCTGCGATGATGGTAGAGAAAGCGAGATAGGGAATGATAATGGGAACAATATGATGGATACGAGCGGATATGAACAGTCAGGGGTACAATCTGCCCGATTGGGTTTAGATGACCTCGTATCGGTATTTTTCCCAGCCGGATCGGGAGTAGTAGCTGCCATATCAGGAAGGGTAAATTGACTCACACACGAAATTCTCTTAAGTCCCAGTTTCGCATGACAATTTCCCCCATCTTCTCTCATCTCTCTCTGTCTCTACCATCACCTGAGATCACAAAGTGAAGGCATCCCTGTATATCTCCCCATGCAATGATCATGAGTGAACAGTGAGTACAACATACACCGAGTGCTGCAAACACCGAGTACTGCATTATCCCAAGATCAACTGTCACTCATCTCATGGTAGACCTGATTGTAATCAACTCTCTACATTCCCACACTTAGCAGTTGCCCGATGAATAGAGTCGGAGCAGCAGTTGCACCTCCCTCCCGATCTACTGCCTCCTGATCGACCACCTCCAATGACTCCTCCAATCTCGATCAATCATGGCCGCCAAGTGCATCTCTGAGTTACATGATCTCGGCATCCAAATATATCTCCAACCTTGCTCGATCACGGCATCCAAGTGCATCTCTGAGTTTATCTTGATCTCAGCCTCCAAGTGGATCTTGAAACTCGGTCAATCACGGCCTCCAAGTGCATCTCTGAGTTATATGATCTCGGCCTCCAAATTAATCTCCAAACCCGCTACATCACGAGCTTCAAGTGCATCTCTGAGTTCCACTTGATCACAGCCTCCAAGTGCATCTCCACATGCATCATCATACCAGCTCCCTCATTGTGTCCAAGTGTATCTCTGAGTTCTACTTGACCACGGCGTCCAAGTGCATCTCCAAATTCATCTCCACACCCCCTTGATCATGGCATACAAATGCAGCTCCGAATTCAATTCCATCATGGCCACCAAATGCATTTCCAAAGCTGTACGATCTCGGCCTCCAAGAGCATCAATGAGTTCATCTCGATCTCGGCATGCCAGCGTGTCTCCAAACTCGCTCGATTGCAGCCTTTAAGTTCATATCCCAGTACACATGATCATCGGCTCCTAGTACATCTCTAAGTTCTATCAATTAGCTTCTCCAGGTGCTCCTGCGAGTAAGCTGCAGTACCGTCTGCAGCCAGATTGGCCGTATGCCAATATATAGAGTGACTTAGGCGGATAATCCATGCCATATTATAACATAGTGAATCTTGTGACTGCAACAAAGACGAATCTGATTCACGAAATCTCTTGACGTTATGGAACAGTATGAACCTTTGCTGTGAGAATACAGCACTAAGTCTTCCGCAGTGCTGCGCAGAGGTCTGAAGCTGCTCTGGAAGTCTCCGCAGACCTGTGTAGAGGTCTCAGCTGCTCCAAAATTTGACTATTCTATGAGTCAAATCTTGTAGCATCTTGAATGCACCTCCAAAACAGCAGGTGCTTTCAGGAGCACCTGAGAATGCTGTTGCAGAGTCTGAGAGCACTTTGCATAGCTCGAGGGGGGCCTGGGAGCAACTAGAATTACTTGGGAGCACATGTGGGGTCTAAGGGAGTGCCTGGGAGGTTTGTGTGTGGCTTCCGACCGATTTTCATTTTGCAGATGTCCCTCCAATGGCAGCTGTGATAAACCTCACAGCGATCCATTGAGAAGAAACTCTGTCACCAGCACAAGCTCCTGACCCAATTCCAATTGCTAAAGAGAACATTGCAATGGGCATGAAAATATACAGTCTGTTGAAGATCTTCAAGGCCTGGACCTTCCTGAGGATCAAAGCAAAATGGGCCCCGACAATGAGGATAATAGACTACCAGTTCAGACGCCATCCGGGAAGACCACCTGTCCCGACACAACTATCAAGATCCTCCCTTTTAATATACCCACGTGACCTAATTACCAACACCATCCAGGGCCACTGTTTGAACGCTAAATCTATTGTGAGAAGCAAGATCAAGTGCGCGAGATCTGTTCCAATGTTCATGCAGACCAGGAACAGACAATAGTTCTTCCCAATCAACAGGGATGGCTAATAAAAGCACCAAGAGGAGGAAATGGAGGGATGATATCTGCTTGTCAACCAGGAAAAATGTTTCTGCAAATGCAGGAGTACACCCAGGAAGTTGCTCGGCTAGGGCAGCCAAAAGGGGGAGTAGCCACCACATTGGCACCACTGCCCCCACAGCCACAGAACACTGCAAGGACTTAGCTGTTCCAGGAAGCTACATCCACGAGATGCATTTTTGTCACTGGTAGCCTTTGGGAGTGTCTGGACATTGTCCGACTTGAATCCCTGGGTGGTCAAATCCCAGTGTGTACTGGACTGATGCAGTCGCCTTCAGGTGCATCTGGGAAGACCCGGCAGTGCCATGGAGCGCTGGGGACAAGCCTAGGAGCACCTCGAAGAGGCAGCATCAGGCCTGGGACCACTGAAGACTGGTCTCGGGGCTCTGATGATTAACGTGGCAGAGCAAACATGTCTGGGAGCACAATACAGCGCCGGTGACATGCCCGGGAGCACCAGCATTCCTCAAAATGCAGTCTGGGAAAAACTACATTGTACTCGGGAATGCTCCTGGTGCTCCAGGCAATTGTCGCAATTACTTATTGTTCAACCATTCTTTAGTATAGATGTAGCTCCACATCCACACACAGTCTATCGGGACTGACTGCAGAGGGTGCCTGAGAGTAATAAGAGGTGTGCCTGAAAACGATGATCAAGTGAAGTTAGAGATGCACCTTAAGGCTGTGATGAAGCATGTTTGGAGATGTACATGGTGGCCGTAATCATTCAATCGTGGAGGCCGTAATCGTATAACCTTGCAGATACAGTTAGAGGCTGGGAGTGATCCAGTTTGATGATGCACTCGGGGGTTGTAATCGTGTGAGGTGTGAAATGCACTTGGAGGCCGGAATGGTCAGAGTTTGGACATGCAAATCAAGACCACAAACATGCGAACTTGGAGGGTGTAATTCAAACACTTTGGTGAGACACTTCGAGGCCTTGATCCAGCCAGTTTGGAAATGCACTTGGAACCCCTGATGAAGAGATAATAGACGTGCACTTGGTGTCAGTCAATAGTCTGCCTGCCGGGTGTTGAAACTCTGTTGCACGTGTCGTTTTCTCCCAACGGTGGGAATACGACAAGATCACTTTTTCTTCGAGCTCCCGTGAAGAGCTCCCTGAGTGTGGTGGATCATGTACCGAGGCAGACCGAAAGCTCAACCTAACATTGGTGCTCACCACGCAGTCATGAGGGTGAAGGGAAGAGAAACAATATTGAGTTGATGCTGTACTCAGTGTGTACTGTGATTAGTGTATGCTGTACTCAGTGCATACAGTACTGGGTGTCAACTCATTCTCCTGCCATGGGCAGATAGAGAGGGGAGACGTAACTTGGCGTTCTGTGGTGAAGGTAGACTTGTAGACGAGAACAAGATGAAGGTGGGGTGAAGATGAGAATGATTATCATGGCATCCAAGTTAACTGCAAACCAGCTCGATTGAGACCTGGACATTCACAAAATCACGTGCACAAGGTACCTCTCCATACTAGCTCGATTACGGCCTCCATGGTTGGATGATGATGGCCTCCATTTGCCCATCAGCAAACATGGACCATCATTAATTCCAGGTGCATGTCCAAACTGAATCAGTTATGGCCTCCAAGTTGGTATGATCACGACCTCTGAGTGAGTGTTCACAGTGGTCGAATCACGGCCTCCAAGTGTATCTCCAGCCACGCTCGATTACAGCCTGCCAGTTCCAACTATCACAGGCGCCAACTACATCACCCCAGTAGCTTGCGTATGGCATCCAAGTTTGGCCGATCATGGTCTCGAAGAGCATATCTCCAAGCATCCTGGATCACATCCTGCAAGCGCATGACCAATCTTGCTCCATAAGGGCCTCCAAGTTCGCACAATCAGTGCCACCATGTGCATCTCTGAACTTGCTCCGTAACTGCCTTGGGGTCTGTCTCTGAGGTAATTTGCTCATGTTCTGGTGAAACGGTGAAGGAAGAACAAAGATAACCCAACATCACCACTCTCCCTGACCTTGCATGGCATCTGAAGGGAATTCTTAAGAATGAGTGGTTCTGGCTGGAGGAGTGTAGGAAGAGGCTGAAAGGATATGATGGGTAGCATGGTCATGATAAACCACACAACTACGCGGATCAAACAATGCATGGCAAGAGTGGATAAGAAATCACACAAATTGGGTGCAATGATGAAGGGCTGGGGTGAGTGAGGTACCACACAAATTGCGTGCATTCATGAAAGGTTGGCAAGGGTGCATGAGACCAAAACCTGGGAAATGTATAGTGTGTATTTTGTATAATACAATGATGTTTGTCTACCACAATATATCCTGAATACATAATCCCTGATGCTGCGTCTATCTCCATTATCTCTGAATCACTGTATGTTTATCTATAGAGATAGTTAAATAATACATGCCATATTATGATCTAGCAAACCTTGTGACTATAAGAAAGACGAATAAGATAAACCAAATGCCTTGTGGTTGTGGAATCCTAAGAAACACTCCAGTGCGAACACAGTACACAGTCTCCGGCAGAGGATACCCAGAGGTTTCAGCTCCTCTCGATGTCTCCTGCAGACCCACGCAGTGGTCTCAGCTACTGCAACATTTGACTATTCAAATAGTCAAATCTCGTACCATCCAGAATGCCCCGCCATGGCTGTTGGTGCCTTTTGGCGGATCTCAGATTGCTATTGAAAAGTTTGAGATCACTTTGCAAAGCGCCAGGGGGGTCTAGGAGCTTCTGGAATTACTTAGAAGCACTGGTGAGGGCTACAGAAGTGTCTGGGTGATTTGGTTATGCCTTCCAGACCCATTTACCAGTTACTGATGCAGCAGTGAAGGAGTCCTGTGCGGGTAGTTAAAGTACAAGTGAGTAGGAATGATAGCACCCTGCACTTCGAAGGAAACAGTGTGGAAATGTCTCCTTGTTTAGAGTAGGATAAGCAGGGAGCTGGGAGTAATAACAATGTGAAACGGGAGGAGTCGGTTAGCTGGGGGTGGGGCATTTAAATGAACGTTGAAGGCATCTGCCACTGGAATGAGGAGGGATCCTTTATGCAAGGTGGGAAACAGTCAGTCAAACAAGGTGTGCTATTGGGGGAAGTAAGGGAGCTGATGTGGAAAGGCAAGCAATTGGAGGATTGGTAGAAAGAAGAGAACGAACTGGTAGTCGGAGAGTTGGCAAGGAGGATGGTTGCTGAGGAGAAGTTGATGGTAGAGGAGGCTGTGCTGAAAGAAACCCTGGGTAACCATGAGGGAATCCACGACTTGTGTATCAGTTTCTAAAAAGTGCATTCCTCTGGAACCGAGTCAAATACAACCCGTATTCTCATATTTTGTCTGCGCACATCAGGTGCAGGTAGACCCGTGGTCCAACCAATAATTGCTAACACAAGGGGGGTGATGAGAGAGGGGATGTGAGGAGATCGATTGCATGTAACATAAAGAAAAGAGTGCAAGATACAGAGGCCAGACAATTCTTTGGAATTGCGAGATGGCGGGATAATGTCTAATCCACTGATTTGTACAGATGTGTAAGATGGATGGGGAAGATATATGCTAATGGCCTGAGTTGCACCTACATTTACCGACAATTCCTACCATTTTCCCGTACTCCTCTTGCAATCTCCTGACAAGACAGGCAATGAGTATTGTAGGAGCTGGTATAAATTTCACCACCGATAACAGGACCAATGGGTGTGATACTCCTAACTTCTGAGTACATTGTATGTATCCAGAGAGCATGAAGCCCAGATGTTGTGAACAAATACAAGACAAGGATTGTTGGGGAATTGGGCACCAGGTCGAGACTCGAAAATAATGTATCCGGCATATTGTACTCCTTCAGGTATACCAACAGCTTCGCCCTCCTTTGTTCCTAAGCAGAGACAGCGACTGAAATGTACTGTTCTTCTCCCCCTGCACACTGACAATGGCGCCCAATATCACAATCACAAACAATACCACCATCCCAACCATAATACAAGCCCGTGATCCCCTATGACCTGTACATCAATCAATAACATCACAGTATCACTTATTGAGTACAGGGATTGTGAAAAGTTGTTTCGCTCTTCCACCACCACCACTACGAGCCTTATCTCAAACCAGTGCAACCAACACCACCGCAGATAACACCACCTTGGTTAATACCTATGCCTACTCCTCAGATCTCTCTTCTAATAGTAGTGATCCCACTCCAGCATCCCAGTCATTCGTGGGACTATCACAACTCAGCATTGACTTCTTTTCGAACCTGTCTGTGGGATTGCTAGAAGCTGGAGTGGAGATTGCTGCTGGTGAGCTCTACCGCCAAAGCCAAGTAAATTCCAAGCCTGAAATCTATGCTTGTGTTGGCGAGATAACCAATACTGCCAACTCCCAAGTGGTAATGTGGTAGATCTTTGCAGAGTCAAATCTTGACTTGTAGAAGTAGGCATAACAGAAAGAATGCGACTTGTTGAATGCTCTCAACAGCTACGGCATCGAATTGGAGATGACGTAGCAATGTCACTCTTTCAAGCAGAGGAAGACACAACGCACGAAGAAGCTGCGAGACTTCGGGCAAAACTATCCTAAACTTCAGAACATCCTGAGCTATTGCAGCTGAGATGAGAAGTAGATGCAACTATCCACGATCGCCAACTAAAGATGCAGAGATTTCGCGATAGTGCAGAGATTACTCCATTGTGTTCACGTTAACTAGCTCACCAAGGTAAACTAGAAAGCAAAAGCCACGATGTGCAAAACTTTCAGAGATTTTCTCGATGCAAATCTGTTGTCAGATATTGGCGGCCCTCAGCTGGAAGCACCCATAGATGATGCTGCTATTGGTCTGAAATTGCCTGGGAGGTTGGTAATGCCTGGTCATAACTACCAAGGTATGGATGACCGCAATGATAATGATGGACTTCTGACCATGCCAACATGTGGGCAGCCTGCCAAACATGGAATACTGCATGCTGACCATGGGACAGCGCCTGCAGGCCATTGTATTCCACCTCCCACGAATGGGATACCCTTGCCACCTCCATCCCCAAATGCGAGCACGATGCTTCCACCGCCAACCGCTTGAAGCGCGGTAAATGAGAAGAAAAAGAATTGATGACAGGTTGGATGGGTTTTGATGGACAGGGCCGAATATGGATCTGATGTTGGAACCAGCCCTCCTGACAAGGAGGAGAGCGGTAGGAGTCTGCAAACGCCCACTGAGTAAGATGCAGGCACCACCCTGCCAGCACCCACCGGGAAAGAGGCCATTATAACCCTCGCCAGCTCTTACCAAGAGAGAGGTGGGTACGACCCACCAGCTCCCAACAGGAACAATGCCAGTACGACACTAGTGATGCTTACCCATCATAATCAGAAGGGCACCACAAAGCCAGTCTGGTTTGCCACACTCCGCAAGGATAGTATAAATTCCAAAGACAACTACACAGGGCATGCAAAATACAATAGCTGCTTCAGCATGTACCGTGGCCTAGTTCCCGACTGCAAGAGAATGTTGGATGACGAGATGAAGATGTTCATACACCTTCAGGGAACGAAATCACACAAAGCCGTACCTATCTCCAAACCACCAGTTAATGAAGACGCAGAGTTGTGTATAGAGGCCCAGCAACAATTCATGGCAGCTGTGTACAAGATCCGTCAGCCGATAGTTCCATTCAATACTCCACTTGGCAACAAGTCATATATTCAAAGCTGTCAAGGAGAAAGGAATGTAGAAACGGAGGGTGGACAGCAAAAGGTGATGCGCCAGGGCTGAGAGTCGTTATGTTCTCCTTTGCTGTGTTGGGGTTATCTTTCGGTATATGCTTTTCCTTTGGGTCATTGGTTTTCATCAGGGTCAACATCATTCTCATTCCTTTTGGATGTTGTTCTTCTTATGTTCTCACCATTGGGATTGTGTTATTCTGATGCACTTTGGGGTTTGGGTTTATGGGATTCTGATATTCTCTCGGGTTTGGGTATAATGTGATTTGGAGCGGAATAGGAGAGGTTTTGCTGCAAATGGGGGGCCAAGGAGTAGTTCTGGTGGGTAAATCAGTTTCACCACCACTGCCTCGCAGCGTCGGAGAGGAGTGGGCGATGGCAGGCATACCGAGATACAGTGATGATGGAGACAGAGTCGGCGACAGGGGTGTATAGAGATCCTGGGGTACCAGAGATACACTAGGTGATTGGGACATTATATTTCAAAGAATCCACAGTAGAAAGTGCAGACATCAATATATTGTTGGATGAATTATGCACTGTATCTTTTCAGCCTTGTAATCCCACTCACTCTGTCCGAGATTTCAGGGATCAATGCCAATCAGTGTATGTTCATGGTTCGGTAGCATCATGCAGTCACCACCTCTATGTACACATCTCGAGCGAGCATCGCTATTGCTCATGGATTTCAATTGAAATTTTGTTAGGCATTGTGGAGGGTTGATGATTTTCTCACTGCCTGCTAGTTTCACCATTATACCAAACCGCATCTGCTGGGGTAGTAGCAATGATTCCACCAGTCCAGCAATTGACCAGTCCGGACCGGGTCCGTCCAAGTCCAGTCCAATCCAGTCCGAGAAATTTTTGGACAGGGCTCGGACTAATCCCCAATTTTTTGTGACCTGGACTGAACTGGCCTGGACTGCATTGGACCAGTCCATTTGGGCCGAATCGGCCCAAATATGCTCGGAGTTACTTATATACTTGGTCAACATATAGACTCATAAATATAGACTCATACATGTAGACTCACCTTGCGATTTGTAAGTCACCATGTACGTCTCACCCCTCACCACCTGCTACTTGCCATTGGGAGTCACTACTCTCCACCACTTACCACGTTCTATTCCGAATTGCACTTATCTGGTTGACTAAAGATTTGGCCTGAAAGGCCTACCACATTCTAGAAGGCCAGCGAAGCTGCCGGAATGCACTGGAGAGTGGTTACTGATGATCTGAGTCGCCAAGTAGACTCATACAAGATGAGTGACTCGCCACCGACATAGCCATTGAGCATTTGTAATGCATCTTCGCAATGGTTTCTCCATAGAACCTTAGTTTTCCTTGTGTATATATATTGAAAGCAAAAGAGAAAGGATGAAGAAGCTCAATTGTCTGTCGATCAAAAGAGAGGGAAAACTCTAGACTTATATACGAAAGAGAGAGAAGGAAAAGCCCAATGCCGACTGCCAAAGCTGGAGCCCAATTCCAAGTACGATTGCCGAGCCCACCTCCTCGCCATGGGAGCCTCAAGCCACCGGCCACATGCCCAAGCCCGCCAGCACCAAACACTCGGGAAGCCACCTGGCCAAATCCCTAGTCAACAATATACAGCATAGATCTCTCCTGCAGTGAGAGAGAATAGACAGACAGAATAGATCTTCTCCTCCTATTCTCTATATTGTCTCAACTCATCGCTGTGCGACCCTCAAATTCAAACTGCATGTATAGCATAGTCTCTACCCAGAAACTGTAACGGGTGGGTTCATTGTGATTGCTCGCAGCGGGTGGTTGTTGTGAAGTGACGTGGTGTCTGATTTTGGGTTGCAGGGATTACTATCTCACTTCTTTAGTTTTCGATCTACTTTGAAATTGATAAAGATTATCCCGTTAGGACTGGTCCAGACCAAGCCCGTCCAGTCGAAGACTGCCAGTCTGGGGCCCGGTCTAGTCCGACCTTCCGGTGAGACCGGACTGGACCAAGCCCTACCCCTGTCCGGGTCCGTCCGGACTGGTGGAATCATTGGGTAGTAGTGCCAGTTCCATCCTAAAATCAATTCTCAGCCTGGTCCATCATAAGCCTTGCAACATTGCCCTCATTGATTTTCATTTCCTTCCCCTTTGATTGGAGTTTTGGCAGTGGGAGAATCTCGCTCTTTTCGGTACATGAAGTTGCAATTGGCATCTCATACTCGGCAGGTAGTAATGATGGTCATATGGTATGGAGACAATTGGTATGATCATCGTCTACCATGCCAGGGTAATAACCAGGTGGTATTACTACCTGCCAGTACCATTTCAGATCCATAGCTTCCTAGTCTATTCCGACTGCCAGCACAAGGCAGTCCTCATCTTACACCTTTTACTCTTCCTTGAAGTTGCCCGAAGTATACTACATTTAGCCGTCAACTTCCTGTTTAGCTTGTTACAATGGTAGTCACATGAACAATTCAGGCATCTATTGACAATCCCGGGATTTCAGCAAGTCTGGTTGGCTATCCATGTCAATATCATCGACTTCTCACTGCAGCAGGAGTTGCATGGGAATTGCAGCAGTCCGGGATTGTGTTGTGATAGATCACCCAGCTGCTTGGTTGCCAATGTCGTCCTGTCTTGGTCTGAGTCATATAATGTTATAATCTCCCATACCCTTCTGGAGATGTCGAGAGTCTTAAGAAAGTCAGTGTATTGGTTGTGTTTGAACCGCTTATAGTGATGGTTTCTTGGTGCAAAGTTCGACAGCTAAGAGAGCCGTGCAATGTCAGCATTTTACCCCAGTGGTGTTACAGGGTTATTTCTGGGATCATACTGGATTACTTCATAATCCTAATCTGGATACTGGATCCATAATCACGAATTATCACTCGCATTTCCCTATTGGATCTACCCTCCGGATTAGTTCACCAGTTAGTTACATCTCCATCACCTGACATTCAAGTCAATGGATCAACTATAGTCATCTGGCCAAGCACAAGTAAGATATGTAACATCTTGCAAGTGGTAATGGTCTCAGGTTCTCTGTGGCCAATAGTCACTTCTTGTCGGTAAGAAACCATATTCCTAGTTCCCGAACAAACGAGTATTCCATTATACTCCAACAGCTCATTCCTGATTATCCCAGAAGTTGTCAATATTAAACCACCATGCCATCTCGAGATAGGCAGAGTCGTGTAAGAGAGAAGCAGGTAACCCATAAGTGACATATCACAGTTATGTCAACCAAATGAACTTATATGACACTATGCTTATGTCTACGACACTGTCTAGGTCTGGGTACACAGGGCATGTGATTTACATCCACTGGGTTGGGTGGAATACTCTCTGTTCAATATATGGCAACACACCTCAGTTGCAGATTAGAATATATTTGGCTCCAAACAGCTTAGTTGATTTGAGGGATGAGTTGTTTGCCCCAATTGTTGAACCGTTATGTAACCAGTGACCTTATGTGAGGGCACTCTCACTGGCTGTTGGTGACAAGAACCTCTATGTTGATCACTGGTTTTGGATAAACTCGTATTCATACAAGGTATCGCCAATAGGGAATTTGTCCCAATCCAAGCATGTTACCTTGATCACATAGTGAATACTCCTGGCAGTTTGAACTTGGCTGTCAATGGTAACAGGCTACAATCATGAGGTAGTCATGTATGAGGTGTCCGAAACAGGCTTTCGCACCTAAAGCATTCTTAGCAGTGTGGATAGTCTGATATATATCAGTAATACTGAAATGGAGGTAGGATATCGATAACATTACTCTCTACATCTAGCTGTGGATACCTATTGACCTTCTCATCATTGAGACTGAGCTAAAATGTTTGCTACAGTATTATCTATTAGTTCTCTATGAAAGTAAAAGAGGATACATCTCCTTTGAAGTGCAGATTTGTACATTTGTTCTTCAGTTCTATATTGGCGACATAGATATCACTCTTTGTATGTATTAATTCTTAGTAGCTGCGTCGAACCAAGACATTGGCAGGGAAGAGAGGGAGATGATCATATAGAGACCAAAGGAAGTCCGAGGCAAACCTCATAATGTCACAGTCCGGAGGATACATCTACTGGGTTACCCCTGAGTTGGCACTACTACATCTGTTGAGGTGAACCTACTTCGATGTTGCTTAGAAGAAAAGTTGATACTTGGAGTCGTAGCATTCTGAGTCAGTGGTTCCCTGGATATGAATGCCGGTCGTTGGGACGATACTCAACCCTGCCAAAGAAAATCCTAGAGCTGTTAGGGGTTGTCCCCAAGCAGGGATACTAATACTTGTTTTATGATCACGTGGATGCATACATGTCATTAAGCGACATGCATATCACCTACGCTGGTGATATCAAGTGATCAGTAATATGCTTTTTAGCGGGAGTTTATATTAGTTGTGCAAAGCCTTAGTTCTTTGTTCAAGCCTGGATACATAGCGGGACATGTATAGGTATCATGCACAGCAGTTGATAGTCAATACACGATTAAATGGAGTTTTCACACCAAGCCTGAACTGGGCAAAGATCACATAGGCACATTGCGGTCACAACAATGTCTCGATCTTAACATGACGTAATTGAGCGAATTATGACTGTTACGGGGGTGTTTAAGCCACGCTTCAATAAAACATTTATTAACTTAAATACAGCCGCCTAACTAAACTTCTTTTTCTTTCCTCGTCTTATCCTAAGACTCAACCTCTTGTCCTTATACAAGAGCTCCCTCTAAAAACAATCCCCGTTTTCTTCCTGATCGTGTATACGGCTCGTATCGAAATGTTCCTCGAAAGGTAACAGCCCCTCGTTTACGAATCGACAAACGTCGTACGTGATGCCAAGAATTTCGGCCGAGTTCAAGGTCCAGTATTGACCAGAAGTATTCCTGGTTTCCTCGTAATATAGAAACAGTTCTCCGAATTGACGGACAAGGTGATCGTAGGCTGTGCGTTTCTTCAATTGTCTCGAGGTAAACATATAGAATGAATTCACTGATTGGGAGTAGTGAAGATATGATGAAGTTCTTGTGTAGAAATCTTAATAATATT
>Ga0307514_10001189_pt1 | contig 34929 bp, 42 predicted proteins | sample 16_EM_MG_FD_203088 | JGI IMG/M metagenome (GOLD analysis project Ga0307514, IMG submission 203088) | Populus trichocarpa ectomycorrhiza microbial communities from riparian zone in the Pacific Northwest, United States - 16_EM | ecosystem: Host-associated > Plants > Roots > Unclassified | place... | reverse complement strand
AAGGAACGGTCATAAACAAGGCTATCGTTGTCGATTGATTAGAGCACCATCACCCTCCGCTTTCATTGGCACTCCCAGCACCACCACTCGTCACCCCGGTGGTCCGCACAGCGGACTTATTGCTCCCCAAAAAACCGACTTTCTTCCTCGCCCCGACCTTAGATGAAGAAGCACTTGTACTGGACGATGTGCTCCTTGCGATCCGGATCGGCTTCAATCTCTGTTTTGGCGGTGGCATGGTCTTAGATTCAGAACCCGACGTCTTACGCAAGGAGATCGAAGACGTCTTCTGTTTCTTGTTCAAAGAAGGTGCATCGCCATGCGCGTCCGTCTTCACATCAGCATCGGACATGCCCTTTATCTCCTTTTCCTTCTTCCGAGCATCTTCGGAATCCGATACCAATATGCGGATAGGCGTGGGGATCGGGACATTTTCCGGACCCCTCGCGACTGGTCGCACACCCGCTCTAGTAGATCCTGACCCACCGACGTTCTTCTTCCTTGCAACTGGATGTAGTCCTTGGGTGTTTCCGTTCGTTCTTGATCGAGAGGTAGCGCGAGAGCTGGCTCCACCACTCGAAGAACTGGTGATAGCCATACATTGCCTCGGCGGTCTGTTTCTCGTACTCGTCGCCTGGATCCTGGGGAACAGTCGTTTGCCACGGACAAATCCTGGTACCGCCAGAGTGGGGTCGACGTCTGGGATGGGGAAGGGCGGAGGGGCCTCTGAGGAAACTTCCGTTGCATATGTGATAGGAGAAGGGAATTCAGGAGTCAAGGGTGTCTTGAGCTCTTCCCTCTCAGATCCCTCTCCCGTCATCAGTGAATCGCCTCCTCCATGGGTCGAGAGAGTGGAAAACGCGCTCCGCGCGCTAGAGCCACTCGGGATTGGACTCATTTGAGGGGCGAGATGAGGAGGAAGGGGATGGGGAGGAGAAGTAGTGTAGACCTTGAGCCCTGCACCTTGCGTGATACTCCTCGGGTTCAAGGTAACGACAGAACTGGGTCGCATGGCCGTGAGGTTGGATTTCACCCTGTGTCCACGACGCCGAGGGGAGAGGGGGGTTTGGAAACTGAAGCTGTTCTCCCGCTCTGAACCTGAGGTATCTTCCATCTCAGCATCACTGTCCACGGCCATACGGGTGGTTCTGACTCTGGGCGTTGTGAAAGTGGTGTCACCAGCATAGCCTTCGTCCTCGCTCCCACCCTCGTTCATCTCTTCGTCAGCATCCGTGACATCCTCTCCGCCTGATTTCCCATCAACATTCATACCGTCTTCTTCCTTCCAGCCACCACGTTTCTCTTCTCCACCCTCTAGCATCATCCGCTTCCTTTTTCTCTTGTTACAGATCGTGTTTTCTTCAAGCTGAACCCCATGCGCAGGAAATTCGTCGCTCAAGCGTACAACGGAGTTGGGGTTCATAAACTCACGCGACGACAGGAGCGACCTGCGAAAACCCGGCCGGGTCCGGTTTTCATCCGCTTCATCACCGTCATCCTGTCCGGAACCGGAGATGTTGTCGATATCGATGACGTCGGAGGGGCGTTTTGGTACGGGTGCGACGATCCGGAAACCGGGTGGGGGGATGGGGTCCAACACAGGCGACAACGGGTAGGCAGCCGGGAAGTCCGGGTACTTCCTCCATTCATCTGGGCTACGCGTAACAGGGTACAGCCCAGGAGCGAGGGGAGGGACAGGCATTTGGGGTGGCAGGACTTGAGAATGATCTTCTTCCTCATAGGCGGGAGGAGGGGGATACCAGATTTGATGGGTGCCAAACCCTTCCCCCGGGTCTTGAACGCTGCCCGTGGAGATGTTGGAAGGTCGAGGGATGTGTGCCTGTGGTCGCTGTTTTAACCCAGACTGCGGGCGAGACTCGTCGGAACTGACACTCTGCAAATCTTCGTCTGTCGCGGAAGAGGTCCATGGAAAGGTGAAGGACAACCCTTTGTACCAAGCGAAAACGATTTGGATGGGACAAGAAACGAGGATGAGCAGGAAGTCGCCGAAAAGGTGGATGGTCCCGAGCAAGGCATCGAGGGTGTGCGTGTGGGGCTTGATCAATGGCCGAATTACGTGAAGATAAACCGGTTCGGCACCCTATCAGCAAGAAACGTGTTCAGAATGCAACCTTCCACAGTCGAGCAGGACTGAGGTCGATGGCTCAAAATTTGTCTAGCCAAAGACGCGATCGACCTAGACCAGCAAGAGGAGGATTTACTCACACGAGCGCGGGTGAAGATAAAGAAGAGGAGGAAGATGGATTTGATCTCGTCGTAGAAGGGAAAATAGATGATGAGCGGGTCTACCGTGCTCTCATATGTGGTGATGCAACACTGCAGCGAGGGAATCAGGAACGATCAGGATGGGCCACGGGAGTAAAGTGAACGAGGAGGGAGACGACATACCCAGACGATCCAGATGGTTATGACGCCCTTCATATCACGCTTGCGCTGGGTCATCGCCCTAAGGCTAGGTTGACCACCACTGCGCGCGGAGGGAGCGGGGGTCTTGAGGACCTTGTAGGTGTCGTAGATGTTGAGGAACAAGTAGGCGAGACGGAGGATTGGGACTACGGGGCCCATCGCGGTGGGCTAACCGTGGTCGTTTCGCCTATAAACGTGCGTGTGTATGCGTGTAAAAACCAAGTCAAAAGGGAAGAGATGAAGAATACGAAGGTGGTGGTCGTTGGCAGAAGAGCGAAGAAGATGGTGGATGAGATGTAGTTTTTTTTGAGCGAAAATGCGGCATGCACGAGGCGCGTCGGGTTTTGTTCGGCGTCAGTGTGATTCGTGGCTTGTCTCCACCCGCCACCATGCCAAAAATCCGTACTTCGAGGACCAAACGACCTCCGGAGGGTTATGAGGATATTGAGAGTGTGAGCCTCCGCCGCGCACGGCCTACGTTCTAAGGGGCTGACGCTAAAACACAAGTACAGATCCTCGACGACTATGCAAAGAAGATGCGCGATGCAGAGAACGAGTCCCATGAGGGAAAGCGGAGGACGGAGTCGCTGTGGCCCATAATGCGCATTTCGCATGCCCGTTCACGATACATATACGACTTGTACTACAAGCGAGAGGCTATTTCGCGGGAGCTCTACGACTGGCTCCTTAAGGAAGGATACGCTGATGCAAAGTGAGTGGACCATGGCCACCCCCTCCCCAAGTCTAAGCTGACGCCGGCGATAGCCTTATCGCCAAGTGGAAGAAGACAGGATATGAAAAATTGTGCTGTCTTCGATGTATCCAAACAAGGGTGAGTATACGAGGATAAACAGATGGTCCGGTGACAGTCCCTGAGCTTCGTTTATGGTTAGGATATGAATTACCAAGGGTCTACCTGTATCTGTCGAGTTCCCAAGGGCCAGCTAAGATCCGGAACGGTAGTGGAATGCACCCATTGTGGTGAGTTTCGCTCCGAGATACTATTGACCGTGAGAGGCGGCTCACGAACACGTCAGGCTGTCGCGGCTGTTCCTCCGATTCGTAAAGGTAGCGGGCGGGTATCAAGGGGAGATTGTAATAAAATAATCAGCTTGGCAATGCACCGACAACTTTTGTTTGTACCTGACTGAAAAAGGAATAACCCGGCGCTTGACCGTGGAGCTACCGGGGTATAACTATCGCCTCAGTTTCGCGGCCATTTCTCTGGCATCTCCTTGACCCCCAACCTCACCATGGGTGCCTTTGCAGACGAAATAATCCATTTGGGCAGGCGGTTCGTCACAAGAGCAGCCCAAGACCAGGTCCGCCTCACCACATACATCTCCTATCGTCGCGCCTAATTTCCTTTCAGGGTGGTGTTCTGTCCGGAGACAATCCTACAGTGTATCTGGCCACAAACCCGATGCGATTATGGATTATTCAACTATGTGCGCGTTTTGTACCACCTTCTTCACATCTCAGGTCGCTCATGCGTTTCGGCGCTCCTAGTGATAATAATTGGTATGACACAGCTCCTCGCTTACCCTCTCAGCAAAATCAGGCAGCCCAGGGTCATCGCGGAGGTCATTGCAGGAATCATTCTTGGTCCCACAGGTACATTGTTCTGTCCTCTGCCTGTCCAAATGTCTCCTGACCGCTTTTCTCTTATCAGTCATGGGCCGTATTCCCAACTTCACCAACACCATCTTCCCACCTGCCTCCATTCCCCATCTCGTCCTTACCAGCAACATTGGCATCACACTTTATCTCTTCCTTATTGGTCTTGAGGTCGATGTTCGACTTATGAGGCGGAACGGAAAGACGGCCGCCCTTGTGTCCGTACTGGGACTCGTTTTCCCCCTCGGCCTTGGAGCCGCCATCGCCGTGCCGCTCTATCACACCTTCGTCCCTGATACAGTCAGCTTCGGCTACTTTACCCTCTTCGTTGCAGTTGCAGTTGGAATCACCGCTTTCCCTGTCCTTTGCCGTATCCTCACCGAGTTGAAGTTGCTTGACACTGTTGTCGGTGTTGTCGTTCTCGCTGCCGGCGTCGGCAACGATGTTGTAGGTTGGATTCTCCTCGCCTTGACTGTGGCCTTGGTAAACGCTTCTGGCGGTCTTACCGCTCTTTATGTCCTTTTGGTTGGCGTCGGCTATGTTCTTTTTATGTTCTTCCCCGTCAAGTTTGCCTTTCGATTTTTACTCAAGAAATCCGGAAGCCTGGCCACCGGCCAACCTACGACTATAGTCATGACCGTTACGCTTTTGATGGTTTTCGTTTCTGCCTTCCTCACAGACATTATCGGCATCCACCCCATCTTCGGTGAGTTCCCAACAGTTGCACACTCCATCTCGGTGAGATCTGATTTTTTTTCGGCATCCCAGGCGGGTTCGTCGCTGGATTAATTATCCCTCACGATAACGGTTTCGCGATCTCATTGGTGGGGAGATTTGAGGATCTCGTTTGCATTCTTCTCCTTCCCTTGGTACGTCATGGTCGATCCTCGCGTAACGTATCGGATGGCTGACTTGTTATCTCCAGTACTTTACCCTTTCTGGTCTTAGGACAAACTTGGGCCTCTTGAATAACGGCATCACCTGGGGGTACACAATCTTGCTGTGTGTCGTCTCTTTCTCCGCCAAGTTCCTGCCATGCGCTATCGCTGCAAAAATATGTGGCCATACCTACCGCGAGTCTGGCGCCATTGGCGCCCTCATGAGCTGCAAAGGGTATGTTTCCCACCCGGATGTATGCGAGGGAGTGGGGACTGACTGAAGGTCGAATGCTGCGCAGTCTCGTCGAACTTATCGTGTTGAATATCGGCCTCCAAGCTGGCGTTCTGGACACAAGAACCTTCTCCATGTTCGTGCTACATGCTCTCGTCTTGACATTCATGGTGAGCTCGTACGGTTATGGTCGGTTTTCGCACGTCTGACCTTCTGCCACCTCAGACCACTCCTTTGACCATCCTGATCTACCCCTCGAGGCTCCGTTCTCATATCGGCTCTGGCCAGAAGATTAATCGTGATCTCAGCGACATCGAAGATCTTCCCGGCGGCAGTTCTGACAACGAGTTCAAGACTCGCTTCGCTGTCGTGTTGGATAAACTGGAGCAACTTCCGGCAATCATGACCATCACCCAGCTGCTTTCAAACCCATCCTCCCGATCGATTCCAGCCCTTTCTGATATCAGTTCAGATGAGAAGGCCTCCATCCGGGATGCCTCTTCGCTTCGCCCTGTTTCCATGGAAGCGTTAAGGTTAATCGAGTTGACCGAACGTACTTCAGCCGTCATGATGTCCGCCGAGTCCGATTATGTCCTTCAAACCGATCCCGTCGCCTCGGTCTTCCGGACCTTTGGAGCCCTCAACGGTGTACCCGTCAGAGCCAGCATTTCCGTCGTCAACTATGACGAATTCTCCGACAGTGTTGCAAGGCATGTCGATGAGTCCTCCTCGCAGATGCTGTTGGTTCCATGGAAGGCTCCAGTGAATGAGGATGCAGCTGGCTCTTTCGGGTTCAACCCATTCGACAACTTGTTCAGGAAGGCTGTCACAACCGACCATTCTTCGGAAACGGTAAACTCGCACTATATCAGAAAAGTCTTTGCTGGAACCAAGGCGGACGTCTGCCTTATAATCGACCGCGGATTGTCTACCACTGGAACACCTGGGAATAAACACATCTTCCTACCTTTCTTCGGTGGCCCCGATGATAGGCTTGCACTCTCTCTCGTGGTCCAGCTTTGTGCCGGAGATTCTGCTGTCACGGCCACGGTCGTGAGGATCAAGAAGACGACCGGAACTGAGATCTCGGATAAATTTGAGGAGACCACCAACAACCACAACGTACGTGTTTCGTGTCGAGGGCGGATTGAAATCGTTATCTCAACCACTCCCTCTAGACTGTGTTCCCCGATACCGTTTATGGCCAACATTCTACCCAGACTCGCCTCGCATCCGATACCGCCGACGACCTTGTTTGGGGTCGATATACCTCAAAGGTCTCGGATACGATTATTCGCGAGGCTGTCAGCAGGATCAAATTCAGCGAAGAGCACTCCGATGGGCCCTTGCGCTTTGTCCAGAACCTCGCCTCAACCCTTCGGCCGCGATCGGGGGAACCACGTTCGAGGTGCTTGCTGATCGTTGTAGGAAGGTCAAGGAGGATGGCGACCGAGAGTCATGCTGCGGAGTTGAAGGGGTTGTTATCTGATAATAACACATCGATTGGAGGCGAAGCTACCAAGACCCTTGGAGAGGTTGGCACTGCCATCATTTCTGGGAGCGTTGGAGAGGGCATTCTGGTGGTCCAGGCCAAGTTGACCGCTTGAACTTCTCGGCCCTTCACCACTTTCATGAGTTGTACATGTACTCTTATGCTTTATCTACAGTAACGAATACCTCACGACAACTTGTCACCGTGCACTCAAGTTTTCATGTCTTTTCCAAATGCCGAGATATATAGGCGCCAGAACCTCCCATTGGAAATTTGGATCCGAGAATCGAAGCCACCACGACCGGTAGCTCAGAAACAACTTACATAGATCCCGCGTCACCACGTGCGGACCAAATTGTATACTCCGTCCTGAGATCTGCGTTATTTTCATCACAAATTGTGTGTCCTTATACATCGAAGTAGGATAGGTCAAGCGACGAAGAAAATGTAAGTTCTGTTTGATGCGAGAGCAGGAAGTGGTTGTTGAAAAGTCTGCGCCGTCCCTTCAAACCTTTCCCTGAAGAGCTGCCACTCTAGAGCGTGACGCCTGGAGAAATGTCCTTGAGATTTACTTCAAGGTGTGAAGAGGGGAGTTTTGCTTACCTGAACGGTCGACGATTTGTCTGGAAAGGTTGATTGCGCCCAAAACCTTCTCCCATCCTTCATGGGTGGCTTCAATGTAATCTATCTGGGGGAAAATCCGAACCAAGCTAAGGGCGGCCATTAATACTGACTGCTCCGGCATAGGCATTCTCCCCACATAGAGGTCTCGCAAAGCACAATCTCTCCGCAGAGCAGTAGGTTCAACATTAGGTGTCATCCCGATAGTTGCTGGTGGGTTGATAAGGCTAGCCACCTGAAAGTGAATACGGAGGGTAGAGAGATTTGGGCAGTGATGGGCGAGAACCGAGAGTCCTTTGGCTGTGACACCGGTGGGGATTTGGCGGCACGGACTATCACCTAGCATAAGAGATTCAAGCTCCGGCATTGCCCGCGCCAGGTTGATAATTATTCTGTCGTCCACCATCGAGGAGCAACCGCCCATGCAGGAGAATCCAACGGAGAGGTTTCTCATCTGCGTGAATGAAAGCAGGGAGGAAAAGGTCGGGCTCCATGAGCGCGATGTGTGCAGACGGAACTCTGACAACGTATCCTTGATGGATGCGGCGAGTGCGAGCCTTTCGAATGTCCCGAGGAAGTCGCCAATTTGTTCGGATCTGGAGGTGAACTTGATGGTTTCCAAATTCCCAAACGCCGCTCCACGGAACATCTCCAAACAGTCATCGTCATGATCGTATCCGACGGTCAGGTTGGTGAGATTCGGAAGCAACAGTGAGGGTAATGGTTTGCCTCTCTCTACGACTATCGAAAAATTGCGTAGGTCGGAGAGTCTGCAAACCGTTTCACGGGCCTCCTCTGTCAGTGGACAATCCACACGAAATGTCTGGAGAGTATTTCGATTGGTGGTGAGCAGCATTTCAGAAACGGCAGCAATAATCATCGGATCTCTCGGTAGGCCACCGAGACTGATGTGCTGCAAGTTGGGACATCGTGCCGAGAAGATGGTGATTATCGAGGCGACCAACCCTTTTGGAATGCGGGATGCTTTTAAATTTTAAACAGGTGTAGATGCGGGTGATTGCAGGGGAGAGGAACAGGGGGATGAATGGAACGGAAGCCCCATCAATTACAAATAAATTGAGAGTTTTCAGATTCGGAAGCAAGGGCTCGTTGAAGCTGAAATGTTGCAAAACCAAGGACCCTTCCGCAGACATGCCAGCGGAGGAGCCATAGTTTCTGAACTCTCGCATCCTTCGGGCGTACTTCCGGAAACGAGCCAATTCCAGCGTCGTCGGTGGTCTTCTGAGATGCTTCCAAATCAATTAGTTGAGGGAAGATACAACGCTAGTCGCTTGGACACTCACAGTACATTTGTGATTATTCCAGACATCTTCCGGGAATGTTTTCAGCAACGGGATCATTTCATACTGGGTTTCCCACAATGTGTCCAATACCGGGTCTTCGAAGCCCTTGCAGCAACACGCCAACGCGACGGCGGTCGCCTCCCCCCCAGACGCGACGACTTCGCAGGCGATAAGTCTCAGGATCTCGTTCACGTGGAGGCAGGCGTGCATCGGTCCTGGAGGACGCGTTTAACTCCACATCGATAGCACGCGGATCTAATGACAACTCACGATCAATGGCAATACCAACGTCGCCGAGGAGGGTCCCAGGTAGTCGCGATCGCCGGTTTGGTCACGAGCGGAGTGAAAAGAAGTTGATCAAGGAATGAAGCGCCCTCTGATCGCCGTCTGGGCCCTCGCCAACAACCTCCGTTTACGCCTGCGACTTCAAGGAGCGCCCTGATCCTCACCGACGCGCGCGTGAACGGCATAAAAAAAAACAGTAAAACCTGAGACTATACGTCCTGGGAATATCTTATCTCTTGTATCACGTGCTCATCTACTCGCGCAAGCTAATAGTACTAAACTCCCAACAAGCGGGGGTATAATGTGAAGAAACGTGATGGGGAAGATGTGAAAGGAGAGAAGCGAGGAGAATATAACAAAAAGAACGGGACGTGGAAAGAGAACGGGACAGCAGTGGTCGCGCTTAATGGTTAAAGAGGTCGGTTGAGACGAAGGTGGCACTGCCACGAGCCTTTCGACACATGTTGGAGTCCAACCAAGTCCAAGTCATTGATCGTAATGTGACCGTGGCCGACCTTCCACCTAGGGTCTTCGTCAGGCTCCATCGTGGTTCGAGACTTCTCCTGAGAAACGGATGTCAGTGATTGCCAAGGGAATAACTCGAAGGGGAAACTACCTTGATGAACCTCTCCACGGTTCTGGCAATATTCTTCGCAAGCTTTGAACGGGTAATAGGGCAAGGAGGACTCCTAAAATCCTTTGTTGGAATCTAGGATACGCATTAGAAATCGGGGATCTATTGATGTGCACTGGATGTACTACCTGTCGAGACCAGTTCCCATACCCCGGCCACTAGAGAATTCGACGGGATCAGCTACCAGTTTCGAGCTCAAAGGAGATGATGTTACCTTCAATCGGATAGAGACAGATGGGCCACGTTCCCTGAACATCGCGTCGTCTCGTCCTACCAACCTGATATACTTGCCGGTAAGGGCGTCGCGAAGGGGAATGCCACATTCCCCAGGAGCTTGGAGGTAGAACATAATGGGTGGTTCCAGTTCAACCTCTTCGACGTAGCGACGCCGCTCGCTTTGCGTGTGAGGTTTAAATATCTTCTGTGGGACAGGAATGCCAGGGGTAGCCGGGTACGCACGAGCAAGGTCCCAGACGGTAGCTTGGACATTGTTGGTGGTCATTAGACTTGTTTGGAGATCCTAAGGAGAGGGTTAATTGACGAAAGGAGGACGTAACAAGACTTGGGTTTACTTGGGGAGGGGGGGGACTTGGGGAGCTTGTGAACGGTGAAATGTGGGGAAGGTGGCGGATGGGACTATTGAAGGTGGATGGGGTACCGGAAGAACCACTAAGATAAGCGGGGGCGAAGCTCGTCGCAGGGAAGGAGGTATTAGAACGAGGCACATTTCGACTAGGGTAGCGCTGGTCGGGGTAATGTGACCCATAATCCATAACCGGGGAGTAGCTATCGCTCATCCCCGTCGGGTCGAAGTCATAGGATTGGTTAAGCGGGATGGGGATACTGATGGGCGTGGTTGGTTGGGAGAACTGGTAGGGTACTTGAGGGAGAAATAGGTATCCGGAGTCTAGAAGCTGCTCGTGGGGCTGAAGGAGAGAGAACATGGTGAGATCTGCAAATTGTGGGGACACCACAAACTCTTGACTCACAGAAAGGGTGGGATCGATCAGGTCGATGATGGCGGGCGAATCCAAGTCGAAACCTGCGTTAGGTGCGCTCTGAGTAGATGCGTCAGTTCCATGATGCATGTTGCTAGTCAAGATGATGAGTATGAGGGATGAGTTTAAAATGAAAAGTGGCGTACAAAAAACTATCGTCGTTGGGAGGCATGATAGGTGTGGGTTCATAAGACATAGGACTGGGCGATGAAGTGTCGAGGGAAGCGCAAGTAGCATCGGAAGTGGTGTCCGTCGACTGGTACACCTGACACACGATCGTTCCCACTGATCAGAGTATGAGCCCTTGAATCGACCTATCGGCGACCAAACAAACCTCCACTGTCGTCCACCGCGACGGATGGCCGCTCCTCTGATAATAGGGTGTATATTTCCGTGCTGCCCCCCAACTGTACAGAACTGAGCAGTTGACATTGCACACGGCGAAAGGTCTCACCTGGCGAAGCAGTGCGATATCTCGGTGATGGATGAGCACCGACTCAGCATTGGAGTTCTGAAGAGGGAGAATTAGAGGCGCAGGTGCTTCCTACATCCTCACTGAGAACTTGCCTGGAAAATGTAATCCGCAACTATATCAAAATCATCCTCTTCGTCCTGCGGAAGGTGATCAGAATGGGAAGGAGTGTACAGTGAAGAGCATACAGAAGTTGTGTTGTGAACAACAACATTGGATTCGGAGTCGATACCGGAGACGGAGCGCCTGTCATCATCCCCACCGTCATCCCACAAACCAGACACGGTATCTGAGTCTGAGTCTGAATCGGATTGTGCCTTAACTTCAGGTAGACCCTCGTCGTCACGGCCCCCCGAACCAAGGTCATGCGGACCTGCAGCAGCTGTGATGACCGTGGGGAACACCAGTGCCCTCTTGCGCATGGTGTAGCACCGGATGAAGACACACTGATTGTATTCATCCAAACCCGTGTCGCTACTGCCAGAGAGTGTCAGGCTTGTGGTTTGTGTCGATGATGGCGGAGAGCACAGCTGAGGACCACAGTTCGTGTGGACCAAGCCTTCTGTACGCCATGTCCCCCAAGCAGAGGCCGAGGCAGAGCCAATCATAGGAACCGCGGTCGTGAACTCGATTGCGAGGCTGACGCTATCGTTCGAATAAGCCATCATCGCGAAATCTCTAGTCATATCAGCACCAGTGACGAGGACGGGCTTGATATCATCACCATGCCCTGCGTCGCGGGCAAACGCGACCCAAGAGTCGTAATGGTGTTTCGTGTACGCCTTGAAGACGGATTCTAGCTCGATGTCCTCCCTGTAAGTCGGATACTTGGTTACGAGGGCGGCTCCTTGTTTTTCGGTCAGCTCGAACGAGAAGTTGACGCCGGGTTCCAACATCCTAGAGCACACATCTGAGGCGTGAAAAGAAACGGGAGTACGAGTTCGAACTCACGGGACAGCACAAATCGAGGCTCTGAGGCCGGCTCCCATTTCTCGAACCGTGTTCGTGCAGAGGTAGCCAGGCACACGGGGCTGACTGTAGATAATGGGACCAACGCTCAAGGGCTTGAACGTGGCGGGGACGTCGGTGCCCAATCTCCGCTCGCCCAACGGACAACCAGCAGAGAACAAGAGGTGAAAGCGGCCTCGGCGAACATAACCCACGTCCCCTAGTTGGATGCGTTTGAAGCTGTGGATTGGGGCAGGCTCCCTAACGGTCGTATGCTCTTAGGTGGGACACACGAGGGAAACCTAAGTAACGAACCATAGGGCATCGCCATGATCAAGCTGGGACATTTGTCTGGGACGGATCAGCCGGAAGTCTGAAGGAAACTGTATGGAATCTCACTCCTTGTATATTCTCCATCCCGATCGTTTGAGCATGGTGGAACGCTGGAAGCTACAAGTGGGGGGGGTGGAGGGTTATGGGGGTGGGGTGGTTGCTGGGGGTTGACGATATAAATACGCGGTCAGGACGAGCCACCCGTGGCCGCCGTGCTGGCTGTGCACTGGTATCACGAGCGCAGGATGCACACAAGTAGTCTTCGATTGAGATTTCGGATCCACGATCGGATTGAGGAGCCACGTCCTCTAGTAGTACTTAGGTCTCATCAGAAACACAGGAATTACCTGTCAATATTTTTACGGCATCCCCTACACCCTCCCGAAGTTGTGCATGCCACACAGACGTGTTATTTGGAAACGTGCAACCCGGCTGTCACACATCATGCGGTAATCCTGTCCCTGAAATTGGTCTCGAGGGAAACTGTGACATGAATACTTGATTACTACATTGTCTTTGACACCCACCCCCAGGACCTTCATGAAATCTACACACCTTGACTACGGATCCGTCCCCCAGATTGACCTCGAGGACAACTGTGTTACTGTACGTCCACTACCAGTCCGGCGACTAAAACATCCAGTCAATTCAGTTTTAGCTGGAGTGATGACAAGATGACGCCGGACTCGTCTTGTTCCTACAATGGGGGTACTTGGGTCAAGTAGTAGGGCAGGTATCGGAGGATTGACAAAAGCACCAGCGACACTACGTAACCTGCCAACTGTGTGGCTGTGGAAGAGCGGACTTCCTAGGCTATTCGCAAAACCAACCCCTAATGTAATCATGGACGTCATCATGATTACAACATATGTTGACTTTCGCACTATATATATTCTCCCCTTTCGATAGCGATACCTTAGTCCTCTTTTCCCATAACAACGACTATCACTTGTCCTTTCTGTCGCCGTTACTGTTCCTCTGAGTGTTGGCCGCTATTGCGGCCTTCCACCTAAAGGACGTGAAATTAGAATCGTCCAGCCAAATTTTGATCGAGCAGACGGTAAGGGCCCCTACCTTACGGTCGTGGGGATTATTATTGTTGCAACGCTGCGACCGGGGCTTTTACATCTCGGGAGACGGTACGTCTCTCTCGCCAGAAGGGTCTGTGCCTTCTGAGTTACTGGAGGTGGCAGCGCCAGTGTCGGTACATTTAGCACTTCAATTATTGCTGGAGTAGTCAGAGCAGCTCGCGGAAGGTTGGTTCCTACCTTACTTATCACATCGGTTCTGGCTCCGCGCTCGCGAATTTTGGGATGCGCACCCATAATCGGGACCACGGTGACAAAGGCACAGAACGTCTTGGTTAAGAGCGCGACTGCCTGATCTTCGGAATACAACTACGCATGCGTAGAATATGAATAGCCCACTCAGGGGACGAGAATCAAAGAAACCCAAAGGAGGACCCCCAGTTCACATAGACAGGTTCCGCCTCCAAGATGGCATCGACTTCCGCGACTGTCAGCCGACGAGGCGGTTCTGTTTCCAAACACTTTTCAATCATGTCCCACACTTGGTCAGAGAGTTCAGGGTGGTTGGGTTGACGTAACCGAGCAGATGCAGAATCTGCCGTGATAATCATTTCATCTGCTGGTCGCGACAGGGGTTTGCCTGCAAATAACTATTGTGTACTCTTAAGTAGGTGAACGATTCGAGTCCGAGAGGGATTCATTACCTCCCAGGCCAATAGGCCAAACACATACATGTCATCCGCCTTGTGTATTTCCATGGAAGAAGCCCGGGAAAACCCAACTTCTGAAGCGCCCCGAATGAACGAAGGTTGAAGTTGAGTGTCTGTTGTTGACCCGGTCACTTTGGAAGGGAATATAGAGGATTTCCAGGAGTCCGATATGCGAACTGCGCCGCGCGTCCCGGTCTGCTTCCACAGATCCCTGGAAGATTGTGAGTACACAGCGTGGATCCTTTGAGTGATGAAGTTCGCACAAACTCAAGGTAGCTGTGGATGATGTCCAGATCGTGGATATGGCGCAAACCGCGCGCAAGTCCCGTCAGCTGAGATGCGTAAGGTTAGCGGACGGGCGAACAAATTCGACGACGGTGACGGTACCAGTTCCAGTCTCTCCCCATCCGATTTGATCATCAGGTGTTCCCTGAGGCCTAGGCGGACAACAGAGTCAGGTGTGACGGAGGGAGACGGTACTATGGCATTCTGGCATGGGAGATGGCTGTAGTGCAGAGTCACCGTCGTGTGGTAAGACTTCAGAAACACAATCTCGATCTGGCGAATGCGGACGGGCCGCCCACGTCGGATAACACCTTGAACGTGAGTGTTAATAACCGGATCCACTTGCAGTGGGCGGAGGTGTTTGATAGGAAAACCACTTCTGAGTCCGGTTCACATTACATTGAAGGGTAGGAAGAAGACGAAAAACTTACGCGTCGGAACTCGTGTGTACCTGTTCAGCGGCCATGGAGAAACCTTGCTCAGCGGTAGTTAGCCTAGCACGAGAGGGTACGATCCAGAGGTTGTGCGCTAGGATTCGTGGACCCACCCATCATACGTGGTCGGTTGGTGTGGGCGCTAGCGGGGGGCCGGTCAAGAGAAATTCGACTATCACCCGGAACAGACCTTGATGAGAAACGGATAAACAGCATACCGAACTACTCGAGGTTACGGGCAGGAAATGTGGAGAAGGGGCGGCGCGGATCCCCTCGCCTTACCACGGAAGTTGGAGAGGATCAGGGATCGCTCAAGTGCCAACAGGGGTCCCGTTTCAAATCCATGATTGCCCAAAGAAAAAGAGGTAGAGGTGATACAAAGCTAGCGCGGGCGTACATCGTTGCGATATATAGAGATACCTTACGAAATGCTACAACGAGTGAGGACGCAAACATGACAGCAAGTCAAGTCTCATAACCGACGTAAATTAACAAGAACGTTACACACGTCCAGCACGTGTCCAAAACCCAGCCGTACCGCCCGCAAGGAGTAGTGCCGCCAGGGACACTAGTCACATGTTAAGTATTGAGGTTGGAGGGTGTGATTCAAGAGATCTCTGCTTCAAGGACAGAAATGATGCTTCTTATCGACATACGACGAGATGGATCGTGATGCCAACACTCCTGAATCATGTCCCAAACCTGATCTGAGAGTTCGGGGTGGCGAGGCCGAAGAGGTCGAATACCGTTTGCCAGCAAGTGAATCGCCGCAAAGTTACTTCTGTCAGAGAAAGGAACCCGTCCTGCAAAAACCTGATTTGCACAGGTTATCGAACTTTCAAAATAGCATCGGTGGGGAGTAACTCACCTCCCACGCGAGTAACGCAAACGCGTAGACATCACTCTCCTTGGTCGTTCGTATTCTGGATTTGGGAGGATTGGGATGTACCAATTCTGGGGCACTTCCATAGAACAATAACTCTGCATCCATCTCCGACCAGGAAACGTGATTTTGGGAGGGAACGAAGGCGGATCCAAGCCAGCAATACAAGCCGTACCATCGAGATCGACCAATATGTTGCTCTACGACATGATAAGGACGCAGTGGGGCGTTTGAATGAAGCGATAATCTTACAATCTTGAGGTTTCCGTGGATAATGCCCAGGTCATGGATGTGGATTAACCCTTGAGCGATATCCTTGAGCTTTGGCCGAAAGGTTAGATGATCAATGAGGGACGGAGAAGCATGGAAATCACACCAATCATAATCTGCTGATGTCCCCATTCCCCCTCAGGTATTCTCTGAGGCACCGGTGTTCCATAAAGTCGTACACGAGAGCTAGCGGGTGTTCGGGGGTGGTGTACGCGGCGCGGAACGGGACGATATTCCGATGGGAAAGCATAGAACATGCCAGTGCTTCCTTGTAGAGCCTCTATTGCAGAGGGAGGGTCAGCAGACGGAGTACCCGGATATACCAGCGGAGTCTTACTATGCGAGCCTGTGTGGGATCGAAAGTGGAATAGAGGCGGTAGGATTTGATTACGACACGATCGCCATCGAGGAACCCGTCCCAGACATCCGACGTGAAGGCACCAGCACAGGTAGGGAATTTGGCAAAGACCTTTATGTCCCCCAAGCGTAACCTGTCGCAAGCAGGTGGCAAAGGGGGTTCATCCAGCTGAACACCATCCGCGGGTCGTGGCTTAGGCTCGGGCCCGGCGACACCCCCACTAACCACAACCAAGCCCTCGTCTGACGCCAGCGTCTCTCTCACAGAGACCCGATGAAATCTACGAGATAACTCACGCAGGCGGGAGACGATGGACTTGGTTGCGAAAGTTCCCTTACCGCACGAGTGCATCGTCGAGCACCGGAGTTTGGAGAAGGAGCTAGGGGAGTCGTCCCAAGCAGCCAGCTTAAATACCCAACTTGTTCCTGAAACCCACACCTACAGACCACCGCGTTATCTCTGCAATGTGTTGCAAGGGCCATTTGGCTCGTTGATTAGGTGCCCCAAACTCCCACAGCGTTTCGGGATTTGTGGCCACCACCGAACGGGGTCGTTTTCCTAGTTCTGAGGGGCTCGACTGGTCTGAGAGAACCGGCGCGAATGTCGTTGAGGTACGAGAACGCATTTAGTAGCTCCTTTTGTCAAATTGATTAACGGTTTTACGGCCACTGGACTTTGTGCGTTTCAAGAAAATCACCCTCAGAATGGACTCTGGTGCCCTCCGATCTCCCATCGAACGGTAGGACCTGACGGCCTTACACATATAAATTATCCTGCGTGGTTTCTGCGTTGCAGCGCCCCGGTTTATAATCGTCATTTATATGTTGTGTCAGTGCGTCGATGTCGGCATACCCACACCTCTTACCGCAGACCGGAGCTATCTTCTGCCGGTCTGCGAATGGATCGCTGATCTTGAGTCGACTGCACGTTTCAATGCCGACGATTGTGCCCTTTTCCACCACGGGGGTTCGTGAAGCCTCCAAGGCGGAATTGGAATTGTGAAGATCGTCTTATGTTCTTTGCCCTTGCTTCCAGGCTCTGTCGCCGGGTGTAACGTGCTCGTGCAGCGAACAATTATCCGGAAAGCTTGCGCAATACTCAATAAACTCATGTGGTGAGCACGCTTTTTTGAAACGTGAGCTCCCTGAGGGATCGGCTACGTTGCAAGATCTGCATAGCCAGTCTACCCATGCACGCATCTCAGCCTTCCCAGTTCATGCATTCACACCTGAAAATTTAGATAATCCGTTGGGTATGATCCGCCATTTATACATATGAGCTATTTTGTCTGTGTCCAGCAGTGACTGGGGATCACATCACCCACACCCTCCTTGCCCCTCCCTTCCTACCCCCTCCACGAAAATTTTGCTGTGTGCTGGATAGATAGCTGCTAATACCTTGTGTAGTACCTTGTAGGATAGAAACGATTTAAAAAAACACCCTCTTTGCCTTTCCCAAAGCGGCATTAGATTACATAAGCAAAACCGCCTTCCGACTTCCACCACCAATGGCCGTCCCCTGGGAAGCTCTCATTCCTTTCGGTACAGTCCCCCACTCGCCATGGTTTTTGTGGGCTAAATGTTCATGATTTGCGTCTTTACTTAGGTCTTTTGACTGTCATGTTTGGCACCGCTGGAACGTTGATGAACGTGTCCAAGCGGGGTCAAAACCTTGGAAAGGTATGCATATATTCGCTCTCCGATACCACCTGGAGTTGACCATATAAATCCTTTGCTGTAGAGTCCGAGATACCACATCGATGCTTGGGAGGAGATGATGATGGAGCGAGACAAGCGTCTGACGGGTCATATAAGAGGGCAGTCGGTACGTCTCTTGGGCATCCCCCCCAAGCATTCTGTGTGGTGACTGATGTGCTACATTGTGTCAGACTGAACCAATAGCACCAGAAGGGTTCGCTACGAGTAGCGTTTGGTACACGCAGAAGGCCAACTAGAAGAAAATGGATCCTTCTATCCCTTTCCTGCCCATCACTGTCGATCCATAATTTTGTGTGCAACATTGTCTCCCCATCCCGACATTCTCCTCAATACAACCGTATTATCCCTCCTGGTGGCGGCGCGTAAGCTAATCGCCACGGAATGCAGCCCATGTTCACACGGGAATCTTTCGTCGAGTTGAACTCGGAGACCCGGTCTTGAGTCGCGCTACTTCCGAGTTTTTGGAAGGGGTTTTCTTTCCTATGGCTGCTATCAGTTTGACGAGGGATTCATCCACTCTTGGGCCGTACCGCGTTGAGAATCTCATCCTCTAGCGAGAGCAACTCCTCTTCCAACTTCTTCCTTTGGCTCACGAGCATCTGCATCTTCCTGGCCTCAAGTTTGTTCATCCCGGTGGTGTTCATTCCGCCAAGTCTGGAGCCTGGTCTAGATGATATGGTGTCCGCCTTGATTTAGAAAAGGGGGTGTTTAGAAACCCGTTCACATATTGTATGCGCCACGAACGCAACGCACTCTTGCTCTAAGGGATGCTTCGCGCCTTTCCAGGACACGCAGTCCTTTCTCTGCGCGTTCGATAAGTTCATTTACTTGAGGCTCGATGACCTCCCTGAGATCGGACTTGTATTCTCGAACCGTAGTTTCAGAGACGAGCGTGAAATACTAGATGTTCGGATGTTTAGATACGCAAACCCGGATCGACGTCTAGTTTACCTTTTCGTGGTGGACTACGCGCTGAATACGAGGAAGGTCGGCACACCCGTCGTGTAGGATCTGTTTGGCTTGTGTTGCCTAGTCAGCATAATAAAAAGATGTTCTCTCGAGGACCCAGGAGGAGATACAAGTTTGACTCACCTGCTTGCCACAATCTCCTAAAGCGAGAACGCAATCGCGCAAGTTTGCGGTATAATTCGAATTGTCATCGTCGAGTTGGGGCGGGTAATCAGAGACCGCAGTGATATTCGATTTGCGGAAACTCGTGGGCCGGGTAGACAAACGTGCGTGAAGCATAGTATTGGTGAGCGAACGCTTTCCCAACCCCGACGAACAACGATAAGTCAAGGGAGCGGACCACCGACGCGGAAAAGGATTCGAACTCCGATCAAACCTCTCAGGGCCATAAAAAGGATGGCACCCGCCGATCGCAATTTTCTTTTTTCTTTCTCTCAAAGGTGTCCGACTCAACCCCTTCGAACCGTCCCGCCCGAAATCCTAAAGCTGGAATCGGGTGCAGTCCTATGCTCTCGCGAGTGTACGAGACTGAGATGCCGTCATTCAGGTTGAGGGAGCGAAGGTGTCCTCTTCTAATGGGGAGGGCGCTCACCAGACCAAGTATCTTTTTGCTCTCTGGGTTGGCCGCATGGCACGGGGTATTATATAAAGGGAGAGCTGAGTCCACTTCGGTGTTGACTCGCTTGACTGGTACTTCCGTGTCGGTCGACTTTGGAGAGCAAGGGTACGGCGTTATATTCCTGTACTTTCCGTATATCGGCAGTCTGCCTTTGACGGTTTGGTGAGACCATAGCGCATACATTTCTTTTCTCTCTCTCTCGAGCTTGTTCTCTAGTGTGTGTTACACCGTAGTAATAAAACCTGCGGCATGGAAAGTACCTGAAAGGTATAATGTACCGTATATTCATAAGTTACGGCAATGACAAAGTGCCCCCTTAACATAGAACAGCCCAGAGGCCAAACAAGATAAACTAAAAATCGTGCAGTCATCGAGTAACAATGGGACTCCTGAACTCGTCCTCGTCGTCACTGTCGGCAACCGCGAACATTTCTTCCCGTTCACTCGCGTCCCCAAGCTCCCTCTCCTTACCCTTCCCAGCCCTCTGTCTGAACCCCTCATCGTCGTTCATGCTGGATTGTAATGGTATGCTCTCCTCTTCTAGTCGGACTCGTGACGAACGTCGTCGTGAACGGATCCGACACCAGAAAAAGATGCCAATGGCCAGGAAAATCAGCAAGAGGACGAGTGCTGCTGAACCGGCGTTGTAGTATGCTAATAGACCCATCAGTATTTCGGTCGCTAGATTCAGAAAGGCGGCGGATTACCTTCCCACATTGCCTTATCCTGTTCTGGGGACTTTCCCGCGCCGGAGGGGGGTGGAGTTGACTGTTCATCCTCCGGTACAAAGACCGGCTTCACATCGTCCCCGACGCTACTCGGTATCCTTGCCGAACCCTCAGCTATAGAAGAGAAATTAACCCCCATGAATCGGAGGATCATGTCGTGTGCGACGTGTGGATTATCGTAAGGTGCCATATGTGAAGCATTGAAGATCTGCACGTTCAAGATGATACCTCAGTTTCACAAGCTGAGGGGCATGGCAGGAACATTCCAAACCTTAACGTATGTCAAATTCCGTGACGTGACCCACGTTCCAGCAGGAGTGCCGTCCACGGTCCATGATTGTGTCTGAACTTTCCCCAATCCCGTTCCGCCATTCCATGACAGAGCCGAAATCAGCGCTTCGATCCCAACGTAGTTGCATATCAGGTCCTGGTCGCCGGCGAAAAGCATTATTGGTATTCTCTCGAGGATTTTAGGCAGCAGTGCGACGGAGGACTCCGACTTTTGGTTTGTCAACGCAGTGTACACGGCCGAATCGCATTCCACCCAACCAGTGGATTTCCCTGTTGCGTGCATGGCGGCCGTGACATCCTTTCTCTACAAACGATGCTTGAACTTTGTGCATTCTGTTACTATCAGCCTGAAATCGTACCTGGAGGTATGTTGTGATGTTTGCCAGTTCGTACGGCCAGTTCGAGCCACAGGCAGGGTACGTGTCATCCAGCCGGATGTCATAAATGTTGACACACTCCGTGATATCATTTTTAACCCTGAAGCTAGATTAGACATTTATCCACACTCAGAAGGTTCCACTCACATTTTTTTCCTCGACTCCGCCACAACGGACATGACATTTTCACACTTCGACTCCTTGGTGGGTTCCTTGTCAGTTATTTTGTTTAGCCTCTCGATGCAAGCATCTGTCTCGGACTTGGCCTTTTTGTGGTGCTGAAGATAAGATATCAGCACCAATATGTGAGGAGGTACGAGGGTTTACCGTACGTCGGACCCGGATACCACTAACCCATGCTTGAGGCCATATTCAAGATAGGCAGGATACTGTCGGCGCGCATCAATCCAGCCATTTCCAATTGCTACTCCCTTGAGGGTTTTTGGAAGACCAGCTTTGAGCATCGAATCAGCTACAAATACCTGTTTAAGTACACTGTCCAGAAAAACCGTTGTTAATGACCTACCAAAGTATGGGATGTATTGTCCAGCGTAGCTCTCCCCTCCGAGGTATGTCTTTAAACGAGGAAATCCAGTCAGTTATGGCGAGTCAATACCAACTGGAGAACGGAGGAGCCTCACGTCGACTTCCTGGTATTCGGGGAAAACCTTGTAGAAATTACGCATGAATTCCACTTGTTGACGAGCGGCCTCGAAGATAATTCAGTACACAAAAGAATGTGGCCGAGGACTCGCGTCACCTCAGTTAATTCGTGCACATATCTATTCGTGCTTGTATACGAGTATCCAGTGCCCGGTGGCTGATCGACTGCGCACGGTGAGCCAAAACTCCAGACAACCTCCATGGAGGAACATACCAAAGACGATTGTGGTATATTCTTCCCAACCACCTTCGATAACTTGCAGTACCCCCTCTTTCATCCTCAGAGGGCCAGACTCCAGCATGAGCCCATCAAAAGATGAGCATCCAGGGCCACCCTGCAACGTGATCTCGACAATCAACAAAGTGACAAGCTGGAAAGCGCCATGTGCCGCACATTGAACCAGAAGACGATACGTTCTTTATCTGCTCTCCGCCGGGCCTTGATCATGAGAAAGAACGTGTGGGCATACACCGTTGTAGGTGGTAATGATGCCGCGTCTGGGTCGGACGGGATATGTCCGGCAAACATGCGTAGTGGGTTCTCTTCATCTTGGACCAATCCCGGAAGAGTGGGAACGTAGAACGAGGCGGCGGACGGCACTGTTCGCTTCGTGGTTAGTGGTCAAAGGTGGTTGAGAGTCTGACGGAAACCGACCGTCCTGAGGGGCAGCAAAGGCGCGTGGGGTTGCGAACGAGGCTGTCAGAAAGAGAGAGAACAGCAAGGACATGATACAAATGCACAAGCAATCCAGCTGTGCACGTCTGCTGGTTAGAGGATGATGATGGGTGATGGCTTGGTGCACGTGGAACTTAAGAAAAGGTCGTGTGGGATGTAAATTGATGCTGATCATCCTCAACCTTCTCCCTGACCACCATGAAGCTCCTCTCCCCCCTCATCTTCTTTGGCACTCTCTTCTCCTTCTCGACATCTGTCTACGCCCAGTACTACTCTGCAGGCTGGCAACCGGGTCAGAAAGCCGTCCAAGAGGACGCGGATGCCCGAGAGTGGACTCCAGGTGGTCACCCTGAAGAAAGTCCTTCGCCCCCAGCAGAGACTGCCTTCCATTGGTCTAAGATATTTACCGAAGGGCCTATCGGGAATGCCCTTCTCAAAGTCGGACTCAACTATACCGCGGCCAGGGAGGAGACGGAGCGCAGGAAGGCGAACATCTGGGACAAGAGAATCCCCTTGATTACGGATGGCAACTACGAGGGCTTGATTGTCAATGAGACCTTCTCCAGTGAAGAGGAGGAACAAGACCGAATCTGGTTCCTGATTGTGTGAGTGAAACCTCTTGTTTCAGGCTCTTACCATGACTAGATTCTGATTGTTCCCCGACCGTGTCAGTACAATTCAAGCCGACCAACCGAGGGGCCTCTCACAGATGTTTGACGAAAAATTCGACGAAGCCTTCGATGTTTCCGTTAAGGAAGACGATTTACCTCATGTAAAGTGGGGACGTATCGACTATATCAACGTCACAGCCTTGACCACCAAGTGGGGCGTCTGGCAGTAAGTCTTCCACGCTTCACGTGTGGTACACGACCTTGATTGTATTCTTCAGAGCACCTAAACTTGTTGTCGTGGCTGATCGTGGCAGGACCCTCTGGTTCCTCAACCCGAATGAAGTCAGGCTTGACATCGACGCCATGAGGGACTGGCTCAAGGACAAGGCGTACACCCATAACCAGCCATGGAACAGCTCTTTTGCTCCTGGTGGCAGCAAGTGAGCCTCCCCTTCTTCGTTCGTCTGCGCGCTTAAATACTGACGTCATCCTTCTTCAAACAGTGAATGGATTTTAGATTATTTTGCTCAACTCTTGACCCTCATCTACGGTCAGACGACCAAGGTCCCTCGCGCTATCCTCATTCTCGCTACTGGGGCTATGGGAACGTTCCTGGTACAGTTCTTGCACGGGGGTATGTCGAAAAAACAAGATCCTCGGCCGAAGAAGCCCTTGCCCCAACACCTTAGAAGGCCGCAAGCCGTTCCTGCTCCTGCTCCTGCTCCTGCTCCTGCCCCTGCTCCTCCCACCAACAACGCAGCCAGTACCAGTTCTACGAGCACGTCCTCCCCTTCGAAGGCCAAGAAGAGACGTGGCAAAAACTAATCTTATAACCTTCGATAATCTCTTTGCGGTCATCCTTCGTTGTTCGTTATGTATTTTCTCTTTTCGGCTGGGTTGTTGTACCAGTATGTATTGCACCTTCCTGCTCCCGTTTGCATTTGCTCTCTTCCTGTGGTATAGAGATGCGTGGTGTGTTTGCTCCTTCAGTAGTACTGTCAGTAGTCGTAGTAATAAAATATTCGCACGTGCGTCGAGCCATCCATGCGTGCCTTTGAAAACAAAAGATTCATGGGGAACTGAATAACTCCCAGGTTGCGACCCAACACTCACTCCCATTCTCGAGTGGAGAGGTTAATATTGCGCATCAGGTCTATTGTAATTAGACGCCGCTGGCCGCCTGTGCGATGCGAAGTCAAGGCTTCAACGGTGTAGAGGTAGATAAGCCGGCTCCGTAAATTACTCCTTCCAAGGGTAATCAAACTTAGGATTGTCCTTCCTTCGCCATAACTTCTTCCTAGCATACAAATTAACGATGTGAGGAGAGGAGGGGTGACACCACACACCTTTTCCTGGTTGTGACATTTTCGGCGAGTACTTCGATGCAGTTGGCGGCTTTGAACTCGCGAATGTATCGTGGATCCCTGAGGGGCAGTTAGGTCAATATACCGGGGAAGATCGCGTTCTATTGAGCACACCAAAGTTCACTAGCGATACCGAGGTCCTTGCAACACCTCATCAATGCGTTGCTCTTGCAAGATTCAGTGGCGGTTGGGATTCCAGAGGGATCGAAGTACTCTTGTTCGCCCCTTGCGATTGCTACCAACCTAGAAATTACCCGCTAAAAATTCAGCATGCAACAAACCGACCGGGGTTTTAGTGGGTACCTGCCGAGGCACACAAGCGCGTATTCCCTGCTGACTATCTTTGGTCCAACATTCGTCTCGCTGCGAGGAGCGAGGCCCCACCCGCCAGGACCGAAGGCCTTGTTGAGAATGCGGCGGTATTTGATTTCAGGAAGGTATATCAGGCCATCTATGCGAGGCTTCAGGATTGAAACTCGGCACGGGAGTTGGGTAAAGGAGTGTACCTGGCTTGATCTCAACATCAACGGGGTTGAGAGGAGCCAAAAGGATTTGCGTTATATCCTTGTCGAAGGGTTGTGAAGATAGGCCGTGAAAGCTTCGCGACCAGTCAAACGGCGAACCGTCTCCGCTGCCTTCTGCCCATGAGTGACCGTTGTTGTTGGTTACGGTGCGGTTACCGTTTCCATTCCCATTGCCATTACTCGTGGTAGTGCTCGAACCCCTACGAGAGACTTGGCCCAAGTCCTCAGCGGTTAGGTCAGCGGATGTAGCTGATTTTTTGGGCTCCGCCTTGGAAGCTGAACTAGGCGCGACGTATACCATGCTCCTAGAGAGAGATGGCGATAGTCTACTCTGCCTCGTGAGGGACAGAGCGGTCCTGAGGCTTCGGGTTGCGGCGCGACTGGCCATGGTGGATAGCGGTGAGGGGGTGAAAGCCACAGGCGCGTCACACTCGTTTCGACGCTTGATCGTCGCGTCCGTCGTCTACGCGATGCATATCCAACGGTCGAACTCAACCCCGTCGAACATCGAAAGACCCCAGTCTAGTTTATCCAATCGACCACTGTCAAGAGCCTCTGTCGTTCCAACGCTCCGACCGTCCTCCTCCATCGGACACTCGAGACCGATATCTCGGTCATCCCAACGGCCCGCTTCACGACTCTCTCAAAGACCAGCAAGTCGACAGTCACATCATGCTCTCCCTCATTCGCAGATATCCCCTAAAGTCGCGGGTCTAATCCATACCCTTGTCACTCAAATAACAGGCATTACGAATGAGGGCGATCCGGAAAACTACAAGATCGCATGCGATTACGCTAACAAGCACTTGGAACTGGGGATGCTTGGGATCAGTGGGGTGGTGGGAGTTGGCTGGGATATGAAGAGGGCGGATGCCCATTTCACAGGGTGCGTTTGCGTTTCGGTTTGGATTCATGTGGCATGCACGGTTGGCTAATGTCGTAGATTAGTGAAAAAGGCCAAGATTCGTTCTCACGATGACCTCGCTTCTGCAATTGACACGACTTACAAGCGACTCAAGGAATGCGTTGAAAGGAACATCGATCTAGACGCGGAGATTAAGGTAGGTTCACCCTCCAGCCAAGGTTCTACGAACTGATATCTAGCCTCCTGTCTCTGATAGCCCTCTCGTCTCCCTGATCACCTGCAGTTTCTGGTACGTTCTTCGGTTGGTTTGTTGCTGACTGTTGAAAATAACACCTTACATCATAGGCTACTCTGTCTCTTCCGCCAGACCAGTCGACCCACGAGCTTGCTGAATCGTGTATACAACGTGTCTGCGAGCCTCTGAAACCCCCTGGCCCTTTAACTTGGGCAGAGATCCTTGCTGAGGAACCTTTCCATGGACAACACTGGGAAGGTGTCTATGGTTTGCCACCTGGCTCCACTGTAGAGGGATGGGAAGTTCAATCAGGCGGAAGCAGTCCCTCTCTTTCCCCATGGGATGATGACGTGGACGATTTCAGCTGCGATCAAGGCTCAGACTCGCTTTCACTTGCAGGATCTTTGACCTCAATGCAACTCGAAGAAAACGAAAGCCCGCTAAGAATCGAGGGAGGGAGAGGTGATGATTATGCTTCCCTTAAAGATGTCTCAGAGTTCTATAAACACCGTCAAGCATTCGAAGACTTGCAAGCGAGACAGTATTGGAGACCAGAGTGGCGCATACAGGCCGACCTAGACCGCCCCTTCAGCCTTGGAGATCACTCAACCCTCGCCCCCTCCCTTAACAGAATGCAGAAAGGTGCCACACTGGGCATTTTTGGGGAAGCTGCTCATGAGGTACGGTGCCTCAGCCTTCATTTGGTATCGGGCTCACGATTCTTGTAGAAATACATCCCCGAACATTATGCTGTTCGCGAAGTGCTCATGGGTCTTCAAAATTTTGAAAATCTCATGTTCACCTGGGTGGAATCAGGGGAACACCCGTCCACTTACCAGGTATGGGTGATCTCACTCCAGCTCCTGCAGTTGTGAATAACGTCGTTGATAGCCTTCAAAATCACCAAGACTCATGCACTTAACTCCCGACTCCCAGCATTCAATTATTTCCGCCTTTGCGCATCTGGCGACCACTCTCCAACACCTTCGCTGGTTCGTCTCGGCTGTGTTCGTGAAGGCCACGGACTGGTCAAGGGGCGACGGGGGAGATAAGATCTCCTATATCCTCAACTTCCGGAGGAGAAACTCCAGGACCCTCGAAGCTTTTGCTGAGGCCGTAGATTTCGAAGTGCGGAGATTCGATGCTTGGTGCTCCGCCCGAGAAGAAGACATCTGTCATGCTCAAAAGCCTTCCGCGGCAGCCGAGGAGCCGTTGGTCGTCAGCCTGCTCGGTCTGGAAAAGTCTGTTCGAGATGAGTTTGGGACCACGTTTGATACTTTAAAGAGTATCCTACAAGATGTCACCCAAAAGGCGTCCACCTCTCGAAGATATCAAGTTCACTTCGCAAAGTCGAGCATCGCTGATTCTCCCGCGATACCGATATGGGATTTGACCGAGGTTCAGAATAACGTCCCTCCGGCAGTCGTCACCACCTATCTCTTGAATGCGCTTCTGTACGCAGTCCACGAACAAGATTTGATAGGAGAGGCCACAATTTCGGCGACACTTATGAGAGTTTTCTGCAAAGGTGCAGAACCTGTCTGGTCGATGATTGGGGTATGGATCAGGGACGGGATGCCGGTCCATGATCTGTCAACTCTTGGGGCTCCCGTTGTCCCCGATGATGGTGGGGGGAATGGCCAAGGAGATATCGACGACGAGTTCTTCATCGAGGACAACGAAATGCACTTACTAGACCCAGACTTCTGGGCGGAGGGGTGCACCCTGAGGAACGATGGAAATGGGGTCTCACAGGTGCTCCCTGTATTCGTCGAGCATGTGGCTCAAGATGTGTTGAGTGCGGGGAAGGCTGTTGGGTTATTGAGAGTCCTTGGCGGAGGCCCTCAACCCGGAGATTCTGACGATACAAATTCAGCCCTTGCGGACGCCAGCATCGGTTGGGAACGGTTCGAGGCACTCACCCAGGAACCTGGCTCCTCCGGGGATGAGGATGAAGAGACAGCCACGCTCCCCACTTCGGTCGAAGCCCTCTCCAGGATCGTCCACGAACACCTTCACCCCCGCTACCTCTCCGCCCAGCAGGCGCTTACGAAGGTGTTACTCGAAGATTGCGAGCTCGAGTATCACCTGAATGTGATGGAGGACTGTTACTTCATGAGGAGAGGAGACGTGATGAACCATTTCCTCGACTCGCTTTTTGCCAAGATGGACTCACAGCAGGCTTGGTTCGACTTCCATATCCTCAACAGTGCGTTCCGGGATGTCGTGGAGATGAGCTATCGCAGGTGGATCGACCCTTCGCTCGTCCGGCTCTCGTATCAGGAGGGTCCGGACAAAGCGACGACGAGGAGTGTGAGAGGGTTGGACCCATTGTTTGTGGAATACGCCGTCCCCTTCCCACTGACCTATATCTGTGGCCCCAAGGCGATCCAATCATATTCTTCAATTTTCGTTTGGTTGACGCAGATCAAACGGGCGAGGAGTCTCTTGGAAAATACGGTCTTGCGCGCGTCAGGACTCACGCCCAGGGACGCTCGCCACCAAGCGGAAATGAAAGCATTCTACGCGCTTCGGAATAAGCTGTCTTGGTTTGTCAAGTGAGAAGCAAGTGACAAGGCCATCTTCTGTTTGACTTATGCTTCGCTTCCTACAGCACTCTGCTCGACTATGTCTCAACCTACGTGTGTCCATGGCTACTTTTGGCCATGACTGTGGTGGCTTACCGGGTACTCATAGGTTGTCCAAATTGGAGTTCGAAAGTTCCACAAACGCCTTCGAGAGGTCAAATCACTCGATGAAATCGTCCAACTACACAGTGAACAGTGAGCTCCTTCGTTAAAGTTCTGGTACTGGCAGTTGCTTAACCTGGAGAAGTATCGAATCGATCAAAAGCGGGTGCTTTTTACAACGAAAGGTGGGCCGTATAAGATCTGATAACATCGGCTCCTGGCTAAAGGACTCGTACTTACCAGGCTGCTTCAATCTATCGCTCTATCCTTTCAATCCTCGATATTGCCCTTTACTTTACCGAGTGTTTCGCGACCCTCAAGGGTGAATCACTCCAGGATGGTATTTCCCGAAGTCGCGACGTATCAGTCTCACTTCGTATCAGAAGACACAGGAGTAAACGACTTCGCCGGTTACGCAGGAACACGATCGAGTTCTCCCGCAATGGGCGAGACCACGAAGGGGACAGCATCGATCTTGATATGGAGACCAGTGATTCAGGTCAAGAAGATGGCGACGACGAGGGATACGGTGCGGAACCGCCCTCCTTCATTGGGGATACCACCATCTCGTTCGCGGAGGAAGATGCGTTCACGAGAGTGGAAAATATGACGAGGGAACTTGATGGACTCATTCGGTTCATTCGTCGCAGCGTTGAGAATCTCAGCGGTGAAGGCGAACCGGAATCATCAACGTTCGGTGTCCTTTCATTTGCTCTGGAAGATTGGGACAGATAGATCTTGGATTATGATACAACTCGTACGATCGGTACTTGATACAATGTGGACTGCTGATACAACGGTTAAATACAGATGAGGGACGCAGGACGAAATAGATTGAATTTTCAATTCGACGCATACAGCCGAGAAAGGTCACAGGTGTGGTGCCCAACCGGGATACATCCGCCCCTATGATGCTCAATGTCAGAAGCGTGGCGCATGTCGACATGATCTAATTGGCGTACCAGATTCGCAGGGTCCGTGGCTTCCTGAATAACCATCTGCACCAGGTTAGTAGTTGAGATTTCCTTGAGGTACCCCTTCCCATTCGAGGTATAAATGCCCCTCAGTTTCTTTCCGATTGGATCCAGTGCATTCTTTGCCAACACCTTGAGATCGGTCAAAGCTTTCACGTTGTTATTGTTCGCGTGTTTTGACTTTCGATCCTGTACAAGTTGTCAGCAATCGTTGCCCCTGTCAGTCGTGAATTACTCGTACCAATCTCCGTTTCTCGTCCTCCCATTCCATCAACGGATCGTGAATAAAAGCATCCAAGACGCTCATGAGGCAATCTTTGTTAGTGCGCAGGATCTGCATCGTGATCTCACAAGCAATGCGGAAAAGACCTTGGACAAAGTGAGTGCCATCACAGAACGCTATGATAGAGCCTACCTTCGGGCCCTGTCACACCAAGAGCATCGACAATATTATGGGTAAGCCGGAAGGGAACGCGCTCAGGTGTTTCCAATGTTTTACCCTACGTCGCGTTCAGGATTGCCATGTCCCTAAGTAGCATGATGACCCACCTTCTCAAAAAGACAATTGAAGTCAACGTGTACAACGTCCCCGCTGTGTGAATCCATGAGGATGTTTTCAAGATGACGGTCGCCAAGACTATTATCAGGGTCAATATAGCCGAGTTTAAGGAAAGATGTTGACTACCGTACCCAAGGATGAATCCAATGATAGACATAACCGCCGCGGTCCGGCTGTAGGCCAAACGACTTGACAGCCACACAGAAGGTTCCGGGAAGGTCTCTAAGAACCAGATGTGGAAGACAGGTGGGAACCTGCACCACGGTTCACCGTCAGCGTTAAACAACGAAATAGAGCTGCACGCACTGTTTGAGGATATCCGTTTGGAAAACTTCCGCGACTTCTCTCAGGTTTTCTGCCACCTTTATCCGACCAAACGCCTGTGCTAGTTCTGTACTCTGGGGAACTTTCAAGTTCCGCTCGAAATAATTCGGAAATCGTGACTGACCCATCCGCCAGCAATACCTCGTTGCTCATACATTTTCACAAGCACGTTGCGCACGGGAATGGTGTAAGACACCCATTGGATGAAACCGCACTCCTCGTTTAGGGTGACAACGCCATATGTGCGGATGTCTACAGCAACTGTGAGCAACCACGCGCATCGCGTGATGGAAAGGCTTACAAAGCTTTCGCCTTCGAGATTCGGAATTAGCTTTCAACAGTTTGTTTATGATTCCGTTGAAATCCATCAAGCGAGCATCCTTCCGCAAGTCATCCTTTGGTTTTCCAAGGAAAACATACGATTGACCGTTGCTGCCTCTGATGCTGATTTTCCTCGGCTTCGCCAAAGAGCGCATTATTTCGATCTCGTCGTAGAGAACTGTCAAAAGTTAGGTCAAAAATCCAGAAAACTAAAGGGAGAACGACAAACATTCAAAAGCGGGAGCATCGATTGGGAATGGCTGATGGGTCGTTTCAGATGACGAGGTAGGTGGAAAGTTGGCTATTAACGACTCCTGGAGGGGGATGATTACCCTAGAAGGTGCGAGCTTGAAGAGATCTGGGAAGTGTTTCTGCATGCTCAAAGTCTTCCTGTCATCCTTGATGTGGAAGTCGCACAAAGCAAGCAGTCCATTCGTCATCGTCTCTGAGTCGTCTATGAGACCCGGAACCTCTGTCTCCCTATACCGGGTATCTGACTTTTTGTGTTCGGCTAGGTAAGCTACTTGTATTGGAGACAGTGAAACTCAACTCACCTTCAATCGATCTAAGAGTTTCCTACCCCGAGACGCTCGGACGTGTTTTGTAGACTTGACCACGGATATGAATAACCAGAGTGCTTGCTTAGGATATTCCCCGATTATACGGGAAATTAAGTTTGCAAGCAGCTTGTAAACCTCGTTACTCCCATGGCCGACACGTGAAGCGATCTGGGGAAATGCCGGGAACCACTACACGATGCAAGAATGAGCACCATATGGTTGAGAAGGAGAAAAACGAACCTTATACGTAGGTATCGATTCAATGGCTTTCGAGACTTCCTGGTTGATCTTCTGGTTGGACTCCATCTTTAAATCCGGGTCGTCCTCCCCCAGATCCAACCATAGCGTCAGCAGACGCGGTACAGTTTGATACACATATTTCGATCCGGCTTTGATCGCTTTTGAGTAGAACCTGATCGTGTTGAGGTTCATACGAGAACCTCTGCTCTACATGTTAGAAAAACGTAATCAAGAATAAAACGTTCACCCGCCTCGTGCGCAAATCAGCCTGTGGTAGCATTTTGAAGCATTCATCTTGGAAATGACCGAGGTGGAAATGACCACTCTCCCACCTGGAAGATGTCAATCACATAAACAAAGAGGGTCTTTTCTCCTCACATTGTGAGTATCTCGGCTCCTGCTTGGAACGCCTTCAGAACTTCGGTTGGCTGATACCTCTCCGATTCGTTCATCCAACGTGCACGGGTGGTGAGAGCCTAACCGATTGTGAGCGGAGCAGAGGATGCATCGGATGTGAGGTTACCTTCGCCTTCGACTTGCGATACTCCTGATCGTCAGCGTGTGAAGAGGAACGAAGTGCATGCTCCAACTCCTGAAGAGCCCGGAGTGGTTCGCCGGTTGCCTTTACCAACTTCGCGCTCTCAAAAAACCAATACGGAGCAGCCCTACGCTGAGCTTGCAACATTGCGCTGTACGCAGTTTGCCAATGACCAGCCTTCCTGGCGATCTTTGAGCTATCTAACCACGTAAGCCCAATAACATTATCGTCATCTCCTTCTTGGTTACCACTGTCGAGTGTTCATTCAATCATACCCATGTATCATACGAGGTCACTCACTTGATGCCAAAAGCCGTCCGTCGCATGCTAAGAATTGGCTCGCGAACCCTAAAGGCAGGGAGGGTTGCATCCAACCTCGCAGCTAGGGCTCCGGAGAGCTCGCGTAGAGGGCGTGGCGGGGGACCGGTGGATACTGCGCTGATCAAGTCGACCTCCTGTAGCATATGTAGGTCCAAGACAGATTGGTAACAACCCCGATATCCTCCAGCACCGACAGCAGTTATGGGAGCACCGAGCAACTTGCGCGCCGAGGCAAGAGCGGTAGCCGGAGATTCTCCGTTGTGGTAAGCGAGGAGTACTTGGGCGATTACCGTGTCCGACGTATCAGCCTCCGTCCGATCAACGCAAGTTTGGACCTCTGGCCAGTCACCGACCATCCATGCACTCTCGACCTGGAAACCAATTAAGGCTGACTCCCATTCTGGGTTACGAGTGAGCACGCCCTTGACGTGTGTTCGAAGAGTGTCTAAGGGTCGTGTCAGTCAGGCCACGGGTGTCCACTAAATCAGCGTACTGACCATAGTGCCCTAGGTTTCGAAGGCAACGCAGAAGTCCGATATGATAATCAAGGTTGTCCGGGTTATTCTGTAGTTTGACTTCCCAACAGCTCTGTGCAGATGTCCACCGACCCGTACTCTCATGCTGACGAATTTTGTGCTCCAGTGATGGCAATAAGACCAGAGTCGAAACTCCCTCCATCCCGTCGGGTTCGTCGAGGTTTGCATATATCCCGTGGAGGTGCTCATAATAATGCTGCAGATCGACTTCGGTAGCCTCGTTCGCTTTTAGGTCGAAGACTTGCCCTTCAAAGCTCATCAAAGACCGCGCAAATGCTTTGCACTGAAGAGCCGCCCGGGCCACTAGTTCGCGAGGTATGCTGGACAAAATAGAGTCCACGCGTAGCAAACGTTGTTCCATCTCATCACCGCCAAATGACCTGCCACGCCTGGCCCCACCATCGGTTCTCTTGCTGGCTGCTTCTTGTCGAACTAATCGAACCCACTTGTTCAAGTGATCCATAAGCATAAAGATCGCCTGGTAGAATGTCAGAGGGCCGTGGAACTTCAGAAACACATACCACACCTGAGTACTGAGAAAACGTTTATCGTTGGTCGACTTTCCATCGGGATTGACCTGGTCCTGTAACACAGTCAGGATTTCCAGGCGAATGAGTTCAACCTCTTCCTCCGGCCCAAATATCATAAGGTTCAAAACTAGGTGCGGGAGTAACCGATGAGCGATGCTGGCGTCCTTGTGCACGATAATCCAGTGGAAAAGTGGGAATATTGCATTTACGTGAGTTCCGACGGCCTTATCGAGAAGATACGCCGTCCATTGCTGGATCCACTCCCGATAAGTGGGCTGGACCGAGTATACGATGCCAGAGTCCCTTATCTCGAGTTGATTCTTCTTGTGGTACTTCGATTCCAAGAATGGCGCGACCGTTTCCACGACGTGTTTTGGCAGCATCTCCCAGCGGCGTCGAACCTTTAGGGTTACAGATGAGGGCGGTGCCGAGGAAAGAATGTTGGGCGTAAACTTGCAAAACTTGAGCAATTCTTGTATCACGTAGGCAACTTGAGTCTGGTAGTTGAGATCGCTTGCAGAGCGGAACACTCCGACGAGGACGTCCGATATGAGATACAGAGCAAATGCCACGGCGTCGTTCTCCTCGTTGAAGTTGCTGAACAAGGCATGATCCTCGTCACCCGATGAGAGTTCGAAGCGGTCTGGGTCTACGGCCCCGAAGATTCCGAGGCAGTGGTAAGCGAGTAACCTCAAAGGCTCAGCATTGTCGTCGTCCCGAGTTGCCGCGACCATGAGTTTTGAAACAATCTCCGAAACGAGAGGGGAGAAGGCGTCTCCTGATGCAAGATCGTGAATGAATCCGGAGTGTTTCGACAACATGAAAGACTTCAACTCCTCCATCGCCTGACACGCGACCGCGTAGTTCTCGTTGGAAGTACGATTTAGTATCCTCCGTAGTTGCTTCTCCGGCTTCTCATCACTGCGAAGTTCCGACAACCTCGCACTGAGTGTCTGCATTTCTTGGTACCTCCGCAGGTCGGCTATCTCGTCAAGGTGGGAGCCGAGCTTGTCACCACATTCGATGACGATGTACTCGAGGCATTCTTTGGCCACAGCTCTTTCGTCCCTGCTGAATTGCTCCCACGACGCGAGGAACGCTGCGCTGGTTACGCCGATATAAAGGCCGAGGTCCGACGGTTGCAAAGTCTGTAAGAAAATCTTCCAGGTGTCCAGAGTCACCGAAACAAGCGGAGGAAATCCGAGCATGGCTTGGAGGAGAGCCATGGTCTACGTCTGTTAGATGTAGCTTCCTGAGGCTGACAGAGAGGAGCCCACCTGTAACCCGATGCCACTGATCGCACTCCCAACATAGGAGATAAACGGCGCGATTCCGCCGATGATCTGGCGCTTCATCTCGACAGGTTTCTTGCCGTACATATCGTGGAGGAATTCGCTAAGGCGCATCATAATTGCGAGCATGTTTGCTGTCACAAACTCCTTTGTGGCGACGTCTTGGTTAGGAGGACGGGTTTTCCTGGAAGGAGA
>Ga0307514_10001188_pt1 | contig 34965 bp, 26 predicted proteins | sample 16_EM_MG_FD_203088 | JGI IMG/M metagenome (GOLD analysis project Ga0307514, IMG submission 203088) | Populus trichocarpa ectomycorrhiza microbial communities from riparian zone in the Pacific Northwest, United States - 16_EM | ecosystem: Host-associated > Plants > Roots > Unclassified | place... | reverse complement strand
TCTTCAAAATGAGCGTCAACAGAGTGTCAACGATTGTTGGCCTTCCATCATGGTTAATCACAGTGTGATGTGGCGGTTATTGTCTATATATATCGTTTTGACTGTTATTATACTCTAAAAGGCTCAACAATACTTAGTAGTAGCTCTGTAAATGAAATAAGTTGTTACTGTCCCGGGGGATGTGGCTAGAATATCCCGTACATATATGCCTATAAAGGCTGTCATATCCTTCTCTATGGATGTTTGTGATCACGCACCACTCATATTACCGAAGATGCAAGACCAAATATCGTTGACGCTCTGTTGACGCTCATTTTCAGGATGTAGTTGGGCGCTTGAGTAGTCTTGTTTTGCACATCAAGGCGGCTAATACGTCGAAAACGAATCGTGACGTACCATGGTCAATATTTTACAATTAACAGTCGCATATCTGAATGCGACCATAAATGTGAAACCCGAAACGCAGAACCGGAGATTGGAACCGATGGGTCTAGCCAAACCCGGCGAAACCCGCGAGTTGACGGGTACGGGTCCGGGTTTGGCCCGCCAAGAGTCTGCGGGTCAGGTTTTTGGCCAGTTCTGGAACCGAACCGACCCGTTTTTGCGGTCCAAACCCGGACCGCTGGCAGGTTACCCGGACCCGTTGCTAACACTATCAGTAAGTATGGGTCAACAGAGAGATTCACCACAGTGGATACGACACAACAGGTTATTAGCCTGGGCAGTTTGCTGATTTGACAAACCTGTCTCGGATTTCGATTTCGAATTGCAGCATCATCCACACAGTCTTGGAGCAGTACAGACAGACTCAAAGAGTGTCCCGATGACAAGAGAGCCAAATCGACAGCGATCTCAATTAAGAAGCTTGATATTATAGACTACAAGATCTGGAGTTTAGAAATTGAAATACTCTTGGAGCAGAAGCAAGTTATCATCATTGTCGATGGTACAGTGGAAGCACCAGATGCTCAGGACGGTACAGAGTTTGCAGCATGGAAGAAGCAACATGGAATGTCATGATTGACTATTCTCCCCGCAATGGGGAGGTCATTGCAACAGCAGTATGGTGTTCAGAAAGATGCAAAGGCACTGTGGGATCAGCTGAAGGAGGACTTCAAGTCAAAGGTGAAGCTAAATGTTTGAGCTTTGCAAGACAAAATGTCAACTGTAAAGTGGAGAGATTGCGAGAATGTGCAGGAATAAGCATCGAAGATCCAGGGGTATGGGAACAACTTTAACCTCTGTGTGGACAGTTTGACCGGTACAATACCAAAGAGTGAGCATAGCTACTACCTGATACAGGGTATACCAACAGAAAATAATTGGAGGTTTTTCACCCAGTTGACGTCAACAAGATCGACACCCTGGCCGACAATCTGGAGGAAATTGTCAGCACGATCAGAGGCCATGAAGTGTGGTTACAGCAGGAAAACAATTTAGAGGTGGCAGCCATGATCTCAAAGTCGCAGACAAAGAGCGAGAAGCGGAAATCAAGGCACACTCGGCAGTCCCAGAAGTCCCATTATACCTGCAGTGAGAATGATCATAGTAGTTCATAGAGTGAGAAACATTGCCGCAGGCATACTGAGAAGTGTGACAGATACCATAAGGTGGGGCACATCGCATGGTATTGTCCAAGTACTGCACCAGTGGAGGTCACAGCACCGCCAGAACCAGTGGCAGCGACGACAACAACATCAATGGAGAACCATTGGGTGACAGTTACAAATAAAGAAAGCCCATCGAAGGATAGCTGGTACATAGATTGTGCCACAACCTCTCACATTTGCAGAGATTGGCACAAGATCAAACAGTACACAGAGTGTACTAAAAGAGCTGGACAAGAGATTTGTGACTATTTGGGAAGAGTAGTGGGCAAGGCCATCGAGCACAGAGATGTTTGATTGTGGCATCGACTATCTGAAGGCTGCCACCGCATACATGAAGTAGTTGTGAGTAATGACATACATGTGGAAGAAGAACACAATTCACTATCCCAACTGCAGCTGATGGATCGGGGATTGCGGATTATCCTAGTGAATGGCTACGGAATTAAGAGATACAACAAATCGCCGGCTGAGAGTACAGGTCGAGGTTGAGGAAGTTGTGTGGGTGTGGCACGCCAGATTGGAGGGTTATTCTCATTGGATGTGAAATAACTGGATATAGACGTTGCAAGAATGAGATATTCAGAAAGGAGATGATAGTTTTGGAGGAGCCCCAGGTATGGTTGATTGCTTCGGAAGTGCTCTAGGCACAGTTGATTGTTTGGGAGGATATCTGGGCTTGGCATTATTTGGAAGGAGTATCAGGCTAAGCTCTATCCTCCTTTTCTTTAGAGTTTAGCACTTCTGGTCATGATTCCGCCCTGGAGGTGTGTGGGGATGGATTTGAGTGTGGTCATCAGATGGTTTGTGTTAGGTTTGTGTGCAGTGGAGGAACATGTACTTTAGTTCTTGTGTACGTATCAATTAAACTTAGAGAGATTCAGTGAGCAGCGGTCAATAGACAGATTCAGGACAGCGGACATGACACAACAAATACTAGCAGTGCACATAATGATCAACCACACCTACTACATATTATCAAACAGGAAAGCATATGGTGATGATGCAATTATTCCGAATTACATGAGCAGCCAACATTGTGCAATATGGTAAAACATGGAACCGGCAAGCCCAGCTCCTCAGGAGGGGGAAAAGCTTGTAGTATTTCACGGTCATCTAGCGGTCAATCCCTAAGCAAAGCTTAATTGCGGGATGAAGGGCATTGGGTGAAGATAAGAAGCCAGAAGCAGCTCTGATCGCTGACGTGAGTTCGTATGCATTTCGATCTTCCTGAGGTACCTTAAGCTCTATTGGAGCAGCATCAGTTGATCACCAATTGAAACCCTAACACAGTTGTAAAATCTTCATATTATTGTGAGGTATTAATATGATTGCACACAGCACTGGGAGACTAATTGGCTGCAGATGAACAAACTACTGAACAAAATCAAAGCGAAATGTCAAGGTTGAAGTTATAATCTGATAAATAAATTGATTGCTATTGTGCACAGAATAGCATGTGAATTAAACAGGAGAGTAAGTCATCAAAACAACTTGTGCATGAATACAATAATCTAAAAGAATCATGGCCATGTCAATTGAGACAGGCTGGCAATCAAGTTTAATGTCAAAGTTAGTGTTAGCAACTGGTCCAGGCAACCTGCCAGTGGTTCGGATTTGGACTGCAAAAATGGTTTCATAAGGTCTATAACCAGTTCAAAAACCTGACTTGCTGCCTATCAGCGGGTCAAACCCAGACCCATACTTCTCAACCTGCGGGTATTGCTTGGTGAGGCTAGACCCATTGATTGCAATGTCCGATTCTACACTTCAGGTTTTTCTATTTGTAGTCACATTCCGATATCATACTGTTAATTGCAATATATTAACATTAGTATGTCATTATCATTTTTTTATGTATTGGCCATCTTTATACTCAAAACAAAGAGAGACATAATCCCTACCGCATCCTGACAATGTGCATCAACAGAGTGTCAATGATATTTGGTCTTGTATCCTGGGTAATATGAGTGGCAATTGGTTGTAGACATTCATAAATGGGGTATTGGCCACCTTTATAGGTAAAACAGAAAATGACACACTCTCTGGCTCATCTTGAATATGAGCATCAATCGAAGGTCAATGATAATTAGCCTTGCACCATGGTCAAGCAACGTGCAATGTGGCCATTATTGTCTATATACAAGATTTTGACCATTTTTGTATACTAAAACTCTCATGAACACTTTGTTGTAGCTTTGTCAATGCAATAAGTTGTTACTGTCCAGGAGGCTGTCGCAGGAAAATCTCATTCTTCTATGCCTATACAGGCTCCCAACAACTGGATTATAGATGTCTGCGATCAAGCGCCAATTAAATTACCCAATATTCAAAACTATAAATTATTGACACTCCGTTGACACTTATCTTCAAGATGGGGCAGGGAGTGTGTAGGTTTCTTTTTTGGCTGCAAAGGTGGCCAATACATTCATTGTGTATAACCACTACCAAATCACTTCCTAATTACCTGACGTACACAACAAAATATTGTTGACACTAAGTTGACGCTCATTTTTATGAGATAGTAGTGATATCATTGCTAGCATTTTTACCCATAAAGGTGGGCAACAATTTCATTATGCTTCACACTGACCAAGTCACTGATGAATTATCTGACTGACAAGGCCTGAAATCATTAACGCTCAGTTGACACTAATCTTGCCACAGGCGTACCCACAACATGCAATGATTTCATTTGGCATAGAATATGATTAATGCTGTTTTGGCAGACTTTCTATTGTCTTCATGTGCTTTCTCCTTTTTGATGAAATTGTTCTTTTCTAATCCATATAAATATATCCTTTAAAAACTCATTCAAAGTGTTCGCTAATTGTAAATATTAATATACTGAAATATCCCATTCCATTCCATCATTGCTCGTCTTCCCTCGTTGGTTTGCTCAACAGGCTGTTCTCATCTACCAAATGGATGTTAGCTGCATTACCCCACACCAGATAGTGTACTAACCAGTGGTTCTTCCTTCTTCCGGCAGCAAATCTGTAATCAAATCTTCATCGTGCTTGCTGTCGTTCCCATATACATTAAGATTAAAAACGTGGGTGTTGGGAAGAGGAGGATATAGATAGGGATATCCAGCTGGCACACTGTTGACTTCGGAAGCTTCCGCTACCTCATTGACACTGGGTGGCACAGGTGGTATTCTGGGCAGAGTTCATGTCAATCATGGTGTGGGCTGTCTGCATTGGTCTGATAAAGGTGCACCCAGTCCTTTCCACCTCCACTGCATTTGTAGAGTATTCACTGTGCCATGTCAGCATGGAAGACCGCTGTGAATGTGAATTTGATGAACTGTAGCCAGGTGTCTTTCTATGGCGGCCTTCACTTTTCCATACCCAGTACACCCAGCTTCTTGCTTCCTCTCTGCCCAAACTTCAGTGCGAGGTATCTTGATTATGTATTGAGTCTCATTCTTTGCGGCACACGAAAGCCCTCCTTTCGCCATTATGGCTATCTTCAACACAATGGGCATGTCAGACTGTTGAAGCAATATCTGACCTCCTTGCCTTACCAGAGTAGCAGACATGTTGAACACCTACAAGAAATTAGCTGGTGCTTCTAAACATGAGATTTGGCTATTACCATTACCATATAACCTTCAGTAGCCTCCTCTAAGGTGTTTAAGTCCAGTTTCGACCACTTGTAGGAAAACTTATCACAAGATTCATATGTTAAAGTCCCAGCATTTACAATATTATGATGTTCAATTTCTTGGATTGTATGGAAAATTCCCTTCATTAAACATGGAGGTTTCCCATTATGGACAGCAACAAAATGGTCATGTAGCTCTCTACGTATACTCGCTGTACCATATACTGATTGTTGACTGCTGTCTGCCTCGATATGAATTCACTCACATCTTATTGCTTGCTGCTTTATATGATTCCTACTTCCTGTTTTACAAATCATTTGTAAATCTGGGTCCTGGGTTGTATTACAAGTAGCTATATTGGCAGCATCATGGTGGACTAGCTGGCGTCTACATTGATGCTGTATACCAGCGAGTTCCGCATTGGATGAAATAGCTGGCAGTTGGCTTGATCTGGATTTGCTCCCACCTTATTGAGATAATTGTGTAGCCATGATTTGAAGATGTGAAGTAGAAGAGGAAAATGATAATGAAAAGAAATGGGAAGTCCTGTTGAATCAATTGTTTGCTTGAAGTCATAATGGAATATGTAACTGGAATTTTACACGATCTGCTCAAAATGAATTCTACTGTATATAGCTATAGAAAGCTGGGGATTCCAACCACACTGCAATTCATAGTAATTTGGTCCGATGTTGTATCTTTGTTGACAGGGATACATAGACTTAAACAACAGTTAAAATTTCATATTAGTCAGAAATAAACAGGAAATTCATTGACAGAAAGGATGTCTGGTGATGTTAGTCTCAAAATATCCACCGGATCTCAGATCAACCGACGGTTAAGACAAAGGTATATTGTACAGTTAGTATAACTTCTCTGAATGTATTATTAATCTGAATAGAGCTTTTGCTTTGTTTGAGTTGATCAAATATACCATTCATGACATGAAAGATGCAGCTTGCCTCCATGTCATCCGTATCTTGTATCATCCAACATTTGGGACAAGAATAAAGTCAACACCAAATACAGTGGTCAAAACTTCGAACGAGAATATTTCTCCACCTCTGATGGGCAAATATGGCAAATCGACAAATTCCTCTGCATGACCACATAATCAAGCGAATCAATGCAACTGCGGATTGGAAACTGAAAGGGTTTGAGTCCCAGGGGCGTTGCACAACCTGCGATCCAAAAAGATACTTGTAGCAGAGAAATGAGGAGAAACCGACCTTATAAACACAGAAGTGAGAGAGCAATGGATCCAGCATTATGTGGAGAGAGAAACTGCTGTGTCAAGAAAGTGAGTTGTAGACACAAACAGAGGGATGAAATAGGAGAAGGAAGATATGAAAAGACTGAAAATGTGGGATTGAAAACCAGAAAGCCTAAAAAAACATTTCAGGAGATGCTGAAAGTTATTGGACAAAGTTGGAGTGATCTTACAAGTTCCGATGATGAGGAGGATGTGGCTGATAAGGAAGTTGATGAAGATGATACAGCACTGCAGAAGGTGAGCGAAGATGTTGAACCCGACTGGGTAATGGGTGCAATCTGCAGATCAGGACAGCACCGCACAGAGAGTAATTGGCAGAAAAAGATGAAGCTTGACAAATTCATATAACCAGGATGGGGGGATACGGCTGACTACTTCTGTGACAGAGATAGGATGTATTGGAGTGCCGAATTGAACGTTCCGGCAGTTGTTAAGCAGCAATACAGAAACTTTCGGCTCTACCTGCACCAACATCATTTGGGAAGCTGATGGGGACTCTTGATATCATTCCCGGACTATCGCAAATACTGCAAGGGCAATCTCGGCAAGGAAGTAGTCATGTGTGGCTAGGTCCTGGGAAATCGCAGTCTGACAAACAAATGTCATCTGTCTTGCATGACACAATGCCGGATTCATCACCAATCAAGAAATCGAAGCCTGTTCAACCTGTAAGCCTTTACCGCTGCAAATTACCTCTCCAGCACATTACCATATTGCAGTCAGAATGGGACATATAAGTGGTGGCCACGCCTGTGTCACTGGAGGAATAAATATGCAAATTGCTATTTTTGACGCTGTATCGCTTGGAAATGCACTTTGGGTACCTATTTTGCTACATGTGAGCATTGTCTTGATTTCAGTTACCATGTTGTGAGACATGATAATTTTTCTGTGTATGTGCAACAGTCGTATGCACAGTGCAAAAGTTCCTGACTCCTCATCAGGTTGATAGAAGACCAACATACTGTTTATCAACGTTTCTGTGACTGGAATGCTTGAAAGTACCATTCAACTTTGAGAAAACATTTACCAACAAAATGCGAAGTCGTGATATTGAACCAGTCATAGAAGTAGGGGTCATGTACGTAATACAAACCAGTATGATTAGTAACTGACAAGCTGCATTAATCATCGCATCCAACAGAACAACTCACCACTCAGACAAGGTGCACCTTGTCAAGACCTTAAAAATTGCTTATGGTAAGACAGGGAAATCAAGGAGATTAGCTGGAAGACAAAAGATAAGAAAGTTGGGCTATATTGATCACAGACTAGTGGATGGATCTACATTCTGTAAATTGCCAGCTGCAAGCGTTAGAATGTGATAGGGCTACATCATCGATTATTCAGATATTTAGTATAGTTGTGAGTCAGAAATGGAAAGGCAACAAACCTTTGGGATACAAATGATTATACATTGAGACAATATATTGGATGTCAGTAATGACTATATACATCTTTGCATCCAGTTATTGAGTATACAATGACTGTTAGGATGTGTTTAAGGTGAGCATGAACAGAATATCAACGATTTTTAGCCTTATACTATCCGCAATCAAAGGGCTGAATAGTCACATTCTGTCAAAGTGAAAGTATTGGTTGTCTTTATTGGTAAAGAGGCAAGCAACATGCTCGTTGCCCCATCCCAAAGATGAGTGTCAACAGCACGTCAACAATTTTTGGTCTTTGGTCATGGATACTGCAAGGGCTATGCAATGACATCAACCCATAATGAATATACTGGCCGCTGGTATATGCAAAAGTGCGAGTGACAATGTAGCTACCACATTCTAACATGCCCATCAAGGAAGCATCAACAATTTTTGGTCTTGCGTCTTGAATAATCCAACAGCTGAGCAATGACATTAACCCAGAACCAATGTATATGCCGCCTTTATAAGCAAAAATGTTAGTGACAACAGGGCTACTATCATCAAAAATTCAGTGTCAATGGAGGATCAATGACGCGTTAATGATATCAGGTCTCGCATTAGCAAAATGTACTTATATCTCTGGAAGTCTCTGGGAGCATCTGAGAGTTGTCAAACCAGAATGCCAGGGTACTCAAATCCCAGAGTTGTCTGGACCGATGCAGTGGCCTTGAGTTGTACCTGGGAGCGCCGGCAACAAGTCTGAGAGTGCCAACGACAAATCTGAGAGCACCAATGACAATCCTGGGAGAATCTGGGTGCGTTGGGTATGAGCCTGAGAGCGCCGGCGACAAGCCTGAGAGCACCTCGAATCACAGTAGAGCATTCTGGGAAGATCAACATCTTCTTTAGGAACGCTGCTGGTGCGCCAGGAAAGAATTGCTGCTACTTATCATTGAACAATTTTTAAAACTCTTGTATTCAGTTTGTACTGACATCTATGTATGCATGTATCTCAATAGCTACCCATCTACACACAGTATATCAGGACTGGCTGCAGGCAGTGCTTGAGAGCAATTCAAGGTGCGCCTGAAGATGACGATCGAGCTAGCTCCGAGGTGCACTTGGAGGTGGTGATCGAGCGAGTTTGGAGGTGCACTTGGAGGCCATGATTGTGCGAACTTGGAGGCCGTAATCGAGTGAGTTTGGAGATACAATTTGACGCTGTAATTGAGGGAGTCTGGAGATGCACTTCGAGGGCGTAATCAAGTGCACTTTGAGATGCACTCTGAGGCTGTTATCGAGCAAGTTTGGAGATGTATTTGGAGGTTAAGATCAAGCGAAATTGGAAACCTTGAAGGGGGTGGAAAGGAGGCGCGCCGGGTGCTGATGAGACTCTATCTATTAGTTAGTTCACTCACAACTGTGGGAATGTGATGAGGTGACCTTATCTTTCGGCTCTCATGGAGAGCTGGCTGGTGGCGGTCGATCTTGTTGGGAGGCACGCCGGAAGCTGCAGCTACATTCAGGGGTCCATTCGTAATCATGACTATGAAGGGAAGACAGACAATCTTGGGTGGATGCTGTACTCAGTGGATGCTGTACTTGGTGTTAACTCAAGATCATGGCATGGGGATAGACAGAGATGACTTAACTTTGTGTTCTGCAATGATGGTACAGTTGTGGACAAGAAAGAGAGATGGGGAATGAAGATGGGAACAATATGGAGAATATGAGCAGATATGAGAAATCAGGGGTACAACATGCCTGATTGGGTTGAGAAGACCTTGAATAGGTGTAATTACCAGCTGGATCGGAAGACATACCTGCCATATCGGGAATAGTACATTGAGTCGCTCACAAAATTCTGTGAAGTCCCAGTTTCTCATAATGATTTCGCATCTCATCTCTTCTCTCTTTTGTCATCGTCAACCCCACCATCGCCTGAGAACACGAAGTCAAGTCATCGCTCTCTATCTCTGTATACCCTGATTATGAGATGACACTGAGTACAGCATACACAGAGTACAGCAAACACCGTGTACTGCATACACCGAGTACTGTATACACCGAGTAATGCATCATCCTAAGATCAACTGTCTCCCGTACCCAGCCAGTCTCTCATGTCTCGGCGGACCTTGTTGTACTCTATTCTCTACATTCCCAAAATGGCGAATTAATCAATGAATCGAGTCTCAGCTCCCATGGCGTCTTCCTCCCAATCTACTGGCTCCAGATTGACTGCCTCCAGATAGACCGCCTCCGAGTTACCCTCCAATTTTGATTGATCATATCCTCTAAGTGCATCTCCAAACTTGCTCGATCTTGGCCTGCAAGTGCATCTCCAAACTCACTCCATCATGGCCTCGGAGTGTATCTCAAAGCTCAGTCAATTACAGCCCCAAAGTGCATTTCCAAACTCTCTTGATAAGGGCCTCGGCGTCCATCTCTAAGTTCACACAATCATGGTCTCCAAATGTATATCCAAACTCGATCAATTATTGTCTCCAAGTTCGCACGACCATGGCCTCCAAGTCCATCTCCAAATTCACTCGATAACAGTAAGGTGAAACAGCAGAGCTCTTATTGCACCTGAAGGGAATTGGTGAGAAAGAGCGGTTCTGGCTCAAAGAGTGTAGGAAGAGGATGAGAGTATATGAAGGGGTACCCAGCTGTGAGGAACCACACAAATTGCGTGGATCTATGAAAGGTCGGCAAAACTGCATGGGAGCAAGAGCTTGGAAAACTAGACTGCGTATTTCGCATAATGAGATGATGTCTATATACATTCCATTGCTTAGTCCATTCCCGTTTACCCTGTATCTCCATACACTCCCTACCCGCCCTCACATCGCTCAGCTCATCTTCGTTTTAACTCTATCTCCGCATGCCCCCTGCCTGCTTCCATCTGCCAAACTGAATGGCGGTGGTGGGAAACAGATTCTCTTGCAACTATGGCCTCTGAGTGCATCTGTTAGTTTTCTCAATCGGTGTCTCCAGTGGCTCCTTCAATTACGCTCGAATACCATCTGCAGCCAGACTGACCGCATATTTATATATAGTGAGACATACAAAGATAATGCATGCCATAGTATGATATAGCGAAACTTGTAACAGTAACAATGAGTAATATGATAGACGAAATACCTTGTGATTGAGAAACCCTATGTATTACACCTGTGAAAATATGGCACTAAGTTTCCAGCAGAGCTGCGCAGAGCGGCGCAGAGGTCTCAGCTGCCCTGAAGTTTGACAATCCTAGAAGTCAAATATCAGAGCATCCTGAATGCACCTCCATATCTTCAGATGCTTTCAGGAGCACCTGAGAATGCTCTTGCAGAGTCTGAGAGCACTTTGCTTAGCTTCAGGGGAGCCTGGGGGCATCTGGATGTATTTGGAAGCACTGGTGAAGTCGACCACAGTGTCTGGAAGGTTTGCATGTGGCTTCCGGACTGATTTATATTTCGGTGATGTGCACCATGGATAATCCAAGGACTGTACAATGACAGTTGCCCATTATCAATGGATTGGCCACCTTGATGGCCAAAAATGGTCATGACAACATAGCAACCACCTTATACATATGAGCGTCACTTGAGCATCAGTAGTTTCTGGTCTTGCATCCTGGATAATCCAAGGGCTGTACAATGACATTAACCCATATCCAATGTATTGGCTGCCTGTATGGGCAGAAATGGTACTAATGACATTGCTATAATCACTTAATAATCTGCGTCAACAGAGTGGCAATGATTTGTGGACTTGCATCATCGATAATCCAAGGGCTTTGAAACAACATCAGCCCATAAACGATGTGTTGGCTGAGTTTATCTGCAAATATGTCACCGATGATATGGCTACCACCTCCTACAATTGAGCATCCATGGAGCATGAATGATTTTGGTCTTGTTTCTTTCATAACCAAAGGTCTGTGAAAATGTATCAATCTACAATCACAGTACTGGTCACCTTCATGGGCAACACTGCTAGTGACCATATCGCTACCGCCTCCTAGGAATGAGTGTCAATACAGCATCAACACGTTCTGGGGGGGCTGAGTATATGGCTCAGCAACATGCTGCATTGTATGGATTGAAAAATGAGTGTTCAATGATCAGTCTTGTCAATATGTCCTCGTATACAACTTCACAACTATCCATGCAGTGTAGCACTGGTCCTACTTTCTTCTTGCTTGCAGGTCTGGAGTCGATATTTAGACACAAGCATTCTACTGTACAATGATGACTTATTTCACAGTTTCTCCAGTCTAATTACATAACATTCAAATTCATACTCCTATGTCGGATTCGAAATCATTAAATACCTAGTGGCTCTAGGTTTGATATCTTTAGTGTTAGCAATCGGTCCGGGTAACCTGCCAGCGGTCTGGGTTTGGACTGTTAAAACAGTTCAGTTCGGTTCCAAACCCATCCAAAATCCTGATCCGCGGCATCTTGGCAGGCCAAACACAGACCCATACCTGTCAACCCGCGGGGTTTGGCAGGTTTGGCTAGACCCGTTAGTTCCAATCTCTGATTCCAGTTTTCAGCTTTTCTATTTATCATCGCATTCAGAAATCATACTATTAATCACAAAATATTGCCTGTGGTACGTCATTGTCCTTTCCTGATGTATTTGCCGCCTTTATAATCAAAAACAAGAGAGAGACACTCCCTGCGCCATCCTGAAAAGCAGAGTCAATGGCACATCAACGATCTTTGGTCTTGCATCTGGGGTAATCTGAGTGGCAATTGGATGCAGACATTCATAAATGTAGTATAGGCCACATTTAAAAGCAAAAGGGAAAGTGACACACTCAATGCCCCATTCTGAAAATGAGCGTCAAAGTAGTGTCAACAATGTTTGGCTTTGCATCAGGGTTAATCTGCATGGCAAGTGGTCGCAGGCATTCATAAATGACGTATAGGCTGCCTTCACAGGCAAAAGAGAAAGTGATATGCTCTCTGCCTGATTCTGAAACTGAGCATCAACAGAGTGTCAATGATTTTTGGACTTGTAAGTCAAGTAATTGATCAGAGACTTGGCCATTGTAATGCATACGGAAAGTTTTGGCCACCTTAATGTGCACAATCACGAGCTATGACATTTCTACTATCTCCTAAAAATGAGTGGCAACAGAGCGTCAACGATTTTTGGCCTTGCATCATGGTTAATCAAATTGTGATGTGGCAGTTAATGACTATTTACAAAGTTGTGACCAGGTATATAGGCTAAAACGCTAAGGTTCACAGAGTCGCAGCTTTGAAAATGAATTCAATTGTGATTGTCCGGGAGACTGTCGCGGGAACATCGCTTGCTTATCTGTTTATAAAGGCTGCCAACTCCTGATATATGGATGTCTGCAATTATTCGCCCATTAGATTGCCCATAATGCAAGACCACAAATTGTTGTCGCTCTGTTGATGCTCATTGTCAAGATGGGGCAGGGAGCGTGTAGTGCTCTCTATGGCCTATAAAGGCAGCCAATACTGGGATAATATATAACAACGACTAATTCACTTTCACTTACCTGACTAACAGGACGAGAAATCTTTGATGCTCCGATGACGCTCATTTTACTATAGGTGTATTTGCAATAGGCAGCTATTCACTCTGGCATAGATTATCAATTATGGTCCTATTGCAGCTGTTCTATTTTGTTCATGTATGTTCTCTTTTATCACTACATTGTTCTTTAATGATGTATATAAATATATTCTTTAAAATATACTTTAAAGTGTTCACTAATTGTACATAATGAAAATACTCGAAAATCCCGATCTCTTGATTCAATTCTGGTCTTCGCTATCAGATTCACTCAAAAGGCTGCTTTCGTCTAAATAATGGATGTCAGCTGCATTACCCCGCAGTAGATAGTGTACTAACCTGTGGATGGACCTTCATTAGTCAGCAAATCTGGAATAACATCTTTATCGCACTTGCGATCGTTGCGATATGGATCAAAATTCCAAAATTCATCGCTGGGAAGAGGAGAATGTATACATACATATCCGGGTGGCACACCTTGTGTTTCGGAGCTTGGACATCTCTCACTGTCACCCGGTGGTGCAGGTGGCATTCCGGGCCAAGGTGATACCGGTTGTGGTGGAGGTGCACCTGTGTGTTTGCGCCTCCAACGTGTCTGTCAATTGATTGGTGTACCATTTTGGCAAGGACGGGAGCCGTCCATTTGATTTTCACAAACAATTGCTGGGTGTCTTTCTATCGCAGCCCTCACGTTGTTATGACCCGGAAACTCAACACCCCGCTTCTTCTTCTCTTGGACCTTAGCGTGAGGTTTTTTAATTAGTTGTTGCGTTTCCTCTATTGGGGCGCGCAAAAACCATCCTTTGGCCATTTTGGCCATATTCAAGCCAAGATGTATGTCAGATGGTTGAAGCTGTACCCAACCTCCTTTTCCTGCCATAGTAACTGACATGTTGAAAACCTTCAAGAAATTAGTTGCTGCATCCAAAGTGAGATCCAGCTATTACCTCAATCATATACAACTCCATAGCTTGCTCTAAGGATTTTAAAGCCTACTCGCCCATTGCCGGGGACGCTTATCATGAATTTCGTCACCGAAAATGCCAGCACAGACAACACCATGATGTTCCATTTCGCAGAATGTGCTGACAAATGCTTCGATTAACAATTGAGGTTTCCTGTTATGGGCAGCGATAAATTGGTTACATAGCTCGCTACATACCCCAGCTGTACATTATATTGTTAGTTGACCACCGTCTACATTGAAATGGAGTTACTGACATCTAATTGCATGCTGCTTCTTCTTCTTGCTGCGTCCCGCTTTAAGTACTGTTTTGAAATACGCATCCTGGGTCATATTTTTGGTGGCTGCAATTGCAGTGTTGCGGTCGACTACCCAGTCTCTGGGTTGCTGCTGTGTATCACCGGGTGGTTCATTGGTTGAAGTGTCTGTCGTTCAGCTCGATTCGGATCCAATCGCACCTGGTTGATGTGTATCTGGAGGCATGACTTGCTGTTGTGGAAAGGTAAGGAAGATGATAATGAAAAGAAGTGGCAAGTCCTGAAGATTATATAGTTATCTAGAAATCAAAATGGAATGAGTGACAGCCAACTTGCACTTGCAATTCAAGCTGAATCCTGCTGCGTATAGATGCCGGGGATTCCAATGGTACTGCAATTTGCAGTAAGTCGGTTCGATGTTGTTTGTTTGTTAACAGGGATACATCGTGATGAACCACAGATGATATCTCATGTTTGATAGATATAGAAAGGACATTCTTTGACGGAAAGAACGTCTGGTGATGTTTGTCTCAAGTTATCACCGGGATCTTACATGAATCACATGCTAACCATCAAGTTATGATGTATGGTTCGCATAACTATTCCCAATCAAGTGACAGTCAAAATGCTGATTTTGCTTTGTTCAAATTGATCAAACCTACCAACCTTGACATAAACGACGCAGCTTGCCTCGTTGTGGTCCATATCTTGCAACATCCAACATCTTGCCCAACAACAAGGTCAACAGAACAAACAATGGTCAATGCTCCAAAAAAGGACTTTTCGCCACTTCCGGTGGGCAAATACGCCAAATCAATGAAGCAATCCAGACAGCAATGTCACATGCGAATGAAGACAACAGTGGATTGGAGGCAGTACGGGTTCGAGCATTGGGAGCATTGCGCTGCTAACAGTCTAAAAAGCAGCTTTCGGCATAGAAGAGACAGGAAACTTACTTTCTAAGCAATGAAGAGAAAGAGAAATAGATCGAGGATTAGATGGAGAGTGAGACTGCTGTGGCAAGAAAGCGAGTACAAGACGCATAGACAGCGATTCTGGAAGAGCAGGAAAATATGACAAATGTTGAAAACGCATAATCGACAACCACAAGGCCTGAAACAACATTTGAGGAGATGTTGAATGCTATCGGAGACAGTCTGTGCTATCTTGCAAGGTCCAACGATGAGGAGGATGGGGAAGAGGATGGTGAAGCAGATACAGTACTTGGCAAGCTGAGTGAAGATGACGAACCTGACTGGGTGATGGGCGCAATCTGTAAATCAGTACCGCACTGTATGGAGAGTTTTTGGCAGAAGCAGATGAGGCTTGATGAACTGACGCAACCGGGATGGGGGTACACAGCCGACTACTTCTGTGAGAAAGATGTGAAATATGGCATGACTGAATTGAAGGTTTCGGCAGTTGTAAAGCCCAAACCAGACACGACTGCACCCACACTATCACCGACAACATGTGGCGAGCTTATGCAGACTCTTGATATTATCCCCAGACAATCACAAATACCGCACGTGATGTCTCGGCCGGGAAATAATCAAATCCGACTGGGTTCGGAGAAAACACAGACACTCAGTCTCATAGCACATCTCATGCCTGACGAGGTGCATGATTTGTCACAGATGGAGATTGAGAAGCCTGTTGAACCCATAAGCTTTTACCGCAGCATATAGCGTCACTAGCTAATTACCATATGAAAATCCGATTTGGACGACGACATGGTGACAGCTCCTGTGTCACCTGAGGAATAGGTAGCCATATAGGTACTTTTGACAACGTATTTCGAATAAAAGCAATTTGTGTACCCATTTTCCTGGGTGTCAGCTTTTCCTGGATTTCAGTGACCAGATTGTGTAACAGGATTATTCGTCAGTGTGTGTGCAAGGGTCGTATGGGCCAAGCGAAAGTTCTACACTCCAAATAATGTTGATAGACAAGGAACAAATATTTTATGGTGTTGCCTGTTACGGTTAAATGATAAAGTAAAACCTAGATTTGAGAGGAAATTTACTTACAAACTTTGAGTCAGTGACATCATATGACTTATAGAAGGTGCGGTCAATGTGCAACCTGAACACGGATAAATAATAGTCATCAGGGTGCCATAATCAATGCAGGCAACTACATAACTCTCCGCTTGGACCTCCTGCACATGGTCAGGATATTGAAAATTGTGTATGGTATGTCATGAAAATCGAGGAGAATGAGCTCGACAAGGAATGGTGTGGATGTTGGGCTATACATATCTTAAACTAGTGAATGGATTCTTATGCCGTAAATTGCCGGCCGAAAATGCTGAAACACGATGGACCTACGTCGTTCATCTTTTAGTTGAAGTGTATAGTGGTGGCCCAGAAACTGAGAGGTCTTGAAGCTTTTGGATGCAAATCATAATGCGTAGAAACAGTATATTGGCTGCCAATAAAGATTATATGCATTTTGTGTTAAATTGTTGAGCACTCAATGACTGTTAATATGTCTCTAAGCTAAGCTCTAAGATGAGAGTCAACAGAGAGTCAACAGTTTACAGTCGTACCCATTCAGCAATCAAATGGCTGTATAGTCGCATCCATTCAAAGACGAAGTATTGGCTGTCATAATAGGTAAAACGCGAAGCTACCCAATCCTTACCCTATCATAGAAATGAGCATCAACAGAGTGTCAACAATTTTTGGTCTTGCATCTTGGATAAACACTGGGCGGTGGAACGGCATTTACCCATAATCACAGTATTAGCGGGCGTTTTGGGCAAAAATACTAGTGACGATATCGCTACTGCCTCCTACAGATGAACATCAAAGGAGCGTCAACAATTCTTTGTCTTGCATCTTGGACAACGTAACCGCTATAGAACCGTGTTAATCCATAATCATCCTATCGGCTGCATTCATGTGCAAAAAGGCTATCAATGATATCATGTGGGCATCCTAAAAATTAGTGTCAACCGAGCATTAACATTTTTGGGTTTTGCATCCTGGATAATCAAATGGCTATGCAGGGGTGTTATCCCATAATCATAGTATTGGCTGCCTTTATAGGCAAAACTGTTAGGGGGGATATGGCTAATAACTTCTAAATATGCATGTCAACAGAGCATCCATGATTTTTGGTCTTGTATCTTGGATAATCTAAGGGCTATGGAACCACGTTAACCCATAATCATTCTATTGGCTGCCTTTGTGGGCAAACATGCAATGAACAATATTGCTACTATCTCCTAAATATGAACGTCAACGCAGTATGAATAATTTTTGGTGTTACATCATTGATAATGAAAGGGTGATGCAACAGCGTTAACCCATAATCGAATTATCGGCCGCCTTTATGGGCAACATTGCTATCCATGATATTACAACCACCACCTAAAATTGAGCGCCAACGGAGCATCAATTGTTTTTATGGGGGATTGGTAAGCTGCACAGCAACGTATTGCACTGCGTTGTTCCTAAATCGAGTTATTAGCCGTCAGTTATCTGTGTCTGTCCCTATTTTCAACTTCACAAATATGCATGCCAGGTCGCAGAGGTCTGACTTTTAGTCTTGTAGCTCTAAATTCAATATTGAAGAACCAGCATTTTACTTCACTGTAACATTACATTTGACAGCCACTCAAGTTGAATTATCCAGCTTTCAAATTACTACCGCAATGTCGGATTCACAATCTTTAAATACCTCATTACTGGAGATTAGGATATCTTCGAAAAATGAACGTGTCTTTATTCGTGATTTGAAGGAACTTACTTTACAAATCATATTTGTTGCTTTGTGGGCTTCATTCAATTTAGGCTCAAAGCGTCCTATTGATTGGAATAGTTCGAGACATGTGTATTCGTGGCGATTCTATTTACAGTGTGGAATTAAGAAGACTGGCGGCCCAGGCATCATATGTATCGTTTGTCATCAACTTCTTCACCATCCATCAGAACATCGGACCAGCTCAATGGGGAAACACTTCCTGGCAAAAGTTCACATCGCAGGTTGAATCAAATGAACAGAGTCGGAACTTACCGAACTGACTAGTTCAACAGTCAATGAAACAGCTTTAGCCATACTGCAGAGACAAGGAAGTCGTGGAATTCAGATTGTATGTTCCCAAAGGAACCTCACATTTGACTTTATATTTTAATTATATTAACTGAATTGACAGACAAAATGCGCCAACCTGGCAGCGAAGAACTTTGGTACTGCTGAATTTCACCAAGACACCTGGAATCAACACCTCATGTTAAGATTTGTTTCGACACATATTCCATGAAACACTATATCAAACCTAGATCTCCAACTGTCATACAACAAATTACAACGTGAGTTGGTGCTGCCAACCGCCAGCATGCTGAGTAACATTTGCCGGAAGGAATACCTACTGACAGTAGATGCAATTAAGAAGCAATTGCAGTCAAGGAATAAAGTTAGTTTAGCATTGGACAGGTGGACATCAATGAACAAACTAGCAATAACATCAGTCATTGCATACTATATGGATGGAAAGTGGCCACTTCACCAAGTATGACTTGCTTTCGATGAAGTTGATAGGCAATTCTTTTCCTTGCGTGAATGCTAATTAAGGATGATAGGTCATGGGTCAACATACTGGAGCACGGATAGGCAAACATTTGAAGGAAGATCTTGATTGTTTTGAGCTTCCAGATGGCCATTTACTTGGAATTACAACCAATAACGCTTCCTCGAATTGCTCGATGAGTCAGCAATTACAATCAACCCTTGAGGACTCCAGAATCGAGTGGCCTGCATTGAGTTACCACATACCATGCATAGCGCACGTCATTCAGCTTGCTCTAGGTGCATTCATGAGCAGTCTGGGTCTGCAAGGCTGCACCAAGTCTTGGGAAGCCCATGAGCGCTATCTGCAATTTGGAGACAATCAAAGTATTGATATTGGGAAGAGTCAAAGAATTCAAATAGAGGGCAATGCTAGAATCAACAAAGTGTCTGCCGTGAGGCCAGGTTTAGCAAAGATAATTGAGAAAGTATGTATTGCAACATATTTTGAAAGTCCTGAAACTGACCTCAATATAGCAGAGAATACTTGTTGTATTGATTACGCTGACACCTGGTCATCGAAACGAGTTCATTGACTGTCACAAAGCCAAAGTACGTATCACGGTACTATCTATTATGGATCTGCAGACACAGTGGAATTTGACGCTGGAGGTGCTTAAGCAGGCCTACCTATTACAAGAATTCACCTGGGAGTGGCTCAAGAATCCAAAATGCAGTGATTAATGGCCACTCTTCACAACACAGGATAAATGGACTATCGTCCAATACATCATGGATGGGTTATGGCCATTCTGGTACTAGATACTGTGGATGTTGAAGAGGCACACCGTTACACTGCATCACGTTATCACTGTATTCAACGACATCGTCAATCATATGGATGGCGTTTTGTGTGCTTTGGCCAAGAAGAAGACTCAAACGAGGAAGACTTATACTTTGCCATGAAGTTTCCACACCAGAAGCTGTCCAAATATTATACTGAAGTTAGTCCTATGACTGGTATGTTTCTCATTTCAGCACATATGCTTGATTGTTTCCGGAAGTTGCGATCGTTTAGGAAGTGGGACAAGGGAATGCTTATTAATCCTGAGGACGAGACATCTTATACTATCTAATACCAGAAGGCATCTCTGAAGTATGCGGAGAATGAATACTGCGCCAAACATCGACGTTTGCCCATCACTAAACCCGACAGCGTACCATTCAACAATCTTTCTCTCCAGCAATGGCTTCCAGATCTGGTCAATCTTCTTATGATCCATATGATTTGTCCAGCGATGATGAAAAATACTGAATGCCTAAAATGAGGCCGAAACGATGCGCGGGTGAAGCGATCCTGCAGCACGATTCCTGACAGCTGCTAGGCTCTGTATGAATTCACTGCCTGAATTACCACAGAACTGAGGGCCAATTAATTCGAATCATAAAGATTACCACCCCGACCAGATGAGAATTTGCAGTACATTTCGGATCCCGGATATCACGAACTGGCGGCGACAGCAAGACAAAGCAGCCTCAAAGTATGTGGATCTCTCCAATGAGGAACGCAACATATTCTCTATTATCCCACATGGTGTCGGAGTGGTGGCCTGATTTTCCCTTGGACGAGATGTAATCGGCTGGAGGCCATCAAATCCCACAGGCGAGACCCTTCACGAAAATGTTGTAGTATGGCAGTTTGCTCATGCGAATTATGGGTTACTGGCCGGCGATGACCCAGCATTGGATGTGACCAATACTGATAACGACTTGGAAATGAAGAGAGAGGCAGAGCAAAAGAAATTGCACAGAATGGCCAAGGTCCAAAACTTTTTGGAGATGTGGCAGGGCAGCCAGAACCTACATGCTACACAGAAAGAATCTCTTGCTCCAAACAAGCAAATAACCGGCGTAGGTTTCATTTCAGTTAGCGAAGAGATTGTCAATGTCTCCTGGTCAAACTTTCAACATGATGGTGCGGCTGCATTTATATTGTCGGAAAGATTACCTGTGTCACCAGCTTTGTCTGCAAAAGACCTCCCTGGAGGACAAACTCAAGTATTGAATCTCTGCCGAACCAAACAAATTGACCGCCATGCTGCTGAAAGTTATGAGGATAGTCCACCTGGAAACATTCCAGATACCGAAAATTGGCTTGACAGGAATGAGGACTTGGATAATCCAAATAACAGCGAAGACAACTGGGAGGCAGACAATGAATCCGAGATAGAGCTTGACAATGGCATCAGGGATTCAGTAACCCAAGAGCAGCGGGATGTGGGTGCTGCACTGAATGTTGCCAGATTGATTTGGCCAACACGGAGGTCAAGGAACAAGGCTGAAAATGTGTTGATGACGGTCAGTACAATGGAAACGAGGAGGAGTTAGTGGATCAAGAAAAAGTAGGACTGAATGAGTCAATGTATTTTCACCAGGTTCTTTATGTAGTTGGACCGAGAATTTCATTTTGAGAAATATTATGGGATAATATTGTGTGGTCGCCTGTGAATATTGATTAATAAACAGCAGTATAATGTGCAAACTGATTTATTTGGCTAGAGGTATTGATTTTAATTGAATGAGAGTGACAAGTGCAAGAAGATTACTGGGCTCAGCTTTGCCAAAGGGCCAAGTCTGGATCAGGCAGAAAGGCAACCAATAATATCAAATCATTAAGAATGCAATTGTTGATGGCAGCAGATGTTGAATGGACAATACATTATAATGAGCATGAATGGAGCATCAACGATTATGGGTCATGTAAGTACTGTAATTGAAATGTGATTTGTTTGCTGCTATGTGTAACCAATGTATTCGCTGCTGTTATAGGGAAAATAGCTATCGGGCTGGTCACTGCCCCATTCTGAAAATGACCATTAACCAAGCATCAATGATTTGGAGCTTTGCATCTTGGGTAACCGAAGTGGCGATTAGTTGCAGCCATCCATAAATAAGGTACTAGCTGCCTTGAGTGGCAAAAACAAAAGCAACACACTCAGCGCCCCAACTTGAAAATGAGCATCAACGGAGCATCGTCGATTTTTGGCCGTGCATCTTGGGTAATCCAACTTGCGATTGATTTCAAACATCTATAAATAAGATATTGGCCGCCTTTTGGGGCAAAAACACTAGCAACACGCTCCCTGCCTCATCCTCAAAATGAGGGTCAATGGAGCATCACCCATTGTTGGTCTAGCATTGTGGCCAATATAAGTGTCGCATTGTGGCAACGATTCATATACGTGTTCTGGCAGCCTTTTCGTCTGAAACAGCACATGACATATGAGTCACCCTATCATGAAAATGAGCGTCAAAGGAGCATCAACAATTTTTGGTCTTGCATATTGGGTAATCAAGACATTGCGCAGATACATAAGTTCATAACAGAACTACTGCCTGCCTTTCTAGGCTAAAATTTAATATATAGAAGGAAAAATACGGATTTGAAAATAATCGATATCGCAAACTGCAAAATATGGATAAACAGCTCATTAGCTGCTGAATACCCGATTTTGATAATATACTATTATCAAAGCGCAGAAACAGGAGCATTATATGAATCTGGGTTCGATGCATGGTGTTGCTATGAATAAAACTACATATGCAACTTCGTGGCGTTTCTATTTGAACTGTGGAATTGAGGAGACCAGCAGCCCCAGTATTATATCCATTGTTTGCCATTAAGAGCTTCACCATCTGTCAGAATATTCAACAAGCTGAATGGCGAAACAATTGCTGCTGAATGCACACATTGCAAAATGAAACAAATTGCCAGAGTTGGAAGTGGCTCACTTGACTAGTTCAATGGTCGATGAAACATCATTGGCTGTACCGAAGACACTAGGAAGTTGAGAAATTGGAACAGACAGTTCACGAAGAATATTTATATTCCACATTCAGATGCTATGAATATTGATTGAATTGACAGACCAAATGCTCCAAACTGGCAGCTTAGGACTTTCTAACTGCTGAATTTCAGCATGCCACCTGAAATCGCTACCTTATGTTACGATTTGTTTCGGCTTATGTTGCTTGGAATACTCAATTACACCTGCAGCTACGAAGGTGAGGCAATGCATTACACAGTGAGCCAGTGCTATTATTCACTACCACCAACCTTAGCAACCATTTCTGGAGGGACTTCTCACTGCCAGTGGTTGCAATTCAGAAGCAATTAGCAATTGCCATCAAGCAATAAATATAGGGTAGCTTTAGACGGGTGGATATCAAGCAACACATTAGTTATAACATTGGTCATTCCTTACTATAGGGATCGAAATTAGACATTGCGCTAAGTACAAGTCGCTTTCAACAAGGTTCATTGCCTGTTCTTTCCCTATTTCAAAAGGATATGAAGAATTATAGGTCAAGGGTCAACTTCCTGGAGTAAGACTCACCATACGGGTAAAGGAAAACCTGGATTATTTTGAGTTTACCGACAGCTTTTTACTTGGAATTATAACTGATAATGCTTCCTTAACTTTCTCAATAACTCTGGAACAACAATTGACGTTAAGGCCACTGGAAACTAGTGGTCTGCATTGAGACACCACATATCATGCATTGCACATGTCATTCTGCTTGCTAGGGGTGCGTTTATGCCTAGTCTTAGTGTAAATGGCCACACCATCTCTTCGGAAGCCCACGAGCATGATCAGCAATTTGCAGTGAATGAAAGTACAGATATTTGAAAGAGTCAAAGATTTCAATAAGAAGGCAATGCTGGAATCAACAAGGTATCAAACATGAGACCAGGTTTAGCAAAAATAATTGAGGAAGTATATAGTTGAAGAAATTTTGATTGACCTGATACTGACCTTTATATAGCAGTGAATACTTGTTGGATTGATTACACTGATACTTTGTCATCAAAACAAGTTAATTGACTGTCAATAAGGCCAAGTATGAATCGCCGTACTACCTATTATAAGTGCAAAAACACTGTGGTGTTCAACATTTGAGTTGATTGAGGGAGCCTATTGATTATGAAAATTCAGCTGCAAGTGGCTTAAGAACCCAAAATACAGCGACTAGTGGCCTCTCTACATGACACAGAATGCATGTACTATCGTCAAGTATGTCATGGAAGTTCTAAGTTTGTTGAGATACTGTACCTTTCGGATCTCAAAAATGCATACGGTTTCTCTGCATCACGTTATGACTGTCTGCATTGAGACATTCGATCATATGGATGGTATTATGCGAGTATTAGCTTACAAGAAGACTCAACTGAAAGAAGACCTATACTTTGCAATGAAGTTGGTGTGACAGAAGCTGTCCAATTAGTATGCTAAATTTCATCCAACATCCAGTATACTTCTCATTTCAGCACACATCCAGGATCCATTCTGGAAGTTGCAAACATGTAGGGAATGGGACAACCGAAAGGATAACAATCCAGAGGACAAGATTTCGTCTACCACCCATTACCTTGAGAGTTTTCTAAACGATGTGGAGAACAAATACTGTGGCAAGGATTGACTATTGTCCATCATTATACCTGAAAGTGTACCACAGAACAACCTCATCCACTGTCCAGTAGCAACTGAATCTGGTCAACTGTCATTTTATCTATATGCTTTGTCCAGCGATAATGATGAATACTGAACACTTACAAAAGTGGCTGAAATGACACATGGATGATGTGATCTCACAGCACACTGATTGACAGCCGCATAGCTTCATTTGAATTCACCGCCTGAATTACCGAACAATTGTTGGCAAGTGAATTAGAATGATTATGATAATTAGGCTGACTGCATGGACATTTGATGTAGATTTTAGATACCACATATCACTGACTGGTGGCACCAACCATAGGAACAAAACTCAAAGTGCGCTGATCTCTCTAATATGGCAAAGGTCAAGTTTACTATTATGCCACATGGTATCGAGATGGAGACCAGATATCCCCTTGGGCAAAATGTTATTGCCTGGAGGCAGTCAAATACCACAACCATTTCCTTCGCAAAAAAGTCCCAGTAAGAATATTCACTTGACCATATAACAATATATTGGCAGCGGAGAACCCAGATTGGCATATGATAGATGCTGAAATTGGCTTGGAATTGATGAGAAAGGTAGAGGAAAGGCAATCGCCCAGAATCGCCAAGGTTTATGACTTTCTGGAGATGTGGCAGGGCAGCTGAAACCTATGCGCTACACAGCAGAAATCTCGTGCTCAAAACAGGCAAATGACAACTTTAGAATATATTTCAGATACTGAAGCAATGAGACAAGCATCCTGCTTACTCTTTCAATGTGATTGTGTGGGTTCATTAAAATTGTCAGAAAGGTCACCATTGCCACCAGCTTTGTCTGCAAAGAACCACCCTGGAGAACAAACTAAAGTATAAAATGTCCCCCAACTGTAGAGAATCAACTGTCATCCAACCTACAGCCATGAGAATAGTGCACCTGGTAGCATTTCGGTCCCCAAAAATTGGTTTAATGGAAATAGTGACTTGAATCATCCCAAGGTGAGCATGCATGACTGGCAGGCAGCCAATATATCAGATGTAGAGCTAGGCAATGGCATCAAGGATCCGGAATAGCCATAGAAGTGTAATATGTGTGCTGCACCAATTGTTCCCTGGTTGATTTGGCCAATACTGAGGTCAAATAGAATAGTTGAAAAGGAGTTTGTGATGGTCTGTATAATGGAAATGAGGAGGAATAAGGAAAACATGAAAAGTAGGACAGAATGAGTCCATATGTTGTCACCAGGTTCTATCTATTGGTTGACAGAGAATTTCACTTGGCAAAATATTATGGGAGAATAGTGAGCAGTTACATGTAAATATTTGTTGATAAACAGTTCTATAGTGGGCGAAATGAGTAATTCAGCAAGATACATGAATTTTCATAGAATGACAATGACCAGTGCAAGACTATCACTGGGTTTGGCTATACCAAAGGGCCAAGTCTCAATCCAACACAAATGCAACCAATCTATTCAAATACCTATACATACAATTATTGATGGCTGTAGATTTTGACTAGACATTACATTAATATCAGTGTCAATAACTTTGGGTCATGTTAGTAAGGTAATTGCAATGTGATTTGGTTGTAATTACATATGACTGATGTATTGGCATCCATAATTGGCAACAGTGACCGCTGTACGATCACTGTCTCATTCTGAAAATGAGAGTCAATGGAGTGTCAATGATTTTTGGCTTGGCATCATCTGTGAGATACATGCCAGTTTGTGGTAAATATTCCTATACGAAGTACTGGCGGCCTTGTAAGGTACCACAGTGCGCGCTATCTGTGTTACCTCATCATGATAATTGGCATTAACAAATTATCAACGATTTTTGTCTTAGAAGTCAGGTATTTAGAAAGTAATTTGATAGTGGTTATATGTAATGAAAGTATTGGCAGCCTGGATAGGCAAAAGAGAGAGTGACATGGTTAGTGTTAGCAACGGGTCCGGGTAACCCACCAGTGGTCCAGATTTGGCCAGGAAAAATGGTTTCGTTCAGTTCCAGACCCTTTCAACAACCTGACCCGCATTGTCTGGGTGAGGTTGTTACATGGACCGGACACAGAACCATTGGTGTTTAGCAGTGTTGGAACTGGACCACGGTTCCATTTTACAGCTCGTTCAACTTTCGCTGGACTTTGGCTCCAATTAAGTATCTGAGTTCAGATCGTATCATGACACAATGAATACACAGATTGTGCAGCTTGACGAGCTCTGGCACCTACAGCATTCAGATTTGCAATGCGACTGATAATCGTTGAGTGGCTGTGAAATATACACAAAATTTAAGCGAAATACGCGAGTTTTCAATAGCAACTCCACCAATATAGGTTGGATTGCAAATCCGACAGCGGAAGGTGAATCAGCGGCTAAAACTGCACAATCTACATATTGGTCATGTCATGATACGATCAGAACTCAACTACTTAACTGAAGCCAAAGTTGTGAGGTTGATATGCCGGGTTTTTGATGCTAAAACTGGCCCAATTGCAACAGTCAAGGTTTTCATGTGGTAAAACCAACTGCAACAGTTTGGTTCCAGTCCCAACCCTAACCCAGAACCGGTCTAGCAGGTTGGAACCGTTGCTAACAGTAGATACGGCCACTGCCCCATTGGGAAAATGATTGTCAATGGAGAGTGAATGATTTTTGGCTTTGCATCTTGGGTCATCCAAGTGTCGACTGGTTGCAGACATTCATTGATAAGGTATTGGCTGCCTTCTTAGCCAAAAACACTGGCAACACACTTCCTGCTGCATGCTGAAAATGCATGTAAATGGAGCGCCAGCACATTTTTGTCTTGTATCTAGGGTAATCTAAGTGTCGCTTTGTGGCAATAATTTATAAGTGCAATAATGGCCACCTTTTCAGGCAAAGCAGTGCATGATATCTTTGTTACCCAATTGTGAAAATAAGCATGAACAGAGTGTTAACAATTCTTAGTTTTGCATCATGGGAAACCAAGGCATTGTGTGGATATTCAAGCTCATAACAGAACTAATAACTGCCTGAATAAGTAAACATACAAAATACAACCGCGAAGATACAGATTCCACAATACACGATGTCATAGACTGCGAAACGTGTAAAAACTGACAGCTGAAAGTTGAATAACAATTTTGATATGATGTTATTATCATGCAACAAAGTCAAGATCATTATATGAATCCACAGATGCACCCACCGGACAATCTGCTGAGAATCAATGCCATGCAGACACATTTGGGGAAATTCATTGAACAATATCCAAATTGACAGTTTCGTATGATTGACCACCCAGACTTCCAATTGGGGAATGGTGTGGTTCTGGCCCAGATGTGGACCCCAAGTGACAGTCTGGAACTGTTTCTAACACTTGTCATAGTTGGAAGATAATTCTGATGGAGATTGCCCTGAACAAATGGCTATACAGTGGTAACATTGTTATAGCAATGAGAAGAACAATCTCCAGCAGGGGACAGTTAGAAACCTACCAAGAAACAATCATTCAAAAATATTACTGCGTTTTTACGATATCTATTAACATTATCTGTTATAATACAATTTTGTTATATGCAGTTCCCCCACCCCGATGATATTCTGCTTTGAGGAAGAATTCAACACCTACATCAATATCTTTCCAAAAGTGAGTAACGGTGGCATGTGACTAAGGCCGGGTAATGGCCATTCTATATAGTCAGCTTGCCATGAGCCTTTCATCTCTAGCAACAATCCTACCTATACTTCTACATCTACGATCACTCGCATCCACATTTGCAACCGTACCCTATAATTACCATATGTATGCCTATGACGCCAAATGTGGGCATACATACCCTTTCAATGTCAAACAGTATTGTTAAGATAATTAATTTGTAAGTGCGTTACAATTGATCTGGTGGTTATCCACATTATTGCATCTACAACCTGCATTAGTATACTACATTGGCACTAACACCTTCTTATAAGCCACTACTCAAGAACCATATACAGAGCAAAGAGATATTGAAAGACAGTAATTTTTGCCACAGCCAAGCAGTGAGTCATTGAAAGCATCTTGATAACATTTTTTCACTTATCCACGATATCTTATTAGGAAAGGAGGTGTGCATTCGCTTCTGAAAACAAAGAGTCAGTAGATCGACAGAAGTAGTATTAGCAACGGTTCTGGACTGCCGCTTCAGGTCCAGATCTGGGTCAGAACTGAACCATCCCCAAATAGGCAGTCCGGGTCATCAATACACCTGAAATGTCAATTCGGGTACAGTTCAATGGACAGTGCCCAACCCATCCGAATTGGGCAGGTTGTCACCGTGTTGTCCAGAGCGTTCGTCTGTATATTCATATAATGCTCTTGCTTTTGCCGTTCCATAACTGTATTTGATCAAAATTGCTCAACTAACATCCAATAATACGTTTTTTAATACTTTACAGGGTGCAACATCGGTTAATTTGGAATCAATGTTTTTCTTTTTGTGTGTTATATTTAGAAGTACCAAGGCGGTCAATAGTACTGTTCTGAGCTCATACATCCGCGCGACGCCATGATCATGCAATATACAAGACCACAAATTTTTGATGCTCAGTTGACGCTTATTTTGAGAATGGGACAATGACCATGTCGCATTCTTTTTTGCCTATCAAGGCAGTCATTACACCCATTACGCCTAGCCACAACTAGATCACTTTGTAATTACCTGACTTCGAAGACTAAAAATAGTTGATACTCGGTTCACGCTCATTCTCATGATGGGGTAACAAACAGCTCAGGTATTGTTTTGGTTGAAATGGCCGCCAATACATTGTATATAAAGTAATACCACAAATTAACACTTTGATAACCCAAAATGCAAAGGCAAAAATCGATGACGCTCAGTTGACACACATTGTCAGAATGGGCCACTGACCTCGTCGCTTGCTGTTTTGCCTATAAAGGCTGCCAATACAATGGTTATGCTAAATAGCAATTAAATCACCTCACAGTTAACATACTTTCAAGACCAAAATCTGTTGACGCTCCGTTAATGCTCATATTCAGAATGGGGCAGTGACCATGTCGCTTGGTGTTTTGCCTATAAAGGCTGCCAATACAACGGTTATGCTAGATAGCGAGTAAATTACTTCACCATTACCATACTTACAAGGCTGAGAATTATTGACTCTCCGTTGATGCTAATTTTCAAGATGAGGTAGGGAGCATGTTGCCATAATGTTTGCCTATAAAAGCAGCTACTACTTCAATTATGTATAACCCCGACGAAATCAATTTTCAATTACAAGACCTACATGAGCTAAAATTGTTAACGCTACGTTGACGCTCATTTTGCCATGGGCGTATCTTCAATATGCAATCAATTGATTTTGCATAGTCTGTCATTTACATTGTTATGACAGCCTTTCTAGCATTTTCATCGACTTTCTTCTTGATCACTACATTGTGCTTTAATACTACATATCAATATATCCTTTAAAATATACTTCACAGGGTCCGCTAATTGTGGATAATAATACCCTCCAAAATCCCGTTCCTTTGGATCAATGGTCATCATCACTTGCAGGTTCCCTTAATAGGCTGCTCTGGTCTTCAACATGGATGTTAGCTGTATTACCACACAGCAGATAGTGTACTAACCAGTGGATGTTCCTTCATCTGTCAGTATGTCTGGATCAAAGTCTGCATTGTGCTGGCTATCCTGGGTATATGAATCAAGAGTACATAATTCAGCACAGGGAAGTGAAGTATGTGAATATGCATATCCGGCCAGCACATCAACGATTTGAGAACATAGAGCTCTGGCAATGTTATTCGGTGGCGCAGGTGGCGTTCCGGGCAGTGGTGTTGTCTTGTGCAGAGGTGGCATCGGCTCTGGTATCATTTGTCTGAGACGGTTAGATGGAGGTACACATTTTTCTTCACATCAGCAGTGTGTCTGCGGATTCATCACGGTGCCATTTTGGCATGGAATGCATCCCTCCATTTGATTGTGTCGAAGCATCACCGGGTGTCTTTCTATCGCAGCCTTCACCATTTTATGCCCTGGAAATGCAACACCCTGCATCGTCTCTTCTCAGACTTCAGCGCGAGGTTGCTTGATCAGATACTGTGTTACGTCTATTGCAGCGTGCGAAAACCCTCCTTTGGTCATTTTGGCCATATTCAGCGCCAGGCGCATGTCGGACTGTTCCAGCTGTACATGACCTCTTTGCCTTGCCATAGTAGGAGACACGTTGAAGCCCTACAAGAAATTAGTTGCTGCTTGTAACAATGAGATTCGGCTAGTACATCACTCATATACACTTCCATAGCCTCCTCTACGGTGATTAAGGCCTGATTCATCTACTCCCGGGGATGCTGAACATGAAATTCGTACACGAAAATCCCAGAACTAACAACATCATGTTCATCAATTCCGCGGAATGTGCGAACAAATGCCTTTCTTGACCATGGAGGTTTCCCGTTATGGGCAGCAATAAATTGGTCATGTAGCTCTCTACGTACACCTGCTATATGTGACACAGTTATTTGACCGCCATTCACCATGGTATGAATATACTTACATCCAATTTCATGCTGCGTCTGATTCTTGCTGCTTCTGGTCTCAAAGACAATTTTTAAATGTGCATCCTGGGTCATATGTTTGCTGGCTGCATTGGCAGCGTTGCAGTTAACTAACTGGTGTCTGCGTTCTTGCTGTGTGCCATTGTGTGATGTATCGGACGAAACGCCCGTCATTCAGCTCGATTCTGATCCAGTTTCCCCTGCCTGAGGTGTTTGTGTATGTATGATTTGGTGGTGTGGAATAAAAGAGAATGATGATAACGAAAAGAAGTGGGAAGTCCGGAGGAATATATAATCAGCTTCATGTCAGAATGGCATAAGTAACAGCCAAGATAAATGTTATACTCAAGTAGAATCCTGCTGCCTATAGCTGCAAATTGCAGGGGTTTCCCACCGTCCCACAATTCACAATAAGTTGGTCCGATGTTGTTGGTGTATTTCCAGGGATACATTGTGGTGTAGGACAGCCTAAATCACCTAATTGTCAGATATAAATAGGACATTCTTCGAGGGAAAGGACGTCTACTGGTGTGTGTCTCAAAAAATCCCCGGGATAATACATGAAACTGACACTAACAATCAAGTCATGTTGTACAGTGAGCCTAACTATTCCCACTATAATGACAGTCACAAGCCTCATTTGGCTGTGTTCCGGATGATTTAACATACCAACCTTGACATAAAAGACGCAGCTTGTCTTTATACTGTCCATATCTTTCAACATCCAACATCTCGCCCAACAACAAAGTCAACACAAACTACAATGGTCAATGCTCTGAAAACAAACTTTTCACCACTTCCGGTAGGCAAATACGGCAAATCGACAAAGCGTTCCACACAACAACGTCATCATGCGAATTAGTGCAAAAGCGGCTTCGAAGCAGACACAGTCCGAGCCTTTGGGGCATTGCGTAGCTTGCTATCCCAAAAGAAGCTTTTGGCAGAGAAACGACAAGAACTGCACTTCTTAAGAAATGAAGAGAAACAGAAATGGATCGAGGATCATGTTGAGAGAGAAACCGCTGGGGCAAGAAAGCGAGATGAAGATGCAGAGGCAGCGATTGGGCAGGAGCAGGAAGATACAGAGATGGCTGAAAAGGCGGGATTGATGGCCAGAGAGCCCGAAAAAGCATTTCATGAGATGATTGTTGCTATTATAGAAAGACTGAGCGATATTGCAAGTTCTGACGATGAAGAGGCTGGGGACGATGAGAATGATGAAGCGACAGAGCAGGGCAAGCTGAGCGATGATGACGAACCTGGCTGGGCGATGGGCACAATATCTAAATCAATACAGCAGCGCAGGGAGAGGTTTTGAAAGAAGCAGATGAAGCTTGACCAATTAACACAACTGGGATGGGAGGACGCAGCCGATTACATCCGTGAAAGAGAAAAGAAGTATGGCACATCTGAATTGAGGGTTCCGGCAGTCCTTAAACCGCAACCAGATCAAGATGTGGCCGTACCGGCTCCCACATCATTTGGAGAGCTTATGTAGTGTCTTGATATTATCCCCAGAGTATTGCAAACGCCACATGGGACTTCCCAACCAGGAAGTATTCATATGAGACTAGGTTTTGGCAAGCCCCAGTCGGACACAGGTATACCTGGTCTTGCGCCTGCCAGGGTGCTAGATTTGTCACCTATGCTGAATGCGAAGCCTGTTGAGCCCGTAAGCTGTTACCCCTGAATATAGCCTCCTCAGCTAATCACCATATACATATTGGATTTCAACGAAGACATGGTGACGGTTCCTACCTCAGTGGAGGAATTAATGGTTAAATTTTCATTTTAGATGTCATATCTCAGTGAAAAGTAATATGTGTACCAATTTTACTATGTGTCAGCTGTGTCTTGATTTTAGTGACCAAACTGTGAGATATGATAATTCTGCTATACATGTGCAATGGTCAAATACACCATGCGAACATTCTAGAATGCAAATCTGATCAGTAGCCAGCCAATCAGCTCGATTTTTGTTTGCTGATTAGTGTTAAGTGAGAAAGGAAAAGCAAAATTAGTGACAAAATATACTAACAAAATTTAAGTGAGTGATGTCACACGAGTTATAGAAGAAACGATCACTGCTCTGTTGGCATGATGGCCGTCATGTGGTATTTATCCACGCATCCAACTGTATATCTCTCCCTACAGACCTTGTGCGCATGGTTTAGATGTTTGAAGTTGCTGATGGTACATCATGGAAAGTGAGGAGAAGGAGCTGGATGAGGAAAGGTGAGGAACTCGAGCGTTATTAATTAAAAATTAGTGCATTGATCTACATGCCATCAATTGACCGCCAAAATCTCAGGAATGTGCTAGGGCCATGTCATCGCTCAGTCAGATACGGTGTGTCGAGCTTGATCAGACATCGAGAGGCCACAATGCTTCAGGATGGAGACAATAATAATTCGAAACGCAATACTAGATGTCAAGAACGAGTATACGATTTGTTCCATCCAATGATTGAGTGCAGGAAGGATGTTTGTCATTTATCCATCCTAAGAATAATCGCAATGCAGTGTCTAGGATGTTCAGTCTTCCACATTCGATAGTCAAAGGACAGTATTGTCACGTTACTCCAAAGTCAATAATTTGGTCCGCGTTATAGGCCAAATGGCACAGGATATGCTAATTGCCCCATCCTAAAAATGAGCGTCAACGGAGTGGCAATGATTTGTAGTCTTGCACATTTAACAATCAGAGGGCTGCATCGTCACGTAACTCCAAAGTGAATGTCTTGGTCGCTGTTATAGCTAAATTGGCAAATGACACAGTCGTTGCCACATCCTAAAAATGAGCGTCAGCGGAGGCTCAATGATTTTTAGTCTTGCACATTCGACAATCAATGGGCTACATAGTCATCTCCTGCCAAAGTATATGTATTCGTCAGCATTATTGCTAAAAAGGCATTTGACACGCTCGTTGCCCAATCCAAAAAATGTGCGTCAATAGAGCATCAAGGACTGTTGGCTTTGCATCTCGGAAGATCCAATGGCTATGCGGCTACGTCAACTCATAATCAAACTATTGGCCACCTTTCTAGGCAAAAAGGCTTGTGAAAACATCTCTACCATGTCCTAAAAATGAGCGTCAACGGAGTGTCAACGATTGTTCACCTTGCATCTTGGAAAATGCTATGGTTGTGTGGCAACAATTACCCATAATCATACTACTGCCCACCTTTCGAGTCAACAAAGCTTGCGACAGCATCATCACCATTTCCTGAAAATGAGGGTCAACAGAGCGTCACCGATTGTTGGCCTTGCATTAGGGAAAATGCTAGGGCTGTGCAGTGACATTAACCCATGATCGAATGATAGGCCGCCTTTCCAGGCAAGAACCCTTGCGACAACATCGCTACCATGTCCTTAAAATGACTGTTAACAGAGCATCAACGATTCTTGGCCTTGCATCATGGGAAATGCTAGGGCTGTGCGGCAACATTAACTCATAATCGAACAATCAGCCGCCTTTCTAGGCAAACATGCTTGCAAAAACATCCTTACCATGTCCTCAAAATGAGTGTCAACGGAGCGTCAACCATTGTTGGCCTTGCATCATGGAAAATGCTATGGCTGATGGGCAACATTGACCCATAATCAAACTATTGGCCGCCTTTTTAGGCTAACTGCTTGCCACAACATCACTACTGTGTCCTACAACTGAGTGTCAACAGAGCGTCAACAGAGCGTCAACAGAGCGTCAACAGAGCGTCAACAGAGCGTCAACAGAGCGTCAACAGAGCGTCAACAGAGCGTCAACAGAGCGTCAACAGAGCGTCAACAGAGCG